>Ga0255054_10000350_pt1 | contig 27711 bp, 29 predicted proteins | sample JV7_2_23_MG_FD_188634 | JGI IMG/M metagenome (GOLD analysis project Ga0255054, IMG submission 188634) | Seawater microbial communities from Jervis Inlet, British Columbia, Canada - JV7_2_23 | ecosystem: Environmental > Aquatic > Marine > Inlet | place: Canada: British Columbia | collected... | reverse complement strand
ACCAGCTGAAAGTTTTTACATGGGAGATCAAGGAAGGCGAGTATCCGGTCGAGAAACCGGCTCCCGATGAGCTGCTTCCAGGGGAAGTGGTGGTTCTGGCGCCTATGGGTAGTCTTTTCTTCGCGGCAGCCCCGATTTTCGAGGAGAAACTTCCAGAGGTCGACAAAGCCCATCGCTCAGTCGTGATCATCTCCTTGCGGGGCTACGACACCGTCGGGAGTACATTCCTATCCGTGCTGGAGAAGTATGACGAAAAAATGGCAGCCCAGGAGAGCAAACTCATCCTGGCAGAAGTGAACGAAGAATTATGGGCGCAGCTTTCACACACAGGACATCTTTACAGATTGAGTCGCGATCAGGTATATGAGGCTACCGACAAAGTGGCTGAATCGATTTACATCGCCTATGCGGATGCCCAGAAGTGGGTAAATGAATAGAGGAATTCCATTTCAAGTTTCAATGTGTTGATGGATGGAGATGGGATGAGTTCAGGTATTACATCATATAGGGCAATCACGCGACCTTAGTAAGATTTTTTGTAAAGAGGTCCCGATGGTGAAGAATGGCGAATCCATACATTGCCGCAACTTCATGCTTCACTTTTAAGAACGGATTCAAGTTGACGGATAGAAGAAACTTTTTGGGAAGATTGTTGATTAGCTTCATATTGTTGGAGGTGGAATATTCGAAAGGATTGCAATTCCTTCAACCGATAAATCGCATATACGCTGGGAAGTGTTTTGAAGGAGACAGCCGAGGTAAAGGAGAGTAGTGCAGTGGGTGATCAGATAAAAAACAATAAAAATGATGATGAGTCTTCAGGATTGCATCTTAAACCGCAGGAAAAACTCATTCTGCAGCAGATTGCTATCGGAGAACCACCATATAGCCAAAGAGCGCAAAGTCTTTTGGATATTGATGCAGGTGTTACACACTCGACAGCTGCCAAAGTGACCGGGCAAACAGTAGGGCAAGTTAACTATTGGCTCGGTAAGTTCCGCGAAGAAAGAATGAACATATTTCCAAAAGAACTATTGGGACAAACCGAGCCTGGACCAGCTCTCCCTGGGCAAACCACAGGTGCGGAGACCCCACCAGAAAGCCCAGAAATTAATCAACAAGGTGAGCAAGATGCAAGAACAGAGAATGAAATGAGTGATGCGGCAGAGGCCAAACTTGAAAGTGAGGCAAAAACAAAGAAGAAGTCTAAGAAGAATAAGAAGTCAAAGAAGGCAAAAAAGAAGAAAAAGAAAAGTAAAAAGAAGAAGGCGAAGAAGTCCAAGAAGAAAGACAAGAAGAAAAAAAAGAAGGGCAAGAAGAAGAAGTAAGATAACCTAATCAATTGAAGATATTGAAAACAGAGATCGATCGATTATCAAGCTATGTTCTGTGAGCTTGCCTTCTGGATGTACATGCGTGCTGAAACGTATGAAGTCGCCTGAGTAGTTTGTGAAAAACTAACGCCGTCAGAATTATTAGAACAATATCTTACAATAAGGAGGTAACCGATATTAGACAGCAAAACAAGGGATAATCGAGTCTTTAACGAAAACAACCGTGTAGATTTTCAAACTTTCCGGGGTAAACACCTTGGAAAACATCAATAAGGAGATTTGATCATGTCCGCTAAAAAGGAAGAAATGAGCAAGAAGGAAAAAGCTGAACTCGAAGAGACCCTGGGTGATGAGGTAGAACTGGAAGGTGTGCTGGATGTAGCCGATGGAATAGATGACCTAGCTGCTGCCAGCGACCTTGAAGAGATGAGCAAAGACGTCATGGCCGCCGGTGTCAGCGATATGACCCGGGGTATTGATGAGATGGTCGTCGCAGATCGAGCGGCCGTGTTGAGCGAAGTGGTATCGGCGGCTGGTGTGATCGATATGGTAGAAGGCATAGACCTTCTGGCGACCTCAGATGACATCGAGGTGCAGAGCGCCCTCATTGGTATGATGAGCGAGGAGGATCTGGACATCGGGATGCAGTTAGCTGCGATTGCCGGCCGTATGCAGGCGGTGAGCAACGTTACCAAAACCCTGGGTATGCCCAGGTTAACCGTCTTCTTGCGGGAGCAAGGTGCGGAGTTGGAGCGCATTGCCGAGGAAGCGATGCTTCGTTCGGGCGCCACGCGGGCTCTAGCAGCAGCGATGAGCGCCACTGGGGCCAACGTCGCTGATCTGGGCGCAAATGAGATGGCCGAAGGCCTCACCCGCCTTGCTGTGGCGGAAGATATCGCCATTCAGAGCGAGGAGCTTGCCGGTGCTGGGGCTACCGATCTGATTACCGGAGCTCGTGAGGTGGCAGTGGCAGAGGCGATGGACGAGGTGGCGAAGGAAGTGGCCGCTGAAGGAATTGCGGAAGTCGCAGTCGGATCGGCTGAACTGGGGGCCGCCGATGTACTCCATGCAGAAGCAGAAGCCGCCAAGGAAGAAGAAGAGGAGTCATCCGAGGAAAAGTAGGGAGGATGAGAGTCATATGGCTAACTTAATTGGAAAGACAATTGGCGATTATCAACTGGTCGAGATGCTCGACGACGCCGGGGATGTGGTTGTTTTTAAGGCCGTGCAGGCCAGCACGAACCGCTCGGTCGCCTTCAAGGCGGTCAATCTGGATGAAACCAAAGACGCGACGATCGTCCAAAGGTTCAACCAGCACGCACAGTTAGCCGCGGAGATGCAGCATCCCAACCTCCTGCCGGTGCTGGATTCCGGGCAGGTGGGTAATGTTGGTTACCTGGTGACGCCATTCATGCAGAACCGGTCCGTCGCCGATCACAGATCATCGTACACCGATCCACATCAGGCGTTGGCGCTCTTCAAGGCGCTGGTGCCTGGGTTGGAGTACATCTACTCGAGAGGAAGCATCCACGGCAACCTCCAGAGCAAGAACATCATCATGGATGACAACCGACAGCCCCTGTTGAGCGGTTTTGGTCGCACATTGCTTCAAGGTACTGCGCCCTCACCGACACACAGCCCAGAGCAAGTGCAAGGTGGCGTCGTGGATCAGCGCACGGACATCTACGCCATGGGTGTGATCCTGTATGAACTGCTGGCAGGTCAGGCACCCCTGCCAGGCGTGGTGCTGAATCTTGGGGCAGTACGAGCGGATCTACCACAAGGGGTAGATCAAGTCGTCAAAAAGGCGACCGCTCAGAATCCGGATGAGCGCTTCCAGAATACGGGGGAGCTGCTCTCGGCGTTCTCCACTGCGATGCAGCCTGTCCCAGCGGCAGTTCCCGCGCCAGCCCCCGTCCCGGTTCAACCTCAACCCCCGGCGAAAAAGGGATTCAATTGGACCGGCTTTATCCTGGGAGTACTTGTGATCGCTGTCCTGTGCCTGGGGGCGGTTGTATTAGGACCGATGGTGATGGATGCGCTCAACCCGCCCGCCGAGCCGATCGCGGAGGCACCCACCACAGAAGCACCTATCGTGGAAGAACCCACGGCGGAGGCGCCCACAGCTGAGGCTCCCACTGCTGAACCACCCACCGAAGCGCCACCTGAGGAAGAGCAACCACCTCCGGCCGAGACTCCCGAAATTACACCACCTGACGTCCCTGGTGATGGGAGTGGCCTACCAGAGATATGCAACTCGCTGGGATTAGCGGGTGGGATCGTGCTGGGAGGGGGCCTCATGACTCGCAGGCGCCGAAGGCGTGCTAAAGATCGACTCTAAAAATGCCAAGGAGTAGGTGCGGCAAGGCAAGGAAATGACGATTGATACCGATCCGGACCAACCGGTGTGGACGGATGGCGAATACACAGGTTGCACCCCAATTTAACTTCGGGTTCGCCCCGGAGCGCTGAGTGTTGTCGTCCCACAGAACAATTGAAGAGGAATCCAGGAATAAAAAAACCTTGCTGGCTCAGGATGACCTTAAATCGGGAATGCATTGAACGCTACTGGTGGATAGAAAAAAACCGACGACATAAATTCGGAGGAGTAGAAAAGCATGTTCTCAGATAGGCTGTTTAAATCCGTTACCGAATTTGTCCTTCTTCTTGTAGCGTTGGCGTGTATAGTCATCATTGTCTTAGGAATCCAATCCTTCTCCTATATCATCAATTCGATCTTGCTGGCCGTAGTGATCACACTGGCGGTCGTGCCGCTCCCCCGACGTTTGATACGAGGAGGGATGAAGCCCTCCCTTGCACTCGTGATTTCGCTGCTTCTGATCCTCGTTGTGCTCGTCGGCCTATTCTTGCTGGCCTACAACTCGATCAGCGATTACTCCGCTGGTCTTGAAACGGCTGAGGCCGTGGAGGTAGCAGCGGATACCCAATCCCAGGAGACCATATTGTCCCAAATCGAGGATATGGTTTCTGTTGATCAGGTCAATCAAATGATCGGGACATTCTTGGCTTGGGTTGGACAAATCGCGGCACAATTCTTCATGGTCATGATGATCTTTATCTTCATGCTCAGCGCAATGATCGCGACTCCGATGTCCGACCAGATAACGAAAGTATTCAGTTCGGAACAGGCTGCAAGGCTTACGGGGTTGACGACTGACGTTCAGCAATACATCTCGATCACGACCCTGGTGAACGCCCTTGTGGGCTTGATCAACGCCATATTCCTGGTCATCATGGGAGTTCCACTTGCAGGATTGTGGGGGATTTTTGCCTGGTTGATGGGTTACATACCCGCGATCGGGTTCTGGGTAGCCCTCATCCCACCTGTGCTGATTGCCTTGGCGACGCAGGGTTTTGAAACCGCAGCGATTGTTTTTGCAGGCTACGTCCTTATCAACGGTTCCGTTGAAAACTTCGTCAAGCCGCGCGTCATGGGCGAAGGGTTGAACATATCTCCGTTGCTCGTTTTTGTGTCGCTCTTCGTCTGGGGGTCTGTCCTCGGAGCCGTTGGAGCTATCCTGGCAATACCGCTAACCTTGATGATTCTGAGTGTGCTGGACAGCTTTGAAGCCACTCGCTGGGTTATCGTCCTCACCAAACCAGCCTCCGCCTCAGAGGAGCATGAGAAGAAAGAAGCGAACATGAGGCTCAGGAACCTCTGGAACAGGATCACCAGACAAGACGATGAAGGTGATGGTGAAAAGGAATAAGTAGCCTGAATAATTCCACGGATGGAGTTTTGAAAATATTCCCATATAATCGATTGATCTAAGCACGCTCATGATCAAGTACATGCAGGAGGATGGAGATGGTGAAAGAAGAGAGCAATAAACCTAAAAAGATGAAACGCAAAGTCTATGAGAAGGAACTGGCCAAACTGGAGATCGAGCTCGTCAAACTCCAGGGATGGATCAAGAAAACGGGCCCAAAGATCGCCGTGATCTTTGAGGGGCGCGATTCAGCCGGCAAGGGGGGTGTGATCAAACGCATCACCTATCGGCTCAGCCCGCGCGTCGCTCGCGTCGTGGCCACCCCAACGCCGACGGAGAAGCAAAAGACGCAATGGTTTTTCCAGCGCTACATCCCCCACCTGCCTTCTGGGGGTGAGATGGTGCTGTTCGACCGCAGCTGGTACAACCGGGCCGGCGTGGAAAGGGTGATGGGTTTCTGCACCGATGAGGAATACACCGAATTCATGAGTACGGTGAACGAATTCGAGCTGGCGCTGACCCGATCAGGACTCATCTTGATCAAATACTGGATGCACATTCGTGATGAAATCCAGGAGGAACGCTTCGAGCAGCGCATCCACGATCCACGACGACGCTGGAAGCTGAGCCCTTGGGACCTGGAGGCGCGCACGCGCTGGGTGGACTACTCCCGAGCGCGCGATGCCATGCTCCAGCATACCAGCACAGCCCACGCGCCCTGGTACATTGTGGACGCGAACATCAAGCGTCATGCCCGATTGAATGTCATCGCCCACCTGCTGAACCAGATCCCGTACAAGGATCTCACGCCGAAACCGATCGAGCTGCCCCCGCGCCAGAAAGCGGGGGATTATGAACCTCCGGACCTTTCTCAATTCAACTTCGTGCCGGCGGTGTATCCAAAAGGATAATTTTAGTCACCGTGGTGAATCCACTGGAAGAATACTCGCCTCAAGTATGAATCCTAATATTCGCATTGAGAGGGGGGTGGCGAAATTGGATCGATATCTTGCGTGAGTATTTACCTTGTTCGAATCGCGGCAGGGGCGCCTGACTACGAAATGCATTATGCGCATCGTTATGTGTCAGTCTGTGGCTGACACAGGTCTTCTTTAGCCATCATCAAGTAATTTGGTTCTTCCACAAATCCGATTGCTTATAGATCCAAACTGATCAATAGGAGAAGATAAACCTGTGTGATCCCCGCTTTCGATTCTGACGTACAGAGACAGGAATTACAGGAAAAAAAGGCACACGGTTCAGAGTCGTGAGGTCAAATTTCGACGCGAAAGGTCCCATGAGTGTGTAATTTCAAAGCCTTGTAGATAATTTTTCCGATGAGGCGTGTGGACTACGGTTGGTCTTTACGCATCGTCTCGGATAAACTAAATCTTTGTGTGAAGAGTTACTGACACAAGATGAAAAAACCTAAAGCTGTGAGTATCCCCAACTGGTGATGAAACTAGAATTTACGATTATATTTATAACAAGCACCGTAGGGATATTTGACCTACTTAAAAGAATATCTGCAGACATTCGGAGGGAAAGATACAAATTGGAGGGTATCCCGTGGAAGAAGAAATCAAGTTAACCAACATTCGTAATCGAATTTTTTTCTATCTTGGGTTTCTGGTGTTGATTATCCTTATGTTTGTGATGATCAAACCCTATATAACGACGATCATTATCTCGCTGATCTCTGTTGTTTTGCTACAGCCAGTCTACAAATTCTTTATTGGATTGGACATCGTTAAGGAGCGCCGTCCACTTGCAGTCACGCTTACATTATTGAGTTTCGTGTTAATCATCGTTGTCCCAATCTATGTCATTGTCCGCATGACAACTTCACAGCTTTCATCGGCACTTGCTCAAATCGGCGCCCAGGAAGTGGAAACCCTTCTGCAATCGATCGGGGCGATGCTCGAGGGAGTTGATCCGTCGGGAGGTGCGGTTGAGGGTGCAGCAAACATCATACAACCAATTCAGAAAGTCATTATTGCACTTGCTGCAGGGCTTGCGGGCTGGGTTCTAGATCTTGCCTCTGGGTTACCAAATCTAATTGTCAACCTTGTCATTTTCATCGCCATTACCGCATCATTGTTACCGGTTTTCGATGATTTGGTCGAGTTATCCCAACGCTTCAGTCCGATTGGGTATGACCTCGGGGAGCTGTATAACCGGAAAATCACCGCGATGGTGAAATCGTTGGTGACAGGTGTATTCCTGATCGCCATCATCCAGGGTCTTATGATGGGCGTGGTCTACTGGCTGGCGGGAATGGATTATATCTTCCTTCTTGTGATCATCTCCATGCTCCTGGCCATCATTCCAATGGTGGGCATCAGTTGGCTCGTCATTGCCATTGCCGTACTTTCATTCATCGGCGGAGATTCGACCCAGGCCATCATCGTACTCATTGGGTTCTATGGTGTCGTGAACTGGGTAGATATACTGCTGCGCCCGAAATTCATCTCCAAGGATGCTCATTTGCATACTGCGTTGTTTCTCTTATCCATTTTTGCCGGTCTTTCGTGGGCGGGATTCATGGGATTATTCTATGGCCCCATCACCATGCTTCTTTTGGTCACAACCGTGGATATCTACGTCGAGAACTTCGCACAAGAAGACGGCGAACTGATCGGATCTGCAGTTTCTTCTCGTATTGGAGGAGAAGACTAGTTTCGGGGATCAGAGAATAGCTGTGTCTTGCATAAACTGATCCCATATATCTATTGAGCTTTTTAATACCAGCTATAGATTGCGCCCCAATAGTGTTTGAGTCGCCTCTCCTTTGATGTTTCTGGTGCAGTTCTGGTGCAGATTGGATGATCCTGTAAAGAAACTATAGACTGCTTGGACAATTATCCCCCTTATCACTGTACTGGATGGACGCAGAAGTACTCCAAATCCCTGTGTGGAAAACCATTTCCTTAACTTCTAATCCGACAGTTGGGCATTAGTGTCACCCCAATGGTGCCGGTATAACATATTTGAGATGTTCGGTTGCCAAGGATATTTTTTCTAGAAATTTGTACAGTGACTGCTGTTCTGATATTATCCATTACCCGGAACCAAATTCCATCCGGAAATAGATCCAGAGAGGGGCTCAAAAATCCAACCGTAGTCCACACGGTTACCTACCTTGGGCTGTCCACACGGCTCGCGAAATCAGGGATCCGTGAGGTCCGCGGTAGGGGTTTTAGACCACTGGGTTCACATCCGTGAGGTCGGCGGTTGCCCACTTAAGCCTCAACGTCCACCAAAATTAATACCAGTAATCGCTATGAAAATCCAGCATTATGGAATTCTTCGATGCTATTGTATACCTCATACTATAATGCAATATAATATTCATTATATTGCATTAGTATGTGTCTTAAAAAAATTGCCATTATGGCGATTCGTGCCCCTAATCCAGGGTATTTACCAAGCCTGTGATCAAGATAATTGCTAGTGCAGCAGTAAGTCCATCTCTTAATTGGAGGACCTTGTCCGAAAACGGAGCCTTGAATCTGTAGTTATTCATGTAAATGGTCAGGATCACCAGAAAGGATTTTACGTATCTTGACAGTATCTATTATTGGATGCAATATAAGTCACACCGAAAATCATTATTTAGAATCAACAGAGCGCCTAGAAGCCATTTTCCCGCTTTTTTCGCTGAAATATGTCATAAGATACTCACAATCTATAAGGGGAAACCGTTTTTAATATAAAAGAGATGCCCCACCCTCGTATTGAACGCAACAATTTCCGAACACACGCATCAAAGATATAGAGATTCATATCAGGAGACGGCTACACGAAGTATTAGTTTGAACTGAGCAGATATTTTGGAGAAATTTTCCCCATTTCCCCTTCTGAACCGATTGTTTCTTCCTTAATAAGGGATCAAATGAGTTAGGAGATTTTTTTTGTGGTTTTAAGCTGGATCAAACGAGAAGTTCAAAACTAAAGATGAATAAGCTCAGAACTCTCGGTCTGGTTAAACAAAAAAAGACCCGGGCTTTCGATCAGGCAGCAGGTTTTTGCATCTCCCCTACCCTGCTGCCTGTTTGTTTGCTTCACGCCATCACGAGCTACTCAAGAACCCGGCAACTTTTTCGTTTCATCCACCCACCAACATAGAGATGTTTTCCGAAGACCGACGCATCAGAGTGATCCCATACCCAGTCTTCGGGTATAAACTCCCCTCTCCCTTTTCGGTTATCGTCAACCCAGTCCTGTGGAAGTGCGAAATCCACCTGTTGAAGATCGTAACCGGCAGCAAATAAGGCATCTTTTCTCTGTAGGGGGCGTAATAATACCAATCCAAATTCATCAAGTCGGTGCCATTCATCTAAGCTGATTCCGGATTCTTCAAGTTCTGCTGCTGTTGCAACACAGATCTCAACGCCATTAAGGGTAATGTACTTCATTCAGTCGCATCAAGACGTAGCGGAACCCTCCAAAATCCGGAGAAGATCGTTTACGGTCGATCAGTGTTCGAGTGCAGCTCTGGTAGCCGCATAATCTGCACTTAACCCAATTCTCTAAGGTATGGGTTTCGAATTCTGTGTATGCGTTTTAAGTTTCCACACTGCTGAGGACAGGTTGTTAAGCCGATAACTCCGCTCATCTTACGCTCCTACTCTGTCAGGTAATTCTGATCAAGCGAGTACCTATCTGGTTCGCCAGCGTAGAGCATCCGACCGAGCATCCGGTCGTAATCGGTCCAGGTCTTTCCATTTTCTCGGGCTTTTTGAATGAGAAGGCTGAAGCGATTAACCTGTGCGTCCAGATTGTCGAGGTGATGGAGTGCGACTGCTTCTAGCGACTTCGGTCTTCGAGCTGCTCCCCACTCGCAACGACCATGGTGAGAGACAATCAGATGAAGTACCTCATGCGCTCGGTTCTTTGGAAAACCTTCGATAGATTCAATGGCACGGGATATCATTGACGCAGAAAGAACAACATGACCGATCAGCTTTCCTGCATCGGTTACTGAAATGTCGTAATCGTAATCGTACCCCTGGAGCTTTCCTATATCATGAAGCAGGACGCCAGTGGTCAGGAGATCCCGATCAATCTCAGGATAAAGATCAACCAGCGGTTCAGCTAGCTTCAGAAGTTCGTAGCAATGCTCCAGCAATCCACTCATGTAGGCATGATGAATAACTCTTGCTGCTGGGATCTCAAGGAATCTCCTCGCAACGGAAATGTCTCCAAAGAAAAAGCGCAGAAGCGCATTTAGGAAAGGATCCTGCACCGCGTTAATAGCATTCCTTACAGAAAGCCAAATCTGCTCAAGATCACGTTGGGAGCTGTTCACAAAGTCTTCCCGCTTGACCTCCCCATCTTTCGCAAGTCTGAATCGCCTGATCTGAACCTGTAGCTCGTCATTGTAGAAATCTGCAACCGCATCGACCTTGATCGGCTTGCAGTCCGCGATTTCCTCTGCGGCGAGATCCGCGTCCTCCCATATGCGTGCCTGCACCCATCCAGTGCGATCGGAAAGCAACAGGCGCATGTAATTCCCCTTGGACGGATCACGAAATGGATCCAGACGCGGATTTCTGGCAACGTAGAACCCGATGAATCCCTCACCTGGTTTCAGCTCCGAAATCCAAGGACCCTTGTCGGGGCGAATATCGATCGGAGGCTGCTTGTTTCTTCCTCCGCTCATAGCTCTTTCTCCTTTCCTTGATGGTGTCACTCTTGTTTCCTGCCGAGGTTTATTTCGCCAGGGTTCTGGAAGCTGGATTGTCCCCTATGTCATGAAGGTTTTTCGATCAACGGTTTTCTGCACCCCACCCCAACAGGTATACTCAACAACTCAAACTCCAATAGCAATCAAGTCTAATCTGCCTCCTTACTAGAAACCCAGCTCACGTGATTTTAGAGACATGTATGTGTCTGGACCGATGATGATGTGATCCAGCAGCTCTACATCCAGCATTTTCCCGCTTCAACAAATGCCCGGGTAATCGCAATATCCTCGGGGGAAGGCGTCACATCTCCTGACGGATGATTGTGCGCGACGATAATCGCGGCGGCATTGGCCCTTAGCGCAGGCCTGAAAATCTCGCCCACTCTGACAACGTTTGAATTTAGTGAACCGCTGTATACCTCGATAGGTTCACCTATGAGCCGATTGCGAGTATTCAAAGGAAGAACCAACAAACGCTCTTTTTCAAGATGCCCCATTTTCGGGATGAGCAATGCGGCAGCATCTTCAGGAGATTGGATGCTTGGAGACTCATCTACAGGCACGCTGATTCTTCGCGCAAGTTCGATTGCCGCTTTGATCGAAGCTGCTTTGGCGGGTCCTATTCCTGGGATTTGGGTGAGTTCGCGAACTGCAGCATGAGAAATATCTTGCAGTCTACGAAAGTTTTCTAGTAAGTGGTAGGCGCCAGCAATATTCTCTGGGCCCTGTAATACTGCTGCAAGCAATTCCTGTGTGCTGCACACATCCGGGTTGTACCCAGCTCGATACGCCGGGGTATCCCGAAGGGGGAGCCCGGAGAGTCCGGGTTTGAAGTCCCGCTGGATCTGTCTGGGTACTTTTTCAGAGAGTTCAGGAAAGAGAATCTGATTTGTATTTTCTGCACTCAAGGTTTCCTCCTAAAGAAAGTAGGCCGGACACTAAAAGTGTCCGGCTTAGAAATTCGCACTGTTTTGGGTTGTTCTTGAATTGGAGGGTTCTTATTCCGAGGAGGCTAATTCAATGAGGAGACGGTCACTGCCCTCCTCAAGCATGAGACATGAAGCTGGACCATCGATGTAGATTATTAGGTTCTTTTCACCTGAAGCTGCTGCGGATGGTGCAATAATCCCACCAATTTGTCTGAATATGACTCAATCACCAGATTGATTTTGAAGATTTTTCTATGGGTGAGCGAGGCGGCAGGTATTATGTGCGATAAATCAACACTCTGGACCGCGGCAGCTTCATTTCATCAGTTGCGAACCTTGATAGGTTTCCGATCTCCGCCATCCAAGAGCTTGATATTACCTGCAATGCCATCAATGTAAATGTTGAGGTTATTCTGTCCTTCCTTTGCCCCCGATGGAGAGATGATTGCTACATAGCCTTCGGCACGGAGCAAATCTGCAAGCGCCCAACAGGCTTCGAAATCTTCAGGGTCGTCACCTGTAAGGAATGGCGCCGTTGGAGAGACAGGACTTGTCTTTCGATCAGTAAGATCAATAACAGGCTCAAGGTCTGCAAGTATTGAAACAAGATCGCGATTTCGAAAAAGGAATTTCTTCGATTTAGATCGCAGCAAGGCTTTTTCAAGCTCTGCAATCGCACCCTTCTGAGCAAGAGACGTATAGAGGCAACCATACAAATGCTGCCGGTTCCATCGCCCGCCCGCGCTCAGGATGAATCCGGCATGAAGGGGATGTGCTCCAGAGGGAACATATCGCCAAACTTTTCTTTTGAATTTCAATAGTGGGAGCCCGAGTACAGACCCGCAAGGATGGATAGGACCTCATTGAGTTCACCTTTACGCATGAGATCTATTGGGCGGCGTCCTTGCAGAAGTGGTACGTCTTCATAGAGCCAGGCGAGTCCTTCATTGCGATCCACAAAAAGCTCATCGATCAAATATGAGATCTGACGAAGCGCTTCCAGCCTGTCGCGTACATCAGGAACAGGCGTACTCATTGATTGTCTATAACGAAGAAGCGTACGTCGATCAATATCGAGGGCTGAGGCAAGATCTACATATTTCAGTCCGAAAGAAGCTCGGGCGTTTTCGATTGTTTTCCGTGCAGTTTCCCGCTCCAGCCTATCAACAATATTCAGAGTCATCCCTGGAAGCCTTTCTGACCCAACTAGGTTCAATCCCATTATATGTCCCTTTCTCTGCGTCGTCAAGTGTCGCTATAGTTAGCCCTATTTTTGTCCCCTTTCTTGTATCGAGTATTTCGAAACGGTGGGACAGACTTGATACGAAAAACCGGCTGTAGTAACCAGCCGGTCTTCTATGTGTATGCGATGACTTCGGGGGATCGCCAGCTATGACAGTCTTGTTCAACGCAAGGGCGATTAGGGCAGAAAGAGGTGCGGAGGCCGGGCAGCTTTTGAGTGGAAAAGTGAGGCGACTGTGTGCTACTGTCCCGAGAACTACCCGGCCTTCCCCCTGCCCCTACCCCCCCTGATTAGCTACAAGCATTGTGGATGCGCATTTCGAGCGTCATCTTTTCCAGCCGATCATTCACGAACTTTCGATACCGATATCCAGCTACAAATCGTACCAGCAGCCAAACCAGCCCTACCAACCCCCCTACCAATCCAATCGTGATTACCACTAACTGAGTTTGCATGTCCACCTCCCTTTTCCAAGAACCGCTTGTTGCTTCTGCAAACAGGCTAGCAGTTTCCAAACCTCCTGTCCGGGACACGAGCGTCACCCACGCGGGACGTGAGCGTCCCTCGGGAATTAGTGAAAACGCAGGGGAAGGATAAAAAAAACCTCCAGCGGTTGGCCAGAGGTTTCATGACTTCGCAAAGCGTGGTCTTACGGTGCTACCAGGAGGGGCTGCGACTGCACAGATACGAAGTCGTACGTCTCCGCATACGTACCATCGGGTCGTCGAAGTAGTGTGATTTCACCACTGGCAATCTCCCGCCACCAATTGTTGGGATGCCCGTATGGGCAATTTCCTGATAGGGGTTTACAGAAAACCGGCCAATCGATCCTCACTTCATACTTGCAATATATTGGGTCCGGCCAGTTCCCCCATTCGATGAAGTCATAGTCATCCCAGTACGACCAGTCACAATCGTCCGTAATAACCTCTTCTTTGTAAGTATGCTCATCCCATATGACGCGAGATTCAAGGGTATAAGAAGTGGTGGCTGAGATCTGAAACGCCGGCGAGCCGTGATCCGTTCCTGCACCGTGGATTGAAGCATAAGGGCTGAAGGTGACCACATCACTTGGTATCAACGCACGCCAGCCTTCATATCGCTCAGTGTCACCGATAGAAGGTGCTCTAGACGAGATGGACATGAGCAACGAACGAATATCCTCACAAGGATTTGAATTCCTCTTACGAAAGCCACCTTGCTCATTAGCAATCTCAAGAAGTGAATTGTTGAGAGGATCACAAATGGAACTCTTATCATTTGAGGAATCATCTTCCCTGAAGATCTCCAGATCTTCAGTCGTGATGGCCACATTCTCAATCACTACACCTCCACTAGGAGGGGACGGAATATAAGGTCTTAGACGCAGTTGAACACGCAAATTGGTCAATCTGTCCGTGGGATCACCTGCAGGATACGCATATGTGATCGCCGGTGTATCGATGAAGGCCAGGGAAGAATCATCCCAGATCAATCGAAAGAAGGTCGGGATACTCACAAGACTCAGGTTGGGTGCTCTGTCCACAAGATATGGAACCGGTACCGATATCAATGGGTTCAAACCGTTTGCGGTCGATGTACAAGCAAGCAACACTGGGCCGCTGCCAAACGATATGGAGCTAGGAGAATGACATGGACTCGCGATGAGTTCCACTGCCCGTGTGATGCTGGCGCCCGATGATGGACGCGCATCTGCAGGCTTGACAACCAGCACTCCCAACAGAATTATCGGGATCAACACGAGGAACAATTTAGCTTTCATCCGCACGACCTCCCCTCAGGTCTGCATTACGGCATTGTCGAGATACTTGTCGCCATTATAGACGAAACTTGAATCATTTGCGCGTGACGTGTCCGTCCCTAAAAGTGCCTTGTGGACATAGTTGAATTCTGCAATGACAGCTCTCAACTTTATCCTACACGGAGAGCGCAAGCGTTGCCGTGACGGTAACAGATCCTTGCTCAAGCAGCTGCTCGATCACTCGATCGGGATCGATGCCCTGAGGTAACACCATGCAACTCTGCCGCCGATCCCATTGACCACCTAGCTCTCCGAGCACCTTCTCCGTCCGTTCAACCAGTGGAGTCTCTAACCTCTGGTCCAGTTTGGCCTGAGATCTGCCGTCCTCCAGGCGGGCAAATTCAGTACAGGTCACGATGACCGCCAGAACTTCGGGGTCGGGCGCTATGGTGTGCTTGAATCCTTCCATTTTTTCCTCCCTTTGAAATCAAAATGAGCAGACCCGGAGGTCTGCTCGCATGCTGATGAACTTGGATTTCAGCCCATCGTATTGGATACTTTTTTTTCTACTGCTTTACCTGACTCCTTTCCTGCTAGAAAGACTCAATAACCGCAAACTGGAAAATTGGCAGCTCAAAAATGTATTCGAGATAAATAGAAAAAGATCTTGATTGCGGGTTTTTGCTTATTTCTTCACCCAAGCTTGCTCAAAGCGATCGAGGATTGAGTCATCCGCTAACGCATTGGAAAAATCGGCAAGCCAGGAACGAATATATCTGACCTCGAGACTATCCCCCTGTCGATAGATAATGCTCTGAATATCCGCCAGATCCTGTGGCCGACCGGCCAGCGCTTTATGGATGATCAAATCTTCGGCGGAGCAGATGAATAATTCTCTACCGGGCTCGACTTCAAAGGATTTGCTCCTCTCGAAAAGGGACTCCTCATAACTGCGAAGCGCGATGGCGACATCAACATCTACGTCTTCTACATTCAGAAGAATCATTCGAGTGGATTTTACAAATTGGTACGGATCCGAGACACGTGACCCAAAAGTTTCTGTAGTTACCTTCACCAGATCGTCAAGACCCAGTTTGTCCTGGACAGTAATATCAACATCGTGGGTAAACCGCGGCTCCCCCCAGAACTGCAGGGCGATTCCCCCGATAATAGCGTAATTCAACTTATGGTCTTCAAAGAAGAAATCGTGCATTACCAGAGCTGCCTGGATTTGGGGATTCATTGAAGCTCGCCTCGCTCTCTAGCAAGAGTTTCCATGGCGTTCCGAACAACCAGACGGTGATCGAGGCGCCATGATGTGTCCATATTGGCGGACTCGTGGAATGGCGAGAGTTGAAAGTAAGTGTCGCAAAGGTCATCGAATATCTTACGTGCGGTACCAGTGTTCATCGATCGCAGTTTGATGCGTTTCTCAATGTCCTGTAAGGTTTCGACAGCAGAAAAGCCGGCGAGCGACCTGCCTAAAATCTCGGCGTCAAGCTCGGTCTCGGGATTTATCCTCGATCCAGTTGTCGCTGTACCAGAGAGGTTGACACCAAGAGCATCTGCGACTTCAAGGATTCGACGGAGGCTGGCAGAGGCATATTCTGTTGCCTCATATCGTTGAATTTGCTGCTTTGTCATATCCAATTTCTCGGCCAGTCGTTCCTGGGACCAACCCAGAGATATCCTCGCTTTAATCAAAGCAAGACCAAGGTCCTGCAGGGAATCAAATTCAAAGCGCAATCCCCCCACTCTCTTCAATGCCTCGTAATCTATGATAGAGCAAACCAGTTCACCCACCTGCTTCTCCAGCACCTCGATCCTCTTCTGATGAGCCTCGTCAGAGACCTGATCAGGATTCCTGTGCACAGATGGGAGCTCCGCCTGCAAGTTACGCAGCTTTGATTTCGATATCCGGTACGTGCGCTCATTGAGTATTTCTTCCATAGAGGGTCCTTTTGTCTAATCATTATACTATAAGACAGCATTATTGTTGTCTTTATGTAAATCTTGCCACAATGTGCGGCTGACAAAACAGTCTCCAGATGCGAACTTTGAAATCTGTAAGAACAGAACTGAAGAGCCGCCCGGAACGTATGATTCACGAGCGGCTCTTCGTGCTATACTTTAATTGTCTGGGGAGCGGGTTTTTCCATTTGATGGGAAAGCCTGCTCTCTTTTTCGTTCGGCGGCCTCTACAATGGCCATTCGGACAGACTCGGCGATTTCCTCAGTCGGTTCAGGACCACCGGTCATATAGCGGATGACCGCATCTCGATCGCGCATCGGCAGCATACCAACAGCGCGTCGGACCAACTCTGCGTTCACCGTCTTGCGCGTACCCGGAACCGAAAAATCGCCCGTCGCCTGCATGAGATGTACACGGATTTTCATTTTATTCCTCCCTCTAGAATCAAAAGAACAGACCCGGGGGTCTGCTTGTAGGCCGATGAATTCGGATTTCAGCCTAAAAGGGTATCTCGTCCTCCGCCGACACCGGCGAAGATGATCCAAAAAGCGGCATAAATAGGTTCTGTTGGGTCTTGCCTGCCTCCTTTCCCGAGTCGCATTCTGATTTCGACCGGCGGTGGTGAAGTTCCTTCACCTCAAATTCACCCTTGCACCCCTCGCACCGAACCACATCCGGCGCCGGTCCGGTGTAATTCTCGCGATTGCATTCAGGACACTTCCAGGTGTACCCACTGGCTCGAAGGACTACGTTCGTCATTGAGTGCCCTCTTCATTCTCCTGAGAATTCGTGGATTCATTCGCATCCTCTTCAAGCTTCTTGGTGATCGCTTTCTCAAACATCACCTGTATTTCCAACAAAGGGATGAATTCACCAATGCTGGCACTCAGGGCACCATAGGAAACCGGATCGAAAGAGGCAAGAATCCCGGTCTCATCCTCGGTTGCACCGCTCGGGATTCTGCCTTTGGCAAGGGGTGAGTCAGGAGCGATTAAAAGCGTCACTATCGGGCGAGCGCGGTCGCGCATGGCACATTCCTCCCTCGTTCAGGACGCGACTCGATGGCATACGGCGAGAACACATCCGGACGATCAATGCCGCGCTGGGTAAGTTCCTTTCGTACAATCGGGCTGACGATGTAGAACACCCCTGGTCTCGGATCCGGCAACCCTACGATTTGCCCCTCAGGATCAAAACGGTAAATCGGGATGACCTCATCCGAACTCTCGATAACAACCGATCCATCAAAAGCACGGGCGTTAAGTACCCGAGCCGGCTTGGCAACTCGTGGAATAACAAGCCCATCGCCAAGCCGGATCTCGTGGTCGGTCAGATTCACAAATTCGATTTCAGACGCAAGGATGGTGTTTGACTTACCCATGCAGCACCTCTTCCGGCATCATTAACTCTTCGATGTGCGCTATATCCTCAGACTCCTCAACCAGGAGTTCATTGCGTGCGGCGATTCCTGAGACAAGCTTCCAGAGCGCGTCAACCTCATTCAGGTTGTTGTTAGCCATACTGCGAATCTCCGCGATCCGCTCGAGGGCTTCCTCTCCCCTTCCCGCGCGCATGAGTTGCCAGATCTGATCGGCATGGACTTCCTGCGCGGCCCTTTGCTCGAGATTTATAAAAGCCTGCTCGATTCGTTCGCTAGCCTGCTCCAAAACTTCGGGGGTTGATCTTCCCGGATCCTTGGTGCTTTCCTGCAGCTGCTTAAGTTGATTGAGAGCGTTCTCCAGAGGAATATCACCAGCAGCCAGAACCGATAGAGACTTGATGCGCTTATTCCACGAACGCATCGTTGCAGGGGAGACATCACCACCAGTTTCCAAGACCGAGAAAATTTCGTCGGCAACACGCATCAGGCTTGACTGTGCCTGGATCAGGATCTCCCTGGCCTGTTCAATTTGTGGATCAAGGGCTTCACGAAGCAGGCGATCGCGCACCTGGCGTTCATGCTGGATTCTCTCCACTTCCTCCTGCTTGAGCTGTGCCTCCAATGAGTGGATGCGCATTTGCTCTCGGGCTGCTGCGGTTTCGGCATCGAGCTTCTGGCGTTCGGCTTCACGGAGTTCTGTTAGTAGTTGCTCGATCTTTTCCGGGAGAGGCCTTTGGACGGGAACGAGATCAATATGGATCTTCTCCATGATATCGTTCCGAGTTAGAAACACATTGTCAAACGTGGACATGCTGGCAGCGATAAACGCGTCACGGCTCACGCTTTCCCCGAGCTTATGGAGGTTTTCCCATGCCGCCAGACAGGATTCGCTCCAGCGCTCCTCAGCTTCACTTCGGACTTTGTCGTAGGTCTCAAGAAGCAAGCGGTCGCGTGTTTCCTCAAACTCCTGAATTACGCGCCGGACCGAGCTCTCAAACTTGCTCGTTCCAGCAATGGGTACCCACCATGCTTTTCTTCCACCTTCCCAAACTTGAATGGCGCCGCTGCGGGCACATACCGTGTCGATGCGTCCGGCGATCGCACGCAGTTTGTCAGGGATCTGACGATCCAGAAGACCGCCGCGCATTTCCCGGAACACCTGGTTGCGGGGATCGCCTTCAGGGATACCGGCCTGTGTCAGCAGCGCTGAGGTATCAAAGACCCGCAGACCGTGCTTGCGTATGATGAATCGAGTTCCATCCATGCGCGCAAAAAGCTCCTGGGGAGGCAGGAGCTGCTGAAGCAACTGGATGCGCTCTTCCTTTGGCAGCGCATCGAGGCGTGCATAGACTTCGTTGAATATATTCATGTTTTTCCCTCCAAATAGAAAAACCGCATCTCGTTGGACGCGGTTGGGATTTTACGAGTTTGTAGAACTGACTCAATTGAGTTTGTAAGTGATTCCGACTTCGGCTAGGGCCGTAACCAGGGTTTTGCGTGTTGCCGATAGCCCGCAGCTCCTGACTTGATCGTTAAGATCTTTCTCCCCTTCGGAAAAGGGGTACTCCCAGAGAACGCGAACCTTGGGCAACAGCTCTGCCCAACGCTGGACCGCCTCCCTGCCCCGGTCGTCGTTCTGAGGCAAGATGACAACATGGAATCTTGAAAGCCTGGGAATAAGATATGAAGCAATTCCAGTACCGCCAACAGCCGTACCCTGAAAACCCATCTGCAGGAGATTCACGGCGTCGGGCGTGCTTTCGGTGAGGATTACGGGTTTTGTCTTTGATGCACGGTCGAGCCCCCAGATGGTTCGCGGAAGACCGCTCAATGCAAAGTACTTATACGCGGCTTTTGAATTGGGATCCGTTGATCTCCCGATCATGTGCTTGACCGATCCATTGCGCATCACATCGGGGAAGATAATTCGCCGTGCCAATAGTTCCCTGGGTTTGCCATCCTTGCCCATGATGAAAAGACCAGCTTCTTCAGCAGCTATTCGAAGCGAGGGAGGGTAACCTGCAAGTGCACCCACCAGCGCGCCAGGGGATGCAAAACCAAGTCGATAGCGACGCATGTCCTCAATGTCGATTTTGCGATCTTTGAGGATCGTGCGCGCCTTGTTTCCAGCCTTACCCATCAACGCAAGATGGTATACGCGCGCAGCCAGGGTGAGGACCTGCACGATATCACGGTTGAGCTCTTTGGGTCGTGGAGGTGGTCGATACTCGATCTTGGGAACTTCATAGCGATCGAGTGCATCCAGAACCTTTTTGAACATCTCGGAATTGCGATGGTTGAAGCTCGGTCCAAAAAGCTGCAGCCCGACGAAGGAGATCGCATCACCCCCTACCCCACAGGCGAAACAGTGAAAGACACCCTGTCTTGGATCGACACGCATGTTGGGTTTACGCCGGTCCTTGTGAAACGGACACAGCACAAAGAACGGACGCTCGGTGTTCAGTGGCAGCTCTACCCCTGCTTTCTGCAGGGTGAAGATCAGATCAGATTTTTCATCCATTTCAAATCACATTCTATATCGATTCCTCTCGATCGCTTAATGCGAGGGCCAATTCGACACCTGGACCGGTAGTCGGGTAAGGAACTGGCTGGGTGGCTTTGTGCGGTTATGTGTCAATGTGAGATGGTATCGTGGCCGTGACATGCCAACAAAAGCAAGATTCCGTTCCTCAGCAAGATCGGCTCCATCCAGCGGGATCAGACCTTCCTGAAAGCCTGGAATAATCACGGCATCCCACTCACGGCTTTTTGCGGCATGAATCGTTGAAAGCAAGATTCCCTCGGGGTCTCGGGGACGGCTCACCTCGAACTGCAGATAGTCAACGTATTCCTCGAGCGCACCAAACTCCATACTGGCTTCAATCAGGTCGTTGACGGACCGGACAGCATGGAAATCACCTTCTCCGTTGAGATAAGTTGGAATCTCACTCAACTCAAGCACGTGGCTGATGGTTTGACGCAGCGGAAGCTTGGCCTGAACGATCTCGTCGTACTGCTCACGAAGATCGAAGATCTGCATGATGCGCCGGATGGCTTGAGAGCGAATTCGTTCGGGCTCTGCTACAGCTTTGAAGAGATGATCCCATGTCATACGGTTATCCCCGCGTAAGACATAGCGGGTACGGACTCCAATGCCACGTGGCGGGAAGTCGATGATCCTTTCCAGAACACCGTCATCCATCGGATTAAGGGCGAGACGCAGATAGCCAAGCATGGCTTCCGTCTCCTCGCGCTGGAAGATGCTCCGGCGTCCACCCACGATCTGAAAAGGGATGCCGCGAGCCCTGAGAGACATCTGAATGGTGTTTAGCATCGAATGAACCCGAACGAGAACTGCAACCTCTTCAAGCTTTACACCCTTCCCAAGCCACTGTGAGACCTGACGGCCCACATAATCGGCCTCGAGCTCGGGATTATGGGCATCGACTGCAATCACGGGTGAATCGATGGATTCTCGGGTCGGCAGCATGCTGTCTGCATCGGGACCCGCGAGACGAGCAGCGGCTCGGACGATTTCTGGTGTGCTGCGGTAATTCTCCCGCATACTTTCTACATGGAGATCCTCTGGGAACAAATTGCACAGGTTTTCCCAACTCGCACCACGGAAACCATAGATCTGCTGGGATGGGCTGGCAAACATGACGAACTCCTCCGCCCCCTCACGCAGAACATCAAGGATAGGCCACTCCGTTTGTGGATTGAGATCCTGACTCTCGTCGACAAAAACCCGCTGCCCGCCCAGGAACTCCCGCAGATCTGGATTTCCCAGCTCTCGCTGTGCTTCATCTAGAATACCCGTGAAATCGAGTAGATTGTCCGCCTTGAGGATGGTCTTGTAGCGGTTGATGATTTCGTGAACAACGGGATGCAGCGCTTCTTCACGACCTCCCCGCTCCCGTACTCTTGCCATGTCATCCAGCGCCTGCCGTGGCTCGATATACTTTGCATCGAGTTCCTTGATGGCGCGCTCCATGATGGCCAGGGACTTGTCCTCTGAGACAATGCGCGGGAGGCGATCCCCACGCGTCTGACGTGCAAGGCGGATCAGCCAATGTCCCAAACCATGCAGAGTCCGTATGGGGACTTCATTACCAAGCCGTTCAGAAATCTCCCTTGCAGCCTCTCGAGTGAATGTGGTGGCAATGATCGTATAAGGAGAGACTCCTTCATTAAGTCTCTCCTGAACTTCTGAAACAAGGCGACGTGTCTTCCCGGCGCCCGGTGGTGCTGTGATAAGTTGCATAGAGATCCCTCAGAGTATTGGGGAGATGGCTTCAGCAAGACATTCTCTCTCACGGACGATATCGCCGATCATGACGACCTTGTCGGCGAAGTCAGCCTGGCCCGAGTGTCCATTGACGACCACAGCCACAAGCTTCAGACCGGGTTCTTCACGGGCTTCCTCCAGAAGCTGGAGGAATTCATCCGGTGGTTGTCCAAACCGCCCATCCGTGATGCATAAGATATCTCCGGTTTTCATCGACGGATCATCACGGATCAGTTCGATAGCGGTCGACAGCGGACCATACGGCTCGGTGCCATCTCCATAAGTGAGTTCAAGATGATCCATCAACGCCATTGGATCGGGCTTCAATCCGGGGTCATATACACCAAACTGCCCGATGTCGGAGAAAGGGATGGAAATAAAGCGCCGTTCTTCCTTTCGGGCTTCCAGCATGAGCGCTAGCTCCAGAGCGCAAGCTGTTGCTCGACGTCTACCCCGCATGGAACCCGACTCATCCCTGAGGAAGACAATCGGCCCCCTTCCAGCGTAATCCTCGCCCTCAAATTGGGCATGGAGGAGATCGCCATCCAGCGCCCGGCATAGGAAATCGAGATAGATTGGCGATGAAGGCTCGAAGGCGATCATCGAAACCAGTTCGTCAGGAGAGAGCGTCTCCAGATCCAGATCCTGGATCTTGTAATGGGTGAAACTCTGCCGGCCGCGTGTACTCTTTCTCCGCTCATGCGTTACCAGCGATTTTGCCCACCCCAGCGATTCGAGGATTAACTTCAGCGAGGGGCACTTCCGAAGGTACTTCGAGAGTTCGTGCAGACCGGCCACCCGTTCGTGGGCGATATTACTAGAAGACCCGAGTCCCCAACCAACACCAAGTTCCTCTGCGACAGTCTGTAAATTGGCGATGTCTTCCGTTGATGCATTCATAGCCTCGGCGAGGGATTGGTTCATCCTGGCCTGAGCTCCATCAAGAGCATCAAGCACCGCCTGCTCAGAACGTGCATCCTGATTCTTTGCATCCGCAAGGTCTGTTTCTAATTGGCGGATCATTTCCTCCAGTTGTTCCTGTGTTATAGATGTTCCCTCTCCGTTTCCGGACTGTTGATCCCCCTGCCCTCCTCCAGAAGCCAATGACTGAGCGATCTGGAGATGATCCTCGAGATCCTGGACTCTGTCCCGGTCGTGCTGAGCGGATTTCATTGCTTCTTTCACTTCGGGCGGGAGTCGATCCATCAGATCGGTGACAAAATGAGCGGCTCCAAAAGCTGCCGCGATCGGGTCCATGCCCACCGTCATTCTCAACCGTTCCCATTCGGGGAGGTCTTCCGCCCTTTTAAAGAGCGAGTGAAGGATCGTCATTCCCTGTGGCGGGACATGCTTGAGCGGGTTGGCAGATGCGTACAAACCCATCCAGGCTTCACGTGGAATATCGAGACTAACAGCAGAGGTCCGTTCCACGGCCTGTTGAAGCACCTCCATATCTTTATGCTCAAACCAGGTACCGTGGTCAAGAAGCAGAACACGCTCCCAGATCGTTTCAGGTGGATCGAACAGATAGACCTCGGCATCGAGTGTAGTCAAAACGTCCATCGTCATCCCCCTAGACCGGTTGCTGGGCGGCCGACTCTTCCATGACCTCGGCTGAACGCGTAACAAGGAGCGACGACACCTCACGGATGCGCTCGTACATCTCATCTCTTGCAGTCTGATGCTCGGGATCCACGACCTTTTTCAAAGCCGTTTCGTGTTTCGCGATTGTTTTCTGCCAGTGGACAAAATCGGAGAGTTTAGGGGAACCTTTTATATTTGCCTGGATGTTTTCAAGATCAGCTTCAACGGCCCGTAGAATACCCCGCTGTGGATCGCTCAGGCTCCGGACCACGTCCCGTACTGTTGGGATGTCGTCCTTGGATACCCACAGGAGATGCTCGCCTACAGCGATTGACTTGAAGGTGACATCCGCTTCCCCAAGGAGAAGCGATCGGGCGGCTGAAACGCGCGACCATGCGATGAAGTGCCTGGGTGAAACCGGCACACCTTTGGCTTCCAGTTGCATCTTGATGCGCACCATCCGCTTGCGCACCTCAGCCTTGATCTCGCCAGCCTTCAACTCGACGAACCCCTGCACCAGCATGATCTCTTCGGGATCAAGCTTGGTTTGGATGGGGACTGTCCCATGAGTGCTGGTGAGTAACGCCTCCCAGTCCTCCTCTCGAGAGGGATAGCTGACCACCTTGCGTATGATCAGCCGGTCCCAGAATGCGTTTTCGATCCGGTCATTGGAAAGCTCGTTGCTCGCGGTCAAGCCCAGCAACATAGGCAAATGGTGAATAGCGTCCGGTTCAGCCAGCGTATGCTCCTCAAAAGCATCGAGTAGCATCTGCTGAACGGGTCCTGAGCCTTTGAAAACTTCATCAATATTTGAGATCGAAGCTGTGGCGACACCGGAGAGCTTGCGTCCCCAGACTCCTTGCTGCACCTTGGCAGGATCGAGCGGACCAAATAAATCGTTCTGGCTTGTATCTGGAGTCAGGTTGCGACGGAAGAATTTGCCCCCCACCCCTCTAGCCAGCAGGCGTGCGAGCGTGGACTTGGCAGCACCGGGCAAGCTGAGGAAGAAAACGGTGTCACCTGAGAGCAACGCTGTAAGGACGAGATCGACTTCTTCGTCCATGGCAACGAGCTGTGCTTTGATCTCCTGTCCCAGCTGGCGAACCTGTTCGATGAACAAATCCACATCTATCGGATTTGCATCTGGGGGTGCTGTATGGAGCAACACCACACGTTCGTGCGCCAAGAGGCGCGCGGGTGGTGCGCCGTTGGCGCCGCTCAGATCCTGCATCAAGACAAGGGTCTTGCCTTTGTGTTCGATGATTTTCATACTTAATCTCCTGAAATTGGAATAGCCCTGGCCAGACCAGGGCACAGATGGAATTTGGATCATGTGTGTAAGAAACCGAGTACTTTCACCCGTTCAGGTTAAATGGATGAAGCATTCTTAAGTAACGGGAAGATATATCAGAATGGGGTTTAGGGTGAAATTCGATGGCTAGTGAACCACCAGATCGATGTTCTCAGCCATTTCGCAGGTAGATGCGAACTCAGCAATGGAGATGGAATATCGGTGTATGTAGGTTTCACTGATGTAGTGGGTGTCAGTCGATACGGCTGAAAGGATTTGCTCGGACGGTTGGGGGTTGACAATTTAAATGTTGGAGAGGGAAGCATACGGAACATATTGGTTTTAATTTTGTCCAGACATTTTTCGTTTCTCCTATGTGCCCAGCACGATTCGAGGATCAGCGGCGCTCACGTAAGGGCGGTGTTTTTCCGTCGCCCAGACGGTCGTTCAACAGCTTTCCTCCGCCAAACCGCCATCGGTACATGGCGATAAGCGAAGGACCTGTGACCACAAGAAAAAACGTGGTCAATATAGCGGCAGAGACAAGAAACTCGAGCATGGGTGTCCTCCTTCTTTTGGTCGACGCACAAAAAGCCGGGATCTCGGCCCGGCTTATGCGATCGATATGCGGTTATTCTTTATTGGCGGGTATTTGTTCTGGCGAGGTAAATTGACAGTTCGTTTCCACCTACCAGGGTGTGTGAACCCATATCGGCCAAACCAGATTGAGTATGAAAAACAAAAACATGAGAATCAGGAGTAGTGGCGATGCCATAATTGTCTCCGGATATATTGACATCGATTATCCTCCCCGCCCGTCGATCGAATCTAAAGCGGGCGAGGCTGATTCACACAATTACCGGGATGGCGATAAGGTGAGGCCTGAGAGGGAGTTATTGGATACCAGCTCGTTTCAGGATACGCGGGGGCATTAGACAGCAAGAAGCGGGCTGATTATCGGGGAGATGCTAGAAACAGAAATTTTTAGTTCGACCTTCAGTTTGAAATCCACCGTGAGATTCCAGAACATCTACAATCGAAAAACCAAACATATGAATTTCCTCCGTTCTTTTAGATGTGGCGAACTCGGCGGGACAAGATTTAATAAAAGATTCCCTGCTCATGTTAACCTCCTGGGGTATGAGATAAAAACGAAAAATCGCCCACAGGCATAATGGCAAAGCCACGCTTGTGGGCGGTAATATTTACGGTAATTTAGGTTTTCAATATTGATAGAGCATAAGCAATGTACACCAAAAAAAGAGCGGATGTCAAGCGATAAAAATTCATGACCTGAAAACCGCATCGACAACGACCGGGGATTCATATTCCTGGTGATCAAAGAAGACATATAGCCCCTGCCGGTCCCAGAGGATCATAGCAACGCCTAACTTGAATGCCTGCTTAAAATTAATTCTTTCGGTGAAAAGTAACTCTGTTCGGTTATTACCAGTTCGCCCAAGGCTCATCAATGTCTCTTCCTTTAAAGGGGATGCTTGAAGGGCATTACCTGAATATGCCGACTTATATGATTTGCTCTTACTTTATCTATTATTAAGTCTCACCAGTTGTTTGAACTTTTTTTCTTGTTCTTCTGTTTATAGACAACATATTAGTATTCATATTCAGTCGAATTAAATATTAAACCCTTCAATAAATCGATCTCTTGTTTACTTCTTTCAACCTGGATTCAACTACCGAGTGCAACTCCGAGCCTGCCTGCTCAGAACAGAGAGCAACGCGGCTTATACGGCATATTCAACGAGATCTTGATCTCGGGATACTTTACGAATTCCCAATAATACTAAAGCGAAGTAACCGAAATACGCTAGCGACTCCGTCAGAGATGGGTTTCCGTTATAGCCAAATAGGGCTTTGAGAAAGCTGCCTATAACCGATCCTTCATCAAGTATTGGGTTGATGTTCCACACAGGGTCGATCACAGCTGGGATCCATCCTACCTCGACAAATTCATGCACACCGTGGGCGAAAAGACCGGCAGCGAACAGGATTAGAAGTATGCTAGTGACCTGGAAGAAGCGTCGAACGTTCAGACGAATCGCGCTGGCGAAAAGCGCCCACCCCAACAGCCCCGCCACGGCCAAACCGGCAAGCCCGCCGAGAAAAGCCTGGTCTCTCGAAAGCGTGAGGGCCGTTGCGGTGAGGAAAAGCGCCGTTTCGATTCCTTCCCTCAGCACTGCAAAGAAGGCAATCCCGAAAAGTCCCCAGCGCTGGCTATGACTTGCGGCTTGTTGCACTCCATGCGCAATAAAATCCTGATAGCGCTGACTTTGACGATACATCCAGAAGATCATCCAGGTGAGAACGGCGGCGGCGAGCAGCATAGTCGCCCCCTCGAATATTTCCTCGGCTCTCCCCTCTAGATTAGCGCCGAAAGCTTGCAGGGCGCCAGCAACGATGACACTCAAGATTACGGCTGAACCTACGCCAAGCCATACCCATTTGCGATATCGTTCCTGACCTGCTTTTGATAATACGCTGAGCGTGATTCCGACGATCAGTGCAGC
>Ga0255054_10000347_pt1 | contig 27737 bp, 31 predicted proteins | sample JV7_2_23_MG_FD_188634 | JGI IMG/M metagenome (GOLD analysis project Ga0255054, IMG submission 188634) | Seawater microbial communities from Jervis Inlet, British Columbia, Canada - JV7_2_23 | ecosystem: Environmental > Aquatic > Marine > Inlet | place: Canada: British Columbia | collected... | reverse complement strand
AGCTGAAAGCAGCGATATAGGTGTGACTCTCGTTGTTGGTGGTGTCGATCCCAATCCCACCCTCTCCGAGGAACACGAGAGGCCGGATGTAGGCCGATTCGAGCTCGTTCACGCGGAGAAGCTCCTTGTTGACGTCGGCAAGCTCTTCAGCGCTCCAGCCCATCGGAATTCCATAGGCCCGTGCTGACATGTCCAGGCGGGCCATGTGCTCGCTGTGTCTGAATACGGCGGTACCTGCTGGAGTTGAGTACGCCCGGATCCCTTCGAATACGGCAGTTCCGTAATGAAGAGCATGAGTGAGAAAGTGGACGGTGGCGTCGCCCCAATCGACGAACTCCCCATCCGTCCAGATCTTGGCTGAGGGTTCCATGGCATCAGGCTAAACGTGTCAGATCGATTGTGGAATACGGCCCTAGGCTCGTCGCACATGGAAAGGGTGATCGCGTCATGGTTCGGTTCGGGTCTGATACTCGGCCGGATTCGGGGTTCGGATTCAGGTTCGGGCACTCTCGCGTCGCTGATCACACTTCCGATAGCGCTCTGGATCGGGTTGAACTTCGGCTGGGAAGGCCAGTTGGCGGCAGCAGGGATTCTGATTCTGGCGAGCTATTGGGCGAGCCGTCGGCTGGTTGAGTCCGAAGGAGACGCCGGCTGGATTGTGATCGACGAAGCGGCCGGAACCTTCGTGGCGACTATCGGCTTGACGCTTGCTCCCGCCCTGGCCGCGTTCGTGGTCTTTCGGGCGGCAGACATTTTCAAGGTCCCCGGAGTGAAGGAGGCTGAGCGGCTCAACGGTGCCCTCGGTGTCACGGCAGACGATGTGGTCGCGGGAATCTACGCCCTGGCCGTTGGCCATCTTCTCCAGCTGACGGTTCTATGACGTCGCTCGGCTCCTAAGATCCGGCACATGACTTGGAACCTGGAAACCATTGTGGTTGGAGTCGACGGCTCAGACGGAAGCAAGGCGGCCGCCGAGAGAGCGGTGGCGATTGCACGGCACTGGAAGAGCAAACTGCTACTGGTCACTGTCGTGAGGACACCCGAGGGCTGGTGGGGTATCGGTGGTGCACCCCCAACGCCGGAGGCGCTATCCGCTGCCCTGGTCGACGGCCACCAGCGAATTCTCGGAGAGATGGAAGAGCATCTCGACCTCGAGGGCATCGATTACGAGACGGTCGAGGAGCTCGGTGATCCAACAACGGGTTTGATTGCGGTCTCAGAGCGCCGGGATGCCGACCTCGTTGTCATCGGGCGCCGGGGCGCAGGTCTAGCGGAGCGTGTCTTGATCGGATCTGTGGCGGATCGAATCGTCCACCACTCTGAGGTTCCGGTTCTGGTGGTTCCCTAAGCCGATCAGGCTTCTATGCGGACACCACGCCAGAAGGCGACGTGATCCTTGATCCCGGAGGCGGCATCGGAAGGATCGGGGTAATAGAAGGCGGCGCCGCGGTTGGTCTCGTCTTCAACCACTACGTCGTAATAGCTGGCAACGCCCTTCCAGTAGCAAACCGTGTGCGCATCTGAGCTCTGCAGGTAGGAGTCGTTGACCGAGTGCGCCGGGAAGTAGTGGTTCCCTTCGACCATGACCGTCTCGTCGCTCTCGGCGAGAACTGTGCCGTTCCAAACTGCTTTAGCCATCGGAGCACCTCCGTCGATTCTGGTACTGGTACCCCCCAACGAACAGGCGAGCGCAGCTATTCCCCTACGCTCGCCAGGTGCCAGTCGTAGCCATCGTGCCCGTCAAGACCTTCAGCCTGGGGAAGGGACGCTTGGCCGACTCCCTGTCACCACAGAATCGCGAACGTCTTGGCCAGGCTTTCGCCGAGCGGACCGTCGAGATCGCCGAGAGCGCCGGTCTGATCCCCCTTGTGGTGGCGGGCGATCGGACGGTAGGCGAGTGGGCGCTGCTGAACGGGATCCCCTCTATCCCCGACCCTGCTGAAGGCCTGAACGCGGCTGCGGCCGAAGGAGTCGCTTGGGCCGGGTTGTCGTCGGCCGACTGGATGGTCATCCACAGCGACCTCCCCCTGCTCACGCCCGGCGACCTCGAGCCTCATCTGGACGAGATCGAAGGCGGCGGCATCCTCCTGGCACCGTCTGCAGACGGAGGGACATCGGTCTTCGGTGGCTCGGGTCACGTCGACTTTTCATACGGGCCGGGCAGCTTCACCCGTCATTTCGCCGCCAACCCCGAAAGCAAGATCGCGGTGAGTCTCGGGCTTCTTCACGACGTGGACTCGCCGAACGACCTGAAGTCAGCGCAGATGCATCCTCGTGGCATCTGGATGACCGGGCTCTTGCAGTGAGTCGATTCGACCCGACCGTTCTCCTGTCGAAGGATCGGGCCCATATCCTCGGTTGGCTCGACGCCGCCCTGGAAGCGATCGACCCGGTAGACCTCACCCGCGATGCAATCGCCGCGAGTGGCATTGACAGTGCCTCGGTGATCGCAATCGGAAAGGCAGCCCCTGCGATGGTCAGGGGCGCAGGAGAAGCAACGAAGCTGATCGGTGGAGTCTGCATTTCAGATCACGTCGAAGAGGTGCCGGCGAGCGTGCAACTTTTGATTGGCGACCATCCCATTCCCCTTGCCGGCAGCGCGGCGGCTGCCAAAGCAGCAATAAAGGCAGCAGAGACGGCTCCGCCGGAGCAGCCCCTGATCGGGTTGATCTCTGGTGGCGGCTCATCTCTTTGTGAGGCGCCGAAGCAAGGCGTGTCGACCGATTATGTCGAGATGGCCTACGACGCCCTCATCAGAGGAGGTGCCAACATCGAAGAGATCAACCTCGTGCGCGGCCATCTCTCGGCGATCAAATGCGGAGGGCTGGCTCGGGCGGCAGGTCGCTCCATCGACACCTATGTGATCTCAGATGTTGCCGGGGCAGATCCCGGCCTCACCGCGTCCGGTCCGACGGTCCCCAGAGATCCCGAGCCTCAGTCTGCAAGGGCAGTCATGGAGAGATTTGGGATCGAGGTCACCGCTGGGGTCTGGAGCGCTATGCGCCGCGAGTACGAGCCGATCCCAAAACCGAAAATCACCCTCCTTGCCGACGGTCACGACGCCGGACAGGCTGTTGCCAGAGCGACATCGCTCGACTCGGTGGTTCGCTCCGAATGGCTCAAGGGTGACCTCACAACCTGCCTCGACAAATTTCTGGGGCGTGTGGCCACAACCGTCACAATCGCAGTTGGAGAGCCGGTGCTGGAGGTCACGGCCTCGGGGCGGGGCGGTCGCGCCACACACGCGGCTCTGCTGGCCGCCCAGCTCATCGCGGGCTCCGATGATGTGTTCGTGGCGTTCGCCACCGACGGGGTCGACGGCCTTTCCGGCGCGGCCGGAGCCATCGTCGACGGGTCAACGATCACCAGAGGCGGCGATCCGACCCTCGCTCTGGGTCAATTCCAGTCGGGCGAATATCTGGAAAGCACTGGAGACCTATTGATCTGCGAGCCCACAGGGACGAATGTCTCAGATATTTGGATTCTGTGGAGACGAAGCCCCGGTCACAACGTAAAGTGATCGGGCTGACTAGAACAGAGAGCAAATGGAAAAGACAGTCGTAATCACGGGCGGTACAGGAGGGCTGGGATCGGCTCTCGTCCGTCGTCTGATTCACGAGGACTTTCGCCTGGCAGTCACATATCTCATGCCCGAAGAGGCCGCCGGGTTCGAGAAAGAGCTCGACCTCGACGAGGACCGGGTCATGCTGTCCCGGGTCGACGCAACAAATCCCGAAGCGGTCAACAGCCTGATGAAAGATGTTGCCGACCGCTGGGGGGCGATTCATGGGCTTTGCGCACTGGTCGGCGGCTGGGCCGGAGGCCGGGATGTAGACGAGACCGACGATGTCCGACTCGAGCGAATGCTCGACCTCAACCTGCGCTCGGCTTTTTATGCGACCAAAGCCGCTATTCCCTATCTCAAGGAAGCGGGATGGGGCCGAATAATCCTGATAGGAAGCAGGGGCGCGGTCGACTTCCCCACGGGTCAGGTAGCTTTCAACATTGCCAAGGCAGGCGTGGTCGCGCTGGGCAAGTCGGCAGCCCAGGAACTCGAAGGGACGGGTGTCACCGCCAACGTGCTGATGCCGTCGGTCATCGACACCCCCGCAACCCGGGCCTCACTCCCCTACGCGGATTACGTCAACTGGCCGACACCTGATGAGATAGCCGCTGTTGCCGACTTTCTGTTGAGCGACGCCTCCGGTGTGATGAACGGCGCCCTGATCCCTGTCTACGGGCGGGCGTAGATCTCGATCCATTCTCCGTGGGGGTGGGCCTGGCCCACCTGTTTCATTCCATCTCCGGAATCGACGGCCAGACGCGCCCAGTCGTCTGCTTTATTCAGCCCCTCCATCGACGCCCGGTGCACCGACCGATGCTTGCGCGCTTCGCCAACGATCGCCTCGACCTTGTCTCGCTGCTCCGGTGTGAACTGAATCAGCGAGTACGAGTTCATCACGACGGCTGGCTCACCCGTGGGGAGACCCGTAAGCACGTCACCCAGTGTCTCCAGGGCGTCACCGGCTATCAGTTGAATCTCCACCGAAGCAATCATGTCCAGTGCGGCACGAAGACGGTGACGTCGTTCGGAGTGCTCGGGCCAGACCAGAGCTTCCAGCCAGCGGCGATGGTCTTTGTCGACCGGGTCGATCGGATGGAGATCGAGCCCGGTGCGACTCAAGACATCGATCTCTCCCAGTGCCGGCGTGACGCCGCGCGACTCCGCGACCAGATCAACCTCCGACTGGGGACCCCACTCCACCTCTCCGATCCGATAGTGATATCTGTCGAGGGCCAGGTTGAGTCCGGCGCTGGTTCCGAGATCGACCAGATGAAAGGAATCGAATCGGGACATCATCACCATCGGGAGCAGGGCAACACACCTCCGACATTCGTTGGTCTGGGTGTACCGCGTGTTCCCGATGTCAACCAATTCCTCCTCGTGGGAGATCACGAATGACCTGAAGGCCGGGCCGGCTCCTTCCGGAGGGAGGGGATGATCCGTCAGCGGGAGGTAGTAGCGGGCCAGTTCGTCATCGGCTCCGATCAGATATTGGACTCCACCAAAGAGCAAGTTCGGAGGGGGTCGGTGGGCAATTCGATTGATGATTCGCATCAACTGTTCGTCATTGGCGATCACTTCGACCAAATGGGCATACAACGGCGAACCGTGTGTGTGTCTGGCCCAGTCCCTCATGTACTGACGTGTGACTGGCGGGTCCGCCCAAGGAGGGTTCGCCCTAGGAGGGTTCGCCCTCAGAACTCGTCCCTCCGGTATGCAGTGGCGAGGGAGTCGGCATATTCGTTCCAGCGATTCCCGCTGTGCGCCTTGATCCAGCGAATGCCGACACGGGGCCGTTGCTTGGTAAGCGCGTACGCCTCCTGGACCAATTCGAGGTTTGCGATTGGACCCGACGATTTCTTCTTCCAGCCCTTGGCCTTCCAGCCCTCGGCCCACTTGGTCAGGATGTTGACGACAAGTTGGGAATCGGTGTAGACGTCGATCGTCGAGTCAGGTGACAGCATGCCCAGCCCGGCGATGATCGCCATCAGCTCCATTCGGTTGTTGGTTGTGTGCTCCTCCGAGCCGTACGCGCTGTCGATGATCTTCCCATCCCGAACTTGGACCGCCCCCCAACCTCCAGGTCCAGGATTGCCCTGGGAAGCCCCGTCGGTGAACACCCCGGTCTCCGGACCGCCGGTGAAGGTCTCGAGCACCTCGGCGGTTGTGTAATCGCGGCCCTTGGTGGGACTCGTAGTTGCAGGAGAGTTATCGGTCCCGTTCTTGCAGTCGAGGCATTGCCGGGGTTGCCAGCCCGGGTATCGATCGAGAATGTCCTGGCGAACGTCGAACTCTTTGCCGCAGGTTTGACAGGTGAACAAGACCTACCGCGCAAAGACAGAGACGAACTGGGGCGACCTGATCAGGTTGAACTCAGAGTGCGTCTGGCTCATCCCGAGCGGCGTCATCATGCGGGCAAGCTTCGCGGGCCAGAGCTTTTGGCAGTGCACCTCGCGGGCCTTGAACGGGGTGCCATGGAGGATAATCGAGGTCGGAATGGCGTAGAGGCCCATGATCGGCTCCGCAGGATATATGTAGAGGGCGCTGCCCCCGGGCTTGAGAACCCGGGCCATTTCCGCGGCGGCTGCCTCCAACTCAGGAATGTGCTCGATTGCATGGACCGAGACGATCGCGTCGAACTCGTCATCGGGAAAGTCGAGTGAATCGGCGGCCATCTCGATAACTCGATCGGTCCCGGCGATCTCTGCGGCATTGGGGTTGACGTCTATGCCAACGATGTCGATGCCACGTTCTGCGAGACGCTTGACCAGATGGCCCGCGCCACAGCCCACCTCTAGCACCCGATCGCCAGGCTCGAGATCGAGGAGACGATCGATCTTGTCCAGGTGCGACGGGTCCCACCTGTTGACCATCGCGTATCTCTTTGAGTCGTAGTCGGACATCAGTCGCGAAGGCTAGGTGAGTGAGTCAAGGTGCGTGGCAACGGCGTAATCGAGGACTTCGGGACCTCTCTCGGTAAAGGCGAGATGGGTAACAGAGGTGTTTGCCGGCGTGTATAGCGATTCGGCGTGGCTGTCATCGGTATCAGTAAGGCCTGAGACGTAGGAGCGGATCGCTCCGCCATGTGAGACAACAACCGTCGTCTCCCCTTCCGCGGGCTCGAGGGTATCGACAGCGTTGGCCACCCGGGCTCTGAGTTCTCCGAAACTTTCGCCGGTGGTCCCGCGTTTGAGGTCGATGCCGTCCCGATAGATCGTCTCCATTAGCCCCGGCCACTTCTCCACTATCTCATCGGTGGTGAATCCCTCCCACTCCCCCATTGACACCTCTTGGAGATCCTGGACCTTCTTCACACCGTTGGAAGCGACATAGGCGGCGGTGTCATGGGCACGCTTCAGCGGAGATGAGTAGACCACCGAACGTTTGCCATACCAATCGGCGAGAGCAGCGGCCTGACGGTTGCCGAGGTCATCGAGTCGCCAGTCGCCCCGACCCTGCCAGCGCTGTTCGACGTTGGCCCTGGTCCGACCATGACGCACCATCGCGAGCACCGGATCCCCCTGATCGAGATGTTCACGGATCAGACGTGGCTCCGATCCAAGATGACCGACGTCGTTGTACGTCGCGAGACGGGGCGTTCCAAACATCCAGACAAGGCGACTGATCCCGGTATTCGAGGTGAAGGCGTGGACCCGTCTTCCCCGACCGGCCATATGGCGATGAAGGACAGCCTGGAGCAAGCCTCCGTGAGTGACGACAGCGGCGTGCCCGTCCTCGCCGAGTCGCTCGGCCAGGACGTCGACCGCGTTGAGCACCCTCTTGCCCGCCTCGTTGAGGGTCTCTCCTGTCCCGCCCATTTTGATGTTCCGATCGTGTACCGCGCGGTCCAGTAATTCGCCGTCCTCGGCCCTGACCCGCTCGAGCTTCCAACCTTCCCAGCGGCCGAGGTCGATCTCGATGAACTCCTTGTCGATCTCGACACCTTCGGCGAAAGCAGCTGCGGTTCTACGGGTGCGCTCCAGGGGTGAGCTGATAACGACGTCGAATTCCTTATCGCGGAGTCTTTTGCCCAGGGCATCGAGGGTGACCTCACCCTGCGCGCTTAGGGGTCCGTCGGATTTTCCGTTCCAAACCCCGGTTGCGTTCGCCTCGCTCTCGGCATGCCGGATGAAGGTGATCTGAGCCATATTCGAAGTAATTGGTACTAGGTAGTCAACGCTGACAGAAACCGACGGCTCTGCAAACGCCGTCCGATGTCAGCCGATGAAGGCCGAGGCGAAAATCAGCGAGACGATCGTCATCACTTTGATGACAATGTTCATCGCCGGGCCCGAAGTGTCCTTGAATGGGTCACCAACCGTGTCACCGATCACGGCGGCATGATGGGATTCGCTTCCTTTCCCGCCAAAGGCCCCGGCTTCGATGAACTTTTTGGCGTTGTCCCAGGCGCCGCCGGCATTGGCCATGAAGATAGCCAACAGGAAACCCGTGACCAGGGCGCCGGCAAGAACCCCACCGAGCGCCTCGACGTTGATAAACCCGACTACGAGCGGGAGAGCAATGGCCAGGGCCCCAGGAACGACCATCTCTCTGAGGGCGCCTGTCGTCGCGATGTCAACGCAGGTGTTGTAGTCGGGCTTTGCCTCGGGATCGCCGGCCTTGAGGCCAGGGATTTCACGGAACTGACGTCGGACCTCGTCGATCATCTTGTGCGCCGCCCTACCGACGGCACTCATCGTCATTGCCGCGAAGAGGAACGGAAACATCGCCCCGATGAATAGGCCGATCATCGTCTCGGCGTTGGCCACGTTGATCGCTTCGAGGTTGACGGCCTTGGTGAATGCACTGAACAACGCCAGGGAGGTCACGGCAGCGGAGGCAATGGCGAAGCCCTTGGCCATCGCCGCGGTTGTATTGCCGAGAGCGTCGAGGGCGTCGGTCGACTTCCTCACCTCGGGGGGCAGGTGTGCCATCTCGGCGATCCCGCCGGCGTTGTCGGCGATCGGACCGTAGGCATCGACTGAAATCGTGATTCCGAGCGTCGCCAGCACACCGATCGCAGCAATCGCCACCCCGTAGATCCCGCCGCCGTCACCCATCGCCCATTCGCCTGAGTAGAACGAGACACCGATGCCGGCGGCGACGACGAGAACAGAGAACGATGCCGAGCGCATCCCCTCCGAGATACCGGAGATGATCACGGTCGCAGCACCGGTCTGGGACTGGCTCGCGATCTCCTTGACGGTCTTGTAGTGGTCGGAGGTGAACCACTCCGAAATCTTCCCCACCAGGTAGCCGACGATCAGACCCGCCAGAACCGCCAGCCAGATGCCCAGCCAGTTGTCGACCTTGTCGCCGAAGACCCAGTAGGCGAGTCCGACAACGCCGAGGGCGGTGGCGATAAGCGAGAAGTTGGTCCCGCGGTGGAGGCCTTTCGCAAGATCCTCTTCTCCTTTGGCCTTAACCAGGAAGGAGCCGATGATTGCAGCGAACATCCCGAGCGCGGCAACGGCCAGCGGGAAAATGATTGCTTCCGGCAAGAACGAGGCACCGGTGAAGACAAGCGCTGCGTATGCGACAGGGGCGACGATGGCCCCGACGTATGACTCGAAGAGATCGGCACCCATGCCTGCCACATCGCCGACATTGTCCCCGACATTGTCTGCAATGACTGCGGGGTTTCGGGGGTCATCCTCTGGAATCCCGGCCTCGAGTTTCCCCACCAGGTCGGCGCCGACGTCAGCCGCCTTGGTGAAGATTCCTCCACCGACACGAGCGAAGAGCGCAATCGAGGAACCGCCGAGACCGATCGCGGTCACAATCTGAACCCAATCCTCATTGCCGAGGATGTTGTTGAAGACCACGAATCCGAGGCCTACACCCAGCAGGCCGAGACCGGCAACGGTGAAACCCATGACCGCACCACCGCGGAAGGCGACCGGAAGCGCTTTCGGAATTCCGCCCGTACGCGCGGCTTCAGTGGTCCGGGAGTTGGCTGCGGTGGCGATACGCATGCCAACGAAACCTGCTGTTGCCGAAAGGACCGCGCCGAACACGTAGGCGATCGCTCCCCAGGGGCGCCCCCAATCGAGGAGCGCGGCAATGAGAACCGCCATTGCGACAACGAACACCGAGACCCATGTGTATTCGCGCTTGAGGAACGCCATGGCGCCGTCGCGGATGGCATCCGATATCTCCACCATGCGCTCGTTGCCACGGGGGGCAGCCAGCACCGCTCGGCTGTAATAGACGGCGAGCAGGAGGGCGAGGCCGCCGGCGGCGAGCGCGATATAGAGAATCGTGTCTGTCATCGAGAAAACCTCCGGAAGACATGGTGGTCGGAGCGGACGAGATTATAGGGAGCGCTTCCCGTTGACGCGAACCCGATTCTGGCGTGGGCGGTGGTCAGCTGCCCTGACTCCACTCGGCACCGCCCGGCCAGAATTCCTTCTTCCAGATCGGGGCGCGCTTCTTCAACTCGTCCATGATGAACCGGGCGGACTCAAAAGCGTCGGCGCGGTGCGCCGTGGAGACCGCCACGGCGACCGATGTCCCACCGAGCTTCACCTCGCCAGAACGGTGCTCGACAGCAACGGCAAGAACCGGCCAGCGCGCCGCTGCCTCGTGGACGATCTCGCCGATCTTCTCCTCCACCATCTCGGGGTAAACCTCGTATTCGAGATGGGTGACGCCCTCCTTGCCCTCTGAGTGATCACGAACGGTTCCCAGGAAGAGAACTGTCGCGCCCGAGTCTGCCCGGCCGACTTCGTTGAGCAGCGCAGCAGCGTCGATAGGTGAGTCCGAGACCGAGACTCGAATGGTTTGGGCGGGAGCATCCATAGACTCACAAGCCTATGACGAGTCACGGCCCCGAATGGCAAGACCCTGACACCGACCCAATCATCTACGTGGATGAGCCGACCCCGCCACCGGCCCCGCCGCGCAAGCAACGCGACCCGTGGACTCTGATCCTTGGAATCATGGGCGGTGTCCTTCTCGGAACAGGAGTCACCTTCGCCATTCTCGGAGCCACCGGTGTGTTCGAGGAGCCGACTCCGCCACCAACGCCGACCCTGCCCCCGGCACCAACCCTCACCCTTCCGCCTCCCACAATTGCCCCTCCACCTCTCGTCATTTCCGGGCCCGCCTCCGCTGTTGCCGAACGGGCGATCCCCTCGATCGTGGCAGTCGAGGTGTCTTCATTTCTCGGCCAGGGCGGTGGGAGCGGTGTGGTCTACGGGACCGAAGGCTACGTGATCACGAACCATCACGTCGTTGACGGCGCCACCAGCGTGGCGGTCGTTTTCGCCGATGGGGCGCGATACGACGCCGAGGTTGTCGGCTCCGATGCGCTGACCGATCTGGCGGTGATCCTCGTTGAGCGTCCCGACCTGACCCCAATCGATATTGGATCGTCGGGAACTCTCGCAATTGGTGAGCCTGCAGTTGCTGTCGGGAACCCACTCGCTCTCGAAGGCGGACCTTCGGTGACCTCCGGCATTGTCAGCGCTCTAGATCGGTCTCTCGAAGTTGAGCCCGGCACGATTCTCTACGGTCTCGTCCAAACCGACGCCCCGATTACTCGGGGCTCGTCGGGCGGTGCTCTCCTCGACGGGTCGGCCCGGCTCATCGGAATTACCACCGCTATAGCGGTCTCAGATGTTGGAGCCGAGGGTCTCGGCTTCGCCATTCCCATCGACCTTGCCCTCGGCATAATCACCGACCTCATCGACGCCGGCGAGGTCGCCCACGCCTTCATTGGCATCGGGGCTGGAACTGCTTTTGCCGAAGAGGAAGGTGCTCAGTATCCGGTCGGGGTTCTGGTGACAGAGTTACTCAACGACTCGGCATACGAGGCTGCCGGAGGACAGATCAACGACGTGATCACGGCGATGGACGGACAGACCATCGTCACCCGGGACCAGTTGCTCACCAACCTCCGTATGTACCGCGCCGATGAGGACGTGACTTTCGGAATCCTCAGATCGGACTCCGAGTTGAATCTAGTCGTGACATTGGGAAGACTCGACACGTGAGCGACGACCTTTTCTCCAAGCTCTTCGAGCTTTTCGACCAGCCGGGCCCGATCAACTGGAAGCTGGCTATGGAGGTTGCGAGACACCTTTCCGGAGAATCGCAGCCGATCGATCCGTGGGCGGCCGAGGAGTTCCGCGAGCTGGCACGTCTCGCCGAATACCGGGTCGAACAGGTCACGCCTTTTCGCATTTCTCCGGCGTTGGACGTGCTCCCTCTGGATGCGCGGGGCTGGGCAGAGAAGAACCTCGAGTCATACGGGTCACTTGTCGAGCCGTTCGCATCTTCGGTCGTGTCCGAGGGCCCGGCAGCCCCGCTCATGGCGCAACTCTCCCCTTCCATTGTCGGTCTTCAGGTCGGCTCATTGGCAGGTTCGCTTGCCGGGTGGGTCGTCGCCTCCTTCGATGCTGGTCTGCCCCAGGAACGGGTTGGAGCCCTTTCTGTGATCGTGCCCAACATCGACGCCCTCGCTCTTTCCACCGAAGCCGACGAGAACGAGGTGCGCCTGTGGGTGGTCGCCAACGAAGTCGCCTTCAGGGCGGTCTCCCAACTCCCCTGGATTCAGGACCACCTGCATCAACTCATAACCGCCTACGCGGACGCAGTCAGAATCGACCCGACCACGCTGAGCGGGCTGATGGGTGCCGGAGGCGATCCGACAGCCATCGAAAGTGCGATTGAGGAGGCAGGCGGCATCGAGGGTCTGGTAGGTGGCGAGGAGGCAGAGGGCCCCCGAACGGAGCTCGAGGCGTTCCTCGGGGCGATAACCGGCTGCGCTCGTCTCCTGGCTCGGAGGGGAATCGGGGAGCTGTCACCAAACTTCGACTTGATCAACGGGGTTCGCGATCTGGCAAGAGACGAAGCGGAAACCGGCGCGAGTCTCGGCGTCGGTCCTCTTCCCGCCGAGGCAACCCAACTCGGCGATGCCTTCAATCAGGAAGTCGAGCATCGCTATGGCGATGACGCCCTGGAAACGCTGTGGTCCGACCCGAGCCGGATGCCATCAGCCACCGAGCTACGCGATGTCACCGCCTGGGCCGCCAGGGTTCTGCTGGACGGCTGGACCTAATTTTCCTCCCGGCCGACTTTGCCCGACTACCTCCGGTCAACCGCTCTACTCGCGAACCTAGGACCACCTCATGAAGATTTCTGAATCCTGATGTAGGTCGGCAAACAGACGCCGGTCGGCCGGGCTGCCGCCGCGTCTTGAAGTCCACGAAAGCTCTACCTAGCCAAACAAGCTGCGCCACAGTCTCCTGAACAGACCCGGATTGTGGGGATCTGGCAGCCCATCCAGCACCGTCTGATGCATGTCAGGCGGCAGGTCGCCGATCAGAGCCATACCGCCGCTGCGACTCTCCCATGAGAAGGTGACCTGACCCGGAGTGAACGACCGGTCGTAAGACTCGCCATGGATCTCAAAGGTCGATGGTTCACTCAGTTGAACAACCGAAGGGGTCTCGAAGACGGCAAACGAGAAGAAGCCGTCCGAGTAATAGGCGAAAGTAAATCCGTCGTCGTCCGAGTAGAGGTCGAGGCGGGTGAACCCACCCAAAGCCTCGGGGAGGTCGGTGACGGCATTTGAAGATTGGATCGGCTCAATTTCCACCGGATCCGAAACGTCGACAGGAGCCGGTGAGGTGTCGAACGAGATGAAACGCCGTTCGCAGTAAACCTGGCCGTCGGCGTCGAAGGTCACGACGCGAAGCAACGCTCCAATTTCGAGATCGATCAGTAGTTCGGCCCGGACCAAGCCGTCGCCAACCATGCGATAGAGAGTCGCATCACGTCCGAGGAACATACGCGGTACTCCGTCATCGACCACGTAGCGGGGCACGACTTCATCGGTCGCTGCCTCTACTGCAGAGCTGCTGACCACGTCGCCGCCCCGCAGGAGGGTGTAGCCGCCATAGCCAGACGCAGCACTCAGATCGCTATCGACGGGCGCTCCGACTCGAATCTCGCCGGCATTCTGAGTAATTCGAACCACCGCATCCCGAACGCCGTCCGGAGTTGAGCAGGTGATGATCTGCTCTGCCGAGTAGGAAGCCTCACCGCTGCGTTCGAGCAATTCGTCGAGGTCGGCACCCAGTGCCACGGACGCAGGCAGCAGTACGAGGGCCGTGGTGAGAGCGATAACCCTTCTCATTCGGTGATCTCGATTATCGAGGGGACAACGACTTTGGCCGGGCCGAATGCCGGGTCTGCCGAAACCCGCGCCCCGAACCGGCTGTTGAGATCGTCGACGGAGAGCGCCACCGGAGAAGGGGTGAGAATGGCGGCCACGGCAATGACCATCGCGACCACTGCGGCGGCCGCCCCCACCAGGAAACCGCGATTGCGGGTGAGGGGCACCGCCTCAACGTCTGCCTCTGGAATCAAGCCCGGCGGAAGCTCCATCATCGGCAGGGATCGGACCGCAGAACGTACTACCTGCATTTCCTCCATCTCAACGGCGCAGGTCCCACAACTGGAGAGGTGGTCAAAGAGACGTTGACGCTCTCCCCCGCCGAGCTCGCCATCCAGGTAGGCGCTGATCAACTCCCCGGCATGAGTCACGTCAACAACTCCTTGAGAATCTTGCGGCCGCGATGAATTCGGCTACGAACAGTCCCAATCGGAACCGCGGCAGCCTGGGAGATCTCCTCGTAGGAGAGGCCGACGATGTCGCATAGGACCACGGCCTCCCGAAACTCGACGGGAAGCTCGAGCAGCGCCTTCTGAATGTCATCACCAAGGGATACGCGTGAGAACTCGACATCTGCCCCGGGAGACGAGGCGAGGTCCCATCTGTCGATGTCATCCGGCAGCGGTGATGTCGGTCTGCGTTTTCGCTTCCGGACATCGTCGAGAAAGGCGTTTCGGGTGATCCGCCAGAGCCAACCTTCGAAGCTTCCGGGTTGATAGGAGGCAAGACCGCGGCGAACTCGAAGCAGGACTTCCTGGACGAGATCAGCGGCGTCGTTCGAGTTACCGGTGAGCCGATAAGCGAAGTTGTAGATCTTCTTCCCGTAGACACGCGCAACCTCTTCCCACGTAAGTGGGATGGACTCCGTCATGGAGCGTTAGTCCAACAACGCCGGCTCATGTCGGCGGGTTCCCGGAGACTATGAGTCAGGGGGTTGGGTGTCGGTTGGCACAGAATCTGACGGGTCGGCGTCCGAAGCCTGTGCGTTTGCAGCCTGATCGTCTACCCCGTCCTCGGCTGATCCCTCTTCGATTCCCTTGCGGAACTCCTTAGCGGATGAACCGAGAGAACGTGCCAGATCAGGAAGCTTCTTCGCACCAAAGATGAGAAGAACGATGACGAGAATTATCAGTAACTCTTGTCCCTTTAGACCGAACAAAAAGATCCTCCTTGTGGACCCATCTTAGCCCCGACCCGGCAGTTGACCGTATCGTTCGGTCTAGCCGAGCGCCATAGAGTCGATGAACTGTTGACCGCGCTCCCTGGTTATGAACCTGATTCTTGGCTCGCGGCTCTCCACGTCATGGATCAAGTAGGGGCTGTACTTGTCGGATACCAACAGCCCCCACTGCGCCCCTGAAGTGGAGAACTCATAGACGAACCTCTTGATCACAGCCTCGTCGAGCTCGGGATGGTGCCCCGCGCCGTGGCTTTCGGTCCTGATAAAAAACTGGGCTCCGTCTTTGGTCGCCATGTACGCGTCCGGCTCAGGGAGCGGCTTCAGCTTGTAGTCGAACATCTCGAGCATCGCGAGGATGAACGCAGGGCCATCAATCGCCGCTGGGTCGATCCCCCGTGCCCTCATTCCACGAAGAAGACCTTCAGGAACCTCCAATTCGTCGCGCCACGGACCCAATTCGTCGCCTGGCACATCCACCTGGGTCACCGGCCTCAGCGTCTGTTCCGATTCGAACTGATGGGCGAACGGGTCCTTTGCAATGTGAGTCAGACTGAGCATCGCCGTCTGGATCGGTGGGGGTAGCTCGCCGGGGGAAGGAAGCTGGGCCCGCCCAACCTCGCGAACGTCATCGCGACCGGCGAACACCACGATCTCGCTGACATCGTCGACCGGAAGTTCCTTTCGCTTTTCCCTGACGACTTCAACGGCCTCATCCAGAAGGATCTCATTGAGAACCTGGTCGTCTTCCTCGGCCAGCGGCACATCGAAAGTAACCCTCGCCTCGGTGCCGTGGACGTGGAATTGGCTTACAGGAGCGCGAAGAGCGATCGACTCCGGCTCCTCTTCGGGCTCTGCAGACAGCCACGAGCCGTCGTCAAGGTCGAGATTGGCCGCCCGCGCGCGCTGCCTGCGCAGAGCAAAGGCGATAACCACCAGCGCCACAACCACTATGAGAACGAGACCGAAACTTTCCACCCGAAGCTCCTTGCTACAAAAAGGTTCATGACAATTCTATTCCGTCAGAACCTGGGTCAGAACCCGATTCCTCCGGCGCGATCTCATCGAGCATCACTTCGGCCGTGGGGGCATCGGCCCCGGCATTCAGCCGCTCGATCATTCGGTTTTTCGAAGTAGAGGTGCCGAAGGCGGTGACGACATCCCCGGACAGGAGCACTGTGTCCCCGGTCGGGACTACGATATCTCGCTCGCGACGGACCGAAACCAAGGTGGAGCCTTCCGGCCAGCCAACCTCCCTGATGGCGCGGCCGTCCGCCATCGACCCGGGTGGGATGCGAAAGTCGTAGTACCCCGCTCCGGGGCCGGTCCTCTGGGCGAGTGAGGCTCGGTGCATTTCGATGTCGGTGCTCGCGGTCAGCGCTTCGTGATACGCCTGAACGGCGTCCTCCCGTCGAAACATCCCCACGAGCCTCTCTGGATTGTCTTCATCGACGACCGGCAGCCTTCCCACCCCGAGAGCCGCCATTCGCTCCAATGCGCGAGAGACAGGTGTGCTCGGAACCACTGTCACCGGCCGGGGAGTCATGGTCTCCTCGACGGTGACCTCCCCGGACGCTCCCCCGGCCCGGGTGATGTCAGACACCGTGACAATCCCGACCAATTTGCCGTCCTTGACGACGGGGACACCGTGAGATCGAAAGCGGTGCAGCCTCGGCTCGACATCGGAGAGCGGGTCTGATGGTGCCGCCACAAATGACGATTCCGACATGACGGAACCGACGTCGATTGTGTCGAGCAGATCGATCTCACCGGTCTGCCTGATCCGAATCCCTTTGCGTTTGAGCGCCATCGAATAGACCGAGTCCGGAGAGAATCTCTCGGCGAGAAAGGTCGCGAGCGTGGCTGTGAGCATCAACGGGAGGATCAGCTGATAGTCGCGCGCTCCTGTGACCTCGAAAACGATCAGGATGGCGGTCAAGGGCGCTCGACCGACCACAGCAAACATCGCAGCCATCCCCACGATAGCGAAGGCGCCGGTATGCAACTCGGGACCCCAAGCAGGCTCGACGAGACGGGCGAACCCGGTGCCTACCGCCGCTCCCATGAAGAGAGAGGGCATGAAAGCACCGCCCGAGGCACCCGAAGACATGGTGAGGCCGGTGGCTACGGCCTTGCCCAGAGCGAGGAGAATCAGAACCCACCAGAGCGATTCCACACCGGTTATCGACGAAATTCTCTCCTGCACAAGCAGGGCATTCGTGACGTTCTGCCCCGTTCCAAACAGCCGTGGCTCGAGGAAGATCATTCCCGCAACCAACAGGCCGACACCAACGGGACGAAGGAAACCGAGCCTCGCGCCGTACTTGTCGGCAAGACCCTCCAATCGGTCCAACAGGCGGAGGAAGAAGAAGCCCACAGCGACCACCGCTATTGCGAGCCCTGCATAGAGGAGAAGCTCGCTGGCCGAATTGAGCTCGTAGGTCCCGGCTGTGATGGCGTCTTCCTCACCAACGATGGCCTGAGTGGTCACCGCCGCAGCAACGGACGCGATGACGATTGCCGACATGTGACGGGCTGCGAAAGAGACGAGGATCACTTCGAGGGCAAAGAGCATCCCGGCGATCGGGGCGTTGAAAGATGCGCCGATACCGGCGCCGGCGCCGGCAGCGACAAGAGACCGGATTTGGTCCTCGCTGAAGTGGAAGCGCCGTGAGAGCACTGAGCCGATCGCTCCACCGATCTGGACGATCGGACCCTCCCGACCGGCCGAGCCGCCGGTGCCAATCGTCGCTGCGGTAGCGAGAATCTTCAGCGGGATAACCCGGGCACGCAGCCGGCCTCCGTGAACAGCGAGTGCCGCAGTCGCCTCCGGAACGCCATCCCCGGCCACTTCGGGTGCAAATCTCCTGGCGATGAACCAGGCGACCAGGAGTCCGAGCGGGACCGTCACGAAGATCCACGGTCGCCCGCTTTCCAGACTGAGGGGGAACAGGGTGGATTGCATCCAGTTGAGAAGCTCGATCAGGGCAGCCGCACCCAGACCAACGCCAACACCGACAACCACGGCCATCAGAAGGAATCCTCCGAGTTGTCGCTCGGCCAGCACGCCGACGGCGGGCAGTTTTCGAAAGCTATCGAGAGGCCTTGTCACCAGGCCCACAGTATCGGTCCCCTCGTTGCTTCCTGGTCTCAGCCAAAATGGCCCGATCAGATTCCGCTCTCACATTGGTCGGGGCGTGGACCTAACGCTCCTCTCCAACCGAACCATCATTGCGTTGACTGCTGTCGCCCTGATTGCCGGGCTCGTCCTGGTATTCGTGAGCGACGCGTCGGTCTGGCTGCCGGTCATTGCTGCCGGCACCACATTCCTGGCCTGGGCGCTTACAAGGGAGTTGGACCCGGATCGGAACCTGACGGCTGTTGTTGCGGCGGTTCTGAGCGCAGGGTGGGTGCTTGCAGGCTACGACGTTGCCCTGCTCGCGCTGGGCGGGATGATCCTCGTGGGGCGACTGCTCGTCGAAACGACGGGAAGACGACCTCTGTTGACGGATCTGGCGATAGTCGCCGCCGTAGCCACCGTCATTGCCTTCACACCTGTGGGCTGGGTAACCGGCTTTGGCCTCGCCGTGGCGATCTATGTCGACAACAGGATGGCCACCGAGCACAACGGCAGGGCCGTCGTGATTGCCGTGGTCGCGGCGCTGGGCGCCTCATTCGTTGCCACGTTGACCGATGCCATCCCGCAGGGAATACCCGAGGTGAGACCCGTGCTCGCGATACCGCTCGGATTGCTCGCTCTGATCACCGTCGCCAGGGAACCGCCACAGCCAACCAGTCAGGTCGACAGTCGCCGCAAGACGTTCCTGAAACCGGGTCGTCTCCAGGCGGGACGCGTCGCGATTGCGTTGATCCTGTTCGGCGCCGCCCTGGTTTCGGGTGACGATGGCACGGCTTTGATCCCGGCCGCTATCGCCCTGGTCCTGTCGCTTGCCTCCAGCGAAGCTGAGCGTGTCAGACGAACGCGATACCGTTGAAGGCATGTGCAGATCCATAAAACAACTGCGTGAAGGCTCAGTTCCGGCCGAAGTCGAAGAGATCGACGCTGCCGCCCTCCAATTTGTCAGGAAGATCTCTGGCTTCCGCGCCCCGGCTGCCCACAATCAGGTTGCGTTCGATCAGGCAGTGGCGGAAGTCAGCCACGCCAGTCAGAACCTCCTGGCTGCCCTCGAGATCAGGGGCGCCAGAACCGCCTAGGACAGGTCAACCCCAATGCCCTGTTCGGCTGACGACATCAAAGCGCGGTAACCGGCTGCCACATCCTGCGCCGCCACCCCGACGCTCTTGAAGACAGTCACATCCTCGCCGATCTGTGGATGAGTCCCGGCGAGCAGCTCGCGCAGAGTTGTGTTCGGATCCCGACCCGCCTGGATCAGATCGCCCGCCTCTGCGGCCGCCGCCTCGACATCGTCCACAACCACATAGGCCCGGTCGAGCAGCTCGGCGGGAACCTCAACCATCTCGGGCGTGAAAGCGCCGACCGCATTCACGTGGGTGCCCGATCTGACCGAGCTGTCATCGAAAAGAGGAGCGGTCGCCGGTGTGGCGCAGGAAATGACGTCGGCCTGAGCCACGGCGTCATTGGCGTCTTCAGAGATTTCACCACCGACGAGATGTGCGAGACGCTCGGCGTTGTCCCTGGATCGGGACCACACGATCACCCTTGCGATGGGCCTGACTGTCTTAACCGCCTCGACCTGATCGAATGCCATCGCCCCGGCCCCGAGCATGGCCAGCGTGGAGGCGGACTCCGATGCGAGCAAGCGGGTCGCAAGACCCGACACGGCCCCGGTTCGGATCGCAGTGAGTGTCGGACCGTCGACCAAACCAACCGGGCTCCCGTCGGGCCCGAATACGGCGACAAGACCTGAAGGATTGCCGGGGATCGTCGACACAACCTTGACGGCCATGACGTCATCGAGACGGCCCGGCATTACGAGCGAATTACCCACGAGAGTGCGCAGGGGAGCTTCCCATTCACCGGAGAATGCGTGTTCCATGGCCTCGACGGCCGACGCCATCGACAGTGAGCGGCGTGTGTCTTCTGCATTGAGGAACCGCATCAGCCGGCAGCCTCAGTCACTCGGCTCGAACGGCGTAGTCACCGGCTTCCTCGTCCCAGGTCAGGTCGATCGGGCCCTTCGTCGCCGCTGCCTTGCAGAATTGAAGAAAGCCGCCATACCCGAATTTCTTCTCCGAAAACGATGAGTCTTTCTTGCGCAACTGGTTCTTCAGGCCGGAGAGCAGCACCTTTTCGTTCTTCTTGGCGAGCTCGACCACGACGTCATGGAGAAGCTCAAACGCTTGCTGTTCGCCCGAACCACCCGCCGGGAACTGAACGACCGGATCACCCCGGCCAGGGCCTTCGGAAAGCTCAATGACACCCTGGGACTCGAGATGACGGAGCAACTCCCCAAAGGCACGGAACCCATAGTTGGCCTCGGAGAAAGTCGAATCCTTGCGGAGAACAGCCCGTTTGAGTGACGAGGCCAGAACCTCGCCTCCCCCGGATCGCAGGAGGCCGCTGAGAGTCGTTGTGATCAACGACTCCAACTCGGGGGCGTCGGGCCGCTCGCCATTGTCTCCTTCGTCGCTTCCGCTCTTCCCATTGTCCTGTCGACGCGGATCGACACCTTCGAGGTTCTCGTAGAACAAGAACTCGTCGCATGCCGGCGGCAGCAGCTTGGAGGTCGAACCCTTGACGCCGACACCAATCACCTTCTTGTTCAACTCCCGAAGCTTGTGGACCAATGGCGTGAAGTCCGAGTCGCCGGTGCAGATGACGAATGTCGTCACGAAGTCACGCTCGAAGGCGACCTCGATCGCATCGACGACCATCTTGATGTCGGCTGCGTTCTTGCGTGACACTCCCATTCGCTGCGGGATCTCTATTAACTCGATGTGGCTACGGGTGAGTGCCTGGCGAGCCCCGGTGAACATTCCCCAGTCCGCGTAGGCCTTGCGGGAGACGACCCGGCCACGCTCGGCTAAAGCGTTCCCAATCGGCTCGAAGTCGAATTCCATTCCTCCGAGCGCGTCCCGCGCTCCTATCGCCAGATTCTCGTAGTCGATGAATAGGGCGATGCGTTCTTCATCCATGGGCAGAATGTAGTGGGACCAGGTTGGGTTTCCCCCGTTTACGATTCTTCCGGAACCCGCCCTCGTAGCTCAGGGGATAGAGCACCGGTTTCCTAAACCGGGTGTCCCAGGTTCGAATCCTGGCGAGGGCGCTGGTCAGATAGTCAGCTCGCCATAGGCGATTTGGCTTCTCCGCCGTTTCCTATACCAGCCTACATAGTCCTGTCTCCGGCCCGTCGGTTGCAGATCGGTTGCAGATGTGGACCCCGCGGATCGTATTGGTCGCTGGCGGCGGCGGCCACTAGAAGCGCGACCCGCGGGGTTTCTGCATGCTGAGCGACTATTCCGCCCCTATCGACGCATTCATCAAGGAGTAGGTCTGCGGTGTCCTGGTCGAGGCCGAGAATGTCGATGATGCGGAAGGCGATATGTGTGGTTGGCGCTCGTTCTCCTCGGCAGAGCCGCCACCAGTAGGCGTGGGTGATGCCGTGCACCCTACGGCCCCGAATGTGGGCTTCACGACGCCGACGTCTCATGGGAGCCGCTGCTCAAAGGCGACATCAAGGTACGTGAATAACTGACCTACAGCTTCAAGCATTGAAGGGCCGTCCTTGATCGGGCGGCTCTTCTGTTTCTCACATCGGCCAACACCACACCTACCCCGGCTACATCCCGGCCGTCCGCTCGTACGCCCCCTCCGCCGCCCCGGCCATCATCTCCTTGGCGTACTCGTCGGCAACCGCCACCGCCATCGGACTGCTCGACCTCGACACCCTGGTCAACACGGCCGCCACATACTCGACAGCCTCGGGTGAGATGGACTCCGCCTCCGGGTAGAGGGCGGCTCCGAGACGACGTGCGTCAGCCTCCCGCCGTATCTCGTCGAAGTCGTAGCCGAGGGAAGACATCGCCGTCGAAGGTCAACATACGCCGCCAGGTTGGGACGATGTCGAGAGCGGGAAAAGCGACGATTTCCGCTCAGTCCAGGGGAACATAAGTGCCGTTATGTGCGGCTGTCCGAGTGGCGAGTCGTATTGATCAGGTCGGGATTATGGGCACAGGCCCGCATCTAATTCTCCCCAGACGATCAGAGTGATCTTGTCGTCCACAATGGTCGCCTCGGAGCCTGCACTACTGAAGCACTCCCCTGACGCATTGTGGAAAATGTTGTCAAAGGTCACCGTGTCACCGGAAACCTCCATGTTGATGTACTCCATCGTGCCAGTCGATCCTCGGTGTCCCTGTATCACCTTTTCGACAACGAGAATCTCCGACTTTCCCGTGGCCAACTCGTCGGTGTCGCTCGGGTGACCTTCAATCACGGCGTCCTCGGCATAGAACACCATGACAGCTTCCGCATCCTCAGCGTTCCAGACTTCCAGATACTCGGCAAGAACAGCAGCCGGGTCGGAGTCGTTGCCGCCGCAGGCTCCCAACAACAGAGCAAATACGATTACCAACAAGGTCGTTCCCGACCCCGGCACGATTCTTGACATTCTCACGTCTCCTCTAATCAATCTTCCAGTCCAGCAACCCACACGGCCGCATTGGTCCCATCCGATCCGACTGCGACCAAACCACTGTCTGTGTTGATCAGGTCCCACATCAAGCCAGTGCCGAGCGCCTCGTCCTGGGGCACGCGAGTCCAGTTGATCCCGTCGACGGACGTCCAGACGGCGGCATCTGGGCCTGAGCGGCTATCCCTTGTGCCGACGGCTACCAGTCCGGGGCCTGTTGCGGTGACGCTGCTCACCACGGCTCCGCCGAACGCCGTCTCGTCGTGGGGGACTTGGGACCAGGTGAAACCATCAGGAGACGTCCACAGGACCGCATCCTCCACGCTGTCGTACCCCCAACCGCCGACCGCAACCAGCCCGGGGCCTCCAGCTGTCACGCTGCTCATCCCGGTACCACCAACATCCCTTGGCACGCCACCAAAGACCGACTCGTCGTGGGGGACTTGGGACCAGGTGAAACCATCAGGAGAGGTCCATACCGCCGCGGACAGGCTGACATACTCAGAATGGAAATACTCACGCCACCCGACCGCCACCAGTCCGGGACCTCCGGCGGTAACGCTTGTCATCCTCTGTGCCCCCTCCCCACCAAAAACCATCTCGTCATGGGCGACGCGGGTCCAGGTGGTCCCATCTACAGAAGTCCACACCACCGCATCCTCATCGGTCCGAGGCCCCTCGGTTTGCCCGACTGCGACCAGACCGGGACCTCCTACGGTGACGCTGAACATTGCAGCACCACCAAAAACTGCCTCATCATGAGCCACCCGAGACCAGGCAATCCCATCTACAGATGTCCACACCGCCGAAGTCGCAGCAAGCGAGGGGCCGGTGTCGTAGCCGACTGCTACCAAGCCAGGGCCACCCACAGTGATGCTGGCCATGGTCCAACCGGCGAAAAGGCTCTCCTCGTCAGGAACCCGAGACCATGTGACGCCATCGACAGAAGTCCACACCACCGCATCCCCACCGTCTCCTCCCACCGCAACCAAACCAGGGCCACCCCCAGTCACACTGCCCATACCCTGGTCACCGTCTCCGCCGAAGACCGCCTCGTCGCGAGGGACCCGGGACCAAGTGCCGGTGACCGGCGCAGGTGTCGCAACAGTCGGAGACGGCGAAGGCTGCGACAGCACCGGGGTCTCTGGGGCCGTTTGGCGGGTCAGGAGCGCGATCGAGCCGATAGCCATCACCGCGGCGGCCACTGCCAAGCCAACGAGCAACCCACGATGTCCGCCCGGCCTCTTGGCAGAGGTGAACGGTACCTCCCAGAGCCGGTCCTTCACCTCGGCTTCAGTCACCGGAGTTTGACTGGCATCGACCTGATCAAAGTAGATGTCCAACTGCTCCAACAGACCAACGCTCATAGTCCAACTCCTAGCTCGCGACGCAACCGCTTCAATCCCCGATCCACATACGACTGGACCGTCCCCTTGGACACACCCAATACATCGGCGACCTCACTCAAAGACCACCCGTACCCGTGTACCAACGACACAACAACCCGCTGCTTCTCGGGCAGCTTCCCCAGGGCCGATGGCAGCTTTGGTTCAACCCAAGCCTCCGCAACTTGATCGACTGGGGCGAAACTCGGCGACGACTGCCTCATACGCTCAGCGAGGTTCCTGCCAACCCGATACAAATACCCGGCAGGATTCTCCAATCCACTGACCCGATCCCAATGCTCCCACCCATACGCCAACGCATCGGCGGTCGCCTCACGACCGATCTCGGGACCCATCACAGCCGTTAGCGCATGCCGAAGACGCAACTCCGTCGATTCAACAAACAACGTAAACGCATCAGCCCGGACATCATCGGAAAGCACGCAGTCTCCAAACGCTCCTCACCCAAGTAAGGCAGCAATCACCCCAACCGTAAGGCAACCAATCTGCACCAGACTCAAAACCCTCTGCCACAACCGGCGTGATGTGCGGTCTCCATGTCCTCCATGTCCGCTGTTTCCCAACAAATCAGATGATGAGCTGTCACCCGCAGTCCCGGCATCTACGGGAAGAGGTTGTCGTCGGGATGGCGGACATGACGGACAAGGAGTTGGTGTTGGACCGGGAGGCGGCGACGGAACTGGTGCGGTTGTTAATCCCGGTGGTGGGCCGGACAGAGATTGGGCGGATGGTCGACTCCTCGTAGGCGGCGTATGGGTGCCGTTATGTGCGGCTGTCCAAGTGGCGAGTCGTATTGATCAGGTGTGGGTTATCAGCACAGGTCCGTATCTGTGCCTCCCCAGACGACCAGAACGATCAAGTCGTTCTCAATGGTCGCTTCGTTGCCTCCACTACTGAAGCAGTCCCCGTCCCCATTGATGAAGATGCTGTCAAAGGTCACCGTGTCACCGGAAACCTCCATATTGACGTACTCCATAGTGCCAGTCGATCCTTGGAATCCATCCAACGACGCTTCGATAACGAGAATCTCCGACTTTCCCGTGGCTGTCGCGCCATCGACGGTCGGGTGGTTTTCGATCACGGCGTCCTCGGCATAGAACACCATGACGGCTTGACCATCCTCAGCGTTCCAGACTTCCAGATAGTTGCCAAGGACAGCGGCTGGATCGGAGTCGTTGCCTCCACAGGCTCCTAACAACAGAGCAAATACGACTACCAATAGGGCCCTTCCCGACCCCGGCATGATTCTTGACATTCTCACGTCTCCTCTATTCAATCTTCCAGTCCAGTAACCCACACGGCCGCATCCATCCCGTCCGATCCGACTGCGACCAAACCACTGTCTGTGTTGATCAGGTCCCACATCAAGCCACTGCCGATCGCCTCATCGTCATGGGGCACTCGGGTCCAGACGATCCCGTCGCCGGAGGTCCAGACAGCGGCATCTGAGTAGGGCCCTCCAACCCGACCGATCCAACCCACTGCGACCAGGCCCGAGTCGCCAACGGCCACGCTGTTCATTTGCCCTGCATCGAGGCTGCCGCTCTCGTCGCCCGCGACCCGCGTCCAGGTGAGTCCATCAACAGACGTCCATATGACGCCTTGCATGTTGGTTGAGCGTTCCACACCGACCGCCACCAGACCAGGTCCGGCTGCGGTCACGCCGCTAATGGCCTGATGTCCACTTCCCCCAAAGACCTCCTCGTCATGTGGAACCCGCGTCCAGATGAACCCGTCTACAGAGGTCCACACCACAGCGTCTGCGTCGAAAGGACTCGACCAATCGATACCGACCGCGACCAGACCCGGCTCTCCCTCCGTCACATGCCACATGCTCGGCCCGCCATCAGGAGTTCCGCCGAAGGTGGCTTCGTCATGAGGCACCCGGGACCAGACGATCCCATCAACCGACGTCCACACCGCCGCACCCTCGCCCGCATCACCAACCGCCACCAGACCGGGTCCTCCCACCGTCACACTCTTCATCCAAACGTCGTCAAACATCCCGTCGTCGTCGGGTACACGGCTCCAAACAAGCCCATCGGCCGAGGTCCACACGCCCGAACCGACTGCGACCAACCCTGGCCCTCCTGCGGTCACGCTCGACATGCTCCCACCGCCGAACACTTCCTCATCGTGAGGAATCCGATTCCAGGTGATGCCGTCCACAGAGGTCCACACCGCCGCATCCTCAGGGTGGTCACCAAAGGGAGTCGATCCCACCGCGACCAGCCCAGGACCTCCAACAGTCACACTGGTCATCATTCCGGCTCCAAGCGCCGATCCGGGAATGGCGGACCACACAGCCGATGACGGTATGGGCGCAGGTGCCGCGACGGTCGGAGACGGCGTAGGCGCAGGTGTCGCGACAGTCGGAGACGGCGAAGGCTGCGACAGAACCGGGACCTCAGGGGCCGTTCCACGAGTCAAAACTGTCAACAGTCCTACAGCCAACACTGTGACGGCCCCTGCCACCCCAATCAGCCATCCGCGGCGGCGACTCGCAGTGCGAAACTCCACTTTGGGCGGGTCGCTGATAGCGGCGACTGAAGCTTGCGCCTCCTCACTTGTGATCGGCCTCTGACGGTCGATCACCGCTGCTGTGTACTGCTCGATCTGGGTAGTGAGGTCGTCTCTCATTTCGTTACTCCCATCGTGCGGCGAAGCTTTGCCAAACCTCGCTCATCATGTTTTTGCACAGAAGACTTCGATATCCCCAAGATTCCGGCTACTTCACTCATGGTCCAGTCAGCCGAATGGAGCAGCCACACCACGGCCCTCTGCCGCTCGGGCAGGCCAGCCAACGCTGCGGGAAGCCCAGGCTCCACCCATGGGTCACCTGCAATCTGGGAGGGGGGGAAGACCAATTGACGTTTGCCGTGAATACGGCCTCCCCTGTTCCGACCAACCTGGTAGAGATACCCGATCGGGTTCTCCAACGCCGAAACTCGATCCCAATGCTCCCACCCATACGCCATCGCCTCGGCGGCTGCCTCGCGGCCCACCTCACTACCCAGGGTCGCGGTCAATGCACCCCGCAGCTTCACCTCGTAAGTCGCAACGAAGTCAGTGAACGCTTCGACCCTTGCATCACTTCGTAGCATCCGGCTGACCCTCTTCGACGCCTCTACCCAATACAAGACGACCAAACACCACCGCGTACGACAAGAAACATCAAACCCGCCCATAACCGGCATCGTGTGCGAGGTGGCAATGTCCTCCATGTCCCTCATGTCCGCTGTCTCCCGACAAAGCTGACACCAGTCCTCATCCGCAGGCCGGTATCTACGGGAGAGGTTGTTGCCGGGGTGGCGGACATACCGGACACGCCTAGGCCGGTGGGCCGGACGGAGATTTGGTTGTAGAATCGACTCCCCGTTGGGTGTACGTGAGTCGTCGTGAGCGGGTGGGGGTGAACCCCTATCGACAGCCCGGCAGCGCCGGTGTTGGCTTGACGTCATGAGCGACATGGCCACGCCTGCGTTACCCGGTTGGTACAACGACCCAGAAGGTGTCCGCCCTCACCAGGCGTATTGGGACGGGGAGAAGTGGACCGGAGCCATCCGCCGTGAAACGGATCAACCGACTCGGAAGAATCGGGCCTGGATGTGGGTGGTCTTTGGGATAGTCGCTGTGGCTGTCTGTTACCTAGGTCTCTTGGTAGTCGCCCTTCGGTGGCTCACTTCAGGTGGTTTCTACTCCTACTGAACCCGATTCACCCCACCGTTCCGCTCGCTGTCGCCACCTCCCAGCCGGGTGAGACGCTCGCCGACTTCAAGCAGCGGCTATCGGT
>Ga0255054_10000344_pt1 | contig 27798 bp, 29 predicted proteins | sample JV7_2_23_MG_FD_188634 | JGI IMG/M metagenome (GOLD analysis project Ga0255054, IMG submission 188634) | Seawater microbial communities from Jervis Inlet, British Columbia, Canada - JV7_2_23 | ecosystem: Environmental > Aquatic > Marine > Inlet | place: Canada: British Columbia | collected... | reverse complement strand
CACAATATCGACCGGGGTCACGGTGATGGCCTCCTGTAGTCGCGAAACCACAGGATCCATCACCGGACCCCCAAACAAGTGGAACCTCAACTCGTGGCCCGTGAGGCCTAGGGAGGGTCGCGCGGCAGCAAGTCCTTGGGAAAGCGGACCGATCCGGCCAAAGTCTCACCTGGGGGAGTCGACGGAGGAGGAATCCATGTCTCCATCTGCAAGAAGATGGCTGGCAGAGATGCTCGGAACGTACGTTCTCGTGATGTTCGGTTCGTTCGCCATCCTGTCCGGCGCTGCGTGGGAGTCGGGGACCCAGCTGCTCGTCGTTGCTTTCGGCTTCGGGCTGGCGCTTCTCGCCGGTCTCTACGCGTTCGGGGAGGTCTCCGGCGGCCATTTCAATCCGGCGGTCAGCCTCGCCATGCTCATCGATGGCAGGCTCGGCGCCGGCGACTTCGCCGCCTACGTCGTTGCCCAGGTGGGTGGCGCAGTGTTGGCGTCGGTGACGGTCCTGGCCGCTACGAGCCAGGAGACGGTAGCGAAGACCGCCACCGTGCTCGGTCCTGGTGTGAGTGTGTGGGAGGGCTTCCTACTCGAGGCACTGTTCACCGCCTTCTTTCTCGCCGTCATACTCAAGGTGACGTTGAGCGCGATCAACGCAAAGACGGCGTTCCTCGGGATCTCGTTCACCCTGGTGGCCATCCACATCGCGTTGGTGCCGATCACCGGTTCCTCGGTCAACCCGGCACGCTCCATCGCCCCGGCGTTGGTGGGAAACGAGGGTGCCGACCTCTGGATCTACATCATCGCCCCGCTGGTTGGCGCCGCCGTCGGTTGGGTTCTGTACAAGGCCGTCACAACAGGCAGCGAGGAAAAACGACTGGAGTAGACGCTCGCCTCGCTCTGAGACGTACGGCCGCCCCATCGGGGCGGCCGTCGCGTTCGGGATCTCTCAAGTGGAGCCCGGCACGGGCCGAAGCAGTGGCGAGTGCGTCCGCGATCGCGGTCGCCTGTCGATTCGAAGGCAGCATCATGTCGGCATCAATCCGCCGGATCACAGCGCCGTCGATCCTTCTCGTCGAGGACAACCCCCTCCACGTGCGGCTTGTCTCCGCCATGCTCGGCGAGGTGTGGCCGGGCTTCGATGATCTGACCCAGGCTCGCCGCCTCGATGAGGCCTTGGAGAAGCTCGATGCCGACCCGCCCCCTGATTGTGTGCTGCTCGATCTGTTGCTCCCCGATGCCGACGGCCTCGAAGCCGTCAAGGTGATGCTGGCGAGCCGTCCTGAGGTGCCGGTGGTCGTCCTCTCGTCACATGCCGATGAGGAGACCGCACTGCGTGCAGTCGGTGAAGGCGCCCAGGACTACCTGGTGAAAGGCGCCGTCGATGCCGCCCAGCTGGCCCGAGCGATCTGGTTTGCGATCTATCGCCATCAGGCCAGGGTCGATTCCACGACCGGAGAAGTCCTGGAACTCCCGGTGGAGCGTCTCACGGCGCACACGGTGGCGACGGCAGGCCGCCTCGTATTGGCAGTGGCCGTCGTCGACACCGATGGCATCGTCGTGCATGCCGCCGGCGATGCCGGAGAGCTCTTCGGTCGTCCGCTCCACGACCTCGTCGGATCGTCGATCGAGTCCATGATCGACACCGACGACATCGAGATGTGGCGCAACGCCCTGCGAGCGAGCCTCGAGGACTCGGTGACGCTTCCCGACGTCGAGGCGCGCATCGCCAATGGCTCGGGAGTCGAACTGGCGGTCGAGGTGAGGCTGACGCCCGTGTGTGGCTCGTCCGGTGACGTCGACGCCGTCGTGGTGACCTTCGCTCAGCCCGTCGAGCACAACGAGAGCTCGTCTCACGCCACGTACGTGGCGATGTCTGACTTCAACGGCTGAGCGAAGTTAACGATTGAGTGCGGCGCCTGGTCGTGTCGGCATCGGCCGTTCCCGCCGCAGTGCAGGGTCGGCATCCTCTCCGAGCCAGCTCCTCAGACTGCCCGGCCCCCGACCGAGATATTGCGTCGCCATCATCCAAGGACGCTCTGCGGTCGCCGACAGCACCTCACCCAGGGCCGCGATGAGGTCGTGAGCCTCCTGCCGCTCGCCCAATACCAGCCGGACCTTCACCTCGTACCAGTCCACGTCGACCTCCTGTTGTTCCGGTTCCCGCTCGCGCGGATTGTCTGCTGGTACTTCTACCCGCGGGTTGTGACAAGAATCCGCGCTCGGGCAACGCCCCGCCGCGACACTGGTGCAATCAGGTGGTCTCGTCCCGGGTCGCGCGGTCCTTGAGGCCGCGAACCGCGAGGCCGGCGATGAGGAGGCCGAGCAGGATGGCGGCGACGCTGTTTCCCCCGAAGTTCTCAGCACTGGCGGTGAACGATGCCATCAGTCCCTCCAACGGAGAGACGCCTTCTGGATGGCCCGATGTGTTCCCGCCACCATCGGCGCCAACGCCCATGCCGGGGATGACGGCCGGTGGCATCGACAACGCCACCGCGAAGCCGCCCTTGCCCATGTAGACGTCGTACATCGCTTCCGGGATGTCGGGTGCCGGAGAAGGTTCCTCCGGCGGTAGCGGACGCGGTGGGGGAGGAGGCGGCGCCAAGATCTGCGGCGATGTCGTAGTCGTCGTCGTGGTCGAAGTGGAGGTCGTTGTCCTGCCGGGCTCCGTTGTGGTGGTCGTCGGTCGTTCAGGAGCCGGCGTGGTCGTCGTCGGCGATGTGCTCGTTGGCTTCACCTCTGTCGTTGTGGTGGTCGGTTTGGTCGTCGTGGTCTCCGTCGTGGCGATCTCGACCTTGATTTCCACGTTGTCGACGAGGAAGTAGGCCTCGACCTCCGTGCCTTGTCCGATGAAGCGAATCTGCGTAGTCGGACCCGCCCACTCGGTGATATCGATCTGTTCGTGGCGGCTCACACCGCCGTCATCTGCGTCGAGGGGGAATGTTCGGAGAGTGATCCAGGTCTTGCCGCCATCGGGGGAGACCTCTGCGCTCACGAAGCCATCTGTATCGTCATCCAACAGCTGACGTCCCCAGTCGAAACACAGCTCAGCCGAATCGACGCCCTGGATGTGCACTTGGCGAACGAGACCGTGGCCATCGATGTCGGCGTCCTGGCCACCGATCTTGGCGCAGTAATTGCCCTTGCAGTACTCGTGGTCCCACACGTAGACGACCCCGAACCCGGGCCCGTTTGCTTCGCCGATCTCCTTCCACGGACCGGAGAAGTTGGCACTGCCGTCGTTGCCGCTGTAGACCTGGTTCTTGAAGCTGTCCTTGTAGGTCACCGGCGAGCTCGAGGCGCCGGCTGGCACCATCCAGACGCCGACGAGAAGCGTTGCCACCACCCCGATGAGCGTCGAGCGCTGCCACATCAGTCGAACCTGACCACGAAGTCGGGTGCCGACGCCGTTGCGAGCAGATCATCGGCGTCGAAGTAGCTCGACGTCGCATGCATCGAGGCGACACGGAGTGTGGTTTCGTCGTGGCTCGCACTCGGTGCGAGTCGAAGGATGGCCGGAAGATCGTCTTCCTCATCCTCTGCAAGGACCGATCCCTCGGCGAGGGGGAGCGTCAGTAGGAAGTTGGTCCAGCCGACCGCACGCACATAGCTCACATCGCCACCCATGTGCTCGGCCAGCGCCCTGGCGATCGAGAGTCCGAGCCCAACACTCCCGGTGAGAAGCGTGTCTTTGCCTTCGTGGACGAAGCGATCGAACAGTCGCTCCTTGACTGAATCGGGGACGCCGGGTCCGTCGTCGGCGATGGTCAAGACAACCTCGTCGTCGTTCTCGTGGATGGTTATCCGAATCTGATCGCCGCCATGTTTGATGGCGTTTGAGACGAGGTTGCGCACGATCTGGCGGGACCGCGTCGGATCCGAATAGGCGGTTGCGGACCCGCCATCTACATAGACAACATGACCCGCCCGTTCCAGCGGCGCCACGACCTCCCGGACCATGGCCGTCATGTCCACTGCGGAGGGATCGAAACTCAGAGCTTCCGAGTCGAGGCGGGCCGCGGTGAGGAGGTCTTCGACCATGCGGCCCAATTCGGCCGCCTCGTGGTTGATGTGGCCGAGGAGCTCCAACGCTTCGGCTGGATCGAGGATGCCCTGTTCGATGAGGTACTCGGAGAAGCCGTAGATCCCGGTGAGCGGGGTCCGCAGCTCGTGGGAGATCCCGGCGATGAACTCATCCTTCGCCCGACCGAGCTCCCGCTCGGCCTCGAGGTTGGCGTCCATCCGGAGCCGCTCTTCGCGGTATTGGCGACGGACCAATACCCAGTAGGCGATGATCGCGGCAGCGGGGATCAACAGTGTGGCGAGGATCTGGGTGACCACGCCCAATGCCCCGGCCATCCGTTCCGTGTTGTCGATCCGGCCCGAGATCACGTCTTGCACTGCGATGAGACTCGATGCCAGCGCGCCGTAGGTGCTCTCGACCTCGCCGGTACGAAGAGTGCTGGCGGCTGCGGCGTCGCCGGCTTGCACCAGCTCCACGGTCTTACGCCCGGAGACCACAAATGCATCGATCAGCGTCAGGGCGGGCTCGATCTCATCGCGCAGTCCGCCGGACACCCCGTCCGCGTTTCGCGCCCAGGTTTCGACGGCGTCGAGAGCGAGCACTGCCTCGGTGGCTGCGGCATCACGGGCCTCGATCCCGGCCACCCCGAGTTCGTGATCGATGCCGAACACGACGGCTTGGGCGGTTGCGGCGCGAGCGAGCGCGGCCGTACCGGCGGTGGCGTTCGCCCAGTGAAGCGCCTGGGCGTTCTCGGCGATTCGCGCCGCACCCGCGCTCATCGCGAAGACGAAGGCGATCGCGAGCAGGGTGACGGTCAGCCCGGCCCCGCTCACGAGGGCAATGACGCGGCGTCGGGTGCGGCTACTGCGATCCGCAGAGATCTCTTGGTCTTTCATGGTCCTGAAAGAGAATCGGCAATGCCCCGACCCACGCTGGAGGGTGGTTGTGGTCCTGCGCGGATGGACTAGTCATTCGCTTAGCATGGCGCGATGCCTGCAGAGTCTCCCGGAGAGGCCTTCCGCGTCGGTGTACAGCTACCGGAGGTGGAACGCCCGATCGGTTGGCCCGAGATGCGCGACATTGCTCGCACCATCGAGGACGTGGGTTTCGACTCCCTGTGGGTAGGCGATCACCTGCTCTATCGAGATGGAGATGAGGCAGCCCGCGGCCCGATGGAAGCGTGGTCGATACTGGCGGCACTAGCGGAGGTAACCGAGCGGGTGAGTCTCGGGCCGCTCGTCGCATCCGCGGGCTTCCACAGTCCCGCGATGTTGGCAAAGAACGCAGCCACCGTCGACGAGATCTCGGGAGGCCGGCTCATCTTCGGTCTCGGAGCCGGATCGAATCGCGTGGACTACGACGCCTTCGGGTTCTCGTACGATCATCGCGTCGCCAGGTTCTCCGAGGCGTTCACCATCGTCCGGCGACTTCTCGCCGGTGAGACCTTTGACTTCGACGGGGAGTACTACGAATTGCGTGGAGCCGAGCTCAATCCGCCCGCACGCCCCGACCTCCCTTTGATGGTGGGCTCTAACGGTCCGAAGATGCTGCGCCTGACGACACCGTATGTCGCCATGTGGAACAGCTGGTTCTTGTGGTTCGGCAACCGGGCTTCAGGCCTTGGTCCGCTGATGGCGGCCGTCGATGAAGCCTGTCTGGAGGTGGGGAGGGATCCCGCGGAAGTGGAGCGGACTGCCGCGGTACTCGTACAGCTCGAAGGAGGAACAGGCCGCAATGCGGGAGACTCGGAGCGGCCGACCGCTCCGCCATTGAGGGGTTCGGCAGACGAACTCGCTGCGTCCCTGTTCGAGTTTGCCGAGGCCGGGATCTCGCATCTCCAGCTCGTACTCGACCCGATCACCTCCCGGTCCGTGGAGCAGATGGGAGAGGTCCTGCGGCTGATCCGCTGAATGACCGCAGAATCGCCCGGGAACGCGAATATCATCGCTCCGTGAAGCGGGGGGCCTCCATCGTCGCCGCAACCGTGCTGCTGGGTCTCGGCCTGGCCGCCGGTGTCTTTGCGTTCGATGTCGGTCGCCAGTCCGGCCGCATCTCTCGCAACGTGGAAGCGGCCGGCGTCGACCTCTCCGCCATGTCCGCCGAAGAGGCACGCGAGGCTTTGCAGCAGTATGAGGCAGAGTTCCTCACGCCGATCGAATTGGGCGTCGACTCGGAACGCGTCGTCGTGGATCCCGGCGCACTCGGCGTGCAGATCGACGTGGCCGCCATTGTTGGCAACGCGTATGCCGTGGGCAGAACCGGCTCTGCGATCGACCGATTCTCGGACTGGGTGGTGAGCTGGTTCTCGAATGTGAGCATCGATGTCGGTGTTGGCTACGACGCGGATGCTCTTCGTGGCCTGCTCGATGAGCTGGAGCGGACCGTCGTCGATCGGCCTCCGTTCCATGGTGCGGTGGAGCTCGCCGGCGACCGGGTTGTGCCGCTGCCGCCGATACCGGGGGCGATGCTCGAGATCGACGCCTCTACGGCGCTTCTTGCCGGGGCGCTGCAGTCCTCGCGACGCGTCCCATTCAGGTTGCCGCTGGTCACGGTGCCGACGTTGCTCTCGGCGGAGGATGTTGAAGCCGCCGCATCGCGCGCCAATGCGCTCGTCGACACTCCTGTGTACATCCGCGACCCCCGCGGCATCGGCCAGGCGATCATCACCACCGACGTCCTGCGATCGGCGTTGCGGTCCGAGATCGTCGTCAACTCACCTGCTGTGCTCGACGTGTGGCTGGATGAGTCGATCATTCGCTCCCGGATCACCTCGCACGCCCCGCAGTTCGAGACGGAACCGGTGAGTGGCTGGTTCGAGTTCGACGAGGAGGCCGGCGTGTTCACGGTCCAACCCTCGGTCGATGGGACGACGATCGATGCCGAGGCGGCGGCGCGAATGGTGGTTGCCGCTGCGGCCTCCGGTTCGCCCGTAGTGGCTCCCATCGTCACCGGCGAGCTGCCGGAGTACAGCACGGAGGCTCTGGAGGCGATGAACATGACCAAGGTCTCCGAGTTCACGACCCATCACAGCTGCTGTGAGGCGAGGGTAACGAATATCCATCTCATGGCCGATGCGATCGACGGGACCGTCGTGTGGCCCGGCGAGACATTCTCGATCAACGAACACGTCGGGCAGCGCACCTTCGCCAAGGGTTATCGGAAGGCAGGAGCGATCATCGGGGGCAAGGTCACCTGCTGTGATTCCTCGATCAACATCGGTGGGGGGACGAGCCAGTTCGGCACCACCTTCTACAACGCGGTGTTCTACAGCTGCTACGAGGACGTCGAGCATCAACCCCATTCGATCTACTTTTCCCGCTACCCCCGGGGGAGAGAGGCGACCCTCAGCTACCCCAAACCGGACGTGGTCTTTCGCAACGACACCGCCACGCCGGTGTGGATCGACACCTCGTATACCGCCAGTTCGATCACCGTGACGTTCTACGGCGATAACGAGGGCAGGGTGTGCACCGATGAGGTCAAGGGCCGCAACCCGATCACCGTGACCCGGGTCATCGCCTATCCCGATGGGTCGATCGTCCGCCAGCCCTTCACCTGGCGGTATCGCTCGTTCTCGTGATCCCCCATCACTCAGCGAAGGTGTGCACCAGGTTCCAGTACGTTTCCCAACCCTCGCGGTGGATGGAATGGCCGAAGCCGCTCATGAGTGTGTACGTCACCAGCGGGTTGGCTGTGGCGGCGGCCTCGCCGTCCTCGATGCTCACGAGCGCTCCGCGTTTCGGGTCGGCTCCCATCAATAGGGTGGGGATGGCGATGGTTGCCAGTGCCGGCCGCAGGTCCCAGGGTCGCAGGAACGGCCCGTGGCCGATGTTGGGGTCTACTTTGCGGATTGCTGCAGCCTTGGCAGCCACGTCCTCATCGGGCCACGCCGGGTTCTGCTGCATGATCTCGGCCTCCGTCGCGTTGCCCGTGATGTTGGCGACGTGGTCGCGGTCGAGGTCGAAGGTGACGAGCCAGGGATCCTCGACGACGATGCGTCCGGCGAACGCCCCGGCAGACGCGGCCGCGAGCACGACGGCGCCTCCCAGAGAATGCCCGATGGCGAGGTCCCAAGGTGTCTGTCCCAACGCGTCGAGATCGACGGCGTAGTCGTCGAGGCTGTAGAGAGGCGTCCGGGGGCTGTCGCCGTGGCCGCGTAGATCCACCGCGGTCACCGTGTATCCGGTGTCGGCGAGGGCGGGTCCCAGCCGCCACCACGTGCCACCATCGGAAGTGAGCCCGTGCACGAGGAGGGCCCTGCGGTCGCCGTCTCCCCAGCTTCTTGTTGCCAGCGCGACGGCGGTCGTGGCGGGCGAAGGTCCCTCACTCACCGATGTCCTCGTTCCACAGCTCGGGGTGGGCGGTGATGAAGTCCTCCATGAGCCGGATGCAGCGCGCATCGTCGGTGACGGCCACCTCGACCCCGCGGTCCGCCAAGAGTGCCTCGCCGCCGAGGAACGTCCGGTTCTCACCGATGACCACTCGCGGGATCCCGTAGAGGAGGATGGCGCCGGTGCACATGTCACACGGTGAGAGCGTCGTGTAGATCGTGGCCCGCCCGTACTCCGCTGCGGACATCCTCCCGGCGTTCTCCAGGCAGTCCATCTCGGCATGGAGCACGACCGATCCCTTTTGCACACGGCGGTTGCGGCCGCGGCCGACGATCCGCCCGTCGATCGCGAGCACCGAACCGATGGGGATCCCGCCCTCGGCGAGACCCTGCTCCGCTTCGGCAACGGCGGCGTCGAGGAGGTCGCTTGTTTTCATGACGCGACGGTAGCTCGTCCGCCGAGGCGATCTCGAGGGTCGATCATGGCCATACCGCTGAGATCAGGTAGCGCTGGAGAAGGCCGCCCCGGATGGCCTCGGCTGCCTTGCGGCGGCGTATCTGGCGCTCGGCGAACTCGTCGAGGCCGACGAGCCGCTCGAGATCGGCAGACTCGGCTTCCCATTCGCGAATCCAGGCCTCGAGCGTTGCCAGGTAGTCGTCGGTGACGTCGGTCTCGACGACGCCGGCGAATCCGGCCTCTTGGAGGAGTCTGGGGTATGGGTCGCGACTCGCGGCATGAACCGGCCCGGCGTTCACGCCGGACGAGCCATGGGCGACGGTGATCACCAGGAAAGACAGGCGTCCGCCCGGCACGAGAACCCGGCCGCACGCTCTCAGCACGGAGAGCTTCTCATCCAGTCAACAAAAGACGTCTGAGCTGGTCGCGGCGTCGAACACGCCGTCGCGAAAGGGCAGCGAGACACCGGACGCGGCGACGACGCTTCCACCCGGGCTCTCGCTCCGCATTCGTCGGCCTGCAGCACGCAGACCCTCGAGCGGCAGATCGGTGAGGGTGACTCGGCACCCGGTCGACGCGGCCAGGTAGATGCCGGCCCAACCGGAACCGCTGCCGATGTCGAGGAGGTGTTGACCCCGCTGCAGCCGGAGCATCTGCGTGAGCCGATCAGCCTGCGCCTGCGTCGTGTAGCTGGTCGCCCCGTAGTCGCAGCCGATGACCCGGCGCTCGATTCGGCGCATCACCGCCTCGCCGCCAATGGAGTACCGCCGATTGAAGTCGGCGGTCGAATCTCCAGGGCCTTCCATCGTCGAGACAGTACCGTCCGCTCCATGAAGGCGGTGAGACTGGTCGAGCCGGGTCGAGCGTTGGTGGCGGCCGTTCTCGATGATCCGACCCCGGGACCGGGCGAGGTACTCGTTCGTGTCGACGCAGGCGGCATCTGCCGCTCGGACGTGCACTACCGGGCGGGCACCAGGTCCGTGCCGCATACCCCGGTGACGCCGGGACACGAGGTTGCCGGCACGGTCGTCGAAGTCGGTCCCACCGTCCAGATGAGGACGGTCGGAGACCGGGTCGTGCTCCATTACCTGCTGAGCTGCGGTGTGTGTCCCCGTTGCGTAGCCGGCCAAGAGCAATTCTGTGAGACGGGGGCGATGATCGGTCTCTCGGCGGACGGCGGCTATGCAGAGGCCATCGTGGTGCCGGAGGTCAATGCCTTCGCCTTGCCCGATGCCATCCCCTCCGAGATCGGTGCAATCATGATGTGCTCGTCGGCAACGTCGCTGCACGCCCTGCGACGAGGTCGCTTCGAGGCTGGAGAGACCGTCGCCGTCTTCGGGTGTGGCGGGCTGGGAGTGTCGGCGATCCGTCTCGCAACAGCGCTTGGTGCAGAAGAGGTCTATGGCATCGACATCGACGAGGACCGGCTGGCCGGGGCGGCGGAGTCCGGTGCCATCGCTGTGGCCTTCGAGGATGTCTCGTCATTGACGGGTCTCGGCGGCGTCGATGTCGCGCTCGAGCTCGTCGGCTCACCGGTCACGATGCAGGCCGCAGTCGCCGCTCTGGGTATCGGGGGCCGCGCGGTGGCGGTCGGCATCACCAGCGAGCCTTTCCCGCTCGATGGGTTCAACGACCTCGTGCTGCGGGAGGCCGAGGTGATCGGCTGCTCCGACCATCTGGCGTCCGAGGTGGCTGAGTTGATCGACCTCGTCGCCACCGGGGTCGTCGACCTGGAGGGAGTGGTCACCGACACGGTCCCGCTCGACGCGTCGGCCGTGAACGCCGCTCTCGACCGCCTCGAGGCCTTCGGCAGCGGAGTGAGAACGGTGATCACCCCATGAGGTCCCTGTGAAATCCTCGTTTTGGCGTAACTGGACACGAATATTCGTGTCCAGTTACGCCAAAACGAGGGAAGGGGTGATCGGGAGGCGCGTTGCGTAACGGCGTTCAACTCATCGCGTATGTGAACCGTCTTGGCGGCGACCTTGTTGGGCTTCGCGAGCTGCTCGAGGGTCCCCTGTCCGGGGTCTTCACGGGCGTCCACGTCCTCCCGTGCTTCGTCCCGTTCGACGGGGCCGACGCCGGGTTCGACCCGATCGACCACCGGGCGGTCGACCCCCGGCTCGGCTCGTGGGAAGACGTTGCCGCACTCGGCCGGTCCTTCGATGTCACGGCCGACCTCATCGTCAACCACATGTCTTCCGAGTCACGCGAGTTTCGCGATGTGCTCGAACGCGGTGGCGCTTCTCCGTACGCCTCGATGTTCCTGACCGCCGATCGGGTGTTCCCCGGCGGTGCAGAGGACGGTGACGTGGCGCGTATCTTCCGTCCCCGACCCGGGGCCCCGTTCACCGCCTTCACGCTAGCCGACGGGAGCCGGGCACTCATGTGGACGACCTTCACCCCCAGCCAGGTCGACATCGACGTCACCGACGACGGGGCCCGTCGCTACCTCCTCGACATCCTCGATCGATTCGCAGCGGCGAACATCGCCCAGGTCCGGCTCGATGCGGTGGGCTACGCGGTGAAAACCGCGGGAACGTCGTGCTTCATGGCACCCGAGACGTTCACCTTCATCGATGAGCTCTCTCGATGGGTGCACGAACGTGGCATGGAGGTTTTGGTGGAGATCCATGCCAACCACACCTTCCAACAAGCCATCGCCCCGCGGGTCGACCGGGTCTACGACTTTGCCCTCCCTCCGCTCGTTTTGCATGCCTTCTCCACCGGTTCCGCGCGGGTGTTGGGCCGGTGGCTCGAGGTGGCGCCGCGCAATGCGATCACCGTTCTCGACACCCACGACGGGATCGGGGTCATCGATGTCGCACCGGATGGCGATCGCCCCGGTCTCTTGAGCGAGCGTGAGGTCGATGCCCTCGTCGAATCGATCCACCGGGCCAGCGGCGGAGAGAGTCGGGCCGCTACCGGCGCGGCGGCACGCAATCTCAGTCGATATCAAGTGAACTGCACCTTTCTCTCCGCGGTCGGAGGCGACGAGCAGCGCTATCTGGCGGCGCGAGTCCTCCAGCTGTTTGCTCCCGGCATCCCTCAGGTGTACTACGCCGGCTTCCTGGCGGCTCGCAACGACATGGAGCTACTCGCCAGGACGGGTATCGGTCGCGACATCAACCGCCCGTATTACGACGCGGAGGCCATGACCGCGGCGCTGGAGCGGCCGGTGGTGCGGCGACAGGTCGAGCTCTTCCGCTGGCGCAACCGCCATCCGGCCTTCGGCGGCGAGTTCTCGATGCGCATGGAAGGGGAGTCGGTGCTCGTGCTGCGGTGGGACCGGGACTCGGCGTGGGCGGAAGCGGCCGTCGACGTGGCCACCGACACCTTCTCGATCGCCGCCTCACCCCCTCCCCCTGTTTTGGCGTAACTGGACACGAATATTCGTGTCCAGTTACGCCAAAACAGGGGTCTACGCCAAGACGGTCACATAGGAGGCGGGGTCGTTCTCGAACATCGTCCGACACGCCGGGCAGCAGAAATAGAACATGTCGCCACCGTGCTCGGCGCTGAAACGGGCGCCGGCGATCTCCACCGTCATGTCGCAGACCGGGTCGACCGCCGTCTTCGGCACGGAGCGATCTGCGGCCACCGGCCCCGATGAAGCCCACGATGGCCGCAGCTGGACGAGCTGAGCCAAGACTGCAACGGCGATCTCGCGGTGTTGCACGTGCCCGAGATCGAGACCCGCCGGGCTGGACACCCGAGCCAGGGCATCGTCGCCGACGCCGCGGTCACGCAGGTAGCCGATGACCGACTCGGCTCGCTTCTGCGAGGCGATCATGCCGATGTATGGGGCCTCGGTCGCCAGCGCCGCTTCGAGGGCCGGCTCGTCGTAATGACCCTGGGTGGCGACCACGATCGGTGTGGCGGCATCGATTCCGAGCCGGGAGAGCGCGTCGAGCGACGTAACGACCTCGACCGCATCGGAGAATCCGGAGCCGTCACCGCCGTCGTCGACGACGGTGGCCGACCAGCCGAGCGTCGCCGTCAGCTCGGCCAGCGTCTTCACCGCAGGGGAGTGGCCGATGACCACGAGCCGGGGAGTCGGCGCCACCGGCTCCATGAACACCTCGAGGGCGCCCTCGCTTGAGCACGCGATCGGCACTGTGACGACGCCGCTTCGCTCGTGGCCGGCGAGGTCCTCGGCGGGACCGAGATACATGAGTTGTGCCTCGCCGTGTTCGAGTACCTCACGTGCCTGACGGACCACCGCGGGTTCTGCGCAGGCACCACCGATCCAGCCGTGAATCGTGCCGTCCGGCTCGATGAGGGCTGTGCTTCCCGGCTTGCCAGACGAAGGGCTGCGCGCCCACACCACGGTGGCGACCACGAACGGCCGTTGCTGCTGTTGCAGCTCACCGGCCAGCGCGAGAAGCTCCGGCTTCATCGGATCACTCTTGCAGCGCCGCCCAAACGCGGTCGGGAAGCACCGGCATGTCGATGTTGGTGACTCCCAGGTGTTGGAGCGCATCGATCACGGCGTTGACGTACGCCGCCGGAGACCCGACGGTCGCCGACTCACCGACACCCTTGGCGCCGATCGGATGGTGCGGCGACGGCGTCACCGTCTCCGCCATCTCGAACCTCGGCGTCTCCCAGGCCGTCGGGATCAGGTAGTCCATGTAGTTCGAGCCGATGCAGTTGCCGCCCTCGTCGAACGTGATCCACTGCATGCTCGCCATGGCGAAACCCTCGGTGAGGCCACCGGCGATCTGCCCGTCGACGATCATCGGGTTGATCTTCACCCCGCAGTCGTCGACGGCAACCATTCGCCGCACCTTCCACTCCCCGGTGTCCGGGTCGACGTCCACGGCCACGATGTATGTGCCGAACGGGTAGGTCATGTTCGGTGGGTCGTAGTAGTCGACGCCCTCGAGGCCGGCCTCGAGGCCCTCCGGGAAGTTGGTGTACGCGGCAAAGGCCACGTCCTGGATCGTGACCGACGATCCAGGTGAGCCTTTCACCCTGAACTCCGGGTTGTCCCACTCGATATCGTCGGCGGACGCCTCCAGCAGATGGGCGGCGATCAGCTTCGCCTTGTCGCGAAGCTTGCGGGCGATGACGGCGGTTGCCGCGCCTGCCACCGGTGTGGACCTCGAGCCATACGTGCCGAGGCCGTACGGGGTGTTGTCCGTGTCTCCCTCGACGACCTTGATGTCGGTCACCGGGATGCCGAGTTCCTCGGCGACGATCTGGGCGAATGTCGTCTCATGACCCTGACCCTGCGATTTCACCCCGAGCTTCAGGATGGCCTTGCCGGTGGGATGGACGCGCAGCTCCGCCGAGTCGAACATCTTCAACCCGAGGATGTCGTAGTCCTTCGACGGCCCGGCGCCGACGACCTCGGTGAACGAGGCCATGCCGATGCCGAGGAGCTTGCCCTCCTTGCGGAGACGCTTCTGCTCCTCGCGCAGCTCGTCGTAGCCGATGATGTCCATCGCCTTGTCCATCGCCGTCTCGTAGTCGCCGGAGTCGTAGACGAATCCGGTAGCCGACTCATACGGGAACTGGTCGGGCTGGATGAAGTTCTTCCTCCGCATCTCCGCTGGGTCCAATCCGAGCTCATACGCCGCGTTCTGGACGAGACGCTCGATCAGGAACGAGGCCTCGGTGACACGGAACGAGCACCGGTAGGCCACGCCGCCCGGGGCCTTGTTCGTGTAGACCCCTTTCGTCGAAACGTAGGCCGCCGGGTAATCGTACGAACCGGTGACGACGTGGAAGAGCCCGGCGCGGAACTTCGTGGGCTGGGCATCTGCAAAGAAGGCGCCCTGGTCGGACAGCATGTCGACCTTCAGCGCCAGAATCTGGCCGTCGTTCGTCACCGCCAGTTCGCCGTGCATGTGGTAGTCGCGGGCGAACCCGGTCGAGATCAAGTTCTCCGTGCGCGTCTCGATCCACTTCACCGGCTTGCCGATGACGAGCGAGGCCGCCGTGGCGATCACGTATCCCGGATACACCGGCACCTTGTTGCCGAAGCCTCCGCCCAGGTCCGGCGAGATGATCCGGATGTCTTGTTCGGGGAGGCCCGCCACGAGCGCGAACACCGTGCGGTGGGCGTGCGGCGCCTGCGATGTCATGTAGAGCGTCGCTTCGCCGGTTGCCGGATTCACGTCCGCCACGATCCCGCACGTCTCCAGCGGCGACGGGTGCGACCGCGGGTAGTGCGTGTCGAGGGAGATGATCCGGTCGGCCTGTGCGAATGCCGCGTCGGTGGCCGCCTTGTCCCCAGCCTCCCACTCATACGCGACGTTGTCGGTCTTGTCCTCCAGGTCGGTGCGGATGATCGGTGCATCCGGTTCGAGGCCCTGCTGCGGGTTCACGATGGGATCGATGGGGTCATAGTCAACGATCACTTTGGTGGCCCCGTCGGCTGCGATGTACGGGTCGGTGGCGATGACCGCCGCTACCTCCTGGCCCTGGAACCGAACCTTGTCGGTTGCCAGCACCGCCTGCGTGTCTCCCGACAGCGTCGGCATCCACGCCAGGTCGTACTGGGCGAGGAGCTCTCCGGTGACGACGGCGACAACACCTTCGACGGCCTCGGCCTCGGAGGTGTCGATGGCGTTGAGGGCGGCGTGCGCCCACGGACTGCGAACGATGGCCATGTACAGCATGCCGGGCAGCTCGATGTCATCGATGAAATTGCCGGCGCCCTGGATCAGGCGGGCGTCCTCGTGACGCTTGACCGAGTGGCCGAGGCCGCCGATCTCGGGCGAGGTCTTCGGTGCGTGCTCCGTGGTGGTCATGAGGCCTCCTGGCTCGAGCCTGCCGCGACGGTTGCCCCAGCGGTCTGGATTGCTTTGACGATGTTCACGTACCCGGTGCACCGACAGAGATTCCCGGATATCGCCCAGCGCACCTCATCGTCGGAGGGGTTCGGGTTCTCTTCGATGAACGCCTTGCCAACCAGCATCATCGCCGGAGTGCAAAAGCCGCATTGGAGGCCGTGTTCCTCCTTGAACGCCTCCTGGATGGGTGAGAGCTGCCCGTTCTCTTTGAGTCCCTCGACCGTGGTGAGTGATTTTCCGTTCGCCTGGACGGCGAACATCGTGCAGGTCTTCATCGGTGTGTCGTCGACCAGCACGGTGCACACACCACAGCTCGTGGTGTCGCAGCCGATATGAGTGCCGGTGAGCCCGGCCTCGGTGCGGATGAAGTCGACGAGGAGCATGCGAGGTGCGACGTCCGCGGCGTAGTCGGTGCCGTTGATGTTGACGGTGATCTCCATGATGGCCCCCTCAGCCCTGTGCCCCGGCAAGCGATGCCGCCAGGCTTCGTTCCGTGTAGACCCGAACCACGTCCCGCTTGAAGGCGGCCGAACCGCGAACATCGGACGTCGGGTCGCAAGCGTCCTTGGCGACCTGCGCCGCCTGGGCAAAGAGCTCCGTGCTCGGCTGTTTGCCGACGAGGAGTTCCTCCGCCGCGGTGACCTTCAGGTTCTGCGAGTAGACGGAGGTGAGAGCGATCCCGGCCTTGGCGATGCTGCCTCCGTCGTCGAGTTCGAGATGGGTGGCGACACCGACGGTGGCGTAGTCCCCGACCTTGCGCTCGAGTTTCTGATAGTTGCCGCCTCCGCGCGTGTAGCGATCGACGCGAACCTCCGTGAGCAGCTCGGTGGGCTGCAGTGAAGTCGTGAAGATGTCGACGAGGAAGTCCTGGATGGGGATCTCCCGCTCCCCGCCATCGCGGCTTTCGGCCACGACCGTGGCATCCAAAGCCAGCATGACCGATGCCCAGTCGCCTTCGGGGTCGTGGTGGGCCACGGATCCGCACAGCGTGCCCCGGTTCCTCACCAGCGGGTCTGCGACCCAGGGTGCGGTCGAGGCGATGAGGGCGTTCTCGGCAGCAACGACATCCGATCGAACGATGTCGTTGTGACGCGCCAACGCCTGGATCCGCAAATAGCCGTTCGGCGTGTCGATGGCGTTGAGGCCGGGCACGCCGTTGATGTCGACGAGCGTCCCAGGCTGGGCGAGCCGGAGCTTCATCATCGGGATGAGGCTCTGACCTCCGGCGAGCACCTTCACCTCCGAGCCGCGCTCGGCGAGGATGTCGAGTGCTTCCTCCTTCGAAGTCGGTGCCAGGTAATCAAAGGCTGCCGGGTACACGCCTCACCTCCAGAGTGTTCGAGCCAGAATGTCTGGACGAGGCGCCGACACTACCGAATCTTTGGCGTCCGTGTACCGATCCGTGGAATGCCGTTCCATGTAGGTTGGAAACAACGACGAGGAGGACCGTTGGACAGAGAAAAGGCCTGGAGATTCATCGAGCACTTCACGGACATGGCGGCGGGAACGACGACGATCGCCCTACTTGCGGTCGCCGACCGCACCGGCCTCCTGACGGCTATGGCCGGCCGGGGGCCGATGACGACCGGAGACGTCTCCGCTGCTGCCGGGCTCGAACAGCGGTACGTCACCGAGATCATGTCCGGGCTGGCCGCAGGCGGCGTCCTCGCGTACGACGGCTCGACCGAGCGGTTCACCCTTCCGGACGAGCATGCCGCGGTGGTTGCCGACGACGACTCGCCCTATGCCATGGTCGGTTGGCTCGACATGCTCCCGGCCACCATGCATCAACTCGATCACATCGTCGATGCGACGCGTCACGGCGGTGGGGTGCCCTTCGAGGACTTCGGCGAGGACATGGTCCGTGGGATCGACCGCGGCAACTCACCTTCGATGCGCCTCCTCCTCACGCGAAAGTGGTTGTCTGCCATGCCCGACATAGTGGAGCAACTCGAGACCGGCGGGTCGATCGCAGACGTCGGTTGCGGTTCCGGGGCCGCGGTACTCGCCATGGCCACCGCCTACCCGGAGGCCACCGTGTGGGGATTCGATCTCCACCACGGATCGGTCGAGAGGGCCCGGGCTCGGGCGGGGAGGGTTCCGAATGCCCGTTTCGAGGTGCGGGCGGCAGACGATCTTCCGCTCGATGTCGGTTTCGATTTGGTGACGACCTTCGATGTGGTCCACGACCTCGCCGACCCTCCGGGTGCCTTACGGCGAATCAAGGAGTCGCTCGTCACCGGCGGTACCTATCTGATGATGGAGCCGAGAGCGGAGGACAACCTCGAGGACAACCTCAATCCGCGGGGGGCGTTGCTGTATGGCGTGTCGGCGCTGCACTGCATGACGCAATCCTTGGCCATGGGCGGCGCCGGTCTGGGAGCAGCCTGGGGGCCGGCAGCCGCCGAGGCGCTGTGTCGCGACGCCGGCTTCGGGTCGTTCACGGAACTGCCGATCGACAACCCCTTCAGCGCGTTCTATCGCGTCGGATGACCGGCTCGTTGGCGAGCCCGGTAGGCGGCAACGCTCTCCCGTGTGGTACACGTGTCGGAGCAATGGCGCCGGGATCGGTTCTTCGAGGTGTCCACGAAGACGTCGTCGCAGGTATCCGATGCACAATGGCCGAACCGGTTGAATCCGCCCTCGATGAGGGCCACGCTGAGGCCCATGGCAGTGATGGCGCCCAGCCAGCGAGCGACGCCACCCGACTCGGGCTCGAAGTGGAGATGGGGCGGCGTGTCGCCGTGGACGCTGACGCGAGGCACCGCGTGCACGTCGGCGAGGAGCGCGTTGAGCGTCTCGGCTGCACCCGCGGCGTCCGGAGCGTCGAAGACCTCACGCAACCGGGCGCGCAGCGCCCGCGTCTCGTGGAGGTCTCGTTCGGTGGGGGAGAACTCGACACGATCCCAATCCGAGACCCCGGTCTCGATGAAATCTGCAACGTCTCCTGGCGTGTTGAGGTTCTCTTCGGAGGAGACCACGTCGAGGGTGTTGACGAGGTCGACCGCCACTTGGACGGGAGTATCGCTGTAGTGGGAAAAATCCACTTGAGTCCTTACGCTTTCGTCGGTATGCTGTAGCCACTCAAACGATTTATGACAGTTACAGGATAGATGAGGATGTCGAAGCGGTCAATGATCATCGGGGCGGCGTTGTTCGCCGTGTACGTCGTGTGGGGCACGACGTATCTGGCGTTGCGTTTCGGCCTCGAGAGCTTTCCGCCGTTCATCCTCAACGGCATCCGATTCACGATCGCAGGTTTGGCTCTCTTCGCTTTTGCCAAGTGGCGGGGCTGGCCGTTTCCCACCAAGCGTCAATGGATCAACGCCACGATGGTGGGGACGGTGCTCTTGGTGGGTGGCGTTGGCCTCGTGACGATCGCAGAGGATCTCGGCGTCGGGTCGGGCATCGCGGCGACCGCAGTTGCGATGATCCCGGTGTGGACGGCGCTCATCGTCGGCGTCCTCGGGGAGTGGCCGCGCCGCATGGAGTGGGCCGGACTGGCGTTCGGGCTCCTCGGTGTTGTGGTGTTGGCACAGGAGGGCGACTTCCGCTCCACCGCGGTGGGTACCGCTCTCATCGTCATCGCCCCGATCCTGTGGTCGCTCGGCTCGGTGTGGAGCTCGAAGATGGATCTCCCGGAGAGCCCAGTGATGTCGACATCGGTCCAGGTGCTGGCCGGCGGTTTGGTCATGCTTGTCCTGGGGCCGCTACGGGGGGAGCGGATCGACTCGGCGCCCTCGTTGGAGTCATGGCTGGCGCTGCTCTACCTCATCGTCTTCGGCTCCATCATTGCCTATACCGCCTACGTCTTCCTCCTCAAGGCGGTGCGTCCCGTTCTGGCGACGAGCTACGCGTACGTGAACCCGGTGGTTGCCGTGATCGCCGGAGTGGCCATCGGCGGTGAAATACTCACCGGACCGGTGTTCATCGCGATGCCACTCATCCTGTTCGGTGTCGCCCTCGTCACCCTGGGCCAGCGGCGCCGACCCGCCGCCGAACCGGAGCGGATCCCCACCCGGCCGATCCCGGTGGAGGAAGCGGCCTGATCTTCTGCGACAGCTTCATGTGTCGAGGGCAACAACGTCGTAGCCCTCTTCTTCGCCGTCGAAGATGATGACCCTCGCATGCGTCTCCCCGGCGAGGGCCTCGAGGACCTGATCGATCGATCCGGCATGCACCGCGTGTCCCGCCCCGTGCAACGTGCGGATACGGGCATCGGTCGACGACGACAGCGCCGTCACGAGGTCGCGTCCGTTGCTGCTGACGAGGATCACCTCGCGCAGCGCGGCCTTGGCGTGTTCGGGGGTATCGGCACGGTCCTCTCGGAAAACGAGGAAGTGGTACCAGGCGATGGCGCCGGTGGTGACCAGAAGAGCGAGAGGCACGGCGATGTCGCTGATCGTGGCCGCACCGAACGAGCTTTCGAGCACGTCGGTGATCGTCATGGTCACCAGCACCACGAGGTCGACGAGGGCGATGAGTCCGCTCAGCCCGAAGAGCACGAAGAGGTAGACCCGGCGAGTGGGTGACGTCAGCTCGGTGGCCGGCTCCTGGCGGCGGTACGCCTGGATCGTCGACCAATAGCGCCACCACAGCGGGACGCCGACGGCGAGCAGGGTGAGTGCAACGGCTACCGCATCGCCGGTGGTCGAGGAGGCGATCTCGCGCGCCCCGACAGCATCGAAGCCGATGGCGAGCAGTGTCACGAGGCCCCCTGCCGCAACGACGAGGCCTGAGCCGGCCAACAGGTAGTCGTACACGCGGTCGACCTCGGTGCGGGTGCGTTGCGCGCGTTCGCCGAGAACACGGCCGTAGTAGGCCCAGGCGGCCGCGCCGAGCGTCACTGCGGTGATGGCGCCGGGGAGGAATTCGAACTGGGCCGCCGCGGTGCGAGCAGGATCACCGATGAACCACTGCAGCACACCAAAGAGCATGGTGCCGGCACCGCTGATCACCGTGATCGCTCCGCCCAAAACACCGAAGAGCAGCACGTACACCAGCCATATGGGCGTGCGGTTTGCGGTCAGCGTGTTGCGGAACCAGTAGAGCCACCACACCGGGGTTCCAACGGCGAGGATCACCAACGGACCAACGATGGCTCTCGTGTCGAGATCGACGGCGGTCGTGAAGAACAGGCCGTCGTATAGCTCGGTGAGCATGGAGGCGACGAACCCCCCGGCTCCGCTGGCGACCGCGACAAAACCGATACCGGACCCAACCACCATGGCGAGCTGCATCTTGGTTGCGTCGGACTCGCGGTGCATCACCCACCAATGCGCGGCCCAGATGGCCGTCCACATGACGGCGTTGATGAGCAGCGTTCCGTCCAGATTCCAACCGTCGAGGAACTCGACCACGACGCCGGTCACCAGAATCATCGCCGCGATCAGCGAGCCGGTGAGGGCGATCGTGAGGTAGAACGCCCATCCCGTCGACGTGCCCTCCGTCGGATCGTCCTCGAGGCGTTGTCGGGTGTAGAAGGCGAGGATCGTGTAGACCGGGAGCGCCACGACGACGAACGCGATGAACAGAGCCGTGGTGTCGGCGCTTCGCGCCACGGTTCCCGACTCGGTCACCGTGTCGAGCAGACCGGCGATGCCGATCGCAGACAACGTCAGCGTGATCAACATCGTCATATAGGTGAACAGGCGGCGTAAGAAGACCCCTGCGGTTTCGCCACCGACGGTCCGACTGGCCGGCTTCTTCTTCGACACGAGGCGCACCACGACCACCACGATGCCGATCACGATGGCAAGCGGTATCAACGACGTGAGGATGTTCAAGATGATCATGGCGATGCCTCCGGGCAGTAGTAGATGGGCCACGGCGGTTCTGCGATCAGCCATCGATCGCCGTGTTGTTCCAGGACGAGGGTCTCATCGAAGGTGTACGAGCTACTCCCGAAGGGGTCCGTGCCGTAGGTCTCGGTGATCTTGACGTGGACCCGGACGCGGTCGCCGCGGGTCTCGGTGTCGACGATCACGACGCCGGCTCGCTCGTCCGATCGGTCGTGGAACTCGGATGGCTCGCAGCGGTCGGCGAGATCGTCGGTGAAGTATGTTCGGGCCAGCTCGTCATCGTCGTCGAACAAGGCCTGGAAGTAACCCTGGACGGTTCCCTCAGGGGTCGCAGGGTCGAGCTGGGGAGTTGGCTGCAGGGCCAACACGATGGCTACTGCGATGAGCGCCACAACCACTGCCCCGATGCCGATGAGAAGGATTCGGCTGCTGCGGTGCTTGGTGTCCATGAAGACATCGTGCCCCGGCCGCAGGGCCCTGCCTATGGGGGAAAGTCCCGATCTTCTTCAATCGCTCGTGCCTATTGGTCTCCTCTGGTGACCTTTAGGCACGCGCGTTACATGGAATTGGCGTGGGGGCCGGGGCCGAGGCCGAGGACGGCGTGCATCTGGCCCATGCAGCGGTCCATAACCACGGTCATCCCTGCATCGAGGGCGATCTGGCCTGCTTCCTCCGAGACGATGCCGAGCTGGAGCCACAGCACCTTGGCGCCGATGGCTGCCGCGTTGGTGGCGACCTCAGGAGCATCTTCCGCCGGCCGGAATACCTCCACGACGTCGACAGGCTCGGGGATGTCGAGGAGCGTCGGGTAGGCCTTCTCGCCGAGGATCTCGTCGTGGCCGGGATTGACCGGGATGATCCGGTATCCCTGGCTCCGCAGATATTCGGGGACGACGTTGGCGTACTTCGTGGGATCCGGGGAGGCGCCGACGACGGCGATCGTCTTCGTCTCTGCGTAGATGCGGCGGAGCTCGTCGATGGGAGGGCGTGTCTTCATGCCCGCCACGGTATCACCAGGGTCAGGCGGGCTTCTCGGCCTTGATGATGGCGGAATGCATGCCGTCGGCTACCGAATGCGTCGGAGTGATCTCGATGGACGTGAACCCGGCGGCGCGCAGCCCCTCGTCGTACTCGGCGAACGACAGCGCCCCGGCGATGCATCCCACCCAACTGCCGCGCTCCAGCCGCTCGTTCTCGCTGAGATGGTCATCGGCGACGACGTCGCTGATCCCGATACGGCCTCCGGGCCGCAGCACGCGGTGCATCTCGGCGAACACGGCGGGCTTGTCGGCGGAGAGGTTGATCACGCAGTTGGAGACGATGACATCGACCGCTGCAGCGTCGAGCGGAATGTCTTCGATGTAACCCTGGCGGAACTCGACGTTGGTGGCACCGGCTTCGGCCTGGTGTTTGCGGGCGAGGTCGAGCATCTCGTCGGTCATGTCGAGGCCGTAGGCGAACCCCGTCGGCCCAACGCGCTCTGCGGAGAGCAGGACGTCGATTCCGGCGCCGGAGCCGAGGTCGAGGACGGTATCTCCTGGATGGAGATCGGCGACGGCGGTGGGGTTTCCGCAGCCGAGGCTGGCGGCGGCGGCACCGGTCGGTACGGCGTCGATGTCCTCGGTGCGGTAGAGATGGGTCCCGAAGTCGGTGTTGTCCTCGATCGGGGAGCAGGAGTCCGGCCCGCAACAGGAATCATCGACACGGCGGGCGGCGTCGGCATAGCGCCGTCGGACGTCCTCGCGGAGCGGTGAATCGATCATGGTTGGGCCTCTCTCGTATCGATTAACGTCGATATGACGATAGCAAGGATATCGATAATGGTCAATATGAAGATATTTGCCGATATGAAGAGGTCGGGACGCTAGGGGGCGCAGGCCGCCGCCAGTTCGGCGAGATCCTCCACCGTGTCGGAAGGTGGAATGGCACGGATGATCGAGAGGTCGACGGCTGCCTCCTCGCGCTCGATGCCTGGCAGCAATTCGGCACGGGACGTCCCCATGACGACGGTGTCCTCGGCCGTGATACCGGCACGCTCGAACACCTCCCTGTAACGCGGGATCTTGCCGTAGGCCTCTGCTCGCGATGCCACCGCTTCCGCTGCTTGGGGCATCAGAGCGCAGCGGATGAACGAGATGACGGTCGGCTCGTGTTTGCCCGCGGCGGCCGCTCCCTGTTCGAGCAGCACCCGGGAACGCTCCACCTCTTCGGCAGTCCACCAGGTGAAGATCACGGCGTCGGCGATCTCGCCGGCGAGCACCGTCATCCGCGGCCCGACGGCAGCCATCACGACGCGGACCTCGAGTTCGTGGCGAAGGGTGTGCACCGCCTGGCGCACCTCGGCGAGTGCACCGGGGCTCCGACTCGACCCGATGCCGATCCAGAGGCGATCCTGGGGAAGGTCGCGGTGCCTCACCTCGGCCACGATCTCGTCGGCGGAGATAGAAGTGAGTGGGAACACGCCGATGCCGAGGTCGAGCTCGGTGTTGGCGGCGGCACGCTCGATTATCTCGAGGGCTCCCTGTGGCGGACTGCCGTTCACCCAGAACGAGGAATAGCCGTCCCGTTCCGCCCGGACGGCAACCGCCTGGGCGATGTCGGCAGGGACTGTGGCATCGATACCGAATCCGCGCATGACCGTGACGCTACTCGTCCACGGGCAGCACGAGTCGACCGTCACGGAACGGATGGTCGATCACGCGAACCGGATGGCGATACACGCTGGACAGGTTCTGCTCGCGCAGCACCTCTTGTGGCGTACCGACCGAGACGACTTTGCCGCCATCGAGAAGCAGGACCCGGTCGGCGAAGACGGCGGCGAGGTTGAGGTCGTGGAGCACCGCAACGACTGCCCCACCGCTGCCGGCTACCGTGCGCAGGCTTTGCATCACCAGCTCTTGATGGCCGATGTCCAGCGCCGCGGTCGGCTCGTCGAGGAGGGTTACCGGGGCCTCCTGGGCGAGGATGCGCGCCACATTCACACGCTGCTGTTCGCCACCGGAGAGGGTTGCGAACACACGGTTCGCGACGTCCTGCGTGTCGGTGGCGTCGAGTGCCGAGTCGACGGCGTCACGGTCTGCATCTGCGGTGTTCTCGGGCCGGCCGCGATGAGGGTGTCTTCCCATTGTCACCACATCGCTCACGATGAAGGGAACATCACTCGCTGGATGCTGGCCGAGGAACGAGCGGCGTAGCGCCAGATCGCCGAGCGCTGCCCCCGCGACCGGCTCATCGAGGATGCGCACGTCGCCGGTCGTGGGTGCCAGGTCCCCGGCCAGCAGCCGGAGCAGTGTCGACTTGCCCGCGCCGTTGGGCCCGACAACGGCGACCACCTCACCGGCTGCTGTGTCGAGCGAAACGCCGGAGACGAGCCGGGTATCCCCGGCGGCGTACACGAGCCCGGTGGCGTCGAGCAGACCCGTCATGTGGTGACTCCCTTCGTGCGAACCAGCATCCAGACCAGGAATGGCCCTCCTACTGCCGCGGTGATGATCCCGATCGGTACCTCGACGGGACCGGCGACGAGGCGGGCGACGACGTCGGCGGCGACGACGAGGATGGCACCGGCCAGGATCGAGGCCGGGAGGAGATGGCGATGTGTGGGGCCGACCCAACGTCGCACCGTGAACGGTGCGAGGAGGCCGACGAAGCCGATGACCCCGGCCAGGCCGACGGAAGCACCGACGGCGATCCCGGCGCCGATGAGCAGGGCGGCGATGACCCGGTCGACCCTCACGCCGAGGTGCCCTGCTTCCCGGTCTCCGAGCGAGAGGAGGTCGAGCTCACGGACGAGGACGGTAACGACGGTGATCCCGCCGAGGATGAAGGGAAGGGCGCTCCACACCGCCTCCCAGGTGACCGCACCGAGGCCCCCGAAGATGAAGTAGGTGAAGGTGGGCAGACGCGGGCTGTCCCAGATGAAGACGAACACCACCGTCCAGGCGAGAAGGGCGAAACCCAGGGCGACGCCGACGAGGATGAAGCGGGCGGGATCGACCGTGGCCTTGGCGATCCGTTTCGTCAACACCGCAAAGGCGGCACCAGCGGCAGCAGCGACGACCATCGTCAGCAGTGGAATCCCCCCGGCCGGGGTCAGGGTGATCCCGACGACGGCGCCGAGACCTGCCGCGGACGACACACCGAGAAGAAAGGGGTCGGCCATCGGGTTGCGATATACGCCCTGGAGGATTGCCCCGGACGCCCCGAGTGCGGCGCCGACGAGGACGGCCGCTACCACCCTCGGCATCCGGATCGACCAGAACACGGCCTCGGTGGCCGTTCCGTCGCCAATGCCCAATCGGCCAACAAACGCTTGCCATGCCTGAGCAGGCGAGATCGAAACCTCGCCCACGAGCAGTGCGACCAGCACGAGGCCGACGAGTGCCGTGAACAGGGCAAAGTACCAGGGCCCCACGTGGTGCCCGCTTCCCGTCACGGTAACCCGTGGACGTCTTGGATCAAGAGCGCCAGCGATTGGCCGACACGAGGGCCGAACGTGAGGAAATCGCCCTCGGGGTAAGCGAGAACCGCGCCGCTCTGTCCTGCCGGGGTCTGTGCCACGCCGGGCAGCTGGAGGAAGGCATCGAGTCCGCCGAGGATGCCGAAGCCCTCTTCGGGGACGATGATGACTTCGGGGGCGGCGGCGACGATCGCTTCCGCGGTGGCGGGGATGGTGCCCTCGATGCCGGCCTCGGCGCCGGTGTCGATCCCGGCGGCGCCCTCGATGAGTGGGTTCGTCACCATGCCGTCGCCAAAGAAGAGCACCACGTCGGGGCCGCGCGTGTAGATGTAGGCCATGCGCTTGGTCTGGACGCCTGCAGCAATCTCCAGCGCCGCGTCGACCTCTCCCCGGACCCGCTCGGCCAACCGGTCGGCCTCCGCCTCGGCTCCGAGTAGCGTGCCCATCTGGCCGATCTTGTCATAGAGGTCCTCGAAACTCGCCGGGACGTCGAGGATGACGACGGGTACGCCGGCCGCCCGAATCTGTTCGATGGAGCTCGCCGGATCGGTTTGCGTGTCGCCGATGACCAGCGTCGGCTGCTGGGCCAGCACACCCTCTGCGGTGAGAAAGCGACCGACTCCGATGATCGGCAGCGACGTGGCTTCCTCCGGGTACACCGTCGTGACGTCCACGGCGACCACCGAGTCGCCGAGGCCGAACTCGAAGATGATCTCGGTCAGGTCGCCGCTCAGGGTGATGATGCGCGATGTGTCCGTGATCTCCGATTCCACACCGTCGGCCCCGACGTACGTGACGCCCTCATCCACGTCGCCGGTTGCCGCGTCGTCGCTGCCCTCGCTGCAGGCTGCGATGAGCAGGGCGAGGGCGACGACGCCGGAAACGCCGATAGATCGTCTCACTCGGAGGGGCACCCCACACGTGCAGAACTCATCAGGCTGCAGAACATGGCCCTGGTGATCTGCCAACCGACGTCGGTGCGAACCACACTGCCGCTGAGGCCGGCATAGGTGGGGTTGCCACCGAATTGGAGGGTGTACGTGATGTCGGCCTTGTCGCCGTCGATGACGATGGCGTTGGTTTCCACCGTGACCCCACCGACTTGACCGCCGGTCTCGCCGTACGCGGTGACGGTCTCCTCCAGGCCCTCGGGTTCGACCAGGAAGGGGACCTTCTCGTCGTACGTGGTGGCGCTGTCGAAGACGACGGAGAAGGCGTCGACGGCTGCATCCGCCTCAGGATCCTCTCCCGGCACGTATCCGGCCGGTGCTGCCTCCGTCGTCGTGGTGGTTGCCGGAGCCGTGGAGGAGGTCGTCGTCGAAGGCGGTGCCAGGGTCGTAGTGGTTGCTGCGCTTGTTGTTGTCGTTGCGGCTGTGGTCTCGGCGACCGCTTCGGTGTCGCTCGCACACGCGGCCGCGGTGAGCGCCAGCGCTGCGGCGAGAAGGATCAAGCGTTGCAAGGGGGATGCCTCCGTGTCGGTGGTGGGAGGAGCTTCGTCGAATCCCGCGGCCGACAGAAAGTCGGTTTCTAGTGCTCGTGGTGAAGGTGAGCGAGGCCGGCGTCGGTGAGGGTGAGGCCGCCGGCGCCGTAGGTGATCCATCCGTAGGCGATGAGCTGACGGATGCACGCGTCGATGTGCCCGCCGCCGGGGAGGTGCACCTTCGGCTCGAGGTCGGCGGGGGTGACCCCGGGTTGACCGTCGATCGCACTGAGGATCTGCATGGTTGCCGGGTCGACGTCGAGACAGGACACGTCTCTCACTCTAAGCGACCGCTCGGCCGTCGGCAGCGCCGTAGAGTCCCGTCGGTGGCGGACTGTGCGGCCTGCGCCAGGGCGAACATCGATGAGGCTCGGTTCTGTGCCCATTGCGGCGCGGCGCTCGCCGACCGATGCCCCCACTGTGGCGCCGAGCTTCCCGGCGATGTCGCGTTTT
>Ga0255054_10000341_pt1 | contig 27818 bp, 26 predicted proteins | sample JV7_2_23_MG_FD_188634 | JGI IMG/M metagenome (GOLD analysis project Ga0255054, IMG submission 188634) | Seawater microbial communities from Jervis Inlet, British Columbia, Canada - JV7_2_23 | ecosystem: Environmental > Aquatic > Marine > Inlet | place: Canada: British Columbia | collected... | reverse complement strand
GCCCGACTGTACAACGGCCACCGGTTTCTTGGTGGATTCTAAATTGAGATACTGTTCCATGCGAATGATCCGCTCCGAGTGCTGATCGGTGAGTTCGGCCAAGCGGTCCAACTTTTCTTCTCTTTTTTTCTCAAGCTCTTCTGCATTTCGTTGTTGCTGTTTCAACGAATGTTCCATTTCTTCAAGTCTTCCACTCAAAATACGAATCTCTTCATTCATTTCTTCAAGCAGCGCCCGCAAACCTGCAGATTGCTTTCGCAGGGCCTGGTTGCGACTCTCTACATCCGATTTGAGTTGCTGCCGACCCTGGCGTTGTTCGGCATCACGCATTTCCATCTCGCTAAGGCGATTGTCAATTGTGTTTACATCGGATTGAGTGGCGCATCCCCAAATGCCCAACAGGCAAACCAATATAAAATTGTATAGCACCCATCTTTTCATATTCATTCTTGGCGTCTAGTTTTTAGGGTTCATCTGTAAAGAACACCCCCCGATCGGGCGGGTTTTGACACAATAAACAGCAAGCGCAGAACCGACCACGCGCTTGCTGTTTATCATGAAAGCATCAGATGTTGGTATCATCACAGGTATTAGATACCAAATTTTCTAGTTTATGGCAAAATGGCCCCGCCTGTTTTTGGTCCAGCATTCTTCATTTTGATAGGTACACAGCGGACGTTCTTCACCGTAACTGATTGTCGTTAATCGCGATGCGACGACGCCCAGATCCACCAGGAAGGCTTTTGCACTGTCTGCACGTCTGTCCCCCAGAGCGAGGTTATACTCGTTAGTGCCGCGTTCATCACAATGACCTTCAATGGTCACGATGGCATTTGAGTTCTTTCGCAGCCATGCCGCTTTTCTCATCAAGTTGTCCTGGGCAGCAGGCGTCAACGTCGCTTTGTCAAACTCAAAATAGATATCTTCCTGCATAATCATTGCGCTTGTATCCGGCGGTGACACAGGAGCCGGAGCCTGTGTTTGCGGTGCGGGTGCCGGCGCAGGCGCCGGGGCTGGGGTTTTCGCCTGAGTCACCGTCTTCTTTTGACAGCCGACGGCGAACAGCAACCCTGGAATCACCAATACCAGCGCTATCATCAACCAAATCTTCTTTTGCATTTTTCTCCTCCTTTCACATTCGAACATCACTTAATTATTAAGATGGTTCATTGACCACTTGGGGTTAGTCTGCTCACCGGCCAGAACCAGTAAACGCCGCTGGTCGGTTCCATAAGCCGTCATAACATAAATTCTAAACGGCCCTTGGCGGTTTGAGCTAAATACAATTAAACTGCCATCCGGGGACCAGGCAGGTGCTTCATTATCCCTGGAATCATAGGTCAACTGCACCGGGTCCTGGCCGTCTAGTCCGATTACAAAGATATTGTGCCCCCCTTCCATTTCGGATGTATAAGCAATTTTATCTCCCCGGGGGGACCAGGTGGGCTGAGTGTTCTTGCGCCCTTCATATGTCAGTCTTCTGACTTTAGCGGAATCTAAATCCTTGATATAAATCTGGGCACTGCCAGCACGGTTGGAAACAAAGGCAATCTTTTTGCCGTCTGGTGACCAAGTGGGTGTTACATCTATTCCTCGACTCTTGGTTATTCTTTTAATAATTTTCCCGGACCCAGTCAACAGATAAATTTCTTGATCACCCGAAAACGATAGTGTTGCTGCCAGTTCAAATTTTCCCGGAGCCCAGGCCGGTGTAATATTAATTCCCTGTTTAGAAATTTTAGATTCCCGACCTTTAGCCAAATTCCGGATGTACAGGTCAGGGTTGCCGGCTTTATAAGAAGTAAACGCCAGCCACTTACTGTCGGTTGACCAGGCCGGAAAAAGGGTGATGGTATTATTGACGGTTAGACGTCTGGAATCGTATCCATCAAATGCACAGATATATATCTCTTTATTCCCGGTGCCGTTAGAGACAAAGGCGATTTTGCTTCCAAAAATCCCTTTGCCCCCCGTGAGATAATGAATCACATCGCTGCAGAAGCGAAGAATAATGGCGCGCTGATTTGAAACTTTCCCCGAGTACTTCTTGCCAAGAACCCGGCGGGCCTTAAACGTATCAAAAAGCCGCAGCTCGATAGAAATATTGTCATTATTGAGCTCGTAATACCCGGTTACCAGAAGCTCAGCACCAACAACCGTCCAGTTTTGAAAATTTAAATTTGCTAGGGTAACGCCATTTCTTTCAGGGTCAAAAAGAAATGCGCCGCGATCAAGTGTTTTAAAATAGCCCGTAAAGTCGAGCGTATCGGAGAGAAAATCAGCCGCCGTTTCTGAAGATCGCTTTTCTTCAGCAGAGCCGCCTGCGGTTTTAAATAACGGTACGGCTAAAGGGATTTTCCGCAAAAACGGTTTGGTGATATCAATCACGTCATATTCAGCCCGACCGATTGCCGGCCCGAATGTTATTATCATAACGCCAATAATAAATATGTAAAGTTTTATTCCTCTTCGCATAGAAAATCCTTATCGATTATATTGAATCTATTCGTTTTTCAACCCTTTGGGACCAAATCGCAAACCGATTTTATAATAGGGGCGCATATAGTCTTTTGGAAGCGAGGGTAACGGATTTGATTTGACCAGGGCCTTATAGGCGGATTCGTCTAAATACGCGTTGCCGGATTTTTTGTCAAACCAGATATCCTCTATTTCGCCGTTGCGCAAGACTTTAATGGCCAGGACCGCCTCCATCTGGGTATTATCGCCGGCAAGTTGCTGTGAAAAGGCCCAATTCTTTTGAATTTGGTACTGAATTTCAGCCTGATAAATTAAAATGGACTCCAGCACCCGTGCGCCTCCGGTCCCCGAACCTCCAGCCGGACCGGCTTTGCCGGATGCCCCTCCCCCGGGACCCGTTCGGGCTTGTGAATCGGATGCTGCGACCTTGCGTTTCAATTGCTCAATAGCGGTTGCTACCGAATCGGTTTCAGTTTTTTCAACTTTCTTTTCAATGCGCTCAATCGCCGAGTCGATTATTTTTGAGCGATCAAAGGTTTTTTTCTTCAGGGATTTTTTTGACTTTATCTTTTTGGGCGCCAAAGACACAGCCTCGGGAGGCTTTTTGACAGCCGGAATCGGTTTGGGTTTCGCAACCTTTACGGCCGGCTTTTGGGGAGGCTTCTTTTCAGCCGGTTTCGGCTTTACCACCGAAGCGGCCGGCCCGCCGGAATCGGGCCCGCTCGACGGCAGAGACACAAGGCTGACATTTACCACCCCGGATCGGAATCTAGGGCCTGAACCGAACTCCGGCATAAAAACCAAGGCCCCGATAATTAGCAGGTGAAAAAGAAACGAAACACCAAAAGGAAATACCATTGCGTGGGACTCTTGACCCATTCCATGGTATCGTTTGGCGTAAGCATGTTTGGTATCCTTCATTATTTTTTAGATTTTGACTTTTGGCTTTCTTTTTCGAAATCGGCGGGCACGGTGACCATACCCAATTTTTCCACACCGGCCCCTTTAATTTCCGCCATGACCTGAACCACCGTTCCATAGGAGATGTCTTTATCCGCCTTCAAAAATACTTCCCGGTCGGAGCGGCCTTCCAGGATTTTCTTCAGCTTTTCTCCAAGACCGTCGACGGTAACCTGAAAGTCATTAATGAAGACTTGATTTTTCGTATCGATGGTGATGATCAGGTGCTCTTTTTCGGATTCCAGAGGTTCAGCAGTGGCTTCCGGCAGCGACACATCCACGCCTTGCATCATCATCGGCGCCGTCACCATAAAAATAATCAATAGAACCAGCATCACATCAACAAACGGCGTTACGTTGATGTCGGACATCAAATGACCGCTATTTCCTCCGCCTGTCATGCTCTTCTCCTCTCAAGCCGTAAAATATCACGCTCGATGATATTTAAAAAATCCGCCGAGAAACTTTGAAGTTCAGATTCGACGACGCGGATCTTGCTCATGAAAAAATTAAAGGCGATAACCGCCGGGATAGCTGCGGCCAGACCGGCAGCGGTAGCCACCAGCGCCTCTGAAATACCCGGTGCCACAACCGCCAGGCTGGCAGAGCCTTTCTGCCCGATGCCGTGAAAAGAATTCATGATTCCCCAGACCGTGCCGAATAGACCGATGAACGGTGCGGTATTACCGGTCGTTGCCAGAAAAGGTACCATCTGGGTCATTCTTGTCATCTCGGTTGTAATGGCCCGGCGCAGCGCCCGTTTGATGTTATCGGTCCCGGTGAACCGGGTATCCAGGGACATGCTTTGGCTGCCGGCCGGTCTATTCACTGCCGGATCCGGCGGACTTGGTGGAGATACAGATTGACTCATCTTCTTTAGTTCCACATAACCAATCCTGAAAATTCGTGCCAGCGGACTGCTGTGAAGCTGCTTTGCTTTGGCAAACGCATTGGACAAATCCCGACTTTTATAGAAAAAGTCGGTAAATTCAGCCGATTCTTTAAAAGCTTTCCGGATATAGCGGTATTTTATTAGTATGATCGCCCATGACATGATTGAAAAAAACAGCAGCAACAGCATGACAAACTGGACCATGAGTCCCGCGTTACTGATCATATGGACGATATCAAGCTGAACAATGCCCATAAAAATATCTCCAATTTAGAATTTCAGTTGTGGTTATCAAAAAAAAGCGTTTAACTTAAACCAAATTTCTGCGCTGAAATTATGTTGATTAGGATATGGTATTATCCCGGGTAAACACTTTAAAGTATAATGAAAATAAATAAGGTGTCAACAGGTTTGCTTTGGGATGTCCGGGTTTAAATTTTGGGTTGCGTTTGATGAATTCCCTCAATATGGTGTTCGATGTCAGCGGTCAGAGGTCAGAAGACAGAATACAGATGACAGAAGGTCGCTTGTTGAGCTCAAGCCCCAGTCGCTGTTCTCTGTTATCTGTTCTCTGTTCTCTGACCTCTGCACGACCAAAATACGCTTGCTAAGGAGCTGTGATGAAACATATTGCCAATTTACTCTTTGAAGCGAAAATGCTCAAAGAAATTCCGCGGTCGGGGTTTCATTTTCTCGGTTGCGGCAAAGAATCCATTGCGGAACACACATTTAGTACCACATTTATTGCCTATGTGTTAGCCCAGTTGAACCCCGAAATTGATGCACTCAAATTGATTACGATGTGCCTGGTGCATGATCTTGCGGAAGCCAGAACCGGGGATCTCAATACGGTCAATAAAACATATGTCACGGCCGACGAGACCAAGGCCCTTGAAGACACCACCCGACGCCTTCCTTTTGGATCATCCATTAGCGGTCTCATTAAAGAATTCAATGAAAACCATTCGATTGAAGCTCAGCTGGCCCATGACGCCGACCAGCTGGCACTTATCCTGGAGCTAAAAGATCTCTCTGATATCGGGTATGCCCCCCCTGATACGTGGCTGCCGCATGTGTTGAAGCGAATAAAAACAGACGTTGCAAAAAAAATCGCCCGGAGTATTATGGAAACCAATCGAGACGATTGGTGGCTCAATAATTATGTTGACATCGAATAAAGAAATTATTAGAAATTTTTCTTTCTTGCCTAATAATTTTTGTGTGTAAAAGTATACACTTATGTCTTTAAATGGATACATGGGAGGTAAACAATGAGCTGGCTGATTCGCACCTTTAGCTCATCCATTGGTAAAAAACTGCTGATGGCCATTACCGGGCTGAGCTTCATCGGCTTTCTGTGTGCCCACCTGGCCGGAAACCTCACGCTCTACAAAAGTGGCGTGGTATTCAACACTTATGCTGAAAAGCTTCACTCGCTGGGTCCAATCTTGACGGTTTTCGAATTCGGGCTGCTGGCGCTTGCCCTGATTCACGTGACCACCGGCATCATCCTTTTTGTGCAGAATTTATTAGCAAGATCTGTGCCTTATAAAAACGACAAGCGCGCCGGCGGACGCACTCTGAGCTCCGTTACGATGCCTTATACCGGGTTTATTATTCTGGCATTTGTTATTTTTCACCTGATTAATTTTAGTTTTGTGGACAAGACCCAGCGAACGATTTTTGAAATTGTCTCTTCAGCCTTTGCCAGCCCGATCTATATCATCATTTATGTGTTTGTGATGATTGTCTTGGCATTGCATATCCGCCATGGGTTTTGGAGTGCCTTTCAGACAATTGGCGCCAATCACCCCAGGTACATGCCGGCGATTATGATGTTGAGTGTTGCTGTCAGCCTGATTTTCGGATTTGGCTTTGGCCTACTGCCAATTTATATATGGTCTATTGGGTAGGATGTTATTCTCGGAACAGCCGATGGTCTCCCATTCACCACAAAGAGCACAAAGAGCACGAAGTTGCACGAAGATTAATGCAAGATCTTTTGAGTTCTTAACTTCGTGGTCTTCGTGAACTTCGTGGTAAAAATTAGATATAGACAAACATTGATGTCGGTTGGAATAAGAAATCAAAAATTACTTGAAAGGCAACCTTATGCAGCTTGAAGCCAATATACCGGCAGGACCGCTGACCGATAAATGGGACCGGCACCGTTTTGAATTGAAGCTGATCAACCCGGCTAACAAACGAAAATTTGAAATCATCGTGGTCGGTACCGGTCTGGCGGGCGCATCGGCTTCAGCCAGCCTGGCTGAGCTGGGATATCATGTCAAAACGTTCTGCATTCAGGATTCTCCCCGACGGGCGCACAGCATTGCTGCCCAGGGAGGGATCAATGCCGCCAAAAATTATACCAATGAGGGCGACAGCGTCTGGCGTCTGTTCTACGATACCGTTAAGGGGGGTGATTTTCGGTCCCGCGAAGCCAATGTGTATCGCCTGGCCCAGCTGAGCAATCATATAATCGATCACTGCGTCGCCCAGGGCATTCCGTTTGCCAGGGATTATGGCGGCTTGCTGGCCAACCGCTCTTTTGGCGGCTCCCAGGTGTCCCGGACGTTTTATGCCCGCGGGCAGACCGGCCAGCAGCTGCTGCTTGGCGCTTACAGCGCTTTAATGCGCCAGGTGGGTGCCGGCAGCGTCACCTTATTCCCCCGGCGGGAAATGCTGGATGCGGTGATCGTTAACGGGCAGGCCCGCGGTATTATTGTTCGAAATCTGATCAACGGCGAACTGGAAAGCCACGCCGCCGATGCGGTGGTGCTGACCACAGGCGGATATGGCAATATTTATTATCTTTCCACCAATGCTGAATCCTCCAATGTCGGTGCCGGATTTCGCGCCTATAAAAAGGGGGCCATGTTTGCCAATGCCTGTTTTACCCAGATCCATCCAACCTGCATTCCGCATACCGGTGATCATCAATCCAAGCTGACCTTGATGAGTGAAAGCCTCAGAAACGACGGCCGTGTGTGGGTACCGCACAATTCAGGTGACATCCGAGAGCCCCAGGATATCCCCGAAGAAGATCGCGATTATTATCTGGAACAAAAATATCCCAGCTTCGGAAACCTGGTGCCCCGGGATGTGGCTTCGCGAGTGGCCAAAACCCAGTGCGATGCCGGAAAAGGGGTGGGGCTGACGCGCTGTGCGGTATATCTGGATTTTGCCGACGCCATCAAACGCGACGGCAAAGACATCATCGCTAAAAAATACGGCAACCTCTTTGACATGTACGAACTCATCACCGATGATTCTCCCTATGAAAAGCCCATGATGATTTACCCCGCATCGCATTACACCATGGGCGGTTTGTGGGTCGACTACAATCTGATGAGCACGATTCCGGGATTATTTGTCCTGGGAGAAGCCAATTTTTCCGATCACGGTGCCAACCGCCTGGGGGCCAGCGCCCTGATGCAGGGATTGGCCGACGGATATTTTATCATTCCCTATACCATTGGCGGATATTTTGCCGGAACAGAACTATCAGCGGTCAGTAAGGAGCATGCGGCGTTTAAAGATGCCAGCCAATCGGCAACTGAAAGCATCGCTAAACTGATGTCCATTAAAGGCAAACGCACCGTCGACAACTTCGCCCGGGAGCTGGGGCAAATCATGTGGAATTATTGCGGCATGTCCCGCAATGACGCAGGGCTGCAAAAAGCCCTCCAGCTCATTCAAGATCTGCGGGCTGAATTCTGGGAAAATGTATTGGTACCCGGTACGGATAAGGAATATAACAAGAGCCTGGAAAAGGCCGGCCGTCAGGCCGACAGCCTTGAATTTGCCGAACTCATGATTGTGGATGCCCTGGATCGCACCGAGTCGTGCGGAGGCCATTTTCGGGAGGAATCTCAAACTGAAGACGGCGAAGCCAAACGCGATGATGAAAATTTTTCGCATGTTTCGGTCTGGGAATATGATGGTTACGGCAAACGGCCGAAACTTCATAAAGAACCATTGGTGTTTGAAAATGTGGAGTTGTCCCAAAGGAGTTACAAGTGAAAAAACTAGTGGAAACGATTAATGTAACCCTGAAAATCTGGCGCCAGCAAGGATCTGAAAAAAAGGGTCATTTTGAGACCGTTGCCGCTGAAAATATATCGGTTCATATGTCCTTTATTGAAATGCTGGATATGGTCAACGAGCGGCTGACCCTTGACGGCAAAGACCCGATTGCTTTTGACAATGATTGTCGCGAAGGAATCTGCGGCACCTGCGGCGCGGTGGTCGACGGCCGGGCCCATGGACCGCAAAAAGCGACCACTCTGTGCCAGCTTCACATGCGAAAATTTTCAGACGGCGACACGATTGCGGTGGAGCCCTTCCGTGCCCGGGCCTTTAAGGTGGTCAAGGATCTGGTGGTGGACCGCAGTCCGTTTGATAAAATCATTCAGAGCGGCGGATATATATCCGTCAATACCGGAGGCGCGCCGGATGGCAATGCGATCCCCATTCCCCAGGAAATTGCCGAAAAGGCAATGGATGCGGCCGCCTGTATCGGATGCGGCGCCTGTGTCGCCGCCTGCCCCAGTGCTTCGGCGATGCTTTTTGTCAGCGGCAAAATTTCCCAGCTGGCTCTGTTGCCCCAGGGCAAACCGGAAGCCGCCAGGCGTGCGCTCAGCATGGTTAAAACCATGGATGCCTGCGGTTTCGGCAACTGTACCAACCATCGAGAATGCGAAAATGCGTGCCCCAAAGAGCTGTCCATTGTCAATATTGCGCGGCTAAACCGCCAGTTCTTTAAAGCCAGTTTTTTCTCGGATGAAGTCTAGTGTCATGTCCCACAAAAATGTTACAAAAGTCATGTGGTATAGTTCAGGTCAGTTGAGTTCTTTAAACAACGCCTGGTTCGAAGGTTCAGCGTTCAAAGGTTCAGAGGTTAGATAAGTGCAGAAATAAGTCATCAGATGTTAGAGAAAACCGGAAAACAGCCAGAAATCGGACACTTAAATCCTGAAACTTCTGAACCCAGAACCCTTTGAACCCTGAACCCGGGAACTGACACCTAAAAATAAAACGAATTAACATTAATAAACTCAATCCGTGTTTTGTAAATTACTTGTGGGACGCAACATTAGGAGAGGTTCAACATGGATCAACTGAATGCCTTATTTGCCAAACTTGAAACCACATTCGGCCTCCAGGCGCCGTTTCTGAAGATGGCATTCAAGGTTACCGTGACGCTGATTGTTTTTTTTATTGTGTGGCTCATCCTGCGACAGGTTTTGTCAATTATTGAAAAGCGAATGAAAAAAATCAACCTGATTGAAATTCAGCACCCGCTCTTTAAAATTGTTCGAACGGCGCTTTTTTACGCCCTGGTGCTGCTAACCGGCACCTATCTCATCGAATTGTTCAACATGCCGTTGCTGGAAAAAATCTTTCATGCCCTGTTTGTCATCCTGTTTGCCGGGCCCAGTAAAAATTTCCTGGTTGTCACCATTCGATATCTGCAGTCACGGTTGGCCCATAAAACCGCTAGCAAGATCGATGATATCCTTTTCGATCTTCTCATTCGGTTTTCGAACTTTATTATATATACCGTGGCAATCATCATTGCCCTCGATCTTCTGGGAATCAATGTGGTACCGTTTGTTGCCGGCGCCGGGGTGGCCGGGATAGCCATCGGTTTTGCCGCCAAAGACACGCTTTCGAACTTGATTGCCGGGGTTTTGCTGATCATCGATCGGCCCTTCGAGGTGGGCGATCGAATTGAGGTCTGGAGTGCCCCGGCCGGCAGTGCCACCTGGGGCGATGTAATCGACATCGGATTGCGGGCCACTAAAATTAAAACCACCGACAATATCATCATCATCATTCCCAATAACGAGATCATGGTGCGCGATATTATCAATTACACCATCATTTCCGAAAATATCCGGGTGCGGATCAATATTGGAATTGCCTATGATGCGGATCTGCAGAAAGCCAAAAACGCCATCCGGCAAGTGGCGCAGGCGACCGAAGGGGTGGCAGATGATCCGCCGCCAAAGGTGGTGGTGAGAAATTTTGGGGAGTCTTCAGTGGATCTTCAACTGCGGGTATGGATCCATGATGCCCGCCGACGGATGGATACGATTTCTGATATCACCGACAAAGTCAAAGAGGCATTTGATGCAGAGGGCATTGAAATCCCCTATCCCAAGCGCGATATTTATATTACCCAGAAGAACGCCTGAGCGCTTTTATCCTTGCGCCAGAATACTTTCAACTTTTTTGACAAACTCCAGAAGGTCGAAGGGTTTAGAAATAACGTTGGTAAAACCCAGTCTGGCCATTTCATTGAGTTTGGCGTGATCCGGGTAGCCCGTTGAAATGATCACCTTCATGTCGGATAGCTCGGGTTCATTTCTGATGATGCGACAAACTTCCAGTCCATCCATTTCAGGCATAAAGAGATCAAGTATAAGCAGGTCCGGGCGATAAGTCCCCAGCTTTATGGAGGCTTCGATCCCGTTGGAAGCCTCTTCGATCAAATAGGACTTTGGTCGATTCAGCATAAGCGCCTCGATCAGCATCTTCCGAATGGTTCGATCATCATCGACGATCAGGATTTTGGCCGCTTCGCGTTTCAGCAGGGGCGGCATTGAAATCGTAAAGGTCGTCCCTTTTCCTTTGCGGGTTTCAAAAGAAATATCTCCACCATGAGACTGCACCAACCCGTAAGTGACGGACAGCCCCAGGCCGGTCCCGTCTTCTGTCTGCTTATCGGTAACAAACGGTAAAAATAATTTATCAGCAACGGCCGCTGAGATTCCGCGGCCGTTATCGCTGATGGCAATTATAATGCGTCCGTCCTTTATTTGAAACCCGGTACGAATCCGGATGATGCCGCTCTCATGATCGATCGCTTGAATGGCATTGATGATGATATTTAAAATAATTTGCTCGATACTCTGAAGGTTTCCTTGCATTGAAGGCAGCTCTTCACCCAGTTCAAGTTCAATTTGCACCCCTGATTTTCTCAGTGTCGTTTGCGCCAGCCTCAGAGCATTTTTAACGGCTGTATTCACCTGCAATGCCGACTTTTCGGCAACATTTGATTGTTTGGAAAAATTCTTCAGATCGGAAACGATTTTAGCCACGCGATTCGCCGCCATATCCATATCCGCAATCAGCTGGGGCAAATTATCTTCTATAAATTCATAGGTAAAACCGCCAAATTTTTGATCTGGAAAAATTTTTTTTTGTTCTATCAGCATCGGTAGAAAATCGGACCAGATTTTCTGAATCAACGGCAGGTTGTACATGATCAGGTTAATCGGATTGTTAATTTCATGGGCGACTCCGGCCACCAGAGTGCCCAGCGTTTCCATTTTTTGAGCCTGTTGCAGTTGCTGCTGGCTCTCCTTCAAGGCCTCTTCCGCACGCCGGTGTCGGGATTCTAACTGCCTGGCCGCTTCCCGTAATTCCAAAAGTTCCCTGATAAGTTGCTGCCTGGATTTTTCCTGATCGCTCATTATTGGCCTTTTGAATACACGACCCATGCTAGAGATGATGTTATATTCTGACGCATTCAAAGGTGATATTGGTCTTCAATGTCATTTCCGCAATCTTCTTGAACTGATCGGTGACATCGGACACAAAAAGCGTCAGGTGGTCATTGCGGCCCAGCCGCCGGTCGATATCGGTGTTAGCGGCAAGAAAAGCTTTAACGCTATGGGAGACGCTGAGGGAGGAATCGATCAATTGAACGCGCCTTCCGATCTTTCTTTGAATGACTTTTTTCAGAAGGGGATAATGGGTACAACCCAATATGAGTGTGTCGATCTGGCGGGTTTTCAGTGGCTGCAGATATTTTTTTACGATCATTGCCGTCTCCGCTTTATTCAGCCACCCCTCCTCAACCAGGGGCACCAAAAGCGGACAGGCAACTGAATAGACCCTGGCTTGGGGTTGGTTTTCAACAATTTTTTTTTCATAAATACCACTGGTTATGGTTGCGCGGGTGCCAATTATGCCGAAATTAAGATTCTTTGATGTTTGGACCGCCAGTTCAACTGCCGGCGTAATCACTTCAAAAATGGGAACAGAAAATCGTTCGAGAACCGGGGCCGTAGCAACACTTGAAGCGGTATTACATGCAATGACGATGAGCTCGGCTCCCTGGCTCAAAAGAAATTCAATATTATTTATGGTATAGCCGATCACTGTTTCGGAGCTTTTGGTCCCATAAGGCGTATGCGCCGTATCGCCGAAATACACAATGTCATATCCCGGGATTTGCTTCATGACCGCTCTGGCAACGGTTAAACCGCCGACGCCTGAATCGAATATACCAATCATAATAAATGAAGTTTTTAACAGGATTTTTTAATAATATCGTGGACGCATTTTTGTATCTGATCGTCACTAAAATCGGTCCGCATGCCGGGGCAAGAAGCCGCCAGGGACTGCCAGTTTCCGGCATCCACCAGGATACTTTCGATAAAGGGCCATTTGCGACACATGTCCGGCTTAACCGCATGAATCGTACACAGCTGATCCCAGAATATACAATAACCGTTTTCAACCTGGGCAACCAGCGGTTTGCCTCCGGAAATCTGACAGTAGTTCCGCAAAAAACGTTTGCGATCCAGGCCCAGATACCGACAGATATCGTCAATCTCAAACTCGGTGATATAGGTGCCGCCATACCCTTTGCAGCAGTGCCCGCAATTCTGGCAGGCAAACAAATCTTGCGGCGTCACGGCATCAGAGGTCACGGCGGGTCTCCATGGCTTTTCTCAATGTGACCTGATCCACATATTTCAAATCGCCTCCGATCGGCACACCGGAGGCGATGCGTGTCACCTTTAGCGGATACGTTGCCAGATGCTCTGCAATATAGGAAGCGGTCGCTTCACCTTCCACAGTCGTACTGGTGGCCAGCACCACTTCTTTGATCTGGCTGCGTTCAATCTTTGCGATCAACTCGCCCATGCGAATATCGTCAGGCCCCACACCGTTCATGGGAGACAGCACGCCGGACAATATATGATACCGCCCGGTGAAGGCTCCTGATTTTTCCATTGCCACCATGTCAGCCGGCTGTTCGACAACGCATAAAAGGGAAGCATCTCGGGTAGAATCCGCACAGATTTTGCAGACTTCATCGTCGCTGAGACCATAGCACCGCCTGCATAAGCGCACCTTCTCTTTGGCTTCCATGATCGCGTTGGATAATCGCTCGGCTTCTTTGCGGGGTGAGCGCAGGATGTGCATGGTCAGTCGTTCTGCGGTCTTTTCTCCGATTCCGGGCAGTTTGGCAATGCTTTTTATTAAATTGATGATCGATGGAGGGTAATGGCTCATAGGAAATATTGTTTTATTTGTTTTATTGGTTTCATTTGTTCAATTGGTTCATAAAAAAATCCGATATCTATTAAGGCTTGCTTTTAACATGACATTGAAAGTTAATTCAAACCAATTAAACCAATACAACCAATCGAACCAATTAAACCGGTCCTTACATTATCCCCGGAATATTCAGGCCACCGGTTAATTTGCTCATTTCGGCGGCAACCATTTCCTGGGATTTGGTCAGTGCCTCATTTACAGCGGCCAGTATTAAATCCTGGAGCATCTCCACATCTTCAGGATCGACGACCTCTTTTTCAATCTGGATGGAAACGATTTGCTGTTTGCCGTTGGCGACAACTTTCACCATGCCGCCGCCGGCTGTGATTTCCACTGTTTTCCCGGCCATTTCTTCCTGCAGTTTTAACATCTGCGATTGGAGCTTCTGGGCCTGTTTCATCATATTGCCCATACCTTTCATGCCAACACCTCCTGGATGATATAATTAGTTTCCATCCATAAATGGTCTTTTTCCCCGCCGGGCTGCGTTCTCCGCGGGTTTGCGGTTGCGACGTACAGGAAGTACGTCTCGCCACAAACCCTTGTGCGGCTTGCTGAACACATTAATGTAACAAATCAAGATGTGAAATCCCGCCACCTGGCGGGGCCCAACGAAAAAAATCCTCATTTATGAATTAATTTTGACATCTATTAATTTACCTTTAAAAATCTCTATGGCATCCGCCACCAATGGATGGCTTAACGCTTTTTGCTTTAGAAGGTGGTCATTTTGAGATTTTTTTTTTGGACTCTCATCGTCCGGTTCAGATGAGGTTGTCAGCACAACGTTTTTTTCTTCTCCAAAATAGGCCGTGCAAATCTTCTTTAAGATGGCCTTATTTTTTTCACGCTGAAGCATGTTCAAGGTAAATCCATTGCCGCACACTTCAATTTCGATATGATCGGCTGACACCTGCTTCAGGCGACATCTGGACAAACTGGCCCCCAGCGATGGATTTTTCTGGGAAATTATTTCATAAAGCCGACTCCAGGTGGCATCCAGATCTTTCAAAGTGTCATCTGCGGCGGTCGGTGGTTCCGGTGCCGAAGGCGGCGGATCCGGTGTTGAATCTAAAGGCCCATTTTCCAATTGTTGTTCCGACTCAGGCGACGGCGGTTTCACCTCCGGTTTCTGCTCTGTAAGCCCGCCGCCCGGCGAGTTGCGAATTTCCTGCCTCAAAATATCCAGTTTATCAATAAGCACATCAATCGGCAACGCCGGTTTCATCTGGTGCAGCCGAATAAAGGCCATTTCGAGTGCGAGTTTGGGATCGGAAGACAGCCGTATAGAAACCTCCTCCCGGAAGAGATAGTCAAAACTTTGGTTCAAAACAGCAAAAGGTACCTCCCGGATTTGTGCGGCCATCTGAGCGAGTTCATTATCGGGAAGATCGACCAATTTGGCGACATTCTGTCCCATTTTAACAATCAGCAGATTCCGCAAATGTTCAAGTAAATTCGCATAAAGTTTTTTCAAGTCATGTCCGCGCTGGTAACAATTATCCAGAGCATCCAGTATGACGGCAATATCTCCCTGCAGGATGGTGCTGCAAAGATCGAACACATCTTTTCGGTCAATGACGCCTAAAATTTCCAGGACCTGATCATGGCTCACCGAACCTTTAAAGCACGATAGGACCTGATCGAGCAAACTCAACGCATCCCGCATGCTCCCGGTGGCTTCACGCGCAATCAGGACCAGGCTTTCTTGCGGTATCTTGAAATCTTCTTCCTGGCAAATATAAGCCATATGCTGAATCATCGATTTCAGACTGAGACGCCGAAAATCGTGTCTCTGGCACCGAGATAAAATCGTTATCGGAATCTTTTGCGGTTCGGTTGTCGCAAATATGAACATGACGTGGGGCGGCGGTTCTTCGAGCGTTTTTAGCAGCGCATTGAAAGCCTGCATGCTGAGCATGTGGACTTCATCGATAATATAGATCTTGTAGATACTGTGGGCGGGCATATACTTGATATGGTCGCGCAACTCTCTAACCTGGTCTACACTGTTGTTCGAAGCGCCATCGATTTCAAACACATCGACGGCATTACCGGAGGTGATTTCCCTGCATGACCGGCAGTCGTTGCAGGGTGTGGGAATCGGCCCTTCTTTGCAATTCATCGCTTTAGCCAGTATCCGGGCGACCGTGGTCTTTCCGGTTCCTCGCGGTCCGGCAAAAAGTATTGCATGGGCAACACGATCGGCGGATATTGCATTGGACAGGGTGCGGGTCACATGATCCTGCTCAATAACCCGGTCAAAAGTCTGTGGACGGTATTTGCGCGCAAGCACGAGATAGGACATGATTAAGTGCCTTGTATCTGGTTCGAAGGTTCAGCGTTCAAAGGTTCAGAGGTTCAGAGGTTCAGGGGTCAGAAAACATAAAACCGCAGAATATCGAAGGAAAAGAAAACTTCATCATTTCCGCCTCCGGCGGATTCGATATTCGATATTCAAAATCGGTTATAGTAACTAGCGATCAGTAACCAGAAACCTGACATCTGTCTTCTGTTATCTAACCTCTGAACCCAGAACCTCTGAACCTTGAGACACTGACATCTGAAAATAACAAACCTAAAGTTAAGGAAGTCAACAATTTAGCATTAATAATGGTTCTAAAATTAGAATGGCGGAGAGAGAGGGATTCGAACCCTCGGTGCCGCTTGTGACAGCACACACGATTTCCAGTCGTGCTCCTTCAGCCAGCTCGGACATCTCTCCGTAAAACCTTTGAGAAGATTTCTCTTTTGCCCAATTTCAGTGTCAGGCTCAGCTTTTAATCCTCGAAATACTCAATGTATGCCTGTGGTTAAAAGCTTCGCCTTCCTTGAAATTGAACAAAACTGAAACCTTCTCAAAGGTTTTATTGATCTTTTAATGGCGGAAGGGGTGAGATTCGAACTCACGGAGAGCCTAAAGACCCTCAACGGCTTTCGAGGCCGCCGCCTTCAACCGCTCGGCCACCCTTCCAGCAAGCTGATTCATCAGGTAAAGCGGTAATGGGTAGTACTCAATAACCTCTTTAACCCACACTGTCAAGGTATGAACATCCCCTGAACTTCTTTGGAATATTCCCCATCCGTATCATAGATGATCAACGGCGGACCGAGCCGTGCGCCGGGTTGCGCACCCTTTACCCCGTCGACTAAAATGAGTTTGGCTTCCGTATCCAGCTGCGAATGAATCGAGCGCATAAATTTGGGTTCAACACCCTCTGTACGCATTTGGGAAAGCAATTCGACGATACGCTCCGCTGTATAAATGGTAACAAACCGGCCGGCGGTCCGCAGCATTCGTCGCGCGGTCTGCAGCACATCGGCTAAACTCACTTTTAATTCATGCCGGGCGATTGCCCGCTGCGCATCCGGGTTTAACCTTCCGGAATTGGGTTTGCGGTAAGGAGGATTGCAAACGACCAGGTCCACCGGTCCGCCGATCATATCCGGTTTCAGGTCACGCATATCCTGGCGAAGCACCGTAATTCGATTCTGCATGTGGTTCGCCTTTACATTTAAAATTGCTAACTCGGCTAAGTCTTCCTGGATTTCAATGCCGAATGCGGCGATGTTCGGATTGCGATAGGTCAAAATTAGCGGAATGATGCCGCAGCCGGTTCCTAAATCAAGCAACCTTTCATCTGCTCGCGGACCGGCATGACAAGCCAATAAGACCGCGTCGAGAGAAAACCGATATCCCGACGCCTCCTGTTTTATATGGAGTTTACCGCCAAAGAATGTATCGGTTGTCAGCGAGTTCATGGTTGTCAAACTTTCAGCCTAACGGTCCGATCTTAAATTTTATTTCTTCTAAAAGCGGTTTTCCGAGAGCCGCGTTTAATTTGATGATCATATCATTTTTCAAAAATTGCAGCTGGTGAACCCAGGTCGAACTACTGACATGCACAATGAGAAGTTTACCTTTAAAGGCGGCCGGGCGGGCGTTTTGTGCAATGGTTTCTCCCACAGCCTCGTCCCACAGACGCCAAAGTTCTTTGAGCTCAAAATCAGGCTTGGATCGATACGGTTTTAAAACATCATCAAGGATGTTTCGAATATGAACGAAATCTGATGGTTTGTCCGGGTTTTTCATATGGTAAAGACTATAGCAGAGTTTTTCCGATTCTTGAACCGCAACATATGCGCAAGGTGTTTCATCTATGTTATGCTCCTCGATTTGCTTTTTGCTTGACTTGGTGGATCGGGTAACCTATTTTACTTATACATTCTTATGATTTGCAAATAAAGGACTTCGAATATGAGCTGGGATTGGGAAAAGCTAAAAAAGCAACAGCAGGGCCCAGGCGGGGTTCCGCCGCAAATGGGCGAATTTGTCGATAAGATCAAAAAAGTCAAATTCCCGGGCGGCCCCTTGTTTATTATCGTACTTTTGCTGGTGGCCCTGGCAATTACATCCGTCTTTACCGTCAAGCAAAATGAAGTCGGCGTGGTTCAATTTTTTGGCCGATATGTGCGCACGGTCGAGCCGGGTCTAAACTTCAAGCTGCCCGTGGGCATCGAAAAAGTTACCAAGGTCAACGTCCGTGAAATCCAGACAGCTGAGTTCGGTTTCAGCTCACCCCAGGTCGACCTCAGATCCCGCAGCAGGTCCGGTGGTGAAAATCAAAGCGAATCCCTCATGCTGACCGGAGATTTAAACGTGGCCATCGTGCCCTGGATTGTCCAATATCGGGTTAAGAACCCCTTTGATTACCTGTTTAAAGTTCGAGACGTCCGCCGCTTGCTGCACGATATGTCCGAAGCCGCGATGCGGCTGGTGATCGGTGACCGCAGCATTAATGAAGTCATCAGCAAACGGGATGAAATTGCGGTAGAGGCCAAAGGTCTTTTGCAAACCGAACTGGACCAGGCTGAAACCGGAGTCCATATTGTTACCATCGAGATGAAAAAGACCAACGTGCCCCCCCCGGTGCAGCCCTCGTTCAATGAGGTGAACCAGGCTGTTCAGGAAAAGGAACAAATGATTTATCAGGCCAAAGAAGGTTACAATAAAGCCATCCCGACCGCCCGCGGTGAAGCCGAGAGAACGGTTAAAGCGGCTGAAGGGTATGCATTAAACCGCGTGAACCGGGCGAAGGGTAATGCCGCCAGATTCGTGGCCCTGTACAATGAATATGTTAATGCCAAAGATATTACCAAACGGCGACTTTATCTTGAAACCATAAAACAAACGTTTCCCAATATGGGACAAAAATATATCATCGACTCCGACCAGAAAAATCTGTTGCCGTTACTCAACATGGGGCAATCGATTAACCTCGGACAGCCAAGCAGTGGTGAAAAATGAAAAATAAAAGCGTCTTTCTGATACCTGTGGCTATTATCGCCTTTGTCATTTACAGCGCCGCTTATACGGTTGACGAAACCCAACAGGTGGTTGTCACCCAATTTGGCCGAATTGTGGGTGAACCCAAAATAGATCCGGGTCTAAAATTTAAAGTCCCGTTTATCCAAACCGCCAATTATTTCAATAAAAACTTGCTGGAGTGGGATGGCGACCCCGGACAGGTCCCCACCCTGGACAAAACCTTTATCTGGGTCGACACCTTTGCCAGATGGAGAATTGTGGATCCGGTTAAATTTTTCCAGACCGTAAACAACCGATTTAATGCGGTTGGAAAACTCAATGACATTATCGACCCGGCGGTTAGAAACTTTATTACCTCCCACCACCTGATCGAGGCGGTGCGCAAATCCAACCGTGAACTGGACACCGCGGAGATCGGCCTGGAAGAATCGGACCGCGGAACCCGGGTTTCCTATAGCATCGCTGTCGGTCGCCAAAAAATTACCCAGGGTATCATGGAACAGGCCCAACCGAAACTGACCCCCTTTGGCATCGAACTGGTCGATGTAAAAATTAAGCGCATCAACTATGTGGAGCAGGTCAGAAAGTCTGTGTACGGACGCATGATTGCCGAGCGAAACCAAATAGCGGAAAAATTTCGTTCCGAGGGCAAGGGGGAGGCCCAAAATATTTTAGGTGAAAAGGAAAGGGATTTGCAGGAGATTCAATCCGAAGCCTTTAAGAGAGCTCAGAAAATTAAAGGTGCTGCCGACGCCGAGGCAACCATCCTTTACGCTGAAGCATACGGCAAGGACCCTGAATTTTACTCTTTTGTTCAAACGCTGGAGATTTACCGCGAGGTATTGGATAAAAATAGTTCGCTCATTCTTTCAACCGACTCGGAATTTTTAAAATACCTCAAAGGGCCTTCAGAGTAAAGAATCCTGAAAGAACAAGTGGTATTGAATGTGGGAGCGGCTTCCAGCCGCGATAGTTGAATTCGCGGCTGGAAGCCGCTCCCACAGCGAGTTTGTCTAATGGTAACTTGGACTTTCCAGATAAGCAGGTAAATTAAAAAGAGCACCGTTTCTTGAAACGGTGCTCTTTTAACCCTTTACAGAAAAAACTTCCGGGATCATTATTTGCCCTTCCTTCTTTGGTGGCGCGTCTTGGCCAAAAGTTTTCTGTGTTTATGTTTTCTCATTTTCTTTCTGCGCTTTTTTACGACACTGCCCAATGCTTCACCCCCCTTCTCAATGTTTTTTTTAAACAATGAAATAATAAAAGAGATTCTTAACATACCCGCATGATTGATGTCTACATTTTTTTTAGAATTGGAAAACCGGGCCGGTATATGCTATAGTACGACCTAAATTATGCATGAAAGCAGATAGAGTTGATATGGACAGCGGCATCCTTGTAACAAGCATGGCAATCGGGGCGGCGATATTCGCCGGTCTGATTATATTCTGGTTTTTTCATTCGTTTATCAAACGCAGGCTGAGGACTGATCAATCGGTTCAATTGCTTAACAGCTCTCAAAGAATTAACGGGGAAGAAATGCGCCGGCACCCCCGACTGCAGATATCCTGGCCGGCGGCAGTGGAAATTCGCCACGGGTCGATCAAGGTCCGCTTAAAAGATATCAGCATGGGGGGGGCATTTGTTATCTGCCGGGAGTCGATAGCGCTAAATGAACAATTTCGACTCTATCTAGAAGTGCCCAATCAGGAAACGTTTTCACTGAACGCCGAAGTGGTGTGGTCAAATATGAATGTGCCGAAAGAAAAAGTCATCCATCGGGGAATGGGGGTCAGATTCGTGCAAAACACAGATGCAGCTCGCAAACGCCTTGAAGAAGCCATCTCCGGCCACTTACAGGAAGCCAAGCTCGCCGCAGTTTGACACCATAGATCATCGCCCCCGGACCCAATCAAAATTGCCCCCAAGACCTGCGATCGATTTTGGCTGAAATAAAGAAATGCAGCACCTGAAAACATTTTCAAAAGATGAGAATATCATCGTCAATAATGTCGTGTCGATGGCTGAAGAGCTCGTCAGTAACCACTACAAAATGTCGGCCAGCGAATGGCTGCGGCCAAAATATGATGTCAAAACCCTGGTTGATCTTGCCCCAGAGGAAATTGTGCATGGCCCGTTTGCACAGATTGTTCGTTATGAGGGCCACCACAAGGAGATGCCTTTAGGCTCCGGTGTTTTCGACTACTATAAAATATGTCTTCAGGACCATGCGATTCATTCAACGCTGGAAAAAATGGCGGATATGAAGCTTTTTCCATTTTGTCTCTATATCATCACTCACGAATTGATCCACATCGTGCGATTCAGCAAATTTCTGCAGCGCTTTGATGCAAGCCCCGGCGAAAAGCTGTCTGAAGAAAAACGAGTCCATGAAAATACCCATCAAATTTTGCATCCGGTTCAGGTTTCAGGAATGCCGGCAGTTCTTGATTTTTATGACAAATGGCGACAGCCGCTTGAAGGCATGCGCAATAGCTGAACGCGCCTTATTTTTAAGCGCATAAATCGGTTCGGCCTATTGACTTTACGACAAACACGCATCTATAATTGAAATGACAAGTTAACAACGGAGGTTGCAGGTAAATGCCGATATATGAATACGAATGCTCAAAATGCGCTAAAATTGAGGAAGTCTTTCAGAAATTTTCAGATAAACCTTTGGTTAAATGCAAGCATTGTTCTGGAAAGCTTCATAAACTTATTTCGCACAGCAGTTTCCATTTGAAGGGCACGGGATGGTACGTCACCGATTACGCCAACAAATCAAGACCCAACAACACCGCCCCGAAGAAAACGGATCATTCGAAAGCATCAGAAAGCGCAACACCATCTTCCAAAAAGAAAACCCCTAAAGCATCGAAAGACAGCTCTGCCCCCTAACGCACTCCGCTTTCGTTCAAATACGACATTGATCATTTTGTCAAAAAAACCTAAAAAATTAGGATAATACCTCTTTACAAACAAAAAAATGTGCTTATTATTTCACAAACTTCTAACACAACGAACTCCAAATCCTTAAAAATTTTCTTCATTTATAAATATAAGACTATCTGGAAGGGAGGTGACATCTCAACCCCAAAACAGAAAAAGAGAAATGCATTATTGAGGTAAAAATTTCAACACTTCGAAATATATTTGATATTATTCGAAAAGGAGAACTTAAACTATGAAACTCAGACCATTGCAGGATCGAATTTTAGTTCAACGAGTAGATGAAGAGGAAAAAACCAAGGGAGGCATCATTATTCCGGATACCGCCAAAGAAAAACCGGCGGAAGGTAAGGTTGTTGCTGTGGGTAAAGGCAAGGTTGATGAAAATGGCAAACGCATTGCCCTCGAGATCAAAAAGGGCGATCGAATTCTATTTGGCAAATACTCCGGCAGCGAGGTAAAAATCGAAGGTAACGAATATTTAATTATGCGCGAAGAAGATGTGCTCGGCATTATTGATTAAAAATAAAATTTCAATATATCATGGAGGTTAAATAAAGATGACTGCTAAACTAATTAAGTATGACATGAAGGCCCGTGAATTAATGCTTAACGGCGTGAGGACGCTTTCAGATGCTGTGGTTGTTACGCTGGGTCCTAAAGGCCGCAACGTGGTTCTTGACAAATCCTGGGGTTCTCCGACGGTCACCAAAGACGGTGTCACGGTCGCCAAAGAAATCGAACTGGAGGATAAATTTGAAAATATGGGCGCCCAGATGGTAAAGGAAGTCGCCAGTAAAACAAGCGATATGGCCGGTGATGGTACAACGACGGCCACGGTGCTGGCGCGCTCAATCTACGAAGAAGGCCAAAAACTGGTTGCCGCCGGCAACAACCCCATGGCAATCAAAAGAGGCGTCGATGCAGCAGTGGAAACTACGGTAAAAGAACTTGAGAAAATGAGCAAAGCCACGAAAGATCAGCGCGAAATCGCACAGATCGGCACCATCTCGGCCAACAACGATGCAACCATCGGAAACATCATCGCCGAAGCCATGAACAAAGTCGGCAAAGAAGGTGTCATCACGGTTGAAGAAGCCAAAAGCATGGAAACCACATTAGAGGTCGTAGAAGGGATGCAATTTGACCGGGGTTACCTTTCACCCTATTTTGTAACCGATCCGGAAAAAATGGTCGCTTCCCTGGAAGACCCCTACATTTTAATTAATGAGAAAAAAATCAGCCAGATGAAAGACCTGCTGCCGATCCTTGAACAGGTTGCCAAAATGGGCAAACCCCTCATGATTATTGCGGAGGACATCGACGGAGAAGCCCTGGCGACTTTGGTCGTAAATAAACTGCGGGGTACGCTTCAGGTTGCGGGCGTAAAGGCCCCCGGCTTCGGCGACAGACGCAAGGCCATGCTGGAAGACATCGCCATCTTAACCGGCGGCCAGGTCGTATCTGAAGATTTAGGCATCAAGCTCGAAAATTTAGCTGTTTCGGATCTTGGAAGCGCCAAAAGAATTTCCATCGATAAAGATAATACGACCATCGTCGACGGCGCCGGTTCCCGTTCGGCGCTCGAAGGCCGGGTCAAACAGATTCGGGCCCAAATCGATGAAACCACTTCCGACTACGATCGCGAAAAACTCCAGGAGCGTTTGGCCAAGCTCATCGGCGGCGTTGCGGTTATTAATGTGGGCGCAGCGACCGAAACCGAAATGAAAGAGAAAAAAGCCCGGGTTGAAGATGCATTGAACGCAACCCGCGCTGCTGTTGAGGAAGGAATTGTTGCGGGCGGCGGTGTCGCCCTGGTCCGTTGTCTGGAGGCCTTGGGAAAGATGAAAATCAAAGCCGATCAGAAACTGGGGGTTAAGGTGCTTATGCGCGCCATTGAAGAGCCGCTGCGCCAGATAGCCAACAATGCCGGCCTTGAAGGCTCGGTGGTGATTGACAAGGTCAAAAACGCACAGGGTCCTTTTGGTTACAACGCCGACACTGACACCTACGAGGATCTGATGAAAGCCGGTGTGATTGACCCGACCAAGGTGGTGCGCCTGGCCCTGCAAAACGCAGCCAGTGTGGCCTCTTTAATGCTGACCACCCAGGCGATGGTGGCCGAAATGCCCGAAGAAAAAGCAGAGGCCATGCCCGGCGGCGGCGCTCCCGGAATGGGCGGCATGGGCGGAATGGGCGGCATGGGCGGAATGATGTAAGTCACCATGACCATCCGCTGATTCAACTGCAAAATGATCTGCAAAAAGCCCTCATGGCATGTTTTTATGCCATGGGGGCTTTTTTTGCCGCCGCTCAACAACCGGCCGGATTGCAAAACTTGACAAATTAGCCATAAACAGGTAATCTTATTATAAATAAATTGCTTTTTGATACGACTGCAAACTTAAAACGAAGTGGGGCTTCTGATGAATTTTAAAGTAAATTTCCGAATTGAAATGTGGCTATCGATCTTGATTACAATGCTTGTGGTAATGCCGTTTTCGCTGCAGGCCGCCGAAACCGAAAAAGTAATTGAGCACGAAACCGGGTTTTACTACACGGTTCAGAAAGGCGACACGCTCTGGGATCTTAGCCGTAAATTTTCTGATTCTGCCTGGTTATGGCCGGAGATGTGGCAGGAAAACAACCAGATTGCCAATCCCCATCGCATTTACCCGGGCGAACGCATCCGGTTGTTACGTCGGATCGGATCTCAAAAAATCAGCGAAAAGAAAATGGCGGTAGCGCCACCCACTCTGGAGGATCTGATCCACTATAATTATGCCGCCCTGGATCGGATCGGTTTTATTCGCAAACAGCCGTTGGCACCGCAAGGTACCATTTTTAAGGTGATGGAAACCAAAGAAATGATCAATTCGGAAGACATCGTCTATATCCGGCCCGAAGGTGATTTTAAACTGGTGCCCGGCCAACGCTTCACCATCTATCGGACGTTATTACCGATCAAGGCTCGATTTACAGGTGAATATATCGGCATTCAACATCTGCTGACCGGTGTGGTCGAAATTACCCTGGTACAGCCCAGCTATGCCATCGGAACGGTAATCGAAGCCTATCGCCCGATTCATCTTGAAGACAAGTTAATGCCCTATTACCGGCGCATACCTGATGTCATTGTAAAAGACAGCCCCAAAGGCCTGGAGGGCAAAATCGTCGAAGCCGAAGATCACAACAGGCTCATCGGCGACCAGATGATCGCTTTTATCGATAAGGGCAAAAAAGATGGGGTGCAACCCGGACAATTCTACAACGTATACTATCGGGTAAAAGAACGCCTTCATTCCAAAAAGAAAGAAAAAATACTGCTGCTGCCGGTTGATTTTGCTGAATTACTGGTCGTTCACACCGAAAATACAACCGCCACCGTGATTGTAACCAAAGCCGATAGGGAATTTGAACCGGGATCAAAAATTCGCTCACCGATTCAGTAATTTTATAGCGGTTGTCAAAAATTTATTCCAATAATCTGTCATTGCGAGGAGCTTAGCGACGAAGCAATCTTTTGGAAAACCTGAGGGATTGCTTCGCTTCGCTCGCAATGACCGTTGAAAGATTCGCTAAGTCAATCGGAACATATTCCTGACAATTACTATAGTGATATTGGGCACCAATCGAAAGCGCCTTGCAGCTAAAGTTGCAAGGCGCTTTTTCAATCCGGGAAATGAACCCGGCAGATGACCATCCGCTGGCCGGCCGGCGCTATTCTCGGAGCTCCATCCAATAGGCGATGCCGGTTTTGGCCGCCTTTTCACTGATCGCGACGATACCGCCGCCGGAGGAGCTGAAGTATTTTTTCTCTATTTCATCATTCAGTTTGAGGATGGCCGGCGGTTGAATGTTACCCGCCAGTTTCTTGCCGGATGGTGGGACTTTAACCGTCTTTCCATCGATTTCGACTTCGACCAGATCACTCTCATCAACGCTACCGTCATCATGAATATCAAACTGAATGGCCCCGATCGAACCACCGGTGAAAGGATTCAATTCCATAAAAACGGAGTCACCGCCCGAGCCGCAGCGGCTTTGTTCGGGGATAAAACCGATGGCAATCAGGATGCCGTCCCGCAAGATAACGTCACTTACGATCCGCTCGCCGTTATAGACATCCAGATCCAGGTACCAGCCGGCATCGTTGACACTGCTGTTTGATGGGTCCGGAAATTGGCCGCCGCCATCGGGATCGGGCCTCGTATCCCAGACCGGTGGGTTTTCAGTCAGAATCCGTACGGTTATTTTGTTCCCGCCTGAATCGACCTCAAAATCAGCTGCCGTCTGTTTCAGCAACTTCACCTTGTCGGAAAGATAAGGATTGGAAAGCTGTCTGACAGCTTCATCACGACTTTCAAATACGCCCAGATATTCGTTGTCGGTGTCCGGACTCCAGCCGTCGCCGGCCTGAAAAACCGTGTCGCCGTAATCCCAGATGCCGTAAAGCGTTTGGATTTGAGTGTTTGAAAAATCAGCGAGGCCTAGAAATTTTCCGGTTCCAAAAAGGACCATCAATCCGTGTTCCTCGGGGTGAAACATGACATCCGGCCTGCAGGTGATGGGCTGGGGGGCGCCAGCCGAGTCTCTGGCAACAAACAGGGGCGCCGCTTGGCCGCCGTCCTTAAAGGCCGCTTCCCAGTCAATCGTAGCCTTGCTGGTCAAATCAAACTTCCAGAGGTTGCCTAAAAGATCGCCGGCATAGACAAAATCCACCACGTCGTCATGGTCCACGTCAACGGCTATCGGGCTGGATAGGCCGTTGTCGGGCCCGGTCCCGGCCGGGATGTTTTTAATAACTTCACCTGTTTTAGCATCAAGGATAAATAAGGCCGAGGTGCCGTTGGGACTGCTGTTATAGCCATTTCCGAAAATCACGATCCAGGGATGGGTGGTACTATAGGACTGCACCACAACGGGTTTGCTGAATGAATACCCCATATCCGCCACATCCGCCGCCGATGTATCCTGCCGGGGAAATTCCCATAACACCTGATCTTTACTCATGATGAACGGCTTCGTAATGTCAAGGGCAAAATACCCCATGCCGCCTTTGCCCAGACCGCCCACCAGGATCGTCTGGTCCCCGAACCCGCCCAGGAGTTTCTCGCCCTTTTGCACCGTGGGCGTCAGGTCCACATAAAAGCGGTGATCGTAGTCCGGATCGGCAAGATCCTTGAGATGATCAAATACCAGATCGGGCACGTAAGCAAAGATCTCGCTTCCGTCGATGGCTTTAAATGCATGCAGCATGCCGTCGTTGGCCCCCACATAGACGACATCATCGATAAATACGGGTGAGGAGTGCACAATATCTCCCAGAATGTTGGCACGGTTGCCATCGTCGTCCGGGTCTTTACCCCTGATAAAATTGACAACGCTTTCCGCATCCGGTCCCAGTTTGTCTTTCTGGACGGCGGTCAAATCGCCGTATACAAACTGCTGACCCGATTGGTCCCCATCAAAGGTCAGGATGTTGCGGGTATGCCAGGCTGTGCTCTGCAGCTTTTCCGCTGCCGACCATACTACCGGATCGGTAATAACCTCCCCGCTGACCTGATTAATCCGGTATGCTTTTACATCGCCGCCCCATTGATCATCGATATAGCTGTAGCTACCCTGGAAAATGAGGACATCCGGTCCGATTTTACCGAACAGCCAGTCCCCGTTGACCGTGACCGAAGCACCGGATGTCGGCTGCCGTTCCTTGATGTCCTTGATAATCCGCCGCAGTCCCTCAACCAGCTTCTGGGGCTGGCCGGCATTGACAAACACCCCCCTGCCGTTTACGGTGGCATGCCACAGATCATCGATGGACTCCGGCTCGCGATCGTCGGA
>Ga0255054_10000340_pt1 | contig 27829 bp, 28 predicted proteins | sample JV7_2_23_MG_FD_188634 | JGI IMG/M metagenome (GOLD analysis project Ga0255054, IMG submission 188634) | Seawater microbial communities from Jervis Inlet, British Columbia, Canada - JV7_2_23 | ecosystem: Environmental > Aquatic > Marine > Inlet | place: Canada: British Columbia | collected... | reverse complement strand
GCCGGCAGCCATTGTCACTCGACAAGGAATGGCCTCATCTCTAAACTTAACTGCTGGTGAACTGCTTAATGAAATTTCGAAAGATCCTCCCCCTTACAGCCATCGCCCTTCTCGTCTCGGGATGCACTATGGTCGATCCTTCCACCTTGCCGGCCTCACCGGGCGGCCCGGCGACGCTGGCGGTAGAAAAACAACCTCAAACGCAGGCTCCGTATACAGCTCCGACATTCTCGGCGCAGGTCTGCCCCATTCCCCCGGGTTCCGCGGATATGCCAAACCTGAACGATCCAAACACATGGGCTGCGGACATCCTGGCGTATCTCAACGCAGGCGGATTTGTCAGTTCACTGCTCAACCACATCCAATCATCGAATTCAATCGAACCTTCTGCGGCGGTCGGTGAGATCCTCGACCTGAACAGCGATGGGTTTGAGGATCTTGCACTCGTCATGATACAAGCCTCTTCGGAACTCTCTCCAATGCCTTCTGGCTCGTTGCTCATCTTCCTTTGCGCAGAAGAAGCGTTTCGGGTTGCATACGCGACCTCTCCCTCAAGCGGGGCAGGACGGCCGGAGCTGCAAACAGCACGTGATTTCACCGGTGACGGACGTCCTGAGCTGCTCGCGCTATGGGAATCATGTGGAGCACACACCTGCTTCGCGCAGGCTGAGATACTGAAATGGACCGGCTCTGGATTTGAGAACCTTTGGCAGGGGCGCAGCGACGACCTTCCCTCCCCGGACATCGAACTTCGAGGACCCCTTACTGATGGCAGTACTGCAATTTCGATCACGGCAAGAGGGATCGGGTCTGTGGGTGCAGGACCCTACCGGGATATTCAGCGTACGTGGACCTGGCAAATTGATTCAAGACGCTTCGAAGTCTCAGAAGAAACGCTTGCAGATCCGAAATACCGCATCCACGTTCTGCACGACGCCGATCAAGCTGCCCACGAAGGGGATTACGAGACGGCGGCAATTGGATATCTGCGGGTAATGGAGGATGGAACTCTGGATGATTGGATATCCGGCGAGGAGGGGAGAGCAGCGCTCAGGGCCTATGCCGCCTTCCGCCAGATCGTACTCGATGTTCGCATTGGGAATACGGCGAACGCCGAAGCTGGAATGCTTTTCCTCCAGGCCGCCTTTTCTCCCGATTCCCCTCACCACGCTTATGTCGATCTAGCGGAGCGCTTCTTTGAAGCCTACCAAATCAGCGGGGATCCAGGAGAAGCATGTTTGGCCGCTCAAAGTTACAGCCTCAATAACCCTGAGGCTGTACTCGATCCACTTTATTATGGCTACGCTAACCGCACATATCTCGCGGCTGACATCTGCCCGCTCGATAGCTGAAAGCAATATTCGTTATTAACGGAAAACTACAAAGGACTACTATGCCTCCACTGCCGATCACCCAGTTTGAACCGCATCTGCCGCAGATTGTTGCGTTGATCGAGAAACTCGTCAAGATCGAATCTCCAACAACATCGAAATCGGGCGTTGACGAACTCGGATGCTTTATTGCAGCCGAGATGGAAGCGCGCGGCGCCCAAGTCCGCGACGAGCCACAAACATATGTGGGCGATCACCGGATTGGCACCTGGGGCGAGGGTCAGGGGGGATTACTGCTCATGGCCCACCTCGACACGGTCCATCCTCTCAGCACTTTGGAAGATATGCCCTTTGCCAAAGACAAAAACCGCCTCTTCGGACCCGGCGTCCTTGACATGAAGGCCAGTATTGCAATGGCGCTCACGGCGATCGAGATCCTGCGTCAGAACGAGAAACTCAGACAGGACAGATTGACTTTCCTGTGCACCTCGGATGAGGAAACTGGAAGCCGCACGTCGCGAGTGCTCATCGAACAGCTGGCACAAGAACATGAACTCGTCCTCTGTCTCGAACCGGCGCTGCCAGACGGCGGCTTGAAGACCTGGAGAAAAGGCACACTCGCGTTCAGGGTTGAAACGATTGGCAAAGCCGCACACGCTGGGAGCAATATCAAGGATGGAGTAAACGCCATACTCGAGATGGCTCATCAAATCCCGGGGATCGCCGCTCTTGCGGATGAAACAAACGAAACCACTGTAAATGTCGGCGTGATTAAAGGCGGAACCCGCTCAAACGTCGTCCCTGATCTCTGCTGGTTGAAGGTAGATGTGCGCGCAAAAACAAAATTCGAGGGAGATCGGGTCTCGTCGGCAATGCTCGCCCTCGAACCAATTCTTGAGGATGCAGAAATCAAGGTGAAGGGCGGCTGGAATCGTCAGCCCATGGAACGCAATGAACAGATGCTGAAGACATTCCATCGCGCTCAGGGCATCGCCCGCGATCTGGGCCTCTCGTTATCAGAGGGAGGAACCGGGGGTGGTTCCGACGCTAATTTCGTGGCCGCTCTGGGGATTCCCGTTCTGGATGGTTTCGGCGCGATCGGAAGCGGCGCCCACACCAAACACGAGCAAATCGAGATGGAAAGTCTAGCAGAACGGACCGCGCTGATCGCTGCACTGATCAGCGAATGGTAGCCAGCCCTTCGATCGCATTCAGTAAATCAGCGTAGTCATTCATCCACGCCATTTTGCGCAGGAAATCCGCTGGCGAAGGGGAATTTTCCCAGAGAGCGCGTACGGCCTCACCCACAGGATCATCCCCGGCTGCCCCACCAGGCTCGTCGGCGTAAGCTCCATGGAAGGCGAAGTAAGCCTGATTCAGTCGCCGGATCCGGTAGCCTTTCTCCCAGAAGAACTCCCTTCTGGCTTCCATATATCGCTCGGCACCTTCAATATCTCCCGCTTCCAGGAGCACATCTGCTTGGACGCGTGTCTCATGCATTTCTTTCCGAAACTCAAAAGCCGGTGGCTCCGCCTCACTCTCGCTTGAAATTGAAACTTTATCCGCCGGCAGCAGCGAAGGGTAATATCGACGAATTACATCCAACCCGATCACCTCGCCCATTAATGAAGCAGCGGTCTCATTCATGGTTCGAAGATCTGCGTTCGTGAAATAATTCATGCCAAGAGGGCGCAAGGTCAGGTAATTGTGGATCCATTCATGCCCGATCACTTCAACGATCCATGTCAGGGTGGTTGTCTCCTGCACCATGGTGGGATAGGTCCCCATCCCACCGATGGGCACAACAAGCGCCGAAACCCCCAGACTCTCTTCAACGTCACCCTCCAGATCCACTTTCCGTTCGAGCCCTAGGTCAACATTGAGGGTGATATTCGCGACCTGCCGGATGACCTCTCGCGGCGAGACGATGAGTGCACTTGGGAGCGGGTCGAAGGTGAACACGACCGGAGGAAAAGGTACACCCCCGAATTCCAATCCCATGCCGGCAACAACAATCGCCACCTGCTCCTGAAGGATGCTCTCGGCAAGCGGCCTTAACTGGTTAACCTGGGCGCGGATATTCGTCAGGTTTTCCAGGCGCTCCTGGAGGGCAGAACTGGCATGATCCGCACCCGGAGCCCCCAGCGCCTCCTGTACTTCCCGCTCGGCCTGCTGTGCGTTCCGCAGCAGCTCAAGGTAATCAAAGACCCATTGCACGCGGTCATCATCATCGGCGTATGCTGCCGGGTGAAGACTGAGCTGGCTGAGTTTTTCAATCGAAGCTCCGATCGTCCAGCCAAGATAATTAAACTCCACCGGTCGGGTTAAGAGCCGGGTCCGGTCCACAAAATCATGCACATTCAGACCGCTTCCACCCAGAAGCAGGGTTGCCAGCAAGAACAGCGAACAGCGCTTGACAACGCGCCAAGTTTTCGTGAAGACATCCTTAAAACGCATAGGGGCATGATACCAAGCAAGTGAAGGGTGTCAACAACGATATGTTATAATCTCGACCTCTCCGGGCCGTTAGAAACGGTCATGAGACCAAAAGCCTAATGAATTTCCTCGTAACCGGCGCCGCCGGATTCCTTGGCTCTGCACTTGCCAATCGATTAGCCCATGAAGGGCACCAGGTTCGTGGCTATGATGACCTTTCAGCCGGGGACCCGTCACGGCTTTCAGCAGATGTGCTGTTCACTCGCGGAGATGTGACCGATCGACCGAAACTCTGGACGCTTTTGCAGGAGATCGATTGTGTCTACCACTTGGCCGCGAAAGTCTCAGTCCCCGAATCGATGCTCTACCCTCGCGAGTACAACATCATCAATGTCGGTGGAACCGTCAGCGTCATGGAGGCGATGCGCGATGTCGGCGTCCGCAGGGTAATCTTGATTTCCTCCGGCGCTATTTATGGCGACCAGGGTCAGCAACCCCTCGTCGAGGCTGCTCCCCCGAATCCGGGATCACCCTATGCGGTATCAAAATTAGCCGCCGAGCACTACGTTCATACGATCGGTGCGCTCTGGGGAATAGAGACCGTCGCCCTGCGCGTGTTCAACGCCTACGGACCTGGTCAACCGCTCGCCGCAGCTCACCCGCCTGTTGTGCCGCATTTCTTGCGCCAGGTTTCCCACGGTGGATCAATGGTCATTCACGGGAAGGGTGAACAGACGCGCGATTTTGTCTACCTGGACGATGTCGTTGAGGCCATGGTCGCCGCCGCTTCAGCACACACCGTCAACCGCTCTGTTATCAATATCGGCAGTGGAACCGAGACGAGTGTTCAAGCCCTGGGTCAAACCGTCTTGGAAGCCGTTGGTAAAAAGTCGGAATGGATCTACAAGGAAGACCAGGATGCCGGCCCCTCGCGCATGTGCGCCGACATCCGTCTTGCCAGAGAGAAACTTGGATATAGACCGCGCTTCAGCCTGCAGGAAGGCCTGGCGCGTATGATCAGCAAAGACTCTCGGTTTAATCGCGACCCCTCCTCCGGGTGAAACTTCTGCCAATTTGATGGCTTACTCCGGGATCGGATTTTTGATATCGATCCTGACCGCTTCCAAGGGACACTATCGGCAGCCCGAGACTGAGCAACGATTCTTTTAGTCGGAATTCTAGGATGGCATCCAATTCTGTGATCGCCCGCAGCTTCTTCAACCGTCCCACTTTGACGGTCGCGCGCGAGCTGCTCGGACAGCGCCTCGTCAAACTCGAGGGCGACCAGCGCATTGGCGGTTTGATTACCGAAGCCGAGGCCTATATCGGCACCGAAGACGACGGATGCCACGCCCGTGCAGGTCTTACAAACCGCAACCGCTCGATGTGGGGTCCACCAGGTCATGCCTATGTCTACTTCACATACGGCATGCATTGGATGTTAAACATCGTATGCGAGCGAGATGGTTTCCCGGCCGCAGTTCTTTTGCGAGGCGTGAAACCGGTTGAAGGGCATGAAGTCATCCGCCGGCGGAGAGCGGGACGCCCGGAGTCGGAGTTAACCGACGGGCCGGCGAAGCTGTGTCAGGCATTCGCCATCGACCGGAGCTTTGATGGTCTGGACCTATGCCATCCACAGAGCGTTATTTTCATCACGCGGGATGTAATGATCCCGGAACAAAGCGTAACAATTGGACCACGAGTGGGTTTAAATAAAGTACGCGAACCGTGGAAGAGTAAACCCTGGCGTTTCCGGGTTATTCCGCGCTGACAAGGAGATCTGACGATGCAGCTACTGGATGGTAAAAACGCATTAGTTTTTGGTGTAGCTAACGACCACTCGATAGCCTGGGGGATCGCCCAGGCTATGCATGAGCACGGCGCGCAACTCGCCTTTTCCTACGCCAGCGAGGCCCTTGAACGACGAGTGCGTCCACTGGCCGAATCGGTGGATTCTGATTTTGTGGAATTATGCGATGTGGCCTACGACGATCAGATAAAGGCAGTTTTCACCAAGGCGGCTGAGAAATTCGGAAGTATTGATATTCTCGTGCACGCTGTCGCCTATGCTGACCGCGAGGACCTCAAAGGCGCTTTCCACATGACGAGCCGCAGCGGCTTCCATCTGGCGATGGACATCAGTGTTTATTCGTTCATCGCACTGGCGCGCGCTGCCTTGCCGTTGATGAATCCGGGCGGTTCAATGCTGACTATGAGTTATTACGGCGGCCAGAAAGTGGTCCCGAATTACAACGTAATGGGCGTGGCCAAGGCCGCGCTCGAGGCGACCACCCGCTATCTCGCCGCCGATCTCGGCCCCCGGGATATCCGCGTAAATGCCATCTCTGCCGGACCCATCCGCACCCTCTCCGCCGCTGGCGTGAGCGGCTTTAAGCGGATGCACCGCGAATTCGCCGCGCTCGCCCCGCTGCGCAAGAACATCACCATCGAGGATATTGGCGGTTCAGCTGTTTGGCTCGCATCCGACCTTGCCAGCAAAGTCACAGGCGAAGTGCTTTTTGTCGACTCAGGATACAATATTCTTGGAATCCCTGATGTCGAAAAAGGTCAAAACTAACCGGATCCTGGGGGCTTGCCAGTGTTAGACATCTTTCGGACCGGTCCTCGGTTACAGACCGATCCACAATTGAACGCGCTCCGCGCGCGGCTCTCAAAACGAGCGGTCATCGTTGTCTATGTCCTGTTCGGGATCTGGATGCTTGCCGATTTGCTCATCGGTCATTTCATACCCTCAAGCGCACCCGACAACCGCCTTTTCAATCTTGTTTCGGCCATCCTTCTAGGGATTGTAGCAATTATTGCCCTGCGTCTCATTCAACTGGGAAACACTCCGCTTGCAGGCCACGTTCTCGCTATCTCATTTCTCGCGTTCGGTCTCATCATCCTGTTTTTCTTCAGATCAAGCGTATTCATCCCGGCCGCACTTCTTTTCATCCCCATCGCCCTTGCAGGAATGATGATCGGCGGAAAATCACCCTTTTTCTACTCGGTGCCTGCATCACTGGCAATCACCGCGAGTTATTTAATAATAGGAAGCGAATTCCTCCTTCCTGGTTTCGAGATTGAAGGGATATACGGTGGTATTTTCCTGGGCTGTCAAATCGTCCTTCATCAGGGTTTGGCAACCACGTTCCTCATTACCTCGTCTCACATTGAAACAACGATCGAACAATTCATACATCAAACTGAACAGTTGTCGCACCTGGCAAATACCGACCCGCTTTCAGGACTGGCGAACCGCCGCTTTTTTGTTGAGCAGCTCGAGCGCGAGTTTGCGCGCGCCAAACGCTACCGCCGGCCGCTCACGCTTCTGTACCTGGATCTAGATGACTTCAAATCGATAAACGATCGCTTCGGGCATGTGGTCGGGGATGATGTCATACGCAATCTGTCAATGTCAATGCGCGCCGTTCTGCGTTCGACGGACCTGTTAGCACGAATTGGAGGGGATGAATTTGCCGTTCTGCTCCCCGAGACATCGATCAAGGGTGGTGTCGGTGTGACCAATAAACTGAAGCGCGCCCTGATCGCGTTCACCTCCAGACCGGACAGTGTAATTTCCTCCTTGACCTTTTCCGCGGGTCTAGCCCAATACCGCTTCGAAGATGAATCGATCGATGCCCTGCTTGCCCGTGCAGACCGTGCCCAATACCAGGCCAAGGATGCAGGCAAAGGACAGGTTCGCACACAACATGACACCGTTCAACTTTCGTTATTCGAGGAAGATCAGATTCCCTGAGAATTCAGCCGGACTCTCCGGTACAGACATTATTCCCTTCTTCATATCGAGAAACTCAAAGCTCCAGAATATCGATCGTGAAAGGATCGTCGATGGTACACACGGGAAACATTGATCTATCCACCAGGGGGCATGCCGACATGCACGACCTGACAAATGCCGTCGCGCAAATCGTCGAGAGATCCGGAGTGAACTCCGGTCTCGTCACAGTATTCTCCCCCTCGTCGACCAGCGCCATCACCACGATTGAATTTGAGTCGGGCGCGTTAGAAGATCTACGGCATGCGCTCGACGAGATCGCCCCACAAGACCGCACCTATCAGCATAACCTTCGCTGGGGAGATGGAAACGGTCATTCCCATCTACGGTCGGCGTTGCTCAAGACCTCTTTTTCGATCCCGATTGTCGCCGGCAGCATGACACTGGGAACATGGCAGCAAATTCTCTTTGTGGATTTCGACGTACGCGCTCGTCAGCGCAGCCTTGTCGTCCAAGTCATCGGTGATTGAGCCCCGAAGTGTAGTACGATGGGAACCCATCCCTGAGCAAAATGAAAAGGGTACAGGAATCAAATTGTGAAACGTCTTCTTGCAGTTCTGGCACACCCTGATGATGAGAGTTTTGGCCCGGGCGGAACATTGGCGCTTTACGCCCAGGATGGCGTCGAAGTGCATCTCATCTGCGCCACGCGTGGTGAGGTCGGTGAAATCCCACCCGAGATGCAGCTCAACACTGAAGAAACCGCTCGTATGCGCGAGGACGAACTGCGCTGCGCAGCAACCCATCTCGGATTGACCGAAGTGCACATCCTGGGCTACCGTGATTCGGGCATGCCCGGATCGAGCGATAACAGCCACCCCGACGCGCTAGCCGCAGCCCCGGTGACGGAAGTCGCCGCGAAGATCGCCAATCTGATGCGCCAAATACGTCCTCAGGTTGTGATCACCCACGATCCTATCGGAGGCTATCGTCACCCAGATCACATCGCCATCCACAAAGCAGCTGTCGAGGCTTTCAACAACGTTACAGAGGAGATGGAGGGTGCATCAACCACCCTGAATTTTCGCCCTCAGAAACTCTATTACCACACCTTCCCGCGTCGCTTTCTGCGCTTCATGGTGCGGCTGCTGCCTCTCTTCGGCAAGGATCCCAGGAAATTCGGGCGGAATGAAGATATCGACCTGCTGGAGATCAGCAACGTCGATTTCCCCATCCACACGAGGATCGATTTCCGCCGGGTCGCCGATTCAAAAGAAAAGGCTGCTGCCTGCCACCAGAGCCAGCAGGGTCCGAGTTCCGGTGGACTCTTTGGGATGCTCATGCGCTTATTCAGCGGGCCGGAGACTTTTACGCGCGCCTTCCCGCCCGCGTCTGACAAGCTGCGCGAGAGAGACCTCTTCGACGGCGTAGTCAGCAAGTGATCACCCCACGTGCGCCTACGGGGGCTGCACTCGAACCGGCGCGAGGCCGTCGATCATGCAGGACGTCGTGTGCGGCGCTATCAGGCGCTTGGCTTGCATGGTAAGATTCCGCCGTTGCGTAAATGCTCTCGGGTTATATCGACATCATGTTTATCATCGAGCGTTCAACGGCAGCCATTCCCAATCAATTTGACCACCCCCGGGGGATCGATCCAGACACTCATCCCTATCAAGGTTGTGGTCCGCCTGGAAAATAATGCCAAAGATCTCTATATCCCGGCTCTGCCCTTACCCATGGATGAATAGGAACCTGCGATGTTATCGTTATTGAACATCCCTGCCGCAGTTTTACCATTCGTTATCTTCGCTATGCGTGTCTCGGATATGTCGCTCGATACTCTGCGAGTGCTCTTCGTCATCCGCGGGCGGAAACCTTTAGCATGGATCCTGGGTTTCTTCCAGTCGCTTCTATGGGTAATTGCCATCACCAGCGTATTGAGCAATCTGGACAATTTATGGAACATCATCGGCTATGCCGGAGGTTTCGCCACTGGAAACGTCGTCGGAATGGCGATCGAGGAACGTCTCGCCATCGGGCACAGCAACCTGCAGATCATCAGTTCCCGATGGGGCAGCGCAATCGCCGAAACCATTCGCGAGAAGGGTTACGCTGCGACCGAGGTCCCCGCGCGCGGCAAGGATGGAACGGTCAGCATGATCAGCTGCAGCATTCTGCGCCGTGATGTAGACGCAGTCAGGCAAGAGGTTAATAAGATCGATGCCGATGCGTTCATAACCGTGGAGGATATCCGCCCGCTTCACCGAGGCTTCTGGCGGTCCTGATTAAGGATAGCCGCAGGAACGACGCCAATGGTCTTCCCCTCTGACCCTAAAATCCGATGAGTCTGGATTGGAGCCTTATCCCCGCCGCTCTCCTCCCACTTGTGATTCTGGTCATCCGCATAGGCAATCTATCGCTTTCCACGCTGCGTGTGCTCACGGTTGTGCGTGGGCGAAAACGCGCCGCCTGGATTCTTGGTTTCGTGCAGAGTCTGCTCTGGGTCACAGTGATCGCCGGCGTCTTGAACAATCTTGATAACCCTTGGAACCTGGCGGCATATGCCGCAGGTTTCGCCACCGGGAACGTTCTGGGAATAATCATTGACGGGCGTATCGCCCCCGGGCACAGCCTGCTGCGGATAACGAGCTCGATACGCGGGGCGGCCATCATGGAGGCTTTGCATCAGGGCGGGTTGGGCGCGACGGAGGTCGCTGGGTCTGGCCGCGACGGCACCGTGAGCCTGATCTACTGCTACTCGCCCCGGCGAAATGTGCGCAAGATAAAAGAACTTGTGCTCCAGCACGACCCCCAAGCTTTCATGACGCTGCTGCAAGTGCGGCAGATCGGGGGCGGCTGGGAGGTTTAACGCCATAGGTAGGGGGTGTCCGTAGGGACCGGACCTATGTGTGCGCCCGTACATTCTCCCGAACGCGTAGGGGGCCATCGGCCCGTCATCATCTGCGCGATAATCCTGTAGAGGCACGACACCGCCGTGCCTGTTTGTATGAACCATTTTCGGGCGCATACTTGGGTGCGCCCCTACATTTAATACATCATCATAGGGAGAACAATGTTGGGGCCGACCCGTGTGCCAGCCTGTCATTTCTCATTCACGCGTAGGGACCCGTCGGCCCGACATCATCTGCGCGAAAATCCTGTAGAGGTACGACAGCGCCGTGCCTGTTTGTATGAACCATTTTCGGGCGCACACTTGGGTGCGCCCCTACATTTAATACATCATCATGCGGAAAACAACGTTGGGGCCGACCCGTGTGCCAGCCTGTCATTTCTCATTCACGCGTAGGGGCCCGTCGGCCCGTCATCATCTGCGCGAAAATCCTGTAGAGGCACGACACCGCCCTACCTGTTTGTATGAACCATTCTCGGGCGCACACTTGGCTGCGCCCCTACATTTAATACATCATCATAGGGAAAACAACGTAGGGGCCGACCCGTGTGCCAGCCTGTCATTTCTCATTCACGCGTAGGGACCGACCCGTGTGTCAGCCTGTTATTTCTCATTCACACGTAGGGGCCCGCCGGCCCGTCATCATCTGCGCGATAATCCTGTACAGGCACGACACCGCCGTGCTTGTTTGTATGAACCATTTTCGGGCGCACACTTGGCTGCGCCCCTACATTTAATTGAAAATCAAGGAATGTGAAAGCGAATCGCCCACTCACCGGCCTCGATCGCATGTATCTCGGAGGACGTACTGACAAACTCGATCCAGGTCGATCCTGGTTTCAAAGCGAAGAGTTCTCCGGCAGGCGCGGTGAAGCGCAAACCACCGACGAGATCACGCTGCCATTCGACCTCGTATAGATTTCCATCGCGGAAGGCCAAGGCACGCCCCGAGCCATCCAGATGGATCTCCACGAGGCCCGATGTGCCGGATAAAAACGTGTGCGGCACGATCACGACGATGACGTTCTCGGCGCCGATCGGCTCACCATCAAGGGCATCCGTGAGCGGAACAACATCTACGTCATTCGCTCCGGTCTCTTGCGATCGAAGGTATGCACCCCACTCGCCAGCAAATTCCCAACGGTGGAAGTTCCCATCCGAGTAACGAATCTCAAGCACATCCCCGGGCTCACCGCTTCCGGGGATTTCAGTGGAGAAGACGAGACCGCCCAGGTCTGGCGGCGTGTTATCCACGCCCTGTTCGAGGATGTAGGTCTGCAGATCGAGTGTGCTCGTGATGAGGTGATTGTAGTTCACGGGGTCGAAGCGGCACATCGGCGGGCAGCGCGCCGGATACTCGGTCACCGTCCGCTCCACAAATGCCGACTCGGCAATCCTCTCCCGTACCCGGAAATCCGCGCTGCCGTAAGCGAAGAGCGCCCCATACATGTTGACCAGCTCGAGATCAATGAAACGTGCAGAGCGAATGGGACCCACTATCGCCGCATCCTGCCCATAGAATAGCGCTGAGAAGCGCGTCAACCCACCTTCGGCGTAGTGCTCGAACACAATGTCCGCGCCTGAAAGCCCCCACTGGGGACGATTGTTGCGCGGAAAGTTTGAGACCTTAATCAGCATAGGTCGCCGCTGCAGAAGGGAGGCATCGTCAACAACCTGCCCGGTCAGAGGATTGATCGCATTCTGAGCTGCATCCCCCTGCCCTCCGGGATCGGCTGCCCCTGCTTCGAGTGCTGCTTCCGTTGGGGCGATGGTATTTACCGCTGAGGGGGTGGCTGAAGGGGGTATGTCGGCAGGCGGAGTGGGTGATGGTTGTCCTGCTGTGGGAGTCGCAAGACCGCTCGTGCACGCGCACAGGAAGATAGAAGTCAGGAAGAGAGAACCCGCTCTGATGGCTTGCATCTTGCATCACCCTTAGAATGGCGCGGGATTCTAACACACCACCCAGGTGTGTACCTTCATACTAGGAGCAAGGGTTGGTTTGCCACGCCTTATCCCAAACGGTATAATCCCGCGACCCATGGAATGAGCCTTTGCTCGAGCAGATCAACATCATGAATTGGCTGCTTATCGGTCATTTCGGGGATATCTAATCGGTGATCCCGGAAGAAAAGAAGATATACACGAATGGCACTCAAGGGTAACCTACGCGACTTTAACGTCACCCAGCTTCTGAATCTGGTCAACATTGCCCAGAAGACGGGCACGCTAACGGTCGAGGGTCCTGATGCTATTGCTTGGATTTCCTTCCGCACCGGAAAATTAATCTACGCACAAATGGGGAATGAGGACGGAAGTCTAACCGGCATCCTCACCCGCGCCGGGAAGATCACTCCCAAACAAGCCGCAGTCATCAAGGAAAATGCGACAGAAAAAAGCGACCAGGGGCTTGGCCTGCTCCTGATTAACGCTGGCTACCTCTCCCAACAGGACATCCTGAACAGCATCCAACAGTACGTCCTTGACATTGTTTACCAACTCTTCACATGGATTGATGGACTCTTCCGCTTTGATAACGGCGTCCTGCCGCCCGCCGATGCAATCACTGTGCGCATGGATCTCGAAAATATCATCATGGAAGGGTCCCGCCAGACGCAGGAATGGGAACTGCTCAAAGATGAGATCCCAAGCCTTGAGATGGCGCTGACTTTCGTCGACCGGCCGGGCGCGAATATTCGTGATGTTCAACTCACGGTTGAAGAATGGAAGGTCGTATCTTATATCAACCCCAAGAATACGCTCAAACAGATCGGCAAAACCAATAAGATGAATGACCTGGAGATCAGGCGCATTGTCTATGGGTTGGTACAGGCTGGGCTGGTCGAAGTCATCCGCCCAGAAGGTATGCCTCTACCTCCAAAAGCCCAAAAATTGCCGCCCGTTGACAAGAAGCAGCAAACTTCGCTCGTGAATAAGTTGATTCATAGAATCAGGTCCCTATAAGGGAAGTGGCGTATGCAAACAGTAAAGATGGTCGTCACAGGTCCATTCAACTCCGGAAAGACAGCGTTTATTCAATCTGTGAGTGAGATTGACGTTGTCTCGACTGAGCGCAAGATCAGCACCGAGGCCGAACGCATCAAAGAGACGACCACGGTGGCGATGGATTTTGGCCGTATTACTGTAGACGACGATTTGGTACTTTACCTGTTTGGAACGCCCGGTCAGAAGCGATTTGATTTCATGTGGGAGATTTTGTCAGAGGGGATGCTCGGGTTCGTCGTCATGGTGGATAGCGCCCGACCCGAAACTTTCCGTGAAGCGCGCGGCATCCTCCAAACCTTCCGGGCCTACGCTCCGACCCCTTATGTCGTCGCCGCAAATAAACAGGACCTCGATGATGCATGGGAAGTGGAAGACCTGCGCATCGCCCTTAACCTCGATCCAAAAGTCAAAATGCTCCCGTGTGTGGCAAACAATCGAAATCAGGTGAAATCCGTTCTCCTGGAACTCCTTTACAGCATCCTCGAGGAGATGAAACCGTAGAAACATAGGAACTTGTCTTTCGCGTTTTCGGTCACCGAGGCCGCTGTCCACACATCTGTAATTGTCATGTATTATTTGAGCAGGGGAGCAGCTGCCGCCGGACTCATTCTCCGTAAAACTCGGAGCCCGTCTTTAATAAGGAGGGAGTGTTATGAAGAAGGGCCGCATCCTTGTCGTTGAAGATGACTCTGACATTGGAAATATGCTCCGGATCTACTTCACCGGACAGGGTTATGACGTAGACCTTGCCTCCACCGGATCGGACGCACTCACCTCCACACACTCAAACATGCCCGATCTCATCGTCCTAGACATCTTACTGCCCGATATGGATGGCTATTCAGTCTGCCAGGAACTTCGCGGATCTTCACGGACGCATCACATCCCGATCATTTTTCTAACCCAGAAGGATACGCGCAGCGATCGTATTGTCGGGCTGGAGCTGGGCGCTGACGATTACATCACCAAACCTTTCGACATTGAAGAACTCAAGCTGCGGGTGCAGAACGCCATCACCCGCGCGGCGCGCGAGAGCGTGATCGATCCGCGCACAGGTCTACCCACCGGCGCCATCATTCAGGAGAAATTGCGCGATCTCGTGGAGAAAAAAGAGTGGTCATTGCTTGATTGCCGCCTTGAACATTTTGAGGGCTTCAAGGAAGTCTACAGCTTCGTCACTGGCGATGAGCTTCTGCGGATGACGGCAGCGATGTTCTGCGAAATCCTGGCCGAGTACGGCGATGAAAAGGATTTCCTCGGGCACGCTGGCGGAGGCGACTTCATCGTCATCACCGTCCCTGCTGCTGCAGATACGATCAGCGAGCATCTCAAACAAAATTCCATCGAACGGATTAGAGAACACTACTCAAAAGAAGATCTGGATCGTGATCATCTGGTCGTACCCCAGGGCAGCGGTGATGGGATTCAAATTCCATTAATGACCATGAGTATCGGCCGGCTGGATTCAACCGAGAAGGAATTCAAAAACGCGCAAGAAATTACAGAGGCTGCCATGGATGCACGGCGCATGGACGCGACGACCTCATAACGCATGCTCGCAGAAGATCTCCTCTTTCCCTTTTTCATCGCCCTTGCGCTGCTTCTCATCGGCATCGGCATCGGCTGGATTCTACGTTCATCAAGGACATCCAAGCCGGACCGCTCTGATGCGGCGGCTGTTCCCGCCTCGCCAGCCGTGAGCAGGGAATACCCGGACATTCCCGGCGATGGGCTCCCTTTTTCGCTCCAATCTCTGTTTACCGCGTTGAGCCACCCTGAAGATTTTTCCACCCTCGTCGAAGATATCCTTCAGGGGATCTCTCATCTGCTCCCGTTCGACGTTGTAGAACTCAATTTGTTCGATAGGATGACCGGCCACTTCATCCCGCATCGGCTCTGTTCGCCGCGCGCCTCCGATTTTGTCGCCGACATGGGGGAGGAGGTTTACCGCCTGGGGGAAGGCTACACCGGTTGGCTGGTCGAGCATCGGCAATCATTGCTAATCCCCGACGTCACCGAGAGGGGCGATGTTCAACCCAAGGTTTGGCGGGGGACGTTTCCCTTCAAGTCGTACATGGGTGTTGCATTAACAGACGGCGATGAAATTGTGGGCACGCTGGAACTGGCGCACCAGGATGTGCTCACTTACGACAGCCGCCAGCAAGCATTACTCGAAGCCGTTAGCACAGCCTTTGCGCTGGCGATAACAAACCTCAAACTCCACAGTCAGCATCAGCAATTTGTCGATGAATTTGTGGGGATTGCCGACATCCAGGCAGCCGCAGCCTGGGTTCACGAACCAGAAACATTATTAGGGCAACTTTCAAAAACGCTTGCCGCCCGGGTCGGTGCGGAGTTCCTGTTTTTACTGTTATTTGAAGAAGACTCACAATCGCTCATCGGTCAACCACCGTTCCTCAACGTATCCACATCCGTCGTTGCGGAGGATCTCTCCCTACCCTCTTCGCCCGAAAACCCGCTTTCAACAATCTGGCAAACCCAGAAATACTGGATTTCAAACAGCGCAGAGGAGGACCCGCTCATCGATCAGATGGGCCTTCGACCCTTTGTGAAGAAAGCAAAAATCCACACGCTTTTGATCACTCCCTTGGGAGGCGATGATCACCGCATCGGCGCCATCCTGGCGGGGAATGCGGACGCAGCATCAGCGTTCTCCGAGGGAGATGCCGAAGTCCTGGCCTCGCTCTCGCGGCTTTGCTCACCCCTGATCGAAGCTTCGAAGAAACTGACCGGAGATCAGTTCGCTGACAAGGCACTGATGGCAGAGCGTGCCAGCGAGGGTCCTGTGCTCGATACCGATGCTCCGCTCGCGGAAAGCACGCCGGCCGACTCGCTCCAATGGGCAGAGGCCCTTCTAAGGATTTCTGCGGAATTATCCTCCAGCCTCGACGTAGATCGTGTGCTCGAGAGAACACTTGCCTTATCCAGCGAACTCATTGACGCCGCCCAGGCTTATGTCCTGCTGCCGTCGCCAGAAGGTGACGTTCTGCAGCTGCGCGCTTCCTTTGGTGAGAGGCGTCCCGGCAGCCTGCAGACGGATATGGATCCAGAGAATGGTTTGCCAGGCTGGGTTATGTCACACAACCAATCCGTGCTCATCGATGATCTTACCCGTACCCGGGACGAAAGATGGAAAGCTCTCGAAGGCGAGGCGCAGGAACAACGCAGCGCTATTGCAGTGCCGATCATCGGTGGGGATGAAGCGATCGGGGCGATGCTCTTCACCCATCCTGACCAAGCGGCCTTTACTCCCGAACAGCAAAGGTTGGTACGCGCGGTTGCAGGTCAGGTCGGTGGGGCGATTAAAAACGCCGAGTTATATCATGTGATTAGCGATCAAGCCGAGCGCCTGGGTTCGATGCTGCGCTCACAGCAGGTCGAAGCCAGCCAGTCGCGGGGAATCCTCAACTCCATCGCCGATGGCGTTGTTGTGACCGATACCAACCACGAAATCATCCTTTTCAGCCATTCCGCCGAACGGATCCTCGGGCTTGACCGCGAAGACGTCATAGGACGCCCAGTTTTCGATTTCATCGGGGTCTACGGCGCTGGTGGGACGAGGTGGGCCGACGCGATTCGCACCTGGAGCCAGAACACGGACTCGATCGGCCGGGCGACATACCTTGCCGAGCAGCTGGAGCTTGAAGACGGCCGTGTAATCGCGATCCACCCGGCACCCATCATCTTGGGCGACGAATTCTTGGGAACAGTCTCGATCTTCCGCGATATCTCCCGTGAGGTCGAGGTCGACCGTCTAAAATCCGAGTTCGTCGCCACCGTCAGTCACGAGCTGCGAACCCCAATGACCTCGATCAAGGGTTTCGTCGATCTGCTCCTGATGGATGTCTCCGGCGATTTGGATGACGAGCAGCGGCGCTTCCTCGAAATCGTCCGCAGCAATACCTTCCGTTTGGAAATCCTGGTTAACGATCTCCTGGACATCTCCCACCTCGAATCCGGACAAGTATCGCTCGCCTTCCAGCCGCTGGATATCTATCTGCTCCTGGATGAGATGCGCGAACACGTCGAGCATAGGAGCCAGGAGGAAGAAAAGCAGATGGGATTCCAGATCAAGGTCCCGAAAAACCTCCCCAAACTCAGAGGCGACCTCGAACGGGTGCGGCAGATCCTGGCCAATCTGGTCGAGAACAGCTTCAACTTCACACCGGCCGGGGGCATGATCCGCATGCGCGCCAGGCATGTGGGGGATCAAATAGAGATCGATGTGACCGACAATGGCATGGGCATCTCGCTGCCGGAGCAAGAACGCATCTTCGAACGTTTTTTCCGTGGCGAGCAATCGCTCCTTCTCGGCGTCTCGGGCACCGGTCTGGGCCTGTCGATTGTGCTTAACCTGGTCGAGATGCACGGGGGACGGATCTGGGTCACATCGGACGGAATCCCGGGAAAGGGATCCACCTTCACGGTGTCGCTGCCGACAGTGAGCGCAAAAGATGAAGAAGCAAGGAGCGTTGAATAGGGATGGCGAAGATCCTCATCGCGGAAGATGAACGCGATATCCGCGAGCTCATCGAGTTTGCACTTCACTATAACGGCCATGACGTCCTGACCGCGGTCGACGGCATAAGCGCCTGGGATCTTACAGTGGCTGAACAGCCTGATTTGGTGCTGCTTGACGTGCGCATGCCGCGCATGGACGGATATGAAGTGTGCCGCAGGATCAAACGGAACGAGAAATTGCGCCATATCCCTGTCGCCTTCCTCTCCGCGAAAGGACAGGAAGCCGAAGTTCAGGCAGGTTTGGACGCCGGCGCAGAGGAATACCTCCTGAAACCCTTCTCCCTGGACCAACTTGATCAGGCGGTCGCCAGACTGCTGAACGAATGATGCTTCGAAAACCTGGATGAAAACGAGTGCGTTTTTTTCGGTGCCCCTTACGATCGTCAGAAGATCATAGGGGCGCTTGTCTTTTACGAGAAGAATCCTCTGAAGACCAGAGTCTACAACTTCCTCCGGGTTTTGAACCTGCGGAAAGTTTGTGATGAATCACCGGATCACAGCCCTATCCTCTCAAATAATGTTATACTGGCTACAGCGTTTAAATAAATAACGCACGGGGAGTCCAACCGGACTGAGAGGAGGGCAACGACCCTCGACCCGCAGAACCTGATCCGGATCATGCCGGCGTAGGGATGGCAGCACACCTTGCATCAACATTAACAGCCACTCCCTACCCAAGGAGTGGCATTTTCTATGGCACAGCGCACACTCATCCTCGCAAACGGAGAGCTCCTGAATGGCCCCGCGCTTAAGGCGCGCATCGAAGCCTGGAACCCCGATCTGGTGATCGCCGCAGATGGCGGCAGTCGCCACGCGTCTACACTAAATATAAAGATCGACCTTTTAGTCGGAGACCTCGACTCGATAGAAGACGCGCAGCGCGAAACCCTTCGAGCGCAAGGCACGCAATTCGAGCACGTTAAAGCCGAAAAGGACGAGACCGACCTCGAATTAGCGCTAATGCGAGCCGTCGAACAAGGTGCAGCCGAAATTGCAGTCGTCGGCATTGTCGGTGATCGGTTGGACATGGTCCTGGCCAACATACATCTGCTCAATCTAGATTCTTTATCCTCAATCCGCGCCGAAATCTGGCTCGGGCGCCAAACTGCCTGGTTGATTCGCCCTCCCGGCGATGTTTTTGAGGGCGCTCCAGGCGATACATTGAGCCTCATCCCTCTAAAAGGGGATGCTATCGGTATTTCCACCACCGGATTGACCTATCCTCTGCAAGGGGAGACGCTTTTCTTCGGCCCTGCCCGGGGTGTCAGCAATGTAATGGACCAGGAGAATTGCCGTGTTGATATGGAAGCGGGGATCTTGCTTGCTGTGCATACACTGACGGCGTAGCTGTTATGGATCCTTCGCTACACATCCCTGAATAGATGGGCATCCCTTTGTTGCGGATGGAAACGGAGGAAATGGAAGCAATGGAGAGTTATAGAACATGACCATCGACCCCGAACGTACAGTGAATGTTGCCGTTCAGGTGCTGCCTCTGCATGAGGATGTGTACCGGATTGTTGACCGCGCCATCGCTGTCATCGCCGAGAGCGGCGTTAAGTACGAGGTCGATCCGATGGAGACCGTAATGGAGGGGGATTTGGATACCCTGCTTGAGGTCGCAAAACAGGCTCACCTGTCCTGTTTCGAAGCTGGTGCGGAAAGGGTGGTAACGCTGATCAAAATCGGCGATAGCACCACGGGGACATCTATCGAAGAGAAGGTCGCCAAATACCGCAGCCGTTGAGCTTGCCCTCACCACGCACCCTGGAGATCAATGCGTATGGACAGTAGAAACAAACGCAGCCAGCCGCGAGCGGCACGCTTCTGGCATGAGGCACTTCCCCCACTCCTGCTCGTTGGCTTCGTGTTGCTCGTATGGCAGACCGTCGCCGTTCGCAGCGGTCTCTCCGCTTTCATCCTCCCCTCTCCAATCCAGGTTGCACAGGCCACATTCGAGACCTGGGACATACTGCTCCCCGCGATCGGGACGACGATGGTGGAGACAGCCATCGGCCTGGGTATCGCCATCGTTTTCGGCGTGGTTATTGCTGGCGTGATGGATCTCTCGAACCTGCTGCGCAGGGCACTCTATCCACTCCTGGTCGCTTCGCAGACCGTGCAGATCCTGGCAATCGCGCCTCTGCTCATTATCTGGTTCGGTTTTGGGCTACTGCCCAAGGTTCTCGTCGTGATCCTGATCTGCTTCTTCCCGCTGGCGGTCAATACGGCGGATGGCCTCGCCTCAGCAGACCCGGACCTGGTCGCCCTCCTGCGTTCAATGGGCGCCAAGCGCAATCAGATCTGGCACATGGTCCGGCTTCCCGCTGCAATGCCCGCGTTCTTCTCCGGTCTGCGTATTGCCGTCACCTACAGCGTCGTCGGGGCGACGATCGCGGAATGGGTGGGCGGTTCTGCTGGCCTCGGCCTATATATGCTGCGCTCGAAGAATGCATTGGCTACGGATCAGGTATTTGTGGCCATCGTCGTAACCTCGGTGATCAGCATTGGTCTCTATACGTTGGTCTATGCCCTGGAGCGCGCTGTCCTTCCTTGGTATCACACAACCCAGCGCGAAGAACACTGGGAGGGCTCCGGCATATATTAAAGTGCCCAAGTGATCGATCCGGTGAGTTTGTTTTTTAAGTGGAGCATTATCATGCGAATCAGGAGTTTACCCTTCATTATTCTCGTACTCACGCTCATCCTGGCAGGTTGTGCGGTGCAAGGTGAGATACCCCCCACCCTGCAGGACGTGACGTTAATGCTCGATTGGGTTCCAAACACAAACCATACGGGCATTTATGCCGCACAAGCGAACGGCTACTTCGGAGACGCGGGCTTGAACGTCACGATCATCGAACCCGGTGAGGTCTATGCCGAACAAGCCGTTGCTGCCGGAGTTGCTGACTTCGGCGTCAGCTTCCAGGAGCAGGTTACGCTCGCCCGCGCCGATGATGTACCCATTGTGTCGATCGCGGCGATTATCCAGCACAACTCCTCCGCTTTCGCTTCACGCGCCGAACTCGGTGCCCACTCCCCTCGTGATTGGGAAAATCTGCGCTACGGCTCGTTCGGCAGCCCCTTCGAGGCGCCAACGCTAGATATGCTGATGAAGTGCGACGGTGGCGAATTTGAAGCGCTCGAGATCGTCGACACAGGTTTTTCGGATCCTCTGGCTCTGCTTGACGAGGCTCAGACCGATCTGGCCTGGATTTTCTATGGGTGGCAGGGCATCCAGGCCGAGTACGAAGGCATCGATCTTCAGGTCGTAATGATGGAGGATTGGTTCGATTGCATCCCGGATTACTACACGCCCGTGTTCATCGCCAGCGAAGAATTAATCCGCGAACGCCCGCAAGTCGTGCGATCCTTCCTCGAGGCGATTGCCCGCGGTTATCGTTACGCGATCGACAACCCCGACCATTCCGCGGAAATCCTGCTCGAGTCCGTCCCGGAACTGAACGAGGAAATTGTTCACAGAAGCCAATCCTGGCTATCACCCCGCTATAAAGCTGACGCCTCTCAGTGGGGGGTGCAAGACATTCAGGTTTGGCAGGCTTATTCAGATTGGATGGTTGAGATTGGGATCCTCGCCGAATCTATTCAAGCCGAGGACGCCTTCACCAACGAATTCCTTCCTGTGAACCCTTAATCCCATGCCTGATTTAAGCGTCGAGCTCCGTGGGGTTTGCAAGACCTTCCATGCAGGTGGTCGATCGGTTAGGGTCCTCGATGATGTTGATTTGCGCATCGAGGAAGGTGAGTTTCTCACCCTGATCGGCCCCTCAGGATGCGGGAAGAGCACGCTTTTTAACCTGATAGTGGGGTTGTTAAAACCCGACGAGGGGGATATTTACATCGAAGGGAAACTCTGCCCCGATCGGATCGGCCGCGTAAGCTACATGCCTCAGCGCGATCTTCTGCTCCCCTGGCGGACCATCCTCGACAACGTGATCATCCCCCTGGAGATCGCGGGGGTCCCCCGTGGAGAAGCGCGCGTACGCGCACAGTCGATGCTGCCTCTCTTCGGTCTAGAGGATTTCGCCAGCAGCTACCCCGCTGCGCTCTCAGGCGGTATGCGCCAACGGGCCGCGCTGCAACGGACGATGCTCGCCGAAAAAAAGATCCTGCTCTTGGATGAACCATTTGGGGCGCTGGATGCGCTTACCCGCCGTGAGCTTCAGGACTGGCTGCTCGAGGTTTGGCGGAGTTTCGGTCAAACCGTCATTTTTATCACGCATGATGTTGAGGAAGCCATATACCTCGGCGATCGCGTCGCTGTGATGAGCCCTCGCCCAGGACGGATTGTCAAAACAGTCGATGTCCCCTTGGCCCGCCCGCGCCAGCAATCCATGATCACCGAATCCGTTTTCTCCTCGCTCCTCGCCGAGCTTCTCGAAGCGCTCGGGGTAACGATCTAGCCTCGCTCGATGAACTAAAGCAATGGGTCGAGACGCGCAAAGGGCCATTCCCCAAAGTCACGATGGAGAATCTCCCAGCGATGTGGTCTGACTCATTTAAATTGGACTACATTAAATTAATTTAAGAGAAGCGTCCTGACGTTCAGGACGCTTTTTGGGCATTAGCTCGACGCCATAAAAGCCAGACGATGTAAGCCGTTACCACAATCAGGATCGAGGCGATGAGTACCGGTACTACGATGGCCAGGATGGAGATAACCGTCGCCATTACATCCTCGGCGATGCTGACAGGCACATTGCCGATGCCTCCCGTCGTTGCGGTGACCGCCGGGCGAACGACTGCGGATTTGGCCGCATGCACACTGCCGGCGACGAACAGCCCGGCAACAATACTCAAGATCGGGCTGACCTCCGTGATCACATTCGCGCTCGCGGCAAAGGCGATGGCGCCGGCCACAGGACGGACGAAGGTTTGAATGGCATCATTAACGTGGTTGACCGCGGGGATCTTGTCTGCAAAGAACTCAACCACGCTGAGAACGACCAGGATGCCGATCACCCACCAGCTGCTGATTGTATCCCAGGGAGTGGTTAGGGTCATCAAATCCGTAAAGCGGGCGAGCAATGCCAGGATCAACATGGGTATATAGGCGTTCAGGCCAGCGCTTGCGGCCAGTCCGAATGCAGCGAAAACACCGCTTAATGGGTCCATCGTCTTCTCCTCTACAAGTGGAATCCGCCCCAGGTTCCGGTGAAAGTATAACGCAACAGGTCAATCAACCCAATCTGAAGCAAGCCGAGCATCAATCCCGCTGCGAGTGGTACGATCAGATCACGCCAGGTGGATGCCTTCTGTGTTCTTCGCAGAAGCGGTATCGTGATCAGCGAGTACGCCAGCGTAAGCAGCAGTAGCACCCCGAGGCTGCTCAATAGAGCCAAAGGATACAGTAGAAGCGGGTTCTCGCTCAACACCGCCAGGTCAATAATGCCGGCAAGTGTGAGCAGCACGAGCAGTTCGCGCGGCGAGCGCAAGATCCGCTCCGATTTCCAGTCCTTCCACGCGTATTGGCTGAAAACGGGGTAGACCAATGTCACGAGCGCAATCCCAACCAGGGTGCCGGTGACTAAACGCAGGGTGTTGTGAGGCGTGTAGAGATGCATTGCCGAGGGGATCATCGAGAGAAAAGAATTCGCACCATCGAAAACCCAGGTCAATCCCAACACGATTACCGCCGCGAGAACTCCAGCGGTTGGATAGAGGCTGGCCTTCGTACGCCGAAGCGCGTAATAAGCAAACGCGACCAATGCCCCCAGAAACATCCCTGTGCAGCGTGCGCAGAGTGGAAGCGGCCGTGCGCCCAGATGGAAAGAGCGCAGGTCGATCCGGTGACACACCGCATAACCGATGGCGTCTGCCTTTCCCAAGAGACCATCCGGGGTGTAGTACAGCCATATCCCGGTCACAAGCGCTGTTAGAATGAATACAATTGCGTTCGTCAGGCGTCTGCGCCGGAAGCTCTTCAAAGAAGTTTCGCTTTCGTTGGTCACGCGGTGATTATAATCGAGTGCGGGTTTGGGCGATGGTCCAGCTAACCATCCCTCCGTTTGACACATCTTCTTGACGGGTAAAAACAGAGACGGTTATAATCCCTACACGTTCCTCGGTAGCTCAATCGGCAGAGCAACCGGCTGTTAACCGGTAGGTTAGTGGTTCGAGTCCACTCCGAGGAGCCTTTTTAAGATTTGCTAGGGCGATTCTCATAATTGAATTGCCCTTCTTCTCTCTCAAATCTACTCGGGATCTTAATCATAATTTTGCTTTTCCCACTCTAAATAACGTCCTAATCTATCCACTGGTTCATCTCTGAGTATTTCTTCAGTCCTCCGAGTACTCAGATCTATAACTTTCGCCTTCACATCATCCCCCTTCAACCGACTGTAAACTCGGTCTGTTGTAGCCATGGTCTCATGCATTACGTTCATGCTTGCAGCTTTGTATTCTTTAACATTCTTTGCCCTATCCATCAGAAATTGAATATGTCCATACCTGAAAGCATGGGGATTCTTGTAGGGCAATCCGACTCTATCCATCCAGGATTTCAAATTCCTTCTTGCCAGGCTATAACGGTTTCTTCCGACCGAGTAACAATTTGTATTAATCTCACCCGTATCCGGTGACAAGGGAGCAAACCAATAACCACCAGGAGCAAGTAGGCTTCTCACAATTGAATCCCACGCTTTGACCACTGTCCTCAACTCTTGTATTTTCAGAAGGTAGGTTGTGGCATGTTTAGAGTTTTTTGTCCACACTCCTAATTCTGGATGTTGCTTTACAATTCCATCTTCAATATCAACCGCGACGATTGGCATGGTTACAAAAGCCCCAATCCTAATTCCTGATAAATACCAAAAGACAGCTGCGGCTCTGATCCTCTCTTCAATAAGATTTTCAACTTTTGCATCGGCAATCGCAAAGATTTCATGAAACGAAACAATACATATTTCTTTTAGAGGATCCGAAATCTTCCTCGGTTTAAGTGTTTCGATCCATGCATTCTTAATAACCCTATACTCGCTCTGATGATCAGCAAGCCAACGAAAAAATCTACGAGCAGTTGCTAATATCTTCTTGATGTAATTCGACGAAAGCCTGGTGTCTAGGCCATCTAGACGTGCCGTCATCAAGTAATCTGGAAGTGTAGGTCTATCCAGTCTCTACATCTCTGAATGATTGCTCTCCAACCCATTCAAGAATATATCGTAGATAAGTCCTTTCAATCCTCATTGAACCATCAGTAAGCTGATCAACGCTTTCGCGGTATTCAAGGTATTCTTTTACCCTCTTCCAATTTCTTCGATTGATCATTTTGCTCGGTCTACAATCTTTGCCAATTTCCTTCCACAATTTGGGCAAATGCAAATTTCATAGATCAGTCCATTCTTTTTATTCCTGCTCGGGTCGATCTTTTCAACTGCCTTCTTGCAGCTCAGACAGAAAGCTTCATTCTCCTTCAATCCTCTCTTCTTATAGAAATCTTGATACCACGATAAAAACTCCTCACCATTTATCCAAATGTGGCCCCGACGATCTCTTGAATGAGGGCATCCTAATGGGATATAGACACGATAGATTTGATGAACAGAAAAACCGACCTCCTCCGATATTTCACGAGGTCTATACTTCAAATTCAGAAGGCTCTTCAACCTGTTCCTCTGCCTTCCGTCTAATCTTCCCTTTAATTCAATCTCCTCACCCATATTTCCTCATACAAATTCATTGATTTTTATAAATAGACCCACCTCGGCCGTCAAGTTGGTGGTGGAAATGGTAGAATATAGAAAGGTTGCCCAAATTTCTTCGCCAGTTGGACATAAATGAAGGCATATTTATTTTGACGTGGAATTCAGGAATAAGGAGTATTTGACATGGAAACACTCATAATAGTTGTTTTGGTATTAGTTTTTTTCGCTGCAGGAATTAGGATAGTTAGACCGATAGAAGTAGGAATTATCGAATTTCTTGGAAAGTATTCAAGAGCTTCGAGTGCGGGTTTTAACTGGATTATTCCTCGTTTTCATAAAATGTATCTAGTTAACATAACAGAACGACGAGTAGACATTGATCCTCAATCGATTATCACAAAGGACAAATTAAACGCTGAAGTTGACGGAGTCGTCTATTATAAAGTGTCTGATGCACAAAAAGCTATTTATCAGGTAAATAATTTTGAGTTGTCTGTTCCTTCTCTAGCTAAAACAACATTAAGAGCAGTTATTGGAAAAATGACCTTAACCGAGGCAAACGAGAACAGAGATTTAATTAACCAAGAAGTGGAAAAAATATTAGATAGAGAAGTTAGCAAGTGGGGAATTACTGTCGTAAGAGTCGAGTTACAACGCATCGAACCTCCGCCGGATGTTCAAACGGCAATGAATATGGTTGTGAAAGCAGAAAACGAAAAAATAGCAGCACTTGATTTAGCAACCGCAATTGAAACTAAAGCAGATGGAGAAAGGCGAGCAGAAATTAAAAAAGCTGAAGGTATTGCTCAAGCAATTAAACTAAAAGCAGAAGCAGATGGAGAAGCAATAAAGATAGTAAACGAAGCAGCTGATAAATACTTTGTTGGGAATGCGCAGCTACTTAAAAAGCTCGAAACCGTAAGTGAAGCTTTGAGAGATAACGCCAAGATAATTGTTCCCTCCGATAGTGATTTGGTTAATGTTATTGGCGACTTGGGGGGCGTTACTGTTCCAATAACAAAAGAATAAATTATCTGACGATTTCCGGGAATTGCACCTGATTAGCTGAAGCCAATTGCAGAAGATCAAAAAGACCCTGAGAGTAATTCAGGGTCTTTTACATACTATTCGGCGTGCTATAAACAAACATCCCTGCGTCTACAGCACACCCGCAGGGCCGATCTTGATATCCATGATCCTTAATCGCCGGACCACCCAGCATCCTGATTCGAAATTGTATTGATGTTTTTATAACCCTTATAGGGGGCTATGGAATTCGGTAATGAATAAGTCCATTTCGTACGAGGAATGGATTTCAGAAGCCAACGCAGGATTTCGCTAACACCTCTGTCCAACAGATTAACAGCTAACGAGGCCATACTGACATAAGGGCTTTTAAGCCCAAGTTCACAGGTTCGATCCCTGTACGGCGCACCACCTTTGAACACCAGGATCCCGCATAAATTGCGGGATTTTTGCTTTTGATATTCTCACTTATCAGATTGGATCATTCAATGGTGGAACGCAGCGCGTCCCTGGTCCGCTGCAGCGAGAGAATGTGTGAAAAGTCCTCTCTGATGCGATAATACATCCATCTTTAGGTTCCGTCTAATCTGAGGTTTCTATGCACCACATTGATGGCGTTGATCGAGATCAAATAACCATGTTTCCCGAAGCTCTGGACGACTATATCCACGAAGATAATCCCGTCCGCTTTATCGACGGTTTTGTGGGAAGCCTGGATCTCTCATCCCTCGGCTTCAAGCGAGTCATCACCGCGGATACCGGACGCCCTCCTTACCACCCTGGAGATCTCCTTCGCCTATACATCTACGGTTATCTCAACCGTGTCCGCTCAAGCCGCAGGCTGGAGAAGGAGACCAACCGCAATGTGGAATTGATGTGGCTTCTGCGCCGCCTCACGCCTGACTTTAAGACCATCGCTGACTTTCGGCGAGATAACCTCAAAGCAATCCAGAAGGTCTGCCGATCCTTCACCCTTTTCTGTCGGGAATGCGATCTGTTTGGCGGAGAACTCATCGCCACACCTGCACTTGCAGCGCAGGTGCAAGTGTCGACGGCAGCAAGTTCAAAGCCGTAAATAGTCGGCGCAAGAACTTCACCAAGCGCAAACTCAACTCCTTCATTAAGAAGACCGACCAGCAGATTGAAGACTACCTCAATGATCTGGACGAGAACG
>Ga0255054_10000338_pt1 | contig 27868 bp, 25 predicted proteins | sample JV7_2_23_MG_FD_188634 | JGI IMG/M metagenome (GOLD analysis project Ga0255054, IMG submission 188634) | Seawater microbial communities from Jervis Inlet, British Columbia, Canada - JV7_2_23 | ecosystem: Environmental > Aquatic > Marine > Inlet | place: Canada: British Columbia | collected... | reverse complement strand
CAACGCCCTGGGCGGATTTAATTTCGCATTCACCCTGCCCGAGAACGCGAACCTTGGCTACGCTCAACTCCTGCTGAATGCCGAAGGTCCGCTGACCGGGCTTGGCAGCGGCTGGCAGTATTATCATAATTTCCAGATCCAGGAGTTACGTCGTCCTGAATTCGAAGTATCGGCGCGCAACGAGACGACAGGACCTTACTTCATCGGTGACCATGCAGTAGTCGCGGTAGAAGCGAAATACTACACCGGTGACCCACTCCCCAACGCCGAGGTGGCCTGGAATGTAACCTCCTCCCCCAGCAACTATCAACCACCCAATTGGCCGGGTTTCTCCTTCGGCAGTTGGACACCCTGGTGGTGGTATTACGAGCCCAACTACGATACGCCTGAATATGCATCCTTCTCCGGAGTGACGGATGCCTCCGGCAACCACTATCTGCGCATGGACTTCGACGAAGCATTCTCTCTGCGACCGTTCAGCGTACTGGCGGAAGCGACAGTGTTCGATGTCAATCGCCAGGCATGGGCGGGAACCACCAGCCTGCTGGTGCATCCTGCCAATTTATACGTGGGACTGCGCAGTGAGCGTTATTTTGTTGAACGTGGCATGCCGCTGGAGATCGAGTTGATTGTCACCGATCTCGATGGCAATGTCGTAACCGATCGACCTATCAGCGTAAAGGCAGCACGGCTGGAATGGAAATACCAGGGTGGCAGCTGGCAGCAGGTAGAAGTGGATGCGCAGGAATGCGACGTAGGCTCAAAACCGGATCCGGTTACCTGCAGCTTCGAGACCCCAATAGGCGGGCGCTACCAGATCACCGCAGAAATCACCGACGCGATGGGCCGCCATAACCAGAGCCAGTTCACACGCTGGGTGAGTGGTGGACAACAGCCCCCTGCCCGCGAAGTCGAACAAGAAACCGTCACACTGATACCGGATAAGGAAACCTACCAGCCGGGGGACGTGGCTCAGATCCTCGTGCAAACGCCTTTCACCCCCGCAGAAGGCCTACTAACCGTCACCCGCAGCGGCATCCTTTATACAGAGCGTTTCGTCATCGATGACGGCACCACCACGCTGCGCGTGCCTATAGAGACGCAACACATCCCCAACCTGAATATTCAGGTGGACGTCGTGGGTTCTGCTCCGCGGACGGACGACTCAGGCGAGGTCGTCCCCGATGCTCCCCCGCGTCCTGCCTATGCCAGTGGGCAACTAAACTTAAGCATCCCCCCGCTCCAGCGCACGCTCGCGCTTCAAATAACGCCTGACGAGACTGAACTGGAGCCCGGCGGAGACACCATGGTTAGCCTCGTCCTGACGGATGCTGAAGGACAGCCGGTGTCCGGCGCTGAACTTGCCGTAGTTGTCGTGGACGAAGCCATCCTTGCGCTGACTAACTACCAGCTCCGCGACCCAATTTCCATCTTCTACCAACACCGTCCTTCGGATCTCAGCAGCCGATACAGCCGGGCCAGCATCGTCCTTGTCGACCCGATGGAGCTAGCCGAAGGCATAGGCGGAGGCGGAGATGAATATGAGCTTCAAGCTACGGACGCGGTCGGAAGAGGCTATGCAGAAGAAGCTCTGGAGGCTCCCGCGGCTGCATTTGCGGACGGGGATCTTAGCAAATCCGTCGCTGGTTCGGACTCCGGACAAGAACCTATCCGCATACGCATGGATTTCAACCCGCTGGCCACCTTCGCTCCACAGGTGCGGACCGACTCAAACGGAAAAGCCCGTGTGAGGGTAGTCGTTCCCGACAATCTGACGCGGTACCGAGTGATGGTGGTTGCTGTAGATAAGAGCGGGAGCCAATTCGGCTCGGCCGAATCCAATCTGACCGCCCGGCTTCCGCTGATGGTGCGACCATCCGCACCGCGCTTCCTTAATTTCGGCGACCGTTTCGAGCTGCCGGTCGTGCTGCAAAACCAGACCGACGAGCCGATGACCGTCGATGTGGTCCTGGAAGCCACCAATCTAGAAATCACCGGCGATCATGGTCTGCAGGTGATCGTGCCGGCGCACGACAGGATCGAAGTGCGTTTCCCAGCGGCGACGGACAGAGCCGGCACGGCTCGCTTCCAGGTCGCGGCGGTATCCGGTGATTATGCCGATGCAGCCACGATTGAGCTTCCGGTGTACACACCCGCTACGACCGAGGCGTTTGCCACGTATGGCGTGATCGACGATGGAGCGATCTCACAGCCGGTCTCATCGCCCAATGACGTCTTCCCGCAGTACGGGGGATTGGAGATCAACACCTCATCCACCGCGCTGCAAGCCCTCACCGATGCTGTGCTCTACCTGGTTTCCTACCCCTTCGAGTGCTCCGAACAGTTGGCATCACGTATCCTGGGCGTTGCCGCCCTGCGAGACGTGCTCACCGCGTTCGAAGCCGATGGGCTGCCCTCCGCAGGTGAAATGGAATTCGCAGTGCAGCGGGATGTCGAGCGGTTACAAGGTCTGCAGAACTGGGATGGTGGATTCCCCTACTGGCGGCGTGGCCAGGACTCGATCCCCTTCAATACGATTCACGTAGCACATGCCCTGCAGCGAGCCGAACTCAAGGGCTTCGAAGTGCCCGGTGATATGCAGGATCGCGTTCTCAACTATCTACGCGATATCGAGAGCCACTACCCATACTGGTACAGCCTGCGCACCCGCCAGACCCTCAGTTCCTATGCACTTTACGTGCGCACCCTGATGGGCGACCGCGATACTCAAAAAGCCCGCAACTTGCTGCACGAAGCCGGGCTGGAGGATCTATCTCTGGATGCCGTGGGCTGGATCTGGCAGACGCTCATCGATGATCCAAGTTCCGTTTCAGAACTGGAAGCCATCCGCTTGTACATCAATAATCGCGTCGTGGAGACTGCTGGAGCAGCCAACTTCACCACCCACTACCACGACCAGACCTACCTGCTGCTCAGCTCTAACCGGCGCACGGATGGCATCCTACTCGATACGCTGATACTCGATAACCCTCAGAGCGAACTGATCCCCAAGCTGGTCAATGGGCTGCTGGCACATCGCACCAGGGGACACTGGGGCAACACACAGGAGAACGTCTTCGTCTTGCTGTCCCTCGACCGCTACTTCAACACCTTCGAATCCCAAACCCCGGACTTCGTCGCCCGTATCTGGCTGGGTGATACCTATGCCGGTGGTCACGAATTCGTCGGGCGCACCACCGAGCGCCACGAGACCGAAATCCCGATGGTGTACCTGGTGGATGAGACCTTCGGTGGTGGAGAGACACAGGATCTGATCCTCAGCAAAGACGGTGAGGGGCGGCTCTACTACCGGTTGGGGCTGCGCTACGCTCCCACCGACCTATCCCTGGACCCGGTTGACATGGGCTTTGTCGTCCAGCGTGAGTACGAAGCGGTGGACGATCCTGACGACGTAACCCGGGATGAGGACGGAGTCTGGCATATCAAAGCCGGCGCGCGCGTGCGGGTGCGAATAACCATGGTCGCCGATAATCGACGCTACCATGTCGCGCTGATCGACCCGCTGCCGGCGGGGATGGAGATCGTAAACCCGGCGCTGGCCGTATCCGGAAGTACCCCCCAGGACCCCGACAGTTCGGAATACCGCTACGGATGGTGGTGGTGGGGTACTTGGTACGAGCACCAGAATATGCGCGACGAACGCGCCGAGGCTTTCACCTCGCTGTTGTGGGATGGTGTGTATGATTACACCTACATTGCGCGAGCGACAACACCGGGCACTTTCGTAGTGCCGCCGGCGAAAGCGGAAGAGATGTACTCACCGGAGGTGTTCGGGCGAAGCGCAAGCGATTGGGTTGTTGTGGAGTAAAACAAAGGGGTTGTCCGCAGTTACGTTTTGGACAACCCCTTACATGAATACAGAGAACGGGCCGACCCATAGGTCGGCCCGTTCTCAACTACGCCTGTACCGTAATCAATCCATGAACATCAAATATTGTTTGTGCCTTGCACAAAGGTCCCTTCTCTCAGGTCTGCCAGTGCCTGGTTGATTTCTTCTTCCGTGTTCATGACGAACGGACCATAAGGAACAATGGCCTCCTGGAAAGGTGCACCCGCAATCAGAATAAAACGAGCATGGGAATTTGACGTTGCCCGCGCCCGGACATAGTTTCCCTGACCGAAAATTACCATGTTTACCGCTTTAACTTTTTCCCCTTCCCCATCAATACTCAATCCGAAGAAACCTTCACCCTCGAAGACATAAGCTACTGTGGAATGTCTTTCCGGAACTTGGAGGTAAAACTCTGAATCAGGTTCAAGCGTTACATCCATATAGAGCGGTTGGGCCGCGATCTCCGTTACGGGTCCTTCGACGCCCTCATATTTTCCCGCTACGACCCGTACTTTGACACCATTTTTCTCAATCGCAGGGATGCTGGCTGAAACCACTTCTTGATAGCGTGGTGGGCTCATCTTCTGGGCAGCAGGCAAGTTTACCCATAACTGGAAACCTTTTACCTGCCCACTACGTCCGCGCTTTGGTAATTCCTCATGAAGGATACCGCCTCCACTTGTCATCCATTGCACATCACCTGGTCCAATGACACCGATATTTCCCAGGCTGTCCCGGTGACGCACTTGACCTTCCAACATATAGGTGACAGTCTCAATTCCGCGGTGCGGATGCGTGGGAAAACCCGTAATCGGACCCTCGATCGGGTCATTGAACGCAAAATGGTCAAACAGTAAAAATGGATCAAATGGATTTGCCCTGCTAGGACCAAAGGACCGGCGAAGTCGGACATCGGCTCCTTCGATCACGAAATTTGGGTCAATAATATGCTCAACCCTCCTGGGTGATTTGGCCATAACGCCTACCTTTGTTAAGTGGTAATTGTGCCCGGGATTAACGACTTAGGGCCATGAAGTGCACAGAAAACACCTAATTCATAGACGCCCCAATATATATAATTCTTACCCATATTATAAGATTATTGCTTTGGCGGGCGAAAATAACTGTGCCTTTTTGAGCCGGAGAAATCAATTGCTTCGGAGCGCGACTGAAGAAATCACACCCTGGGGTATCGCCACCAAAGGTGTCTTTTCATTCATGATTATCTGATTAGGTATGGTTATGTCTGCTGTTCGAAGAAGAAAAGACGGCCTTGAGGAGTAATCCGCACCACGCCTTTTGGAGACTTTGAGTGAAGAAGACCTCTTTTGATCATGTCATTAATCGATAATTGGGCAGATTCTCGCCAACGAATAGTTTGACTATCGTCTAAGAGTTCATAATCGTACGGTTTGAGCTGATTCTTAATAATCAGCTTTACCTTATCCAGAATTTCATTTGTTGGACCTTTCCCACCCTCATCTTCTAATACCTGGAGGATTGGGATTATGAAATCTAATTCTGTTGGTTCCGAATCCTTCGACTTCGTTTGCTTGGCGCCCACACTTTCATGAGGTGCTTGTATTGCTTCCCATTGTTTTGCAATCTGATCGACTGCCAAAACAACCGGTTCAATGACCTTTGCCTGGTTAGCCGCCTGTTGAGCAAGGTCGTAATCCCCGGCTTCGAAAGCTTGAATTCCCGCTGATTTCTTGTCATCTACAGCAGCCTTCAGGGCATCCATAAGATTCTGCAATGCACTTTGAACATCCATAATTCTATCCCTTCGAAAACTACGCGTGTCTTGCATGCTATACGTTAGAGATTGGCATTCAACGTCTCAATAGACCTGCTGTACTAGGAGTTAGAAAACTCTCCCAAAGATTATGAAGCCACGAATCTCTGCTTCCGGTCACAGGCTGCGGCTTGAATTCTGAATTCAAAGCTCCCTCTGGTTTAGAACCTACGTGAGTGTATAAATCACTTCGTCCACTGCCGCGAGGGGAGACCACCGTCTCTTCCATTAGTACCCTCTCGCTATGGCATGTACGTATCACCAAATACCACAATAGGGTAATTATGGAAGAGATCACGCAGCCACTGCGGTCAGTGCGGCCAGTGCAGCCGCCTCGGCGCAAACTCAGATTTCGTAAAGCCCTGATTCGGGGGTTAGCTCTTTTGCCGCTCATTTGCGGTGTGTCGCTATTCATCATTCTTCTCTCTGCACAGGCTATGTACGGCGAGAAGCTACCCCTGGTGGGTGACGCAGTCATAGCCATGTTGGTTAACGAAGGCTATTTACCTGCACCATCCGCTACCGTCTTTCCTACTACAACCGAGCCTATCGTGGCGATCCCGCCTGAAGATATCCTTCCGGATGACATAGCCCCTGACTCTAATGCAGATCAGGTCTTCCAGCCTCTGGCCATAACGTTCACGCCGACGATCACCCCCTCACAAACTGAGACACCTTCACCCACGCCCAGCGAGACGCAGACGGGGACACCAACATCCTCGCCAACCATAACACCCTCATCAACCTCCACCGGTACCCGTACACCCTATCCCACATGGACCCCCCTCCCCACTTTCACGCCTTCCCGAACGCCCCGTCCTACACGTACATACACACCAGGTCCAACCGCAACGCCCACGGAAACGCTCGACCCATCCATCCCGACGAACACCATCGAGCCCACCCGAACACATACCCCTATCTTCACCTCCTGCGCTACTACGCTGAACCTCGCCAATGAGAACGCCGTCGTCCAGTTGATTAACGCCGAGCGCCAGTCGCGCGGGCTGCATGCATACGCTGTGCAGACCCAGCTGCGAGCTGCTGCCCGAGTACAGGCGGCAGATATGGCCTGTAACCACTTCCTGGGTCACATTGGTTCGGATGGATCAACGGTCCGAGATCGGGTGACGGCGCAGGGATACACCTTCTCCTGGATCGGTGAGAATTACATGGTCTCACAAAACCCTCAGACTGCGTTTAATTGGTGGATGAACAGCGCGCCGCATACCGCCAATATCCTCAGCCCCAATTACACCGAATTCGGTGTGGGCTATATCTACAGCGCCGAGAGCGATTACGGTGGCTATTTTGTGATCGTATTCGCCAGACCTTAATGGGCGCGAATTAACTCCAGTTCCCTCCACTGTGACAAGTACATTGAATATTCGTTACGACCAGCAAATAATCAATTGACATAGGGGCTTCGTCGCATCGCAGCGTGATACGTTATACAATTCAAGGGAGAAAAAAGCGCCAAATTGCCTTTGAGAAAAGTGGAGCATTGCTGTGAGCCTATGACAATGATCCGCACGGTACCTTCAGCAAGGCGGAATAAAAACGCATGACCACCACACTCCTGCAAACCAAACTCTACATCCCCCAATTACCGTCAACTATTGTTGCGCGCACACGCCTCATCAAACTTCTTGAGGAAGGAATGCGCCAATTGAATACAGCCACACGCTGGAAGAACAGATCGACGGGCAGCTCGAAGCTGGTTTCGTAATCCGAGGTTTCTATGAGGATTATCGAGACGACTCACCTATTGCGAATTACATGCCAGCGTACGTTGCCACCCGGGCGAGAAAACCTATGCACGGGCAGGGATGATAGGGCTAATCGACACCTGCCCCAACGCCTATACCCCTAGCAATTGCAGAGATGATTTTAACTACGTAAGCCGCACCCCCCACTGGAATCGATATTCAGTAGTTAAATCCAAGTTCCTTAGATAATCCGTCTGGGTTTCTAAAAGAGCAGCTACCTGTTAAACGAATGAAAGGCAATCGTAAATCGCGTGATGGCGTTCTTTACGTTATGATGGTAGCGAACTGCAACTAACTCTGGGAGGCTCACGTTGACCGAATGGGTCGGTCAGACGCTATCGAAGGTTTTAATTGAGAAACGGATAGGCCGTGGAGGTATGGCCGAGGTTTATGTCGGCCGCCATGGCACTTTGAAACGCGCCATGGTTGTTAAGATCCTCTACGCCCATCTTTCCGAAGATCCTCGTCACATAGCAAGGTTCCACACAGAGGCGCAGGCTGTGGCTGCTTTGCGTCATCCCAATATCGTCCAGGTTTTCGATTTCGACATCGTCAATGGTCAGCCGTATATAGTCATGGAATTACTCGATGGCATCTCGTTAGAGATGTATCTGCATAGTTTGAGGGCCAGATCACTGACGCTGCCGAGGGAGTCTGTAATTCGCCTGATAAAGAAACTTGCTGACGCCCTCGATTACGCCCATGGTGAGGGGGTTATCCATAGAGATATCAAACCCGCCAATGTGATGCTCTGCCATGGAACCGCCCCTATCGAGATGGGGAATCCACTTCCACCCGATGTCGAGCCTGTGTTGACAGATTTCGGCCTAGCGCGAATCAGCGTCACCTCCGAGCAAACCGAACCCGGCACCATCATGGGCACTCCGGCGTATATGAGTCCAGAACAAGTGGAAGGGCACGCTGTTAGCGCAAGCTCGGATCTCTATTCCCTGGGTATCCTTGCCTATGAGCTGCTTGCCGGGGAGCTGCCCTTCAAGTCTGTCGAGGACACTCCCGCATCGATCATGTACCAGCACGTACACACTCCGCCCCCCGCCCTAAAATCCAGCGGTGCTGCGCTAATGAAAGTCATGAAACGTGCTCTGGCAAAGCAACCGGACAAACGCTACGATTGCGCGAAATCTTTTTCAGCCGATCTGCATAGTGCTGTAGTCCTGGAATCTAAACCGACTCCCATCAAGATGAGTATAAAAAATCCTCGGCGCACTCTGTATATCGCGCTAGGCTTGATACTCGCAGTATTTGTGTCCATTTTGGGTTTTACTGGAGATTGGTTTGGCAGCTCGGTTCCAGAGACCGATCCGAAGCAAGCGACACTTACTTCTCTTCAATTGACAGAGAATCCACCGTCTGGCCCGGACAATCCCCCTCCAGCCCAGCCCACTCCAGTGCCACCTCCCGAAGAGGATGCGCGCGACAAGCTCGATCTCAATAATCCGGATTACACGGATTCCTTCGATGGCCCAAATGGTTGGAATCAATATGATGTCGAGGGCAACGGCGCATATCGGGTAGAGGATGGAGAACTGACCGGGATCGACTACGTTCCGGAAGAAAAATTTACCTGGTGGTCTATCCTCAACAGACAATCGGGAAACGTCTATGCTGAAGTCAGCGTTACTAATGGCGACTGTATCGAAAAAGATTCTGTAGGCATTGTTATCCGCATCGACGAGAAATCCTATGCCAGCGGTTACGGCTTCGAGGTTTCCTGCGATGGAAACTGGCGAGTCCGCCTGCACCGGGAATCCAAAAGTCCTCGAGAGTTGAACGAATGGTCTCAGTCCGAGGTGATCCATGCTGGAGCGGGTGCCACAAACCGCCTGGGAATTATGGGGTATCGCGACATTTTCTACTTGTTCATCAACGACCAGCCGGTAGGCATTGTCGCCGATTCTCAATATAGCCGCTCCTTTGGTTATTTCGCCCTGTATGTCCGCTCTTCTCAAACGTATAATCTAAACGCAACCTTCGACGATTTTTCATATTGGCACATACGTTTCGTGCCATAAGGTGAACACTTCCTGGACCACATTAAACACCCGCACTCCTATGCGGGTGTTTTCAAAATTTTTCGGTTTGCAGAGGATGCCGACAATCACCGATCAATTATGCGAGCGCCTCTAAATTTAGATGTCCTATTTATTATCGAGATCACCTAAGTGCTTATTCTCCCCGTCGCGCTGAAGGAATTGACCCAATCCAAAGGGCCGTCCTCGATACAAAACCAACAGACTTGCGATCCCTCCTCGATGATTTCAAACACCTCCGCCTTGTACATATCATCGCCAAGCCCAATCCGAGGTCCATCGCTTCTTGAACGGGAAAGGAGCGCGTCCAACCTGGGAACCAGCAGGATGATCAACGCCGAGATGATGATCAACATCAAGAGTGCCATGAGGAGAAAACGGCGCATTTCTTTTGTCATTCTTTGCCTTCCCTAAAGTATTGGCATCGATTCTTTGAGTTGCTGCTTTCCCGAATAGCCTACCAAGTGAATTGCTCGATTCGGGATCGATCGTGCTGTGAAGCTTCGCGCTAGCAGGATAAGGATTTGCTCCTTAACCATGGATTCCTACACTTCACTTAAACCTTGGGGTGTCCAACCGGGCGATTGAAAGCCCTCACCTTCGATCGCGTGTCGCCCGCCGGTAAAGCATTTCTCGCTTGGCCTCGGGAGGAGGTTGACGTATAAAAAGTGTGAGGAACCAGGTGAGCACGAGCCCCATCACGAAGCCCCCGACATGAGCGAAAAAGGCGACACCGCCGCCCGACTGAGAACCGAGTGAAAGGAGACCATTGACAAATTGAAGGACAAACCAAAGTCCCAGAACGACCCACGCCGGCCATACGGCCAGTCGAGTGAACAACCCTAAGGGGACAATCCCTTGAACACGCACACCCGGGAAAAGGATCAAATAAGCCCCCAGCACACCTGCGATCGCTCCACTCGCGCCGATAAGCGGGATCTGGGAGGTGGGGTCAATCATAACCTGAGCAAAGACGGCCACGGATCCGCTGGCAAAATAGAGAAATAGGTAATAAAACACGCCACATCGATCTTCAACATTGTCCCCGAACAACCACAGGTAGAGCATGTTGCTGAATAAGTGGAACCAACCACCGTGAAAGAACATGCTGCGAAGGATGTCCAGCAGCGTTTCCAGCGAGAAGGGATTGGCGATGATGTTCGCCGGGACCACGGACAGATTCAAGAAGATGCTCTGCTGCTCGGGCAACGAGAACATCTGCTGCCATACAAAGACCAGGATATTTATCCCGATCAAAGCGTAGGTCAGGTAGGGCGTTCGACGAGTGGGATTGAGATCTCGAAGCGGAAGCATAGTCCCTCCAATCAATTTCAAGCAGCACTATGTAGACTGCGTGAAAACACGAATCATCCAGAAATTATCGCCTTAGGGATCGACTAATGCAATTTGTCACTTCTCGTCTGCATCAATATCCATCCACGCCGGTAAATCCAGTGGTGGGGGTTTGCTGCCATAGAGGTAATCATCCATCGTTACGGCCAGCTTCCGGAATATCGATGAATTACGGACGCCGAAACGAACGACATTGTGCAGCAGATTATCGGGGTGTGAATAAGGGCAAACACGCACGCAGCGTCCGCAATCTGTGCCGGTTGTTGTCCAATACGTGAAACATGCCTCTGAATTGATCTGCCAGCGCTTGACGCCGTCAATCTCGGTTTTATCGTCAAATGAAATTGCTTTACTCGGGCAAACAACAGCACATTTTTTACACCGGGCACAAAAATCGAGAACGGAATAGTCCCTCTCCCTTTTGTCGGAAATGAGCGGCAGATCCGTCGTCACCACAGCTAATCGAACCCGAGGGCCAAGCTCGGGCGTCATCAACAAACCCATCCGGCCAATCTCGCCCAACCCCGCGTCGCGAGCAACCAGTGGACACACAACACGATAATTGCCGTCAATGTGGGCGCGGGCAGGGTAACCGAGATTGCGTATGAACGCAGCAATTTGGACTGCAATCGCACCCGAAACTAAATATTGCTGCGCTGATTCCATCACCGTCGGGCCGTACGGAGCACGATCGAGCATGTGCTTGTCCATCTCGACCGTCAGCGCGATGGCGAATTTGTGCTCCACTTCAACCGCTTGACCGTAAGGCTCATTACGGCCGAGGTGGCTGTAGAGATGATAATCCCTGAGCGCTGTGACCCCCACCGACATCGCACCGAGCTTCCTGCCCCATTGCTTAATAAATTCAGTTATGCTCTCTGGGTCTGTGTTGACGCGTTCTGGGGCAAGCGCTTGATCGATGATAGTCTGAAAAGAACCAACCGCTGCAAAACTAGCTTCGGCAGCGGAGAACATGTAGGGGTCAAAGAAACTTGATCCCTTATTGAGTAATCCTGGCCGGGTTCTGAACTTATCGTCGAGTGCTTTTTTATCCGGTTTGCGCCGATAGTATTCTTCAAATCGCTCCGATCCGGGCAGCAAGCGAGCGCGAGCGAACATGATATCGCGTTCGTCAACACGGATTTTAGGCGTATCGTCCTCGGTAATGAGTCTCTGTCCCACGGGTATTAGAAAGATCGCCACAGCAAGCGCTGTCATGGCAAGCAGTAATATTGCGACAATTTCATGGTACGGAAAAGGAATGAGCCCAACGCTGAAGAAAGGCAGAGACAGCAGCACACCCAGCAGGGCAATCCTGCCGGCGGCTCGGAATTCGCGCTCCCTAGTGGACACGATTGCAGCGCCGAGCATCAAAGCACATAACAATGCGCCGATGGCTACTGAAAGGACGCTGATGGAATGAGTTAGGCCTGCCTGCATGAGGGCATATACTCCTGGTTGACGCTGTCCTTTATACGCTTTGCCGACTCCCCTACCTGCACGGTTCGCTGTCATCACCAAAGGGTGTTTTCTATCATCTTCAAAAGCTCGGTTAGTCTAGCCGCAAGTTATCAATACAGATTCTTCTGGTCAAGTTTTCTGGCCAAGCTGCTTTCGCTCAATAATCCTTTTAATCCGTTCTAAGGCTTCAACCAAAATTGATCGCGGGCAGGCAATATTGATCCGCTCAAAGCCTTCACCCTCGAAGCCGAAGATGTAGCCTTCATCAAGGTAGACTTTAGCTTCCTTGAGCATCACCTGCTCCAATTCGCCTTTGTCATGCCCCAGGCTTCTACAGTCAAGCCAGACGAGATACGTCCCTTCCAATGGAACAACGGTAATCTGCGGAAGATGCTCGGCAATGTACCCCTCCAAATACCGCAAGTTGCCCTTGATGTAATCCAGAACCTGCGCAAGCCACTCCTCCCCGTGGTTGTAAGCCGCTTCAAGTGCGACAACCCCAAATGCCCCAACACCCCTCAACGCAGTTCTATCCAGGATCTTGTTATATCTAGCCCGAAGCTTCTTGTTGGGGATGATGATGTTTGATGTTTTCAAACCGGCCAGATTGAAGGTTTTGCTGGGTGCAGTGCAGGTGATGCTGTTTTGGGCAAAATCCTCATTTATGCCGGCAAATGGAGTAAATACGTATCCCTCGAGGATCAGGTCGCCGTGAATCTCATCGGACACCACCAGCACGTTGTTCTTCATACATATCTCGCCGAAAAGGAGAAGCTCATCTCTGGTCCAGACGCGCCCCACGGGATTATGGGGGCTGCACAAGATGGCCATTTTCACCTGCGGATCTTTGGTTTTCTCATCAAGGTCCGCAAAATCCATACTGTAGCGGCCGTTTTGGTAGACCAGCGGGTTAGTGACAACCACACCGTCGCTGTTTTCAACAGCTTTGTAGAAAGGATAGTAAACAGGTGTCTGGATGAGTACACTGTCCCCTGAGGATATGTATGCTTTTACGAGCATATTGAGCGCGGGCACAACACCGGGGGTAGTACAAATCCACTCCGGTTCAATTTCCCACCCGTGGCGTTTCTTCATCCAGTTCACGATAGCGCCGTAGTAAGAATCTGTGGGGGATGTGTAACCGAAAATCTTATGCTGCGCGCGTGTGACCAGCGCCTCCACCACCGGCTCAGGGCAAGGAAAATCCATATCCGCGACCCACATGGGTAGGAGCCGAGTACTTGTGGATGAGTCGCCCGGTTCACTCCTAAAGACCAAATCATTTCCTTGCTTAATGAATTCCCATTTGACGGAATTGGTCCCTTTACGATTAATCTCCCTATCGAAATCATATTTCATTGCGACGATCTCCTCCTATCCACACGCCCGATATCAAACGCTTAAACCACGGGTCCCTAGAACAGGAAAGGAAGGAACAATTTGCTTTTTTGATGATACTCTTCGAATTTTGGGTATCTCGATAACGATTTGTCCTTCCGCAGCATATTCGGGAGCCAGATGATCGCCACAAAGGACAACAAGAGTACGATCGGCAGCCAATGCATGGCCAACGAGCCGAAGCCGAGGTAGATCAACAACTCTCCGAAATAATTTAAATTCCTGTTCCTGGCCATCATCCCATCGGTGATTAACGTTTCTGGCTGCAGTTTCAGGGAAGTGTGCTTTTGCATATCCGTGCTGAAATGGAGAAAAACGCCGAAAACGTACAAGCTAACACATATTCCCAAGTACCACGGCGGCGCCTGAACGCTTTGCGACATAAGGATCCAGGGTGCTGCCCAATATAAGGTCAATCCGCCCCAGATGACTAACCCATAACCCCAACCTGTTTCTTTCTCCCAGGTTTTATCTGGGAACATCAAACTCTTCATAGCCCATAAAATTCCATATGTGCCATGCAGAGCCAGGTATATCCATGCTGTTGAGTTCCCCCATTGGTTGAAAAATGCCATCATCAGCAAGATCACTGGCCCTGTCGCGGCTTTATGTGTGTCGATGAAGTGCCTCTGTTTCATATTTGAAAACGTCTCCTTGATTGCTTCCTAGTCCGCGAACAAATTCGTCGATTTCACACCGTGTCTACAATCCAGCTTTATTAAGTATTCGCTCAATAATCGCCACGGTGGTTGGATGATGCTTTTCGCGATGTCGTTCAAACATCGGTCGTGCCTTTTCCCGAGTCCATTCTTCTTTAAGCATGGTACGGAAGATCATTGCGAGAGTCACCATTCGACCGTCTGTCCCAACCATGCGTTCTATTCCAGTAAGTACGTCCTGGTAGCCGCTTTGAACCGCTATTTGATAGAAGCGATTCATCATGAAATAGTTACGGCTGTCCATTAAATTAAATATGCGCTCGATATAGCGACAATCCTCAACAGGGATCCGTTCAGGAAGCATCAGCAGGAAAAGACGGATTTGGTCAGGGATCCAACCGGCAACTTGATGGCCGTCAGGGTATGTGCCGGATCCGTAGGCGTCGATTCTGGCCTTTACCTCATCATATAGACTCGAGCTGAGGGCTGGAGCACTTTCAGGGAAACCCGGTGCATAGAGCCAATTGTCTATGTCAACCCGTTCGACTGCTTCTGGAAGCTCCTGCTCAAGAAAGGAGATGAAATCTTCAGTCGTCAGCGATTGAAAGCTGAAGGTGGCAATGTATTTCCTGATAAAGGCATCGAAAACCTCCCTACCCACAGTTCTCTCCAACTGAAGGATGAATGAGGAGCCTTTTTCATAGGGGATGACGGAAAAGACCTCGTCGGGGTCGATGCCTCGCTGCGAGTACTTTAAGCATGTCTTATCCGAATCCATTCCGAAGCGCTCCATGACCTTAAGCATAATATTCCGCCTGATGGAGGCGTAGAGTTGAGAAAACTCATCGCCCTCAATCACCTCGGTAATTCTTGATTCAGCATATGTCGTCCAACCTTCGTTCAGCCAAAAATCCTCCCAGGTGGCATTTGTTACTAAGTTTCCGGTCCAAGCATGCGCGAGTTCATGAGAGACAAGGTTAGCCCGGCTACGATCTCCTAAAATGCATGAGGGTGTAAGAAATGTCAGGCGGGGGTTCTCCATCCCTCCATATGGAAATGAGGGGGGCAAGATCAAAACATCGTACCGATCCCACAGATAAGGACCGAATAATTTCTCCGCTTCGGCCAGGGTCTGTTCATTTTCAGCAAATTCCCAAACAGCAGATTCAATAATCTCTGGCTCGGAATAGACGCCAGTGTGAGGACCCAATTCTTCGAAAACGATATTGCCAACTGCAATTCCAAAAAGATACGAAGGGATCGGCTGGGGCATCCTGTACCGATATTGGCTGATCTCGTCCAAATGTTCGGTTTCAATATGCTCTGCGGCCATGACGGCCACTAGCGGACGTTGAACTTCTACCGTCGCCTCATACGTAAAGCGAACAGATGGGGAATCCTGGCATGGGAATATGCTGCGGGTGTGAATGGCCTGACATTGGCTATAAAGGAAGGGATGTTCACCTCCAGCAGTTTGCTTCGGTGTCACCCACTGCAACGCGCTGGCTCCCGATGAAGTGGTTAACTCAATTGTGAACTCTGAGAGATCAACAAGGTCCTTCAAGTGAAGGCGGTCGCCCAATATCGAATCGTGCTGATCGATTTCCCATAGGATCTCCTGATCATCTTTGTAAACTCGGTCAATCTTCAGATCACGGGTGTCCAGGAAGAATGAGCCGCTCACTGCTTCCTTAAGACGATAGGTGGCTTTGATCTTCAGGACTTTCACCGAGAAATCAACTTCTATCCCGCAACGGATATGAGAGATTCTCCCCTGTTCGGTATCTGTATATGAGTGCGGATCTGAGAATTGCATTAATGCACCTCCTGCCAGACTATAAGATGCTCATTGGGGTAAGTCGCCGGCTGCATATTCGGAGCTCATCTTGCTGTGAACTAGCATATCGTCAGTGCTGTTTTACTGCCAGTGCTATGTCGGTCTACGTGGACCGAGCGTCCACTTCTCCCCCGTACTTTATGAAACGCCTCTACGAAACGAACCTATGCTAACGATGCATGACCGGTCAGTCTTTCACTCACGCGCCATAACTGACGGGCCAAGTTTTGGTCATATGACATCGGCGATGATTCTACAGCCTCCCTTTTGTAAAAATACCGGCTTGTCACACCTTCGACTTCTGCTGAAGAGGCAAGATAGATGGGTGTCTCCGCTCCTTCTTCCGGCGTGAGGGCGAAGAAGCCCATAAACCACTTAAGGAACGGTCCGATCATAGAAAAGTTGGTGCGGTAGATATCCGTCGCAACATGCCCCGGATTGAGGGCGTTAACCGTGATTTTATCCCCATCAAGCCGGCGAGCCAGCTCATAGGTGAACAAGATGTTTGCCAGCTTCGAGCGGGCGTACGCTTTCATTCCAAAGTACCCTCGCTTGAAATCCAAATTGTTAAAATCCATCGCTCCATATTGATGAGCGCCAGAGGAGACGTTGATAATCCGGCCCGAGGGACTCATCTTCAGCATGTTTAATAACTGGTTGGTGAGTAAAAACGGTGCAAGGTGATTCACAAGGAACGTAATCTCCACACCGTACGCTGTTTGACGGCGAGTGTTGAAGTATGCTCCTGCATTGTTGATGAGAACATCGAGGCGCGAATACTGGTTCTTGAAGGACAAAACGAGATCCTGTACTTGTTGAAGATCAGTGAAATCAGCCAAGAGATAGCGGACAGATTGGCTGCCAGTCTCAGACCGGATTCCTTGGACGGTCTTATCCGCTTTCAGTTGATTGCGTCCGACCACAATAACCTGCGCGCCTCTCGCCGCAAGGGCATTAGCTGTAACCTCGCCAATACCAGAGGTGGCGCCTGTAACCAAACATACTTTTCCATGCATGTCTGAGGTCGGATTAGCAGTGTTGGTCATCACAGTGGGATTGACACCTATCCCATCGACACGAAAAAGCCCGTGAAATAAGGAACGAGCCAGATAACCCAGACAAGGACGCTGAATTTATGGAAATTAGCGATTGCCTTCTCATCTTTGCGCGCCAGCACGATGCTAGCCCAAGTGGCGTGAACCAGCATTAACAAGATTGCGAGCACTCCTGTAACTCCATGGATATCAAAAGTTAGACCTCCAGCCATCTCCATCATCATCCCTGTCCCCACGGTGTCGAATATTAATCCTCCCCAGAAGAAGATCAAATGCCATCCTTTCAATCGACCAGCAAAACGCTCGCTCCAGACGCCTATCGTGTAAAACACCAGCGCCAGGCTAATCAGGATCGTTGAAAGCATCATTTCACTTGCCATTGGAACTCCTTTTCATCCTATGCCTCTCCCCTCGACTGCATCTTGAAATCTCTGAAATCGATCTAAAAGAAGACTTTTATTCCTTCCTCGTAGGCTCAAGGAACTTCGGTTAAGGGATGAGCCTCGAAGAACGCCCACATGACCTCGCTGGCGTTAATATCACTGCTTGTCTTCCCAACGTAGGTTGGCCGGCCTCCCGGCCATGTGTGACCCCCGCCCTCGATCGTGTAGAGAATGATCTCTGCTGTGTCTTTGCAGCCGGTGTAGTGCAACCCGCTAGCATCACCATGCGCCGGGATGAGCTCAGGCGCCATTGTACAACCATTGCGTTCTGCCCATGCCTCGATATAGGATTTCACAGACGGGAACGAGACGGGATGCAGTGATCGATTGATCGACTCGGAGATAAACGATTCACTCTCTATTCCACCTTCATAGGCGACGAGGGGATCATCGGTCCCATAGAAAGCAATGAGCGAAATTGGCCGCTCCGGATTGCATCCCCCGGGTGGTTCAACCGGCGGGCCGGTTACTACCCCAACCGCGGCCACTTTGCCAGCCAGTTCGCAGGCCACACGGTTCGCCATTGAGCCGCCGTTGGACATCCCATCTACGTAAACTCGTAAAGGATCGACGGTCACGAAGCTGTTCACTTCATCGATCAAGTCAGCGATGAAGTGAACATCGTCTACATCACTGTCGGTGAAGGTCGTGCTCGAATTCCAGCGGAGAGGAAAGGAAGTGCCTTGCGGGTAGGTTACGAGAAAACCTTCTGTGTCGGCAACTTCGTTCCAGCGAGTCAAATATAGCTGACCCGTTGGATTTGAGGTAAACCCGGGCAAACTGATAATTAAAGGCAAAGATTGCCCTTGCTCGTATTCAGCAGGAATATGAAGCAGATAGCAGCGCTGTAAGCCATCGGACACAATTGATCTGGCCGATGTGCCCGGTCGGGGAGTTTCTGAGGCCGAGACCATGCAAGCGGTGTAGGGGTTCATGGCGAGGAAACCGAACAGGCAGGTTAAACTGATCAGGGACAAAGCGACGATGCCTGTTAAGCGAAGAAGGAAAAACTTGTTTGTGCGTCGCATGTCGAGTCCTAATGAAGGATCTCCCATCCCCTCTCCCTTGCATATGGTTCAAGAAAAGCATCAGGCACAACCGCAATGGGAAACCCGACAGCTTCAAGAAGGTGGATATCTGATCGGCTATCTGCGTAGGCGAAACTCTTCGACCAATTAACGTCCTTCGTGCCGCGCAGATATTCTTCAAGCCGTGTCACCTTATCTTTACCCTGACAAACTGGAAGTTCGGACCCACCTGTGTAGCGCCCGTTCTTCATGAGTATCGGTGTCCCCACCGTTTCCATAATTCCCAACTGATGCCCGATTTCACGAAGCAGCGGGGAGAAGGTACCGGAAACCAGGATCACTCGATCGCCCGCGTCCTGATGATCGCGCAATCGAGCCATCACCTGTGGCCGCACCTTCGGCAGAACATACTGCTCCGCCAGCCATTTGAAAGCATCTTTTGCTTCCTCTGGAGTCCAGCCCCGTACTGTCCAACCCATATCTCGAGCCCAGATTGAACGAGACGTGGCTTCGGATACAAAGCCTAACAGTTGAAGCCACCAAATGGGCATATGGGTGAGCATGTATGTATAAAGCTCAAGACGTTTTACACGACGAGTCCGGTGGTGTTCGGCAAGACCAAGAGTGATGTGACCCGTATATAGAGTCCCATCAAGGTCGAAAATCGCAGCAATATCTCCAGACGTAATGTTTTCCACTATCCTCTCCCACCAATTGGTACATTCACATTCCCGGCACCCGTTGACCGGATGCATGATACTTGATCCGGTATGGCTTCGGGCATGTGGTCCATATTGAATTTCGCTAAGGCTATGCCGATCGGGAGCAGAGCGCAAGCCCGGGTGCTGCACACAGGCAGCGGATTATAAACTCACTCTTCAGCGAAGATCCCCCTCACCCAACCTGGAGCACGGTTGCGATAATGCCTCGCTTTAAAGATAATGTTTTCAATCATACGAGACCAACTGAGCGAAGAACGCATGGAGGCTATTCATGGCAGTATTGAACACGATCGCTGAACTAATGGAGATTGCCGCAATTACCGCTCCCAAGACCCGCGGGCAGGATTTTGTGGTTGTAAAAACGGTCGAGGGAGAGGATCTGCAACTCCTGGGAAAGGGAATGAAAGATTACGCTCAACGGATCGGCATCGACGGTTTCGCGCGCGATGGTCAGAACGTCCTAGATTCCGGCGCAGTGGTGCTTATCGGCATCAAGGATGGTGAGGTTGCAGACCTTAACTGCGGTGCATGCGGGGCTGAAGCATGTATCGTCATCAATACTTACGAAGGTGAATTTAAAGGGCCTCAATGCCCATTTCGGGTGCTTGATATGGGAATCGCTCTCGGCTCAGCCGTCAAGACTGCCAGCCTGATGAACGTAGACAATCGCATCATGTACAGGGCAGGTGTGGTTGCACGAGAGCTTGGATTGATCGATGCCGACTTCGTGATGGGGATCCCACTTTCAGTGACCGGCAAGAGTATTTACTTTGACCGCTAGCAGCGAGAAGAGGGTAGATGCCGCCCAATGGACTCTACCCTCTCCCCTGTTCTTAAAATGACTACGAGTTGAGGCGTTCTCTAATATTTTGGACTAACTCCTCAACCGGAACATACATGCTCCCCCCATTCTCAGGGGCACCATAATCCTGAACCCAAACCACGGTTCCATCGGCGTCCACCAACACAAAGGTGTGCCCGGGCTCACCGCTGCCGACCGCCCATTTCAACACACCAAAGGCGTCCGACACCTCGTGATCCGCATCCGTCAACAGCGGGATGCGGGTCTCGTATTCTGCTGCGGCTTGCGCAAGTTCCGCAGGTGAATCAAAAGCAATACTCAGAAATGCTACGTCCAGGGCCTGAAAATTCGGATCGTTTTGCAGATCGACGATCTGCTGCAGGCAAAGCGGTCAACCAAGCGCCATGTGAAAGTACAGCAGCACCGGTTGTTCGCCGCGGTAATCGGACAGTGAAACTGTTTCACCACCGGCTGCGAGAAGACTGAAATCCGGCGCACGATCGCCAACTTCCAGCCCCGACCCCGACGCGCCACATGCTGTAATAAGGATCGCCGCCAACGCTATGGAGATAATCAGGGAGATACGTTTACGACCTTCTGCTTTATTTTCTCTATGCTTCATGAATCTTTCCTCCTATGTTAGAGGGAGCTTGCCGGGCTTGTATGTGCTTAACTTTGAACGTCCTCACTCATGAGCTGGTACTGCTCGCGAGTGATCTCCCCATTTGCGTACCGCTGGTCAAGGATCTCGCGTGCGCTTAAACGATTTCTTTTTGCCGAAACTCCAGTGTTCGACCCACCGGTCAAGATAACCTTTACCAGCCAGACGGCACCCGCGATTAACAAGCACCAGAACAGGAGCATGAGCAGTAACCCAAAGAAACCAAATCCCATCATCATCGGGAACTCTCCTTACATCTGAAAAATAACTAACAACTCGACATCATGGGAGGCCTAGCCCTCCCATCTGTTCAGTTCAAATCCGAAAGCATTTGTTGATAGAGATCTCGATCGATCTCTCCACGTGCATAGCGAATGTCAAGGATTTCCCGCGGGGATGAAGGAGCGCCCCCTGAAGTCTGGTGAGAGGTGAAACCTGCCCCACCTGCTGTAAAACGACGTACAACCCAGACGATCAACAAGATGACACCTGCGATGATGGCCAGGTTGACAATCAACCCGATCCACCCGAAGGAACCGAACTCCCCCAGATCACCAATTCGGCAACATCCAGAAAACCAACCCATCATATTAGTAACTCCTTTACTTGTGAAACGCTCGTGGAATTCAGAGCGTTCGCTAATGATATGAAAGGATCTTAGCCGCCGTTTATAAAGGTCTCTTCGCGTGAATATAAAGATTTGGTAAAGAAAGGGGGGACGTTAATTCTTTTAAGATTGTTCGGAAAGTGGAACCCCTTGCGGGTTGTGTCTATCTCAAATACTTCTGCCTTATGTGGAATGCGCACACTCTACTTGCGGCCGTAGGTTGCACCTGCACCTTGATGTCTGTGTATAAACCTCCCATAGTTCATAAACCTCCCGCAGGTTTTGAACCTGCGGGAGGTTTGGGGAGTGATTGGTTGTGAAAAGGCAACGGGCCGACACATGGGTCGGCCCCTACGATATATTAATGTGGTGGATCAGCCAGCGACTGGCAGCGTGAAGGTGAATGTACTTCCCTTGTCGGCGCCCGGGCTTTCGGCCCAAATACGCCCTCCGTGAGCCTCTGTGAGATGCCTGGCTATCGTCAATCCGATTCCGCTGCCGCCCACTGAGCGCGAGCGAGAGCTGTCCACACGGTAAAAACGGGTGAAGATATGGTCTATGTGTTCAGCCTGAATACCTACGCCTGTATCGGAGACAGAAATTAGAACCTCGTCTCGCTCCTGCGAAGCCCGAATTGTTACTGCGCCTCCTGGCGGCGTGTATTGTAGTGCGTTCCCCACCAGGTTAAGTAACACCTGCCCGAATCGATCTTCATCTGCATAGACAAGCGGAAGTTCTGCATCTAGTTCAAAGTTTAACGAAACCCCCTTCTCCTCGAACTGCCGGATCAAGGTCGTCTTTGTGATCTTGACCAGTCCTTGAACCTCCCGGAGGAGGAGGTTCATCTCATATGCGCCCGCTTCGACTCTGCTTAGTTCCTGCAGATCGTCAATCAGGCGCTGCAGGCGATCAGTCTGGCGATGGATCTGTTGGAACGTTTGGACATCGGGGGTTAGCACTCCGTCTATCAGACCTTCCATTGAACCCTTAATCGTGGTCAACGGCGTTCGCAGTTCGTGGGCGACATCGCCGATCAATTGTCGCCTCATGTCTTCTGTATACTCGAGCTTAGTTGCCATCTGATTGAAACTCAACGCTAATTGAGCTAGCTCATCTATCCCAGCCTCAGTAATATCTCCGGGCACATCGACTCGTTCGTCGTAGTGACCATCAGCGATCCGCTGACTTGCGACCATCATCTGGCGAATAGGGGCAACGACCTGGCGGCTGCCGATCAGGCTAACGACGACTGCCGCCGTAAAGGCGGCTGCGATTGCCAGGCCGAGCGCCTCATTGACCGCGTTGCGGAAATTTGTGAATAAATCCAGCCCCAGATCCGCCGCGTCACCCATAATCGAGGCATTCCCCATCATTTCGTTCATCGCAGCTAGATGGTGATCAAAAGCAGTGGGTGCCGTAAACTCCGCAGCTGTAGCCAAGACAATGAACCCCACCAAGAGAACGATCAGATAGGAAAGGAAGATCTTCCACCCTAAGCGGCGGCGGATGGCTTTCATCATCGTCATAACACCTCATCCTCGAATCGATAACCCACTCCCCTAACTGTGGCAATGAATCGATCATCACCCAATTTCTGCCGGACGTGCCCTATGTGGACATCAACCACTCGAATCTCGCCAAAGTAGTCAAAGCCCCAGACTTTTTCGAGCAGCTGCTCACGGCTGAGGACGATGCCGGGATGCTCCGCGAGGGTACGGAGCAGGTCGAATTCGATCGCGGTGAGATTCACCAATTTATCGTCCACAGAGATCGTCCGCCCGCCGGTATCAATGCGGATATGTTGGAAAGAATGGACGGAACCCTCAACCCGGCTGTCACCTTTCCGCATTCGACGCAGCGCAGCTTTAATTCGAGCCATCAACTCACGCGGGCTGAAAGGTTTGGTTAGATAATCGTCTGCACCCACCGAAAGTCCAACAATCTTATCCATCTCCTCTGACTTCGCGGTCAGCATGATGACATAGACGTCGGATTCCCGGCGAAGCCGGGAAAGCAGTTCAATCCCATCCATCCCGGGGAGCATGATATCCAGGATAATTAATTCGGGCTTGAACGCCCGCGCCGCCTTGAGCCCGGAGGGGCCATCCATGGCGGTCCGGACTTCATATCCATCATTGTGGAGATAAGCGGTGACGAGATCGAGAATGCTCTGCTCGTCGTCAATTACTAAGATCTTAGCGGAGGGCACAATTCGCTCCTGAGTCTATACACGGTGTAGGTCGAGTACTGAATCTTTAACCATTGTATACAAATAAAGGTGGACCGGACTCATTGTTCCAGCCCACCTTAAAAGTTTGACTTTTTTAATCACTCTCCATGCATCTCGAGTAGATCGCCGTGCCAAGTGTGAAGAAAAACCTGCCCCGTATACCCGTTGACGCTTAACATACCGACCGTTTGACCGTCGTGGATCGTGTGGCAGTGGGGATCTCAAGGAACTGCGAGCTTAAAGGATCGAGGGAGGGAAGATTCCGTCACAGACAACGTGTGTTTAATCTTTCAGAATCTCAAAAGCCTGAAGCATTGGTCTAAGATTAATCAAGAATAGCAGGGTGATGATAACGGAGGATGACAGGCACCAGAGGCAAACCGCACGGATGACGAACGGCTCCAGATAGGTCAGATAGATCGAGAACAAGACTCCAAAGAGCGTCATCCCGATGATCACGGCCGGTGTAAGCCTCGCCACTTTATCTTCTCGAAATCGCCCCCAGATCCAGGCTGCAAATACGCCGAGATAACCCAGTACACCCAGCAATCCCACCGGCATTACTCCCAGCAACCAGGCGTACGGACTGCTTTGCACTGTGTTGCAGTCGCCAACCGGTCCACAGAAAGCGGGGATGGATTGCGTTTCAACATAAGCGAGGTAGCCGGCGATAAACACACCCACTAGAGCTAATATTGGCGTTGCCTTTGCCAGCCATGGAGGGTCCGGTTTGATTTTCACTCCCCGACAAATACGAATAACGATAAATCCAGCATAAAACAACGCCAACACCATGCCTATCAGAGTTGAAACCGCAAGCCCAGCACCATCCACTTTTAGCGTTAGGGGCAGATCGACCGCTGTCGTGAACGTTCCGATCTCTCCGGTGAGCATGAACCGTTGGGTCGTTAATCTCTCGAGGAACACATCCAGACCCGGAACCTGGGGAAAATCGACGCCACCTTCCGCAAGATATGTTTGAAGCAGAGGAGGTAGACGAGTCTGGATAACATCGGAGCCGATCAGCACCTCATCTCCGATGATCAAGAACGGTACCCCTGTATTTTCTTTCGCGATCCCGAATTCAGCTGCGATTTGATAAAGCTCATCTACATCCTCCACCGTTACGATCTCTATCAGCAAAATCTCCAAGAGCCCGCCATGTTGCTCTTGCAGCGGCGGAAGGACACTCTCCATCACATTGTGGCAATGGGGGCAGCTTTGCATCCAGAAAAACAAGATATGAATGACTGCATCCTGACTTTCCGATATAGCTTCCTCCCGTGCCACCTGGGTAGCTAGAGATCTGATGCGGTCGGCGTGCAGCACACAATCATCACAATCATAGGTTGGGGATGGAGTCGCAATAGCAGTAGTTGGCGTAGGAGGTATCGTCGCCGGATCCGCAGACCTGATGCTCTGTTCCTCCTTGCAAACATGGCATGCCTTATCGGTGTGAATGGATTGTGAAATGGTAGGGGGGATATTCGCCGCGATCTGCCAGGGAATAAGCGGCAAGGATAGCAAAAGAAAACAAAGATCAATTGTGCGCATGAATCCAACCTCAAGATCTTATCTGATCACCGATGTTAGAAACATCGTAGCTGTCTGGGCACCAATAAAAAGTTTGTCTATCCAATAACCACGGAGACTACTCTCCGTTGTCACAATCGAAACACCAATCCGTTGACCGATTGGTCATAAGCTTCTTTCCACACCCCAAGCAAATCACCTCACGCAGGCCGTTTTTCTTCGACACGGGCTTAGGGCGGAGTTCTGGAGGCAGGCTGTTGAAAGGGTCTGGCACACACGTGCACGTGAGCTCATATTCACCGTTTGGTGTATCTTGGTCCTTCGGTTTATTCGTGACTTCACTCATGGCATTCTCTCCGCTAACCGGCGGCAGGAGCCTCCGGGAGCATGTTTTGAAGGTCAATATAGCTTTTCTGATGTTCAGCCTCGGATAAGACCGGGCATTCGCCGAGGCTTATCTGAGATGCAATCAGCTTAAGCGCGAAGGTGTAACACGTCGGCTCCCCACAGGCCTTGCAATTGGTGAGCGGCAGCAGTTTGTACACAGCCAGGTGCGTCGGACGCTGATGCGTTTCAAAGTCGGGATCAATCTCCTCCCGCCGCTCCCATGTGCGATTCACCAGATCGATCAGACCTTCGATTTCTTTTTCCGCTGCCTGGCGATCATCCAAGTTGCTTATGAGAATTTCAAAGGGATGGAAAGCGTGAGAATGGCCATCCATCTTCCAAGTGAGCGCCGGGGCGGCGGGATTGTATACCGCGCCGTGCAATATGGCGTTTAAGTAAGGGAGGACTTCGTTAATGTCCATATTCAGTCTTGCCTTGGCAGCGAAGCGCTCAGCCCCTGGTTCGCACGGCGGAGAGAAAACTTCAAGGACGTAGTCTTTTATTAGCTTCACGCAGAATTTCTCCAATTCACCTTCTAGAACACAGTCGGCGGCTTCTATTGGAGATGACACCCTCAATAGCCGCCCTCATCGTTTCTAGATTTTTTATCCAAGTGCTCGATGTACGCTCCCGCGCACAGTACTCCCCTGGACTCGTAGTCCTATTTCTTCGCTCTTCGAAGACAAGAAAATTCCTAAATCAGTTCGCAATTGCCTCCACAGGCACCTGGAAAAATCGTTCCTTAATCCACAAGGCGACATATACCAACCCGATTAGAACGGGAACTTCGATGAGTGGACCAATCACCGCAGCCAAGGCCTCCTGGGAGGCGATCCCGAAAGTGCCCACCGCTACAGCGATGGCCAACTCGAAGTTATTGCTCGCCGCGGTAAAGGACTGCGTTGCCGACATCTCATAGGAAAAACCCCTCCACTTCGAGACGACGAAGGATACCAGGAACATGAGTATGAAATAAATGAAGAGGGGGATCGCCACGCGCAGGACGTGCCAGGGGTTGGCGAGAATTTTGTCACCCTGCATGGAAAACATGACGATAATCGTGAAAAGTAAGCCGATTAAAGCCGTGGGACCTAAGCGGGGAGCGAACTCTTCGTCGTACCATTCGGCACCCTTACGTCTGACCAGCGCGAGGCGTGTGATCGCCCCGGCAGCCAATGGTATACCCAGGAAGATGAAGACGCTTTTGGTGATATCCAACATGGAAATTTCTACGATCATTCCCGCAGCACCAAACCAACTGGGCACTACGCGCAGGTAGAAGTAAGCCAGTGGGCTGTACATCAAAATCTGGAAGACAGAGTTCAGGGCCACCAGAACGGCGCAGTATTCGCTGTCGCCTCCAGCGAGCATATTCCAGATTAAGACCATGGCGATACAGCGCGCCAGGCCGATGATGATCAATCCAGTGCGGTAGCCCGGGAGATCTGGGAGGAAGATCCAGGCCAGGATGAACATGATGGCCGGTCCAATGATCCAATTCAAGATCAATGACACCCCAAATTGCTGTTTTGCCTGGGTGATCTTCCCCAATTCCTCATATTTCACCTTGGCCAGAACGGGGTACATCATCCACAGCAGGCCAATGGCGATGGGCAGTGAGACGGTGCCGATGCGGAGTACGTCGAAGACATCCTTCACGCCGGGCACAGCGGCGCCCAACCCCACCCCGGCCGCCATGGCCAGCAGGATCCATAATGGCAGGAAGCGATCCAGAACAGATAAGCGCCCCACCATGCCTGAATGTGGTGTGGATTCAATCTTATTAGGTTGTGACATTGGGAAATTGACCTCCGTGTGTGGTTGCTCGAGACCTTCAGAAGGCCGCTAGAATGTAGCCGAAAATATAACCAGCCAGAGTGCTGAAAACACTCACCAGGGCTACATATGCGACCGTCTTTTTTCGCCCTAAAATCCGACCTGTGACAAGGATGCTTTGGATCGAGAGTGCAGGATCCGCCAGCAGGTACGCCAGCAAAGGCCCGCGGTGCATTCCCAGATCGAGGAACATGCGAGCGATGGGCACTTCAACTAGCGTCGGGAAGTACAGGAACACGCCAAAAACCACAGCGATGAAATTTGCCGGTATGGTGTTCTCGCCGGCGAGAGATTGGATCAGTTCCTGAGGCAGAATCACTCGGGCCATGCCGGCGATGAAAACGCCAAATACCAGGAGTGGGAAGATTTGCTTGATGAATTTCCATGT
>Ga0255054_10000337_pt1 | contig 27887 bp, 22 predicted proteins | sample JV7_2_23_MG_FD_188634 | JGI IMG/M metagenome (GOLD analysis project Ga0255054, IMG submission 188634) | Seawater microbial communities from Jervis Inlet, British Columbia, Canada - JV7_2_23 | ecosystem: Environmental > Aquatic > Marine > Inlet | place: Canada: British Columbia | collected... | reverse complement strand
GCATCTCGAGGGCTTCGGGAGTCGGGGCATGGCGCTCGGAGTCCCAGTACGGTGACAGCCGGCGCAGACTGGCCACAATCTCCGGGAAGACCTCGATGACCGTGTCGATCTCCGATTCGGTGTTGTAACGGCTGAGGCTGAAGCGTACCGACCCGTGGACGGCGGTAAATGGCACCTTCATTGCGCGCAGGACGTGTGAGGGCTCGAGCGAGCCGGAGGTGCAGGCCGAACCCGAGGAGGCGCAGATACCGTGCTCGGAGAGCTGGTAAAGGATGCCTTCGCCCTCGATGAAGTGGCAGGCAACGTTGAGGGTATTATCCAGTCGGTCTGCATCGCCGCCGTTGACCTCGAGGTAGGGAATGCGGGCCACCAGCTCCTTTTCGAGCCGATCGCGCATGGCGGTGATGCGTGGTACGTCCTCGTCGCGGCCGTCCATCGCCAGCTCGAGAGCGCACGCGAGACCGACGATGAAGGCGACGTTTTCGGTGCCGGCTCGCCGGCCCTCTTCCTGATGGCCGCCGAGCAGGTACGGTCTGCAGGGTGTGCCGCGGCGGATGTAGAGGGCGCCGATGCCTTTGGGGGCGTGGAGCTTGTGGCCGGAAAAAGAGAGCAGGTCGACATGCTTGAAGCTATCGCCAAGGTCGATTTCGAGCTTGCCGACCGTCTGAGTGGCGTCTGTGTGGAAGACGATCGACGGGTCGGTCTCCTTGGTGATTCGCGACAGCTCTTCGACCGGGAAGATGACCCCCGATTCGTTGTTGGCGTGCATCACCGATACGAGCAACGTGTCGGGGCGTAGGGCTCGTACGAACTCGGTGGTATTGATCCGACCCTGGGTATCGACGGGTACGAAATCGACCTCGAAGCCGCGCCGTTCGAGATCCCGCGCGACCTCGAATATCGCCGGATGCTCGACCGCTGTGGTGACGATGTGACGCCGTTCTGGGTTGGCGGCAATGGTGCCGAACACGGCGGTGTTATTGCTCTCGGAAGCGCAGGACGTGAAGAGGACCTCCGTTGGTCTGGCACGGCCGAGCAATCGGGCGATCTTCTTGCGGGCGTCGGTGATGGCGTCAGCAGGGCCGCGCGCGGCCTCGTACATCGAGCTTGGGTTGAAGTACTCGCCGGTGAGGTAGGGCATCATGGCGTCCACGACCTCGGGTGCGACCTGTGTGGTTGCGTTGTTATCGAGATAAATTATCGCCACGAAGCCTCCGGCTATTGAGCCTCTTCTGAGTTTTCCCTATTTTCTTTTGTTCCGTGGGCGCCCGCCAGGCGCACACGGAAGAAAAGAACAAGCTTCACACCTGCACGACCCGAATCCGCTCATCAACCCGATCCTTCAACGCCTGCTCGACCATCAGCTCGATGGTGCGGGTGCTGCCGACACAATCGGCACAGGCCCCTTTCATGCTGCAGTAGATGATGGTGTCCTTGATGTCGACGATCTCGAGGTCGCCGCCGTCTTTGGCGAGTTGTGGCCGGACGTGCTCGTCGAGCACGGTTTCCACCAGCTTGGCGAACTTGAAGGGAGACATCTCGTGTGGAGGCTCGGCCCTTTTCGGCTCTCGGGCCATCGGCAAGATCGGCAGCTCCTTGAACGCGGTCGGTCGCTTGCCCCACACCTTGTTCAGAATGTCCTGCAACCCACCGGGAGTGTGGTGGCACGACATGCAGGCGCCGCCGGCCTTGATGGCGCCGGTGATATCAGCGATCGTCTTCAGCTCGAGCTCTTCGATCTTGCGCTCGATATAAGGTTCGGTGAGACCGAAGCAGGTGCAGACGAGTCGCCCTTCCTCCTGCTCGTCGCGGCTGATGTCGACCCCCAATACGGCGAGATCGACACCGCGTTTCTGGGCCCAGTTGAAGACCGCCGCCTCGAGGGCCTCGGCACCCATCACGGAGCAGTGGATCTTGGCCTGGGGGAGGCCCTCCAGGTAGTCGACGATGTCCTGGTTGGTTATCTTCAGGGCTTCAATCGGCGTGAAATCCCCTTCCTCGATGATGGAACACAGGGCCTCGGAAGCGGCGATAGCCGAGGTGCAGCCAAAGGTCAGGTAACGAGCCTCGGTGATGCGGTCCTTCAAGGGATCGTCGGCGTCGCGGTTGGCGCGAAAGGTGAACCGGAGGGCGTCGCCGCACGCCATCGACCCGTGCTCGCCGAAGCCGTCGGCATCCTCGATCTCGCCCAGGTGAGTGCCGGGTTTTCCCTGCACCGCCGCCATGAAGAGCTCAGTAGTTTTCTTTGAGTAGTTCCAGGTCATCAAACCTCCGCGCACCACGAGGCGTGATGCACAGGGAATGATAACTGATCCAGCTGAAGTACACTCGGACGATGATGCAGATTGCTTTCCTGATGGCGAAAGGTTGGAGGGCAGCAGCCCTCTTGTTGCTCGTGCTGTTTTTGCCCGCCGGCGCGGTTAATGCGGCACACCCGGAGGCGGCACGGGGTTCGGGTGGGGCGGTCGCCAGTGCCGCTCCGGCTGCCACCGAGGCCGGTCTCGAGGTTCTCCGGGCGGGCGGAAACGCCGCCGATGCGGCGGTGGCCACCGCCCTCGCGCTGGCCGTGGTCCGACCGCGGGCCGGCAACCTTGGCGGAGGCGGATTCGCGGTCACTCGCTTTGGCAGCGAGGTGAAGACGCTCGATTTTCGCGAGACCGCCCCTGCAGAGGCGACCCGCGACATGTACCTCGATGAACAGGGCGAACCGCGGCCAGGAGCTTCATTGATCGGACCACTGGCCGCGGGAGTGCCGGGATCACCGGCCGGGCTGTACGAGCTCCACAAAGAGCTCGGTCGGCTGCCCTGGGCGGAGGTGGTGGCGCCGGCGATCAGGCTCGCACGGGACGGGTTCACGGTCGACCGTCGTCTCGCAAATGGGACTAAAAAGTACGCCGATCACCTCGGACGATTCTCGGAGACTGCGGCGGTGTGGCTGCCGGGCGGCCAACCGCCGGAGGCGGGAAGTACGATGCGCCTGCCCGGACTTGCGGCGACGCTCGAAGCCTATGCTGCGAGAGGGGCGCCGGCGATTACGGAGGGGCCGATCGCCGCGGCGGTCGAGCTTGTCGCGCGCCGCCATGGCGGCGTGCTGCGCGCCGCCGATCTTGCCGCCTATCGCCCGGTGTGGCGAGAACCGGTGCGGTTCGAGGCCTTTGGCTGGCAGGTGGCTTCGATGCCGTTGCCGTCCTCAGGCGGCATTATTCTCGGTCAGACGTGCGGCTTGCTCGAACGCCTTGAATGGGCCAAATTCTCTCGCTTTGGCGCCGATCGGTTCCACCTGTTGGTCGAGGTGTGGCGCCGCGCCTATGCGGACCGCGTGCTGCTCGGAGATCCGCGAACGAGTATGGCGAGCGCGGTCCAGCTTCTCGCCGGCGAGTGGCTCGATTTTCGCGCCGACAGGATCCGCCTCGCCAAAGCGACGCCATCCGACCGGGTTCGCACGTGGTCGCGTGACCTGGTGCCGGAATCGCCGGAGACGACCCACCTGTCGGTGATGGATGCTGACGGCAACGCGGTGTCGATGACGACCACCCTCAACGGCACCTTCGGATGCGGTCTTCTGGTGCCGGGCGCAGGCTTCCTCCTCAACAACGAGATGGACGATTTCGCAACTGCGCCCGGTCAACCGAATTTCTACGGACTGATTCAGGGTGAGGCCAACTCAGTCGGACCGGGGAAACGCATGCTGTCCTCGATGACGCCTACCATCGCCTGGCGCGGCAAGGAGGTCATTGTGATCGGCTCGCCGGGCGGGTCGAGGATCCCCACTGCAACGGCCCAGGTGCTTCTCAACCTCGTCGTCGACGGTGACGAGCTGCAGGCGGCGGTGGATCGAGCCCGCGTTCATCATCAATGGATGCCGGACCTCCTCTTTACGGAGGCGCACGCGCTGTCGCCCGAAACCGCGAAGGCGCTCGGGCGGCGCGGCCATGAGCTACGGCCCGTCACCGCGCTTGGAGAGGTCCATTCGGTTCGGCGTGAGATCGGCGGGGAGATGCAGGCGGCCCAGGATCCACGAGGTCCCGGCACCGCCGAGGTCGTGCATCCGGCCATAAATTGATGCGGCTCCTCGACGAGTTCAAAGCCGAGCACCTGCTTGTCGACCGGGTGGCCGGATCGCTGATCCGCTTCGCCGAGATGGCGGCTCGTGGTGAAACCTCCGCGGAGGATGTCGCCGATTTCGTCCACTTCTTCAGGGTCTTCGTCGCGGGCTACCACCACGAGAGGGAAGAAAAGACGCTTTTCCCGACGCTGATAGAAAAGGCCGAGGTGCCGGCAGACCGCGGGCCGCTGCCGTCGATCGAGGCGGATCACCATAAAGCGGCGGCGTTGGTCGACGAGTTCGAAGAGGCCGGCGGGAGCCAGGAAAAAGCGGCCGATGTTGCCCGGCGCCTGGCTCACCACCTCTGGGAGCACGTCGACAAGGAAGACAGCGTCCTCCTGCCCGAGTCTTCTGAACGATTGCGGCGCAACGGGGCGACCCGGCTCGAGGGTCGCCCGCCGACCGCGGAGGAGGAGGCCGCCCGCGGTCTCGGTGAGCAGCTCACCGGACGTTTCCCGCCCCTCGACGATCCCGAGGTTGTCCGCGGTGACGGTTGCGTGGCGTGTTCAGCGTTCGGAGAGACCTGTGGCGGTATCGAAACGGAGTGGTGGAATACCTGGGAGCACGAGTACCATCGCTCCCTCGACGAAGGCTAGATTGATTTCGAATTTCGGATTTCGGATTTTCCACCCAACCTCCCTCCAAAGGTGCGGCGGAGGTGCCATTCTTGACATTGTTTGAGCCTGGTCCCTTCGGTTCGGCAGGGTGTTTCAGGCAAACAATGTCAAGGGTGGCTCCTCTCGGGAAGCGCCTTTGGAAACGGTCCGCGTGCGGCGGAGGTGCCTGGCATCCCGACATGATGTTGTCCTCAACATCATGGCGGCGTGCCTGGCATCCTCACGGGAAGGGTGTGCGGAAACGGTCGTCACGCCTCCGGGTCGTAATCCGGAAAATGCTCCACGATGACGTCGAGGTGACCGGTGAGCTCCTTGAGCTCTCGGGTCAGTGCGCGGCCGATCACCAGACGTTGGACCTGGTTGGTGCCCTCGTAGATCTGGGTGATCTTGGCGTCGCGCATGTACTTTTCAATTGGGTAATCCCTGCAGTAGCCGTATCCGCCGAAGAGCTGTACGGCGTCGGTGGTCACCTTCATCGCGGTGTCGGTGGCGAAGACTTTGCCCATTGCGGCCATCTTGTTGACGTTCTTGGCGCCGGAGTCGATCAACCGCGCCGAGGCATAAACCAGCTGTCGCGCCGCCTCGATCTGGGTCGCCATGTCTGCAAGCATGAACTGGACCGCCTGGTGGGACATCACGGTCTGACCGAACTGGCGTCTCTCCGAGGTGTAGCGAAGGGCCCATTCGAACGCGCCCTGGGCTAGGCCGAGGGCCTGGGCCGCAACCCCGGGACGGGCGCGGTCAAGGGTCATCATCGTGTTCCTGAAGCCGCCCCCCTCGCGGTTGCCGAGGAGCTGTGAAGCGGGCACCCGGCAGTCGACGAAGTCGAGCTCGTTGACCGACGCGGTGCGGATTCCCATGGTGTCCTCGCGCTTGCCGACCGTGAATCCGGGGGTTTCCTTTTCGACGATGAAGGCCGAGATGCCGCGCATCCCCTTGTCCGGCTCGGTGAGGGCGTAGATGGTGAAGACCGAGGCCACGCCCCCGTTGGTATTCCACTTCTTGTGGCCGTTGAGGACGTAGTCGTCGCCGTCCCGAATGGCCGTCGTGCGGAGGCTGCCCGCGTCGGAGCCGGAGGCCTTCTCGGACAGACCGAACGCGATCAGGCTCTCGCCGGAGGCTATCGACGGCAGATACTTCTCCTTCTGCTCGTCGGTGCCGCCGAGGATGATGGGAAAGGACCCGAGGGCGTTGACGGCGTAGGACACGCCAACACCACCGCATGCACGCGAGATCTGCTCGACGATCAAGCACAGGTCGAGCACGCCGCCGCCCTTGCCGCCGTACTCCTCGGGGATCCAGACCCCGGTCAGCTCGTAGGACTTGAGTGCTTCGAGAATCTCCCAGCCATACTCGCCGGTGCGGTCGAGCTCGGCGGCCTGCGGCCGCACGTACTTTTCGGCCACCTCACGAGCCCTCTCCATGTAGTCGATGTTCTGTTTGCTCAACAGCTCGCGCATGGTCGCCTCCTTCAACGATCGTGCCGGACATTTTACACAGCCCGCCCGCGCGGCCAGATGCCAGATACCAGATACCAGATGCCAGATAACGCCGTAGTGAAACACATCATTGGGGAGGGTGGGTGGATCTGGAATCCAGGATCTGGAATCTGGAATCCGGGTGAGTGGACGGGTGGAAAGTGAACAATTCATGCCTCCAGTGCGTAATTCCTAATGAGTCGAGTCGTTGATCGATGAGGAGGAGGAGCCTATGGCCGGCAAAAGAAAACGTTGGTTGATTCTCATCGCCGTGGTTGTGATCGCAGCCGCGGCCGTCGCGTACGCAGCAAAGACCAGAGGAAACGGCAACGGCGAAGAGGAGAAGGGCCCCGAGATCCCGACCCTGGCTGCGAACATCGATGACGTCCAGGTGGTGGTGCGCGAAATCGGCACCGTGGAGCCGGAAGTCAAGGTGGACATCAAGTCCAATCTCTCCGGCAAAGTGGTGGATCTCCCGATCCGCGCCGGCGATGTCGTGAAAAAGGGCCAGCTCATCGCCCGCATCGAGCCCGATGTCAACCAGGCGCAGGACCTGCTCGCGGTGCGGAATCGCGGCGCGGCCGCCAACATCGACCTCGAGGACGCCAAGCAGGACTACGAGGCCAAACGCAAGCTCTTCGAGAATGGCCTTATCTCGGTCGAGGTCAACCGTGAGGCGGAGACCCGCTACCGCCAGGCGATGCAGGCCCACGAGGAAGCCCGCGACCAGATCGGCCTGGTCGAGGCCTCGGGCATTCCGATCGGCGACAACCCGCGGCAGGTGGTCAACATCTTCTCGCCGATGGATGGGGTGGTCATCGAGCGGCCGGTCGAGCTGGGTGAAACCGTGACCGGATCGGGTTCGTTCAACGCCGGCACCGTGATCTCGACCGTTGCCGACCTCGGCACGATGCTTGTCAAGGCCGGCGTCAACGAGGTGGACATCGGCAAGATCCACCTCGGCCAGGAGTCGCGGGTGACGCTTGACGCGTTCCCGCGCGTGCTTTTCAAAGGCACCATCAGCCGCATCGCGCCGGCGGCGCGGCTCGACGACCAGGTCAAGGTCTTCGACGTCGAGATCGCCCTGGAAAAGCTCGGGGTTGAGCTGAGAACAGGCATGACCGCCAACCTGGAAATCCGCGGTGAGATCCGCGAGCAGGTGCTGACGGTGCCGGTCGAGTCCGTGTTCGTCCGCGGCGAGGAGGAGATGGTCTACATCCATCGCGAGACCCCTCTGCCGAAGAAGGCTGCCGAACCTGAGGAAGACGACGAGGCCGCTGCGGACTCAGAAGGCGAGGATCAGAAGAGCGACGAAGAGAAGTGGCGTGACGACCCGCGCCAGGAATGGAGGCGCTGGTTCGAGGAACGCAAGGTGGTGACGGGAATCGCCTCCACCACCGAAGTGGAAATCGTTGAAGGCCTCGAAGAGGGTGAAAAGGTCGCGCTCGCCGATCCGTCCAAGCCGCAGGATGAGAGGTCGTGATGAAAACCCTGATGCAGCTCGAGGGCATCACCAAGGTCTATGGTGAGGGGGACCTCTCGGTAGAAGCCTTGCGCGGCGTTAACCTGGAAGTCGGTGTCGGCGACTATCTGGCGGTCATGGGACCATCGGGCTCCGGCAAATCCACCCTCATGCACATTCTCGGCCTCCTCGACTCGCCGACCGCGGGTTCGTATCTTCTCGACGGCGAGGAGGTTGCGAGCTTTTCCAGGCGCAAGCTGGCGCACCTTCGCAATCAGAAGATCGGTTTCATCTTCCAGAACTTCAACCTGCTACCGAAAGCGAGCCTGCTGCGGAACGTGGAGCTGCCGCTGCTGTACGGTGGTATGGGCCGCAAGGAGCGGCGCCAGCTGGCGTACGAGGCGTTGGCGAAGGTCGGTCTCGCCGACCGCGCGAGGCACCGGCCGAACGAGCTGTCGGGCGGCGAACGCCAGCGTGGCGCCATCGCCCGGGCCCTTGTCGGCCGCCCAGCGGTGATCATGGCCGACGAACCCACCGGCAACCTCGACCAGCAGACCGGGATCGAGATCCTCGAGCTCTTTGACGAGCTGCGGGCCGGCGGCCAGACCCTGATCATTGTCACCCATGATCCGTCCATCGCGGCTCGAGCCCGCGAGACAATTCGCATCGTCGACGGTCTGATCCTACCGAACGGGCAGAAGGCCGCGGCGTGAATCCCGCCCAGTTCCTCCGCGAGGGCTTCGTCGAGATCCGCGAGCACCTCGGCCGTACGGTGTTGCAGACCCTGGGGGTCATCCTCGGCGTCGCCTCGGTGGTGGCGACCCTCGGCATGACCGCGAGCATGGATGCACGGCGCGATCAATACTTTCGCGAATCCGGTGGCACCCTCCTCATGGGGGTCTACAACCAGCCGCCGGGCGAGCTCGAACTGACCGCGCGGCAGAGGGCCAAGACGGGCCTCAAGCTCGAGGACGCGGCCGCCATCAGGGACACCTTCGATGGTTTCGATCTGGTGGTGGCCGAGATCAATCGAAACCACATGGTACGGGCGGGCGCGACCGGAGAGAGCTACCGCATCACCGCCTTCGAGCCCGAGTTCAAGGAGATGCGCAACCTCCACATGGGAAGCGGGCGATACATCACGGCCCACGACATGGAGACTGCGGCCGCGGTGGTGGTCCTCGGCTCGACCCGTGCGCGGGAGCTCTTCGGTACCGCCGATCCGGTCGGCAAGGCCGTCAACATCGACGGCAGGGCCTACACCGTGGTCGGAGTCACCAAGGAAATGGTCTTTTACTTCCAGCGATCGGACACCTACAACCCTCACGAATGGCTTAACCGGCTGATCGTCGTGCCCATCACCTCGTATATGAAGCGTCACCAGGAGCCCGGCGCCGAGCGCATCGACGAGCTCAACCTGCGTCTCCGTTCGCCGGAGGTCCACAAAGAGTCACGAGACGCTCTCGAGCAGCTTCTGCGCTCTCGGCACGGCATCGAGGACTTCGGGGTCTGGGACCGCAAGGAACGGATCGACCAGGGCGAGAGCGAGGGCAAAATCTACAACATCACCTTTCTCGCCTGCGGCATCATCTCGCTGCTCGTCGGGGGCATTGTGATCACCAACATCATGCTCGCCTCGTTCACCGAACGGATGCGCGAGGTCGGGGTGCGGAAAGCGCTCGGCGCCACCGGCTGGCAGGTCTTCGTCCAGTTCCTGATCGAGGCCATCGTGGTCACCGTGCTGGGTGGGGCCGTAGGTCTGGCCCTCGGCATCGTTTTCACCTGGGGCATCATGAACGTCATGCAGATGGACATGACTCTCACCCCTCTGATGGTGATGGTCGCGGTCCTTTCGGCGGCGGTCGTCGGCTTCTTCTTCGGGCTCTATCCGGCGGTTCGGGCCTCGAGGCTCGATCCAGTGGTTGCCCTGCGTTACGAGTGAGGTCTGATGTTTATCGGGGAATCCCTGCGCACGACGTTCACCGAGGTTTGGTCGCACAAGCTGCGATCGTCCCTGACCCTGATCGGAGTCGTCCTTGGCACCTTTGCCGTCGTCTTCATGGTCACCCTGATCGAGGCGGTCAAGGTTGAGGTGTGGAATGGAATCCAGTCCCTCGGACTGAATGGGGTGCTCTTCGTCAGCGCTGATACGCCCGCCTCGAACCTCGACATCAAGCGCGCCCACCTTTCCGAGGGCTTGCGGCTGGAGGACGCCGAATACTTGGTCACGGCCAGCGAGCAGATCGCGGCGGCTGCGCCGGCGGCCTTCTCCCAGCAGGTGATCGCCTGGGGCGATGCCAGCCAGTCAACCCGGATCACCGGCACGACCCCCGCCTATGCGGTGGTCATGAGCCGTGAGGTGGACACGGGCCGATTTCTCTCCGATCTCGATTTGGAACGCAAGCGCCGGGTCGTGTTCCTCGGCCACCTTCTTGCCGAAGAGCTCTTCGACGGCCGTGAATCGGTCGGCCAGTGGGTTCGAATCGGCCACCACCGCTTCGAGGTCATCGGCATCGGCGCCAGGATGGGCAACGATTTCGTCAACGACAGCTGGAGCCGGCGCGAGATGCAGGGCGCAACCATACCGTTGACCACCATGCACGCTCTGTACGGCGGTGGCGAGCGGGTGCCAACCGTCGTCGTCAAGGTCGCGAACACCGACGGTCTGAGCGCCCTCTTTGCGCACCTCAAAAACGTCATCTGGCGTCAGCACAACCGGGTCGAGGACTTCGAGGTCGAGAATGTCGCGGCCGAGATCCTCGATGCGGAGGAAGAGATCGACGAGCAGCTCCGCGGGTGGACCATCGTGCTGTTTTCGATCTCCGCCATCTCGCTGGTGGTTGGAGGGGTCGGCATATTCTCGGTGCTCCAGATCTCGCTCGCCGAGCGCCTCTTCGAGATCGGTCTCCGGAAGTCGATCGGTGCAGAGGACCGGGACATTCTGATTCAGTTTCTGATCGAAGCGGTCTTTCTGTCGGCGGTTGGCGCGCTCATCGGCCTGCTCATGGCGGTCGTCGGTTGCGCGGCCCTTGGCGGTTTCTTCGAGGCCGGTCTGCCGATCTCGGGCTTTGCAGTCTTCCTGGCGATCATCTTTGCGATCAGCATTGGGCTCGTCGCCGGGATCTATCCTTCGCTTCGTGCTGCGCGTCTGACTCCGGTTGAAGCCCTCGCCGGCTGAATCAACAGCACGATACTCGATTCTGGATACTCGATACTCGATCCGCCCACCCACCCCTGACAATTCAGCGAGATAACTTATCGATTCGTTGAATCGAGCATCGAGCATCGAGCATCGAGTAACGAGTAACGAGCATCAAACGCCGGCAGCAGCTTCGAGGCCTCTGGCAAGATCAGCTTCGAGGTCCGCCGCGTCTTCGATACCGACCGACAGCCTGATCAATCCTTCGCCGATTCCCAGGCGTTCGCGCTCGTCTGCCGGGACTGCGGCGTGGGTCATGGTGGCCGGGTGGCAGACCAGCGATTCGACCCCGCCGAGTGACTCGGCGAGTGTAAAGATCTCAACCCCGTCACAGAAGGCGCGTACTTTTTCGATTGCGCCGAGGTCGAAGGAGATCATGCCGCCGAAACCCATTTGCTGGGTCCGCGCGAGTTGGTGTTGCGGGTGGTTGGCAAGGCCGGGGTAGTGGACCACCTCGACGTCTTTGCGAGTCAGCAGGAAGCCGGCGAGGTTGCGGCCGTTCGCCTCGTGTGCCGCCATCCGGACGGCAAGGGTCTTGAGCCCGCGAAGCACCAGGTAGGCGTCAAACGGTCCGAGGATGGCGCCGACGTTGTTCTGCACCGTGTGGAGCTTTTCACCGAGCTCCGCGTCGCGGGCGACGATCACGCCGCCGACCCCGTCCGAGTGTCCGTTGAGGTACTTGGTGGTGGAGTGGACGACCAGGTCGGCGCCGAGCTCGATCGGACGCTGCAGCACGGGAGTCAAGAATGTGTTGTCGACCACCATCAGCGCCCCGCACTTGCGGGCGACTTCCGCCACGGCTGCGAGGTCGGCGAGCTGCATCATCGGGTTGGTCGGCGTTTCAACGAAGATGACCTTGGTGGGCTCCGAACAGGCCTTTTCGAAAGCCTCTGTCTCCGCCGCGTTGACGAAGCTGACGTCGATCCCGTGCCGCTCGGTGACGGTGGTGAAGAGGCGATAGGTCCCGCCGTATAGGTTGTCGGCCGCGACCAGGTGGTCTCCCGGTTCGAGAAGATTGGTGATCGCATCGATAGCCGCCAGACCGGAGGCGAAGGCGATGCCATCGGCCCCGCCCTCGAGCTCGGCCATCGCCCGTTCGAGGGCCGATCGGGTTGGGTTGCCGGTGCGCGAATACTCCCACCCGCGGTGTTCGCCGAACCGTCGGTACGCGTAGGTCGAGGTCGCGTAGATCGGGACGTTGACGGCACCGGTGGCCTCTTCCGGCTCGTGACCGGCGTGGACGCAGGTCGTGGATATCTTCACGAGTCCTCCAAGAAACGGTCGTAGATGTCCTTCGACAGATACCTCTCTGCCGAGTCGGGGATCACGGTGACCACCTTCTTTCCGGGCCCAAGGCGCTTCGCCACCTGTGCCGCCGCCCACGCCGCGGCGCCGGCCGAGGAGCCGGCGAGCACCCCGCAGTCGGAGGCGAGACGCCGCACCCAGCGGAAGGCATTGACATCGGGCACGGTGATGATCTCATCGGCGAGGGCGAGGTCCATGGTCGGGTGGAGCACGCTCATGCCGATACCTTCGACGTCGTACTCCCCGAGCTCGCCGCCTGCGAGGATCGAGCCCTTCGGCTCCACCGCCACCGCCAGCAGATGGGGGATTTCCTGTTTGAGAAAACGAACGGTCCCTGAAAAGGTGCCACCGGAACCGCAGCCGGCGACCAGCGCATCGAGGCGGCCCCCCATCTGCTCGTAGATCTCGGGGCCGGTGGTGGCGAAGTGGACGTCGGGGTTGGCGGGATTGGCGAACTGGTCAACGTAGACCGCGCCGGGGGTGCCGTCGGCGACCTCCCGGGCCCGCTGCTGGGCACCGGGGATTCCGTCATCCGCGGGGGTGACGATGACTTCACCACCGAGAGCTCGAATGAGGCGCCTTTTCTCGATCGAGAACTGCTCCGGCATCACCAATACAACCCGGTAGCCAAGCCGCCGCCCGACCATCGCCAGCGCCAGACCAGTGTTACCGGCGGTGGCCTCGACCACGGTGCCGCCGGGCACCAGGCGCCCGTCGGCCTCCGCCCTGCGAATCAGAGCGAGTCCGATACGATCCTTGACCGAGAACCCCGGGTTGAGGCTTTCGAGCTTGGCCCAGATCTCTCCTCCCTCATCCGCCTCGAGCTCCTTGAGGCGGAGAAGAGGAGTTTTGCCGATGAGGTCGAGGATTGATTCCACAGTCTGCATGCCGAGATCCTATATGATTTTGATACTCAGTTGTAAAGCCCGGAACACGACCTTCAACTTTCAGGCGAGAGCGTTACGTATGGCGTGGTCGAGGGTCGGGCTTTTGAATTCGTACCCGACTGTCTCGAGAACGCGTGGTCGGACTCGTTGCGAGGCCAGGAGCAGCGAGTCGGCCATCTCGCCGAGAGCGAGCCGCGCGGCAAAGGCGGGCATTGGCATGAAGGCCGGCCTCGAGAGAACCCGGCCGAGGGTTCGTGCGAACTCCGAGCAGCGGAGCTCCTGAGGTGCAACCACATTCACTGGTCCTTTGATCTCATCGTCACCGAGTATGAAGTCGATGATGCCGCACACATCGTCGATCCCGATCCAAGGCCAGAACTGGCGCCCGGATCCGATCGGCCCACCCACTCCCAGCTTGAATGGCGTCAGCATCTTCCCGAGGGCGCCTCCACGGGCCACCACCATCCCCAACCGCAGGAGAGCGACCCGCGTGCGTTCAGAGCTGGCCCCAAGGGCGGTCTGCTCCCAGTCGTGCGAAAGCTCGGAGAGGAACCCCTCTCCGATCGATGAGCTCTCGTCGAGGACTTCGTTGCCGCGATCGCCGTAGTAGCCGACTGCGGACGCACTGACCAACACTTTGGGCGGATTCTCGGAGCTGCTTATGGCGTTGGCCAGCGTGCCGGTCGAATCGAGTCTGCTGGAACGCAACTCTTCTTTGGCCATAGAGTTCCACCGGCCCTTGGCGATCGAACGTCCGTTGAGATTAATGAATGCGTCCGCACCGTCGATGACCGCAGGATCGAGCGTGCCCGCAGCCGGGTCCCAGACAACCTCGTCAGGTGCGTTCCCGGCAGAGGCGCGGATCAGGCGAACCACCTCGTGGCCCGCCGCCTCGAGCGACGGCACGAGCGCCGATCCAATCAATCCACTTGCTCCGGAAACGACAATCTTCATTGTGCTTCAGGCAACAATTGAGAGCGGCCAATCCTTCCATGCGTTGGCCCGAGCGTAGGCCGGGAGTTAAGAGTTAAGGGTTAAGGGTCAAGGGGGGGCGGCGCGTGGGCTTAACTCTTTACTCTTGACTCTTTACTCTTAACTTGCTTCGTGAGGTCGGGCGCGGACTCGGACACGGACGCGGGTTTATACCACCCAACCACCAAGATGCTCAATCGCGATTTCAGCAAGGGCTCCAATGTGATCGGACCGGCGGTTGAGCGCGGGAACGTATCGGAAGGAACCGCCGCCGGCCTTGTCGAAGATCTTGCGGCCGGTGACGTCAATCTCCTCCAACGTCTCGAGGCAGTCAGCGGCAAAGCCGGGGCATACGACATCCAGTCGGTCGAGGTGTTCGCGCCCCCATTTGCGGAGGAGTTCGGCGGAATCGGGCCCGACCCAGGGCTCGCGGCCAAATCGTGATTGGAAGGCCGTGACGATGCTCTTTGGATCGATGTCGAGGCGGCCGGCGAGGGCGGCGGCGGTCCGGCGGCATTGTTCTGGATAGGGATCGCCAGCCTCCGCGTAACGCACCGGCAGCCCGTGGAAGCTGAGGAGGAGTCGTCGGGGCTTGCCTCCCGACTGCCACAGATCCTGCAGACTCGAAGCGAGGGCACCGAGGTAGGCGGGGTGGTCGTGGTAGTCGGCGATGGTCCGTAGCTCGGGAAACCGGCGCCAGGTTGACAGCTCTCGCATCACCTCATCGAAGACCGAGGCCGTGGTGGTGGCGGAATATTGCGGGAACAGCGGCAGAACGAGGATTCGGCGGCAACCACGGCGCCGCAGCACGTTGAGGGCAGATTTGATCGAGGGCTTGCCGTAGCGCATCCCCGAGAAGATCGGCAGGGGGCGATCGATCCGCCGACCGATTTCCCATTCGAGTTCCGCGGCCTGCTGGCGGCCGGTGACTACGAGGGGTGATCCCTCTTCTGTCCAGATCCGGCGATAGGCGCGCGCGGCTCGTAACGGTCTGAAAGGTAGGATTACGAGGTTTCGGAGAAGCCACCATCTGAGGCGTGGGATCTCCACCACCCGCGGGTCGGCGAGGAACTGCCTGAGAAAGGAGCGCACCGCCGCCGCCTCTGGAGCCGCTGGTGAGCCGAGGTTGACGAGAAGGAGCCCCGCTACTGGTGGGTCGGCGACTGCGGGGGGCTCGGGTGCGAATCGCATCATTCAAGTGTAACTGGAACGCTGCCAGGAAGCAGAGGGGCCGGGGAGGAGGAGAGTGCGGCGCGTCGAATTAGGAATTAGGAATTTCCTCCCGGCCATTCCAAAATTTCGGATTTCGGATTTCGAATTTCGGATGTTCCGCCCACCCTCCCATAGGCTAAACGGCAGTACGGCTATGTGGCTATACGGGCCGCCCACCCACCCAGGCCAGACTTACGCTGTAGGTGCATCCTGCATCCTGCATCCTGCGCCCTATCCCCCTGTTTGGTCCCGTGATACCTACTGCGAGACCGGCGCATCGACGAAGTCGTCAGGATCAAATCCGTCGTCCTCGGGCATCTTGGCAATGATTTTTTTTATCAACTCCTGGTGCAGCTTCTCTTCACCGCGGAGCTCGACAAATAACTCCTTGACCTCGGAGTCCGGGATCTTGGCGAGAGCCTCGTCGTAGAACTCGTAGGCCTTGACCTCTGATTCCATGGCGACGTCGAGCGCCGCTCGCACCGACATGAACGCACGTGCGGCATCAAACTCGGGAGCCTCGATGTCATAGAGGATCGAGGTGTCGGCGCTGCTCGGCTCGTCACCGAAGAGGCCCTTCCGCTGCGCCGCCAGTTTTTCGGCGTGTTTGATCTCGTTGTCGGCCATGAATCGAAAGAAATTTGCTGTATCGGGGGTGTGATGAGCGTCCATCTGCTCGGCGAACTCGTCGTATCGCTCCTTGGCCTCTTCTTCGACGGAGATGGCGAGATCGAGGGTGTCGCGGAGTGAAAGTTGGCTGAAGTCGATATCGTTGCTCATGAGGCCTCCCGGGGACAGTGATTTCCGGACCGGCATATTGTACTCATACCCGCTCCGATCCCGAACCCGATCCCGTTCCCGAACCCGATGGCTGATTCCAGGGAACTGCACCCAGGCTATGCTCCAGCGGCTCGGTAAAGCTCGGCTGCCTGGATTACGGAAATAGCCGTTTACGGATGAATCCGGGATCGGGATCGGGAACGGGATCGGGATCGGAAAAGAGGGTCAGGCTTTACCGAACCGCTTTCTTTCCCACAACATGCCGGCCACCCATCCGACGATCATGAGCCCGAAAAGCATCCCGGTGTGCCAGATCAGCACGTGGCGCAGGTCGGACATCGGGCACAGGATGTGGTTCACGGCGTCGGCGGTGACCGCAGCGCCGGTGCCGCCGAGCAGACCCGCAACCGACGGCCGCAGCGGCAGGGCGCGGAAGACCAGCCACAGGGTGATAGTCAGTGCCGGAAGGGCGAGCGCCAGGTCGTGAGTGGAACAGGTCACACCGGCTTTGAGGCCGTGACCCTTGATGAGCGGCATACCCGGGCTGTGCATCCAGGTTGCGATGCCGACCACGATTTGCATCACGACACCGGTGCTCACGGCCAGCGCGACGGCGCCGGCCGGTACTCCGCTTCCTGGCACCGCTTCTCGCAGCGCCATGCCCACCAGGACGACACCGACAACCAACTGAAGAGCGGTACAGCCCCAGCTCAGCCACATCGGCAGCTGGTCCATGTCTGGCCGGAGCGTGAGCTTGAATGCGGCAACAACAATCGCCAGACCCGCGGCGGCGACGGCGACCGCATAGAGCGTGCGCATCCACGCCGGCGGCAGCGGCCGCACCGGCGCGAGGTCGTCCGAGATGGCCTGCCGTAGGCTTTCGGGAAGCAGCTCCGTGTTCACGCGTCGCCTCCCTCTTGTTCGGCAAGCCGTTCACGGAGCGCCTTCAACGCCCGGTGAGAACGCACCTTGGCTGTTCCCGAGGCAATTCCGAGGATCTGACCGACCTCCTGAAAGCTCATGCCGAGCAGGTGGTGCAACATCAGGACCTCCTGTGAATGGTGGGGCAGCTCCGACAGCATCTGGTGCAGGGTTGCCCTATCGGCGAGCTTCTCCATCTCCGGCGGCACCGGGACTTCCGGCAGTTGGTCGTCGGCCAACATTTCCTTACGGCGGCGGCCGGAGCGCAGATGCATCAGCGCCACATGCCGGGTGATGGCGTAGACCCAGGGTCTGACCGGCCGCCGCGGGGTATAGGTCTGACGTGCGCGGTGGATCTGGAGAAAGGTGTCCTGAAGCAGGTCCTCGGCCATCGTGGCATTGCGGACGAACGTCCACAGGTATCGCAAGAGAGGCTGCTTGAGAGCGGCGTAAAGCCCCTCGAAGTCATCCATGCTTCCTTTCTGGTAGCCGATCATCAACGCGATCAGCCGCTCTCCCTCGGCTTTTCGATCGACTCCCATGGATGGCTATGCCCCCCGTCCGGTGTTCGTTACCATTTACGATCTGTTCGACCGGCATTATATAGCGGCCGATCCACGATGTACGATGTGGATCGTGTCATTGCGATCTTTTCTCGCCTGGTACCGTGAGCACGCCCGGACCCTGCCGTGGCGACGAGAACCGCGTAATCCGTACCACGTGCTGGTGAGCGAGTTCATGCTCCAGCAGACTCAGGTCGACAGAGTGGTGCCGCGCTTCGAGTCCTTTGTCGGGCGATTCCCGACCTTCGAGGTGCTTGCAGGAGCGTTGGAGGAGGCGGTTCTTGAAGAGTGGTCCGGACTTGGCTACTACCGCCGAGCGCGCATGCTCCATCGGCTGGCACGAGAGGTCGTGGAGAGACCAGACGGATTGCCGCACACGGCTGGAGAGCTCGTGAAGCTGCCGGGGATTGGTCCCTATACCGCGGCCGCCGTGGCGTCGTTGGCCTTTGGAGATGCCGAACCGGTGCTCGACGGCAACGTCATGCGGGTCGGGGCAAGGGTGCAGGCTTTGGAGGCGGATCCCAGATCAGCCGAAGGACGGTACCAGCTCGAAGGCTGGATTCGCAGCCTGATGGAAGGGGAGTCCCCGGGCCAGGTCAATGAGGCGCTGATGGAGCTCGGTGCCACCGTGTGCACGCCGGTGGGGCCCGGTTGTGGCCGTTGCCCGTTTGGCTCCGAGTGTGAGGCGAGAGACGAGGGACGGCAGGAGGACTATCCTCCTCCTCGCCGACGACGGGCGACTGTGTCGTTGCGATGGATCGCCGCGTGCGTCGTCGATGCCGATGGCTCCTGGTTGGTGCGAAGAGTCGACGAGGGGTCCATTCTTCGGGGCCTGTGGTTGCCGCCGCTCGTCGAGCTCGAGGAGGGCGCCGACCCCGTGCAGGCGGCGGCGCGGGTGGTACCGTTCGGCGCGGCCTCATCTCCCACAATGGGGTCTGCGGTCCGCCACCACATCACCCACCGTAAGATCGACGTGATTCCCGTCCGCTTCAAAGCGAACCGTGTCGAACCGCTCACTGGCGCCTGGCGCTGGGTCAACCCCCGGAACCCGGGTGTTCCCACGTCATCGCTGTTCACAAAGCTGGTTGATGCCGTGTCGGGCTGAGCCCACTCCAGAGTTCTCTAGTCCGGTTCACCTTTTGGGAACCGTCCAAATCCGGCAGACATCACCCGTGCACTCCACCTCGGTGACGGTGCCTCCGAGCATTCGGATCACCAACAGGCCGGCCGCCGTCCCGACGAGAAGCGCCGCGTAGGCTGGCAGCGCGTGGGGCGACCCGCCGGGGATGGCGTGGAAGATGAGCACGTCGTTGCCACCGGGGGCCATCGTCACGCCCACGCCCATGAGGATTCCTCCGAACAGGTTTCGCAGCCAGTCCAGTCGGAAACGCCAGTCGAGGACGAAGCTCCTCCTCGTCAGGCTCGAGAGCAGCACACCGCCGAGCAGGGCGGCAAAAAGAAACCAGTAGAGAAGTCCCGGTCCGGTCCGGCCCATGACCACATGGTTCACGGCGGTTCTCGCGGTCCGGGTGTAGGACCAGGGGCCGAAGAGGGAGTACAGGAACCCATTCGAGATGCCGAGCAGCAGAGCTGCCGTCGACAGGCGGTACCTGTCGGACAGGATGAGCTTCCGCCAGTTGAGACCGGGATCACGATTGCGCCAGAGGCGCCACAGCTCCCATAGCGCCCAGAGGGAGAGAGCCGCCGTCACAATGATCGCCAGGACCGGCTGCATCGAGAGGCCGCGATCGACACCTTCTGGAGAGGGCAGCCAACTCCACACCTGAGCATAGCCGGCGCCGGCAAGCCCGACGACCAGACCGAGCAGGGTCAGGAGCATGCGGAGGTCGCCGTTGCCGAGTCGACCGAGCGTCCCCAACGCGCAGCCGCCGTTGACCGCCGCACCGATGCCGAACACGAACCCTCCCGCCAGTGCGCCGATGCCAATGCCCCACAGGTGGAGGGGCCATGTCGAACCCGGGCGGAAGAAGAACTCGATCACGAAGGTCACGGCGATGACCCACAGCACGGTCTTCAAGAAACTGCCGAGCATGTGGGCCCGCTTGGTCGAGACCAGCTCGGCGACTGCCTTCACATTGCACAGGCCGGCCCTGTGCACGGCAAATCCGATCACCATGGCCAGAATCACCGCGAGAATGGCGAGAACGATGTCCACGATATGGGTCCCGGGAACTCTGACCGTCAGCAGCAGGAGCCGCCAACGCGGTGGTTGCCCTCAGCGTCCTTGGTGATGGCCGGGCCGCAGTCAAACGGGCCATGGTGAACCGAGGTGTTGCCCGTCACCCGAAAGTGCCTGGCAAAGCGTGTTTTCCCCACCATTGCAGCGGTGTTGCCACAGACCCGCATCGGTCTGCCGGTGATAAACAGGTGGTGGTCGTCGAGGGCAAATCGATCGGGGTAGCCCGCCATGGTTCCCAGATAGGCGGCGGTCTGTCCATAGTCCTCGCAGATGTCCTCGAGATCCCCCAGCTTGAAGGCCCGAATCGTCACGGAGTGGAATTCGATCATCCCCACCTTGGCTTTGATGGCCGGGTCTTTTAACGGTACACCTCCGTTTGACACGACCCGGTAATCGAGGCAGCCGAGCTTGCGCAGAAGTCGCCTGAAATCTTCGATATACATCGCGCCACCCAGACACTCTCCGTGAAGGACCGGGTCGGTCCGAAGCGATCCTGGAACCCGGCGGTTGGCAAAGATATCGGAGAAGTACAGCTCACCCCCGGGTTTGAGCACGCGGAAGACCTCGGCCAAGACCCGCTCCTTGTCAGGCGATAGGTTGATGACACAGTTCGATATCACCACGTCGATCGAGTTGTCGCCGATGCCGACCGCCGCCAGGTCCTCAATGGTGCCGAGGCGAAAGTCGATGTTTGGCGTCTCGTAGCCGAACCGCCTGGTTTGGGTGTGCACGTGCCTGCGGGCGACAACAAGCTGCTCCTCGGTCATGTCGATACCGATGACAGAGCCGCCGGCGCCGACCAGGTACGAGGCGAGATACACGTCTCGGCCGGAACCGCAGCCGAGATCCAGCACCGTGCAGTTCTCGATCGCCGGCGGGATCGGTGAGCCGCATCCGTAGAACCTGTTGAGGACCTCATCATCGAGCATGCCCAGCACCTCGCGGTGTGCCCGGGGCAGCGACTCGGTGGAGCAACAGGCGCCGGTTTTGAGGTCGTCCCGGTTGGCCAGGACCTTCCCGTAGTACTCGCGGACCTGTTCGCGGATCGTATCTGTCCGTTCCATCCTTGTCTCCTTCTTTACCACTGAGTATTCATACCAACCGTCTGCTGTGGTCGGTTATTCACGCCGCCGTCGCGCTCACTCTGCTCGGCACCGGTCTCGTCACCCGCACCGGCCGCAGCTGATCCGCGCTGTATCCGAGGCCAAGGCCCCACTCCTCGAGGAATTGGAAGCGACCCTCGAGGGTGCGCTGGCCGATCCGGTAGGCGAGCACATCGTCGTTGGACCAGAGGTCGCGGAACAGGTCGCGGACCCGGCGGCGGGCTGCGCGGCAGAAGAGATCGGCCAGGCGGAGGGCCTCGTCGGCGCCGGCGGCGCCATCTGCTGACATGCGCGCCGCGCGGGAGGCGGTGACCGTCATGACGTAGAGCTCGGTGGCGATGTCGACGGTCCGGAAGAGGAACGCCTGTTTACGCTGCATACCGGCCTGGTAGCGGTTCATGCCGTGAAAGATCTCGCGCGCCAGCTTGCGGCTCGATCGCTCGACGAAGCGGAGGTGGGTCGCAAGGGTCCCGAACCTCCGATACCGCGGCCATCGCCCCCACCCGAGCCACAGCTTGGGGTACCACGTGGTGTAGAAGCCGGCGATGCGTGGCAGCGCGCGCGCCTTGTCGGCGAGGCTCGCGTCGGGGTCGATGAGCGCTCCCGCCACCTCGAGGTGTTTGTCGACCGCCTCGCGCGCCATGAAGAGGTGCATGATCTCCGATGAGCCTTCGAAGATGCGGTTGATGCGAGAGTCGCGCAGCAGGCGTTCGATCGGGATGGCGGCCTCGCCGCGGTCAGCCAGCGAGGACTCGGTCTCGTAGCCCCGGCCGCCGCGGATCTGCAGCGCCGTGTCGACGAGCTCCCAGCCGCGCACGGTGTTCCACTCCTTGGCGGCGGCGGCCTCGAGACGGATGTCGACGGCACCGCTGTCGGCGGCGACTGCGGTGGCGTCAGCTACCGCCTGCATGGCGAAGGTCGTGGCTGCCATGTCAGCTAGCATGTGGGCCACGGCCTCGTGCTTGCCGATGGCGTAGCCCCACTGCTCGCGCACCGAGGACCACTTGCGGCAGGTCTCGAGGCAGGTGGCGGCGGCGCCGGCGGTGCCGGCTGGCAGGGTCAGGCGGCCGGTGTTGAGGGTGACGAGGGCGATTTTCAGCCCCTTGCCCTCCTCGCCGATGAGGTTTTCACGCGGAACCCGAACATTGTCGAAGGTTATGACGCCGTTGGCGAGGGCCTTGAGCCCCATGAAGTGGCAGCGATGGGCGACGTCGACGCCCGGCCACGAGGTTTCGACAACGAACGCCGAGATCTTGTCGGTTTCGGGATTTCGCGCCATGACCACCAGCATCTCGGCAAGCGTCCCGTTGGTGCACCACAGCTTTTCGCCTTCGAGCATGAAGTGGCTACCGTCCGCCGAGAGCGTGGCGGTGGTGGAGAGCGATGCCGGGTCGGAGCCCACATCGGGTTCGGTGAGGGCGAAGCCGGAGATCGCGCCGGCGGCACAGCGCGGAAGGAATCGTCGTTTCTGGTCGTCGGTGCCGAAGATCTTGACCGGCTGTGGCACGCCGATGGACTGGTGGGCCGACAGCAGCGCGGTGATGTTGCCGTCCACCGAGCCCAGCAACGCCATCACCCGACCGTACTCCCACTGGGTGAGGCCGAGACCGCCGTACTCCTTCGGGATCTTCATACCGAATGCGCCGAGCTCGGTGAGGCCGAGAATGACCGACGGCGGGTACTCACCGGTCGCGTCGATGAGCGCGGAGTCCACCTCCTCACGAAGAAAACGCTCGAGGCATTCCATGAAACGCCGGAACTCGGGCCTCTCGGGCGGTTGCTGTTGTTGGCCTAGGAGCTCGGGGCGGAATCGACCCAGAAACAGGTCGCGCAGGAAGCTCGGTTTGCGCCAGTGAGATTCGCGCGAGGACTCGGCCAACTGCATTGCCTTTTGCTCTGCTGCGGACTGTTCGAGTGCCATGTCGGACCTCCGTGCGGTTTATGACTGAATAGGCATTCAGGCGTTCATCCGCTTGTAGGTTGATTTCGGTCCCGCGGTTACGGAGAAGGGTCCGACGGCCGTCCCTCGAGGAAGGCGTCGATGGTGTCGCGCTGAGCTTCTGCGTCGGCCTCGCCGAGATCCATCAGGCGCCGCGTGTAGTCGGACTGGAACATGATCAGGCTGAGGGCATCGGGGCTCTCGGTGTCGCGGGTACCGAGGCCGCGGGTGGCCCAGCGGAAGGCCCGCGGCAGCCGCGGTTCGAACTCGGCTGCAAGGCGCCCCAGGTCCTGGGACGGGCGCAGGACCAGGGTGACCACGCGGCGCAGCCCCAGGTCGTCTCTTGCTGGCTGATGATCGGCAAGCCGATTCACGAGGCCGATGCGCTGCGCATCTTCGTCAAAGAGATCGAGGAAGATGGCGTTCAGAAGCTGGCCGAGGATCTGCGCCGGCGGCGGGTAATGTTGGATGGCGGGACGGTCCGCTTCCACCTGGCTGCGGTCGTAACGGGTGGATATGGCGAGGATGCGGCGCGCGCCAAGCTTGAGGGCGGGCGCAAACGGAGGTGCGAGGCGGATGCCGCCGTCCCCGTGCCAGCCGTCACCGAGAAGCACCGCCGGAAAAAACATCGGCAGCGCGGCCGAGGCCATCACGTGCTCGACGCCGATCTCGGCGGCTATGCCGAGGCGCTGCGGCTTGCGCCATGAGCGGACATCCCGGCCCTGCATCCATACCACCGATTGACCCGTGCCGTAGTTGACGCTGGTGACAGCCAGACCGCGCACGGCGCCGGAGGCGATGTTGCGGGCAAGACCGGGGATTTCGCTGTCGCCCACGCCGAGCGTCGATTGCAGCAGGCGTCGGAGTGGCTCTGTGTCCACAAGGCCGCGTGGCTCGGGCCCCACCTGCAGGCCGCACGACGCCAGCCGGCATCCCCAACTGAAGAAGTTCTTCAGCAGCGCCCACGGGTCGGCGCAGAAGATCTTGTCAACCGTGAGGGTGCCCCACAGGTCGCCGAGCGATTCGGCCGCCTCTGCGGCCTTGCCTTCGAAGGAGGCGAGAAAGGTGGCGTTGATGGCGCCGGCCGAGACTCCGGTAATGATTGGGAAGCGGAGCTCGGGGCGGTGATGGGCGAGCCAGCGTATGACGCCCGCCTGATAGGCGGCGCGCGCACCACCCCCGCCGAGCACGAGGGCGAGATCGTAAGTCCGTGTGGAGGTGGTTTGTATGCCCGGCATCAATTCGGCTCCGCTCATGTGTCGTGAGCAGATGTGATCGAGAGCAGGGGAGGGTTACGGGCTATACTCCCCGGCGTGAATTGCCGCACTGCGTCGATTCGCCATCAAAGCTCGAAGGAGAGATCATGCATCACGCCACGGCCGGGTCGTTTCTGGGCATCTCTGGGGTCGCGTGGTTCTGGGTTCTGACCATCGTCGGAGTCGGCGCGGTCGTCTTGTCGCTGAGTCGACGCTTCCAACTCCTCCGCACGGGGCGCCCCGACAACCGATTCGATCGCCTCGGCGAGCGCTTCAAGCACATGCTCGTCTATGCCTTCGGACAGAAGAAGATGTTCGACGACCCGGTCGCCGGCTTCTACCACCTGCTGATCTTCTACGGCTTCCTGGTGGTCAGCGTGCGGACCGTGACTATGGTCCTCGAGGGCCTCTTTGCGGGATGGGAGCTGCCCCTCCTCCACTCGCCCGTCGGTCAGGCCTACCTCTTCTCGAAGGACATCTTCGAGCTGCTGGTTCTGCTCGGTCTCTGCGTTGCCGTCTGGCGGCGCGGCATTCAGAAGAAGGAGCGCGTGATCCAGAGCTGGGGCGCGTGGCTGGTGATCGGCTTGATCGCCATCCTGATGGTGACCGACCTTGTGTCTGAGGGCGCCCGCATCGCGGCCGGGGACCTCGACGGCTCCTTCCTCCCGATCTCCTCTCTGGCGGCGAGCGCTTTCGCCGCCATCGGCGCGGCGAAATTGCAGGCCATTTACAGCGTCAGCTGGTGGATCCACCTCATCACCCTCTTCGTTTTCGCCAACGAGCTGCCCTACTCCAAGCACTTCCATGTCTACACCTCGGTTTTCAACTCCTTCTTCGCCAACCTCGATGCTCCCGGCAAGCTGCCGAGCATGGACCTCGAGGAGATCGACGAGGACACGACCTTCGGTATCTCGACCATCACCGACTTCACCTGGAAGCAGATGCTCGATATGTACACCTGCACCGAGTGCGGGCGCTGCCGCGAGTTCTGCCCGACAACCCTCACTCACAAGCCGCTGCAGCCGGTGCTCTACCTGAAATCGGTGCGCGATCAGCTCTACAGCGAGCAGTCTGCGCTCCTCGGCTCGCCAGGTGACGGCGGCAACGCATCAGAAAACGAGCTGGTGCCGGCGATTGTCGATCCCGAAGTAATCTGGGCTTGCACGACCTGCCGCTGGTGCGAGCGCGCCTGCCCGCTCGACATCACCTACGTCGACAAGCTGGTCGAGATGCGACGCAATCTGGTGCTCGAGAAGGCCGAGTTCCCCGAGGAGGCGCAGGCCGCCTTCCGCGGCTACGAGGTCAACGGCAACCCCTGGCAGCTGCCGGCTGAAGAGCGCGGCAACTGGGCTTCCGATCTCGAAGTGCCGCTGGCGTCGGAGGCCGGGGGTGATTTCGAGTACCTGTTCTTCGTCGGCTCCCCGGGCAGCTACGACGACCACGGCAAGAAGGTCTCCCGCGCCCTGGTCGAAATCCTCAAGGCAGCAGGAATCAAGGTCGCAATCCTCGGGCCGGAGGAGCTGTCGACCGGTGATGCTCCGCGGCGGCTGGGCAACGAGTACCTCTTCCAGATGCTGGCGCAGCAAAACGTCGAGACCATGAACGGCTACGGAGTGAAGAAGATCGTCACCAACTGCCCGCATGCGTACAACACCCTGGCCCACGAGTACCCCGAGTTCGGCGGCAACTACGAGGTGGTGCACAGCACCCAGCTGGTGGCGAATCTGGTGCGCACGGGCAAGGTCAGACTGACCGGAAACCTGGGCATGGACCTGGCCTACCACGACCCGTGCTACCTCGGCCGCACCAACGGCGAGTACGACGCGCCGCGCTTCCTGCTCAAGGCCATCCCGGGGGTCAGGGTGCGCGAGGCAGAGCTCCATCGCGAGACCTCGATGTGCTGTGGTGCCGGCGGCGGCCGGATGTGGCTCGAAGAGAAGATCGGCGAGCGCATCAACCAGACCCGGTTCTCTCAGCTCGAAACCAGCGGAACCTCGGATGTGGCGGTGGCATGCCCCTATTGCTTCTCGATGTTGTCCGACGCCCAGAATGAGCTCGGACACGAGAGCGCCGCCACCTACGACGTTATCGAGTTGGTTGCCAAGTCGTTGGAGGGTTGAGGGCTCCGAGGCTATGCGCAATGAGCTATGAGCTATGGGCTATGAGATTCGTGACACGGAAGTGCCACGGCTAGGACGGAAGGGCTTTGAGAGATCATCGGAAGCTCGAGATATTCCAGCTGGCGGATGGTCTGGCAGTCCGCACGTATCAGGCGACGAAGAGTTTCCCGAAGGATGAGTTGTACGGCTTGGTAAGTCAGATGCGGCGCAGCGCTGTCTCCGTGCCGTCAAACATCGTCGAGGGATGTGGTCGCCGAACGGAGACCGAGTTCAACAGGTTTTTGGACATCGCATTTGGGTCAATTCGAGAGCTCGGGTACCTGATCGACCTTTCAGAAAAGCTCGGTTACCTCAGTGGTCAAGATGCGAAAGAGCTGAGGGAACACCAAGATCGATCTGCCTCTGCTCTAGGGGCCTTTATTCAGAAGCGGGAAACTTTTTGACTCTTCGAGCCAAACCCGTCCAATACTCGTGATGCCCATAGCCCATAGCCCATAGCGCATAGCCTGTAATCTACTCACTCGAGAACCAGATCCACCCGATTATCCGGTCCTTCCCAAACACTGACGACCAACAGCGTTCCACCGAGCTTTTCGTACTGTGGCCCGAGCATTTCTGCGAGAACCTCCGCGACCCGCTCGGCGGTGGGGGAGGTCTTGCCGATATCAGGGTGCTCGTTGAGGTGGGCGCGGTCGAGCGGTGCGACTGCTGCGGCGAGCAGGTCCCGGACCTGGTGGAAGTCGAGCGCGTAGCCCTCTTCGTTGAGTTCATCGGCGCCCACTCGCACCGCGATCTTCCACGTGTGGCCGTGTGATGATTCGCGCTTTCCCCGGTAGCTGGTGAGGGCGTGACGCGCATCGAACGACACCTGAGCGTGGATGACCCAGCGGCTCATGAGACGAGCGCCTCCGAAGATTCCTCGGCCGATCCTCGACTCTTTGGGCGTGCTTCCAGCACCAGCATTTCGCGGGTCACCGGCACCCGGGCGACCCGATCCTCGGCGACGCCGAGGGCGAGCAGGAGCTTTTTGACCGAGAGCTGAGGACCGTCTTCCTGGCGGGCGTTGAGCTCGACGAGCAGAGCGCCGTCATCGAGGCGCTGCCACCGGCGGACTCCTGCGCGGATATCTTCGGTGAGCTCTGCCTCCGACTCCGGCCACGGTTCGACGCCGGCGATGCGGTAGTGCGCCGCTGCCACCAGCCGACCCAGCTTGGGCGCGCCGGCGAGCAGTGGCTGGGCGTCGAGAATCTCGACCCCGTCCGGCAGAAGCGCGTTCGCCCGCTCGAGGTGCTGTTTCCTCAGCGGTCCCGTGCAATCGACATCGAAGCTCTCAGCGCGACCCTCATAGCCCACCGGCAGCGCTGGACCCATCGATAGGCGGATGTGTGGGTTGAATCCCTCGGTGTAGCGCACCGGCAGGCCGGCTGCGCGAACCATCCTTTCGAGGGCGTCCATGAGCTGACGGTGGGACAGCCAGCGAGCGTCGCCCATTTTGGAGAACAGGAGCCGGTACCGGCGGTGAACCGGCGGCTGCGGCCGGACGCTGACCGCCGGCGGGGTGCGCGGTTCGGGCCGCAGGTCATAAGCGGCAGCCTTTGGGCGGTCGGCCTCGGGCAAGGCCTCCCCGAGGACCGGAAGCGTGGTCAAGGCGAGCTGGGTGTCGTCGCCGTCGCCAGGAATGCCGCATCGATAGCAGTGTCCCCACTTGCAATCCTCGGTCTCGGTCTCGCGCACGGCGCGGCGCCACTCACCTTTCAAAAACCCTTTT
>Ga0255054_10000336_pt1 | contig 27891 bp, 35 predicted proteins | sample JV7_2_23_MG_FD_188634 | JGI IMG/M metagenome (GOLD analysis project Ga0255054, IMG submission 188634) | Seawater microbial communities from Jervis Inlet, British Columbia, Canada - JV7_2_23 | ecosystem: Environmental > Aquatic > Marine > Inlet | place: Canada: British Columbia | collected... | reverse complement strand
GGCGGCATTGGCGGCATAGGCGGCTGCATAGGCGGCATAGGCGGTATAGGCGGCATCGGCATAGGCGGCGGCTTCGGCATAGGAGGCATAGGCGGCGGCATCGGCGGCATCGGCGGCGGCATAGGCGGCATCGGCGGCGAGTTTGACATTACCGAGCGTCTCTTCTCCCCGAGCCCATTTTTCCGCCGTTTCAATCGCTACCAATGGCCTCTTTTCTTTTTTTGGAATGTATTTCAAAGATAGACGCGCACATTTACAAGTGGTTAATACAAGTTTTTTCCTGCTCTTGCTTTCCGATGGTCCCGATAATTTACCCAATAGCCAGAGCATCCAATCCCCTCTCTCGCATTTATCCCATGCAGCCTGCCAGTTCGGTTGCTGCCTGGCATAGCTTACCGCCTTCTTACAGGCTTTGATCTTCATCAATTTTCTTATTATTACTGTTCTCATTCTGATTTCCTTTCTTAATTCTCTTCCTTCGTGTCACATAGCAACGTTCCTCGAATTTCTTCACGACATCAATGAGCTTCTCGTAAACAGACTGCTCGATAATATCTTCGCAGCCCCTTATGATATTTGCGAGCTTGACCAGGTCCTTGCCGCGCTCGGCCATTTCCTGCAAATCGCGGGTATTGGCCTTTGTAAGATTCTCGATTCTCTTGTGTAATCGTTCTATTGTCTTTACAGTGTCTTTGTCTTGCGGTTTCCTTCCCACGATTAACTCCTAATGATTAATGATTAATATATTGTTGATACAATCTCAAACCTCGCATCCACCTCGCATCGGGATAGACGATTGAAAAGTATTGACCTATTACAAATAGGGCTTTTTGTTTTTTATTTCGCGCGTAAACCAACGCATCGTGAAATGGGTCCTCGGAAACAGTGGCCCCGATACTGTCCATAGCACGATCCGCAAAAACTACTTCACATTCGGCCGCGACCTCCTCAATCGGGCGCTGTGGTGTAATCGCAGCCAGTTTCTCCAGTAAATTACTCATAGCTCATTCTTTGTAATTGATTATTTATTATTTCCTATTTACTATTGGCAAGCCCTTAAAGCCTCGCTGGAAAGCCTAATCAATTCTCCCCCCGGTCTTCCGTCAACGATTGCTGCGTTCAGACTTTTTATGGCTTCGTGCATTTTTATATATCGATCATATTGCCTCGCTCTGAAATTCATAGTCAACCACAACATATCAAATGCCATCGCATGGATGCTGCTGTCCGGCAAAACATTTAGTCTCGGCATTTTTAATTCTGTTAGGCCCTGGCCGTAGGGCGTCAGAAGTCCCCAGAAGTCGGGTAATTCTTGGGGCTTGCAAACGCCCTTATCAGCTACGACCCAATGGGCCGTGCCGACCGGCTCCATTCTTGCTTTTGCGTGCGGTGTGTCCTTGCCGTTGAAGGTATGTAGAAAGTCCGAACGCGATACTTTGACTTCAAATACGCATACGTACCAATGACTCATTGTCTTTTTTTTAAGCCCGGAGAAACGCGCATATCTTCCGTGTTCAGCATCGTGCATCCCGGCGATAGCCACAAAATCAGCTAAATAACCTACGCAATTAGCTTCCGAAATTCCACGCATCTTGAAAGAACGATTTTTAATCCACCGTTCAGCCATTTCCTGTAATTCTATATGTCTGGCGCTTGGTGCCATTTTTCCCTTGACCCTGCCCGGCATTGGCGTGTATGAAGGAGGCCGGCCGACTACTAATGTTAATACCTACGTTTCGTCCGGCGTTGGTTCGAGCTTCTTCTTAACGGTATCGTTAAACTTCGCCACGGAATCATTCACGCGCAGACTTCCCTGCTCGATTTCTTCATCGGTAATTGTTTCGCCGGCTTTGACACGACCAACCAGAACAACGAGCTCCTTGAATATATCAAATCCGAGCTTTGAAAGACTCTCTACCAAAAGAAGTGTTTGCAAGTTCATAAGTCACCGCCTTCCAATATCTGATATTCGATTAATTTGTTTAGAACGATCTGGAATGACTCGACAAGGGCCGTTATCGACTTGACCGCTTCTGCCCACTGCTGGAGGTAATCCTGCCCGAGACCGATGTATATGCTTATCTCTTTGAGTTCATCGTCATTGACCCTGTCGGCCTCGACAAGGGCCGTTATCGACTTGACCGTCGCCGTGAATACCTTCTGCGATGCAACTAAATCCGCTCTTGGGTTCTGCTGCTGCCAGCAGCCGGAAGTCAGTAGTATACAACACAGACTAAGAATCATTAAGGGCTGTACCGTTTTCTTCAACATCTTTTTTCTCCTTTTCCAATACCTATTCCGTAACACACTTAATCAAGGCGACAATGCCCCGAAAAATAAAGACCCACATAACAAGTCCTACAACACATGCCAACGTCCATCCTTGAGCCCGGTTCATTTTCTAATCTCCTAAATTCTCGATATTAAAATCATGGAGGCGGGAACTATCCGTCGATAAGCCGGTGGTGGAAACTTATTTTTTATTCACGAGCCGTCCCCGCCGCCGCAGGTGCTTATTTCATAATCGTGCCACCTCCTTTCTTAATTGTGTGATAAATATTTCCATTCTCGGTCGTTCCGAGTATTTTTTTATTATTCGGCCATCGCATACCTGCGAATCATTCAGGAAGAATACGCCTGTAATTGCATCCAGAACGAACTTGTCTAAGTTGTCACGGTCTGGTTTTGTATTTTTCCACAACGGCGCCGAGGCTTTGAGGTTGCCTGCGTTTTTGCCGGAACCATAGTGGCCCTTCAAGTGGCCGAAGTAGAAATGACAATCGACTCGCAACGGCCCCAACAACGGCTTGGCGGGGGCTTGTCTCTGGACTACATCGTGCAAGTTCTGTTTGTCTGTGGCCGATGGGTCGTATGTACGCACGAACTTCAGGGGATTGCCGGCACCGTCCCTGCCGGTGTGCCTGTGTCGCTTCTGTGCCTTCGGCTCGCCTAAGATTATCAATTCGTAATCAGCCATCAGTCACCGCGTTTTACAAATGATTATTGATTATTGATTATTTACTATTGATTATTCAAATTGCTTCTCATGTTGGCACTTCTCGCCGTCGGGATGTTCGCGGCAGACTTGCGGCTTCGCTTCGCGGCCATATCTTAATTCGATCATACACCAAGCCATGCCGTTAGTTATCCACAGCATTTGACAAGGCATAGCATCGTCACCACTCAACTCTACAGTTTCCGCCTGCCTCTTTAGTTCCGGCCACTGCTCGAAGTCGCCGTGAGCCCAGAATGTCGAACCGACCGACACACAGCACAAACCACAGCGTTTACATTTGAATTCACTCATAGTTGCTTCTTAAATTTTAGGTATAGCTCGTTGATTTTGTCACGGAAGGCGAGAGGGTTTACTTCATAATCATAATCGGTATTTATGCAGCTAAATGCGGGGTCAATTAGACAGCCGGGGCAGGAGCCACAATCAGATACTTGCTGTTTGCTGTATTCGCAGAAAAAACAGCCTTCAATTACATTTCCGTAGCCTTCGCCTTCAACCCACATTTCCTTGAATTCCATAATATCGAAGCCTTCCGGCAGTGGGTCTGGCAGGTCGTTCCACATCTGATGGCATAGTTCCCACGCTTCTTTTAGTGTAAGTTCATACATTAGTTCTCCCTTTCATATCTTCAATAATTCCCCGATCTGCTGTGCTCCGTCTTCGGCCTTGTATTTCTTTGTCAGGTATCTCTGCAACCATCGTTTTATCTTGGTGTCCGGGCCATTAAGAATGTCGGCAAAGGCTTTGTCTCGGGCTTGCCTGCAACGTTGTGTTATCGTACACCCTTCCTCTCCATAGTAGCCTTTGTCCTCTGTATCCGTCGAGTAATACTCGATGTAATGGCCGGTCTCTAACAGGTTGGCGTAGCGACAGAATTTTAAGGCCATTGCCTCAATATCCTGTTGGGCCATATTGAGATTGCCGGTAAATTTATGCCATCGCAGACGACCATCGGCACGTTTGATTCCAAACAACGGCCCCGTGAGTTCACCTTCTTTTTGGTCCTTCCGCTCTATGGAATTCCGCAATGCCGCTTTAAGGGAGGCCGGCGGCGGCTTACCTTGTTTTGTCTGGGCCATATAGAAAGTATTTATCGCCGTCTTTGCCCGGTCATAGTCATATCTGCGTAGTTCCTTTACCCAGACCGCCGCCTCCTCTAATGGGAAATTCCAGTTCGGCCAGTGCACTCTGAATACATCCTCAATTAGCTCAACAGCTTGTAAATCATTCATAATCTTCCCTCTGCTTTGAGTTGTTCTACATGATCTGCGACAGATTCTTTTTGTTTGCCTTGTTTTGTGAAATATTGCCTATTATTGCGCCAACGCTTGCAAGCATCAGCGGCGTTCATAACCGACCTGCCGGATCCAAAAAGAAATTGCTCACCTTTGTAGTAATCAAAACATGCTTCTGATTCAGCTACTGTAAGACCAACAAGAATACCAGCATCCAGAAAATCTTTAAGTTTGTATGATGGGATTTCCCCCCCATACCCCCCCTTATTACCTTTACCTTTACCTTTACCTTTACCTTTACTTATACCTATGGGGCTAATTAGCCCCTGATCAGCCCCTAAAATAGATTGATTAGCCCCTACCTTGGGGCTTCCTGTTTTGTCTAACTCCTCGTAGAAATCTACATCAAAATCACAGTGCCTACTTATTAAAGCAATTATATGTTTATGAGCATTATTTTTTGGATTGAGTGGGTAGTTACCTTGATGGTAGATAAAATTTCTTAGCCATAGATATTTTCCACTTTCTAAGTAGCCCCTACTAAGCCCCTTCAATGCCCCTTCAATGCCCCTCTTTGTTATCTTCGTTTGAACAGCGGCAAGCTCAATATTAACCTCCCAAAAACCAGCTAAATCACATTTATCACACAGATAATTCCATAGAAGTTTTTCATTTGGTTTGAGAGACCAGAACCAACGATCTTCCCATTTTTCAGTTATCGTGAATCGTTTTGGCATCCTTGCCTCTCTATCTTTTTCCATCAATGCCGCTTTTGTTTAAAAACGTGTTAGAAATTCATCTAACCCACAAAAAATTGCAAAACTCCTGCAATTTTTACTCAGTTTGCTCATGAAATTGCAAAACTCCTGCAATTTTTACTCAGTTTGCTCATGAAATTGCAAAACTCCTATTCTTTTGCCACAATACACACAAGTGAATCCATCTCTCTTAAATACTTCAAATCTAATTTTCTTTGATAATGCCATCATTGCATCCTTGCGTAAAATACTCCTCAAGTTCCCTGTCTATTTCGATTTCTATAAAAAAGCAGGCGGCGCCGGCCGAGAGGAAGACGTAATGCCAGTCACCGCCTGCCAGCTATAATCGTCTTTGTAAAGAATTCATCTTCAAACTCCGCTCGTGTCGTTTCCTGGTCGATATTGCCGCCGGACATGTGGAGCAAATATATCTCGGTCAGTTTGTCCGTGCAGCAATGGTCCCTGATATACGCCTTTGTGGTTTCCTTCTCCATGTGGCTTGTTAGAAGGCGTTTTGCCAGCGATGGGTCTATCTTGCCCGTTGCCTCAAGTTCACGCAGCACAGCACCGTCGTAAGAACAGCAGATGGCTATTATGGAGAAGGCAAGGCCGAATTTCGGCTTGATACTCCTGGTATCGGTGACGAACAGTAGGCACTGTTTGCTTGACCGATCATGCACCACAAAGCCTAACGGTTCTCCGGCATCATGGTCAACGTCGAACGGAAAAACATCGAACGTATTTGCTATGATGAACGGGCCGCGATCTTCTATTACGTGAGCTTTGCGATGCACGACGCCCAGGGCCTCGAACGTCCCGGCACTGGCGTACACATCTATCTCCGCAAGTAGGACGTCCTCTACCGCTTTAGAATGATCCTTATGCTCGTGCGTGACTAATGCCCCTGCTATATTGCTCAGGTCATGGCTTAACGCCTTCACCCGTTTCTTCCACGTCACGCCAGGGTCGATGAGCAGTCTTTTCCCATTCGAAGCCACGACTTCGTATAGGTTGCCTGTGCTGCTGCTGTAATGTGCCTTAAATTGCATTACTTGTCCCAACTATCAGTCAATCCTCATCATTGCTTCGAGTTCGTCTACTTCTACTTGCGATAATCCATCGTTCTCAGATGCTTTCCGTAAGAACTCTATCAATTTAATTCGATATTCATCTGGCCTATCTGTCCAGTCGATGAATAGTTTGAGACACTCAAAAGGCCGAAGCCAGTAACCTTTACGGGAATACTTCATACACCGAAGGGTCGAACTTACAGGACAATGAATATTTTTCAATCGAAGAAGTGTATGCTTTTCATCGTGCATAAAATCTGCGTCTACCATAACTTCTTCGGGACTGAGAATTGCGGCTCTTATCACAGTGAAATCAAAATTTTCAAGAATCGTTTTCTTGTCACCGAACGAAACGATGCGAGCTTCCTGCATAGGTTTAATAAGTTGAATCGGTGGCATGTATGCGTATTCGCCATCTTCTGGGCCTTCATAAGTCAGCGAGATATTATTTTCGTGCCGGACTTCCAAGCCTGATGTTTCTAATGCCTTTTGGAGAACATTAAAGACATCTTCTGTCTCACAATAAACATCTATATCCACCGCCTCTATTGGTTTTTTCCTCGGCGATGCGCAGAACCGAGCGTACCCACCGCAGATGAAACAGTCCTGTTTTGTCTGGCTTTTAACATCGTTGAGGATTTTCCATAGAGGCCGCATAACATCAAAGCCCCGTCTTAGTGGTACGTTTTCAAAGCCTTCTTTTGATACGTACATATTTTTTGAAGCATTTTCATTTTTCTTGTGTTCGTCTTTATCTACCATGATTATTCCTCATCTTCCATAATGCTCGGGTCGGGGATGTTCTCGTCCGTCTTCGCTTCCGGGTTGTTCAATTGTGTATTCCAGGTCAAACAGTTCGGGCATTGAGAGCCTTTGACGACGTTGGTTGCGTTGGGCTCCTGGAAATCTATTTTGCACTTAGAATTGTTACAGTGATACTTCGGCTTGGCGTCCTTGTCTTTGCCTTTGGTCTTTGCCTTCTTATCAGCAGCTGCGAGTTTAGCCTTCTCCTTATCGATCTTCGCCTGGGTCTCGGCGTCGGGCTTATCATCAGGGTCGGGCTTATCGTTTTCCTCGAACGTCGTATCGACGGGCTCTGAACCGGACTCCTCGGCAATCATCCTTGAAGCGTTCGTTTGGGCTTCCTCGAACGTTTCGTGTTCGGCAATAAGAGCATCCTGCATGTCGATTGACATTACACCGTAACGTTTAAGCTCTTTGAGAATCACGGTTTTGTTGCCCATCTCCACATAATTTGTTGACCAGGCACTCGTCGCCTTTTTGAATTTCAGATCATATTGGTAAGCCTTGCTGTACTTCTTGGCATGGGCGAGAGCTTCTTTGCAGCTTATGTATCCCGACTTTTCAAAGCCCGTTTTCAATCGGAAGTAAATGTAATGACCGACAACGTGCTTGTCCCTGTTATCCTGATAACGCATCTTGTAGGTTTCAGGGTCATTGAATGTTACTTCCCCGGTAATAGGATTGTTGCTTTTAAGCTCATCGGCGTAGATCTCAGAGCAGTTGATTGTCTTGTACTGCCTGGAACGTATGCACAATTGAATTACGCCCTTATACATGATTTGAAAACATGCCTCTTTACCGTAAGGCACAATCGCAGCCCAGCCCAGGGCCGGGTCAATAGGAAGGTTGACCGTCGCAGCCTTCATCGCCGCCCTCATTATGCTGCCCGGATTGTCACGGGCTATGTCCTGCAACTGCTTGCTGCCGCTTACGACGTTGATAATCGAATTACTGAAAGCCGCCGCACGTTTGCCCAGAATGTCCAACAGCCTGCCTTTGACGTCCGGGTTAGCCAGATATTCTCGAACCTTACCTATCGGGCCTTCCGTTCGTTTCTGAATTTCCTGTGCCTCTTTCATTTTGTTCCTCTCTTTCTTTTAAATCATCTTGTAATTCTTCGATTTTACTCTCATAATCTTCTTTCAGATCACATGCGGGACATATTCGCCCTTCATAACAAACTTCTTCGTGACCCTCGCTGCAAAGGTTCATGCCACTTCCGCCTTCCTTTCGGCTACTTCGGTTTGGGTTTCCAGCGTGATTTGTAGTTCCTTAACGCCCTGAACGGCTTGAAGGTAGATTGTTTGTGATTGTGCCTCCAATGGCATGGTTAGGGATTCAAAATGGTCAATAAACAGCGGGACTTCGACGCCGTAGTGGTCGCTCAAAGTGTTCCTGACGTCGATATTGCAATATATCTTCTGCCCATCCGACATATCCGGGTACGGCACACCATCTAATATCGCAACGCAGACCCTGTCGTCGATATCACCGTTCTGGAAGTAGTCGAATAGCTTATACGTAACGTGGTCGAACATGCCATTAACAGCGGACTCGACCATCCTGGACTGAGCGACGTTAAATTGCTTTATCTCGTCGAGCTTCTTATTGCAATCGGCTATCAACTGGGCAAGTACCTTTTGACGGGCTTCGAGTTCCGCAATTCTTGCCTTGCTCTTTTCAATGCTGTCGGCCTGGCCCAAGGCTCCGTCCATCTGCCTTAATAGTTCATCGGCCAACCCTTTCTCCGCTTCGAGTTTTTCAAGCTGTACGATTACGGGCTCGCCGAGTTCCGCTTGCAGCTTCTCGATCTGTGCCGTCAGCTCCTGCCACTCTTTATCGCCGCTCGTGTCCGCCTGGGGCCGGTTCATTATGGCCTCGTTAATCTCGGCGATGCGCTTGTCCTTTGCGGTCTTATCGGCTTCGAGGTCGGCAACAGTCGTAGTCCGCCTGGCAATCAAATCGCTCAATTGATCTTGCAGCTTGAGCAATACGGTCTTGCGCTCATTGATGGCTTCCTTTGTCTCATTGCCGCGAGCTTTGATATCCTCAAGTGCCATCTCGCGTTTGTTCATGTTCTCGGCCAGCTTGTCGGCAGGAAGTTTCTGGCCGCAGGCATAGCAAGTATCGGCGGCAGGTTTTTTCTTCGCCGCCTTCTGCTCTTCCTTAATTGACGTCAGCGTAAGCAGCTTCTGGGTGATCTCGGCCTGCATCCCTTCGATGTTTGTATTGACTGTCTGAATCTCGCTCTGCAATATGACAAGGGCCTGCGACTTATCGGCATGTTTCTGCTCAAGTCCATTCCGTTCATCTATCAAATCCTCTAACGCCCCGGACTGGTTCTTGACGATGGTTTCCCTGTGAAGTCTCAGGTTGGTTGTTTGATTGATTTTCGTGTAAATTTCCTGACGGTTTTTCTCGGTAGCCAGCAGTTCTTTTTGCTTGCCGGCGAGTCCGGCGACTTTCTCGATCAGGATTTCCCGCTTGGCCTGCATTTCAACATCGCTGTCACCCTGATTCCGAGCGTATTCATCAAGACCCAGTTGTTTTTCGTCTATTCGTGTTATGTTTTCTGTCTGCTCTTTTGTTAGAAGTACCAGGTGATCGCCGAGGCGTTTCTTCTCCTCGCTGACATCATGACCGTTAAGCCTTGCAATCAAAGATTCAAATCCTGCAGGCGTACCGATATTACCGGCCATATCTACAATCATTTCCCGCCGATTTAGCCTGCCGAACTTCTCGTCATTATTGAAGTAGTCAAGATCGGTCAACATTTTGAATTTATCTTCGGGAATGATATTAGCCATAGCCTCTTTGTACTTCCCTTCCGGCATGGCGTAATCGTCGATCCAGTATTTATTCTGATATGACAGTTTGCCGGACTTATCGATTTTCTCGTGCTGCTCCTTGCGGAATGTCCTGGCGACACCGTCGATAAGCATTGGGAATTCAACGGCGACAACCAGGCCAGGAATTGCTTTACAATATTTCGGACTTTCAGGATTAGTATCTACCGGACGTATCCCAAATCTTTTCCGGCCGGAAGCGTCCTTATCGTATAGCACCCAGAAGACACCATCCTTCAACGACGTCTTGCCTACGCCGTTCTCCCCCCTTGCTACGGCATTCCTGTACTGAAAGTCAGCCGTCAAGTCCTTAAAACATTTGAAATTCTTATAAGTGACTTTTCCTATTTTGATTCTCATTTTGGCTTCCTTCCTCTTTCTATTCTATTATATGAAGTTACTTCTCAATCTCATTCAGCCCCTCATTGGGCATGAAATAAGTAATAACCATCCATATTATTGCTTTGGCTATTCGCTTCATGTTCATTATCCTTTCAGGACTTGCTCAATGTTTACCTGTAAAACTTCCATGACTCATCAATCCCTTTTGTGCAGCTTTTGCTCGTAAAGCACCTATCTCTTTTTTCAGCTTGGTGTTCTCGGCTTTGAGGGCTATATATGTTTTCTCGGCTTGTCCCAATGCGTTTTGTAGCTCACAGCATCTATTGTACCATTCAAGCCTTGATTCTGAATCTGCCAGTTCCATATTTCATTATCCTTTCAAGGTTTGCTCAATATCCTTGCCACAGATTTTACATACTACGACCTGCCCTTCAGGTAAATGGTTTTGGATGTGGTCGTAAAAAGCTTTGTACTTTTCCAGCGTGGCAATCTCGTCTTCGTATTGTTCTTTGCATTTAGCACAACCGGCAAAAGATTCTTTCAGGGCTTTCTCGCCTATTTCAACAATGACCTGCAATTCGTTAGTCAACAAAGAAATTCTCTCTTTCAGCTTGGCGTTCGCAGTTTCGAGTTCCCAAATCTTATCCTGCAAAGGCTCAGCCGTCGCTGCCTTTGCATTATTCATATCAGTTGCCATTTGCATTCTCCTTCTAACATTTGGTTAGTCCATTTCCTTTCTTTAGGTGCCAGCACGGGACGGTCAGGGCTGAAAGCTATTATTCCCTGCTTATGGGCATCCGCCGCCGCCCCTGCTGACATTAACTTTTCAAATAATTGAGAATAGGCCAAGGCCATCCCTGGCCTATCTCCGGAGGGGGGTGATGAAACAAAATAATATGGATGGAAGATAAGAGGCCGCGTGTGGCCGGTTTTTGGCTTTATACTCAGAAATGTATTCCCTTACCGGCCGCCGTCCGTGGCCGTCCGTGCAACGATCCTTCCATCCATATCGGTTGGCTGAGCCCCGGAGGAGAGGAGAGACCCAACCATAAGCTGATAATACCGTGCCGGCGGGCATCAGCCACCGGCCGTGCCGCCATTAGTGCCGACGTGACGACATTGACAATTACGGGCAAGGGACGTAAACGCCGCTCTATCCCGCTAAATAAAACCGCTCGTGAAATCCTGCCGAGAATCAAACCGGCAAGGCCTAACGCACTATTGCTACAGTGCTATCGGATTGCAACGAAGGCTGAAATACCACAGTTCGGCCCGCACGCTATGAGGCATTGGTTCGCTACGCAGCTACTAATCAGAGGTGTCCAGATCGCTTTTGTAAGCAAGCTACTCGGACACGCCTCGATCCGTACAACCGAACGGGCTTATTCTCATATCCTTCCAAGTGACCTTGCTAATGCTACCGATGTTCTGGATGATTTATGAACTTATAAAAGAACTATTTACTATCAATCAGCCGGGCCGACGCCTTGGCGTGCTTGCTCCGGTCAGTTGTCACTTCGTTTACAAATCCTTTCTTAAAAAAAAGGCGGACAGGCACTGCGTTCCGGCTAAAGAAGTGCGTTTACACCCATCCGCCCTGCTGAACTTGTTATTATTGCATGAATCGCCGGAACGCATTATTCTCCTTTTGTTAAGTCTTCCTTGCTTTTGCTCCACATTCTTTACAGGGCATCGTTCCGATTCCTGTTATACCTATCCTGAAAAGCCTTCTAATTTCGCCGACAAGCTCTGTGTGCTCCTGTAGGAAGGCTTTTAGGGTTCTCTTGGTACTCTGCTTCATTTTCTTCGAGATAAGGCCTTCAACCAAGTCCTCGACACTCTGATAGAATCCTACAGCCCTTAGTCGTGTCTGTCCGGCAGTCTTTCCTTTTTGGACAGTTTCAACAACATTTAGAATGAAATTATGAGCATCAGAAGTCATAACATAATCGTCCGTTATCTGTATCTTCATCTTTAAGCCCACCGTGGCTGTCATTCGTTACTATCCTTGTTCTGCCGGTTTGTCGCCGTTGTCGCCCTCGATTTCTTTTGTGGCAATCGGAAGGTTTTTCGTCAGAAAGTTTCTGATCGCGTTCCGGGGAGACGTTTTCTGCATTACGTGTTTGTTGAAGGCTTTTGTATACACGTTGATGATTCCGATCAAGTCGCCATCATCTTCGTTGTTGAACGCTATTGTGTTTACCTGCCTCACTTCTGCTTCTTCCTGTTTCGTCTCATTTGTTTCACTTCCCTGCATCGTGCCATATCTCCATCGTTGCTGCGGATACGAGCAATTTCTACGGGTAACGTCTCAAGTAGATAATTTCGTACTGCCGCTTGGAGCGAAAGGCCGGGACGAAGTCTGGTATATTCTTTCGCCAGTTCGATCAGATCTCCATCCTCAGAACCCTTATATCCGAAATTGCTGGTCGTTTTATTTTTCATTTTCTTTCTTTGCTTCTTAGCGTCCATGCGGAACACTCCATGTAATTCTTGATAGTACAGTTCTTCTTTGAGTAGTTTTCCATTACCCTTGCCCTGTAAGTTGGCCGCCATTGCGACGTAATCTTTGAATCTCTGCCGGTAAAGTACGCAGTAAAAAATTTATAAGAGCAGTCTTTGGCCTAACACCAGGCAAAACACTTGACAACTCGTTGATCTTTTGTAGAGCATCACGGTCATCAGGTATCTTGGTTGTTAGCATTAAATTCTGAATCGGCTTAGACACTTGCGTTTTCTCTTGTCCAGTTACCATTTGCACATCCTTGTTATATTTATCAGTTTCCATCGTTACTTATTTATTATAACTTTATATCGGGATTCGTCAAGCATAATCTTTCACAATAATTACAAAATATCTTAAAATATGACTTGTGTTATCTGCAAGTACTGTACTATGCTATATTTAGAAAGACAGAAATTTTCTTGACAGGATACCTACTAATGAACAGAATTCCGCTAAGCACAAGGATAGATGAAAACGCTTTTCAATTGCTCGACCAACTCACAGATGAACTTGGTCCACCGAAAAACAGAATACTCGAAGCTGGTATCGAACTGTTCGCCGCCTTACCAACTGATTGGCAGTTTATCCTTAAATCGAATAAACGAGAGGATCGGGCTTTATGTCTGGATTTGATTCGTGCGATTGGACCACCTGTAAAACAAGAGAAACTCGCGCCGAAGACCAATTCCGCAAAATCCGGCTGATTTCCTTGATGTCTTGCTCTTTGATGAAGTCAATAGTGCGTGTTTTCAACGGCTTATGCGGATTTTTCATCATCTTCTCCTAAAATTAGCTTGCGTGCTTATATTAAGAAGCGATTGACAAACCGAAATATTACCGAGGAAAATCCTCTATTATGGATAGGATTAGCCTACTTTTAGTCTTAAACGAAGCAATCGACGCCCTGGGCGATATTCCAGCCGATAAGTGTACTGAGCAGCAGCGAGAGGCGTACCGGCGGTGCGTTGAGGTTCGGGGCGAGATAGTCAAAATAGATTTTTTGAAAGGGTGGAAAATGGAGAATTTACTGAAATATTGTATTCTGGTAATTTGTTTGGCAACCACAATATGGATCAATGGGTGCGCTTTGGGTGAGTCGAATCGACAAATAGTGACGGACGATCTTGAGGTTTTAGAACCAGATGGTTATGGCTTAGGTATCCATAAAAACCGCTACGGGCAGCCTGTAATAGTACGTCCTGACTGGGGATATGTGCCAGGTGAAAGGCTTGATATTAAAATTGATGCCTACGGATTAGGTGTCCATAGCGACCAATATGGCAGGCCCATTCGTGAATATCCTTGGCCGTAGCCCGTGCTGGATAATCAGCTTAATCATTGCTTCTTCACCGAGTCGGCGACTGACTTGACCCCTGAGCGTAGCGTTGTAAGCCCAAAACCGGCCAGTATGGGCCACACGGCGTCCGGGACGGTAAATATATCCATGCCCTGTAAGAATCCCAGAACGACCACAGAGGCCGCTATGAGATATGTTTTCTTGCCCATTAAGAATTTAATTGTCTCGTTCATAATCTTCTCTTTCTTCAAGTAACTTTCTGATTTCGTGCATTTCCAGTTCAATATCTGCGTATATTAAAAGACCATCACTCGTAAACTGAGCATGACCCTTGAGCTTGTAAAGGTACTCAAATATATTGTCTATGTGTTTTTTAGGGCTCATCGTTTCCTCAATTCATCTACACCCTCCTTGATATGCTGAATGTCTTTCTGCATACCGATCATAACATTGCTATTAGTCTCTACTTTCGGCTCGACTTTATCAAGCCTGCCTCGGTTAGACCTTATTACTTCACCCATCGCTCCAAGGGTGATAAGTGCCGCAGCTACCCATATCACCCATTTCATCATCCCATTAGCGTTCTTCATGTTATCTCTCCCTAATTCAGTTGCTTATCATTATAAACTGCCCGCCGCCCGCTGGCGGAGCGCCTATCCCACCAAACCATGAAACCGGAAAAACCGGCTCGAACATGCCGAAGGGGTTGGCGTAAAGCTCGGCGATTTCTCTTGCGGAGAGGGCACGGTTGTAAACCATCGCATAGTCAACTACCCCGGAAAAATAATACCCGATTCCACTTTTGTACGAACCTATTACAAAATCATGTGCCGGATTTATGTCTCCTGTTACCGTGTCCGTATCTTCAAGTGCACCATTTACATACAATTTAGCAACGGTGCCTTGCCGCGTACCTATTATTTGATACCATTGCCCAATTACCGCATCAGTCGTAGATATTAGCCGGGCAAGTATTGGGTCTTCAGAACCCAACTGCCACCAAAATGCATCATTATATTGAGAGATTCCGACATCTTTTTCTGTATTGTCAGAATACTCAATTTTGCCCATAATGCCACGCAACCCGCTTATAGAGTTGGGTTTTACCATTACAACATAAGACAAATCCCCGCTTAATTCCAATGCCGCTGGGTCGCCAAAATCAATATAATCCGAATCACCGTCAAGAAGTACACCAGGCCCGTATTTTGCCGCTGCGAACTGTGCCGTGTTTACCAGGGAGCCTGTAATTCCATTCCCGCTTAAATCCTGAACGGTATTCCCCGCGTCCTCGTTCATCAGCCAAAATCCGACCAGACCGTGAGCTTTGCCCCAGTCTATCTGCTGACCGAGTATAGGCTTTTCGTTAGCCCATTGACTGAAGGTAACGGAGCATAACAATAATAATGGAATTAAAATTTTCTTTATCATTCGATTGCATCCTGATTTGCATAATCAACTCTACAAGCATAATTAGCATCGGCATCTTGATTATAGAACAAGACCTTTGCTTCGTCACAGCCGCCTGGCAACATAACATTCCATTGACTTACAACCGCATAGAGACTGGATGTGGTCACTGCATGGGTAGTTACTAAATTGTCAATAACGGTAATAGTCGCAGCATCTGCATGAACACCGCCCCATATCACCAATTCCGAATTTGCTAAGGTTGCATTTTTTATAAAGTAAGTATCGCCAATTTGGGTAACTGCATCGAATCCTGCCGTTGCCGTTACGTTTATTACCGCCTGCCCTGATGCCGATTCTGCGTCAAGAACGGTGGTAACTGCAACTGCTACATCCGCTTTATAATCTTTCCACAAACGCCAACTATCATCTGCCGCTCCATATCTAACAAATACCTTGAACCCGACAGAGCCTGCATCTGCAACAGCGCCTATATTTACCATAGCAACATTAAGGACAGATGATAAGGTTCCAGTATACGTATGAACGCCTGTTTCAAGGTGCATTGCCGGAGTAGCACCAACGTCATCCAACAGCGTCCAGTCATATAATTGTCCCTGAGATTTTGTAATGTCAACCGCCTGTACCGAAGCACAGAGCAAAAGCACAATTAAAATCGTTAGTAATCGTTTCATATTCATTCTCCTATTCAGAAAGACTAAGCCCATTTTGAACGAAGTCACGTAAGGCGTTGTATTTCGCATGTTTATGTGTCTTCTTTTCAGTGATATAAGCATCTATCCACACTTGAACGTCTTTGGCAATTTCGTCTCCCTTGACCTCGACATCATCGCCTTTACTGGCGTTCCTCGTAAATACCTGACGTCTCTGCTCCAGGGCGTTAATGCGACGAAACTCTACGTCGTCATCATTCAGCACGATTTCAACGCCAACAGAAAGTGTCCCATTAGCCGAAAGCGTCGGCCATTGTTTTGTTACTACTGCGGTAATCATTATTTCTCCTTAATCAAAGTCGTATGTTATATCTACGCTCATCTGATGAATCGCCGTATTAGGTGCCGAATCAAAAGATATATAAATACATTTACCGGACGCCACCGTGCCGCTTGTGATAGAATCATCTGCCAATACGCCACTGGTAGTATCAAAAGTGTTAATCACTACCGGATTAGCCAAGCCTATAAAAGCATCGGCATATTTCAAGTCTCCCGCAACTTCGTTGGCTGCGGCGTCTAAGGTTACAACTATTTTCGTTATCGTTAGAGCTGCGGGCGTAACCGGCCATAGGCATATCTCATTGTCCTCTGTCTGTGTGGCCAGTGGGTCTATGATAGTAAATATCATGTGCTTCGGTTCGTCTTTTATATTATTGGGTGTCTTGACTATTGTGGCACCAAGAGTATCCGTTGAGGCATCAACCGTAAGTCCTGCGCCTGTTTTTCCGCCAAGCGAACCTGTAGCTGCCGTTGTAAATAAAAGAAACGATGTCGTATCGGAACTTTCATCAGCAACGGTTACAGTTGAGGCTATTCCAGCAGTCAAGCCGGCAGCCGTACCTGATATATTAGTTCCGACAAGGGCCGAAGGCGTACCAAGCGCCGGAGTTACAAGAGTAGGCGAAGTAGCCCTGACAGGCGATCCCGAACCTGTGGCTGTAGTCCATACCGGTAAAGCAGCCGCCCCACCGCCTACAAGAATTTCTGTAGTTGCACCATTAGCAAGTGTCTGTTGGGCTCCGGTGGCCGTTGTACCGGTAGCTATTAGGGAATATTCTGTTGTTCCTGTCGATCTTCCGGTTCCGCCATAGCTCACCTCAACCGCCCCCGATGAGAAGAACGCCGTCGCCGAGTCCCCAGACGTCGCTACTGTATTATCACCCGTATTAGTTCCCGAAAGATTCGTAGCCGTTAGATCACCCGTAATGGCCATCGCACCCGTGCTATATGCAATTTCAACGTCAGTGCCGGTATTGGCGTAAGTGTGGGTAAGCGTCGCATCTGTGCCGTCGCCAAACTGAAAGGCAACACCTGTCTCAAGAATAGATGTGCCAGTCCATGTAATCGTGCCGTCATGTGATGCAGTAACACCCGTCAATCCGACTCCGCCACCGACAAACTCGGTTGCAGTGATAGTGCCGGTTGAGGGATTGTAATGGGTGGTTCCGTCGCTTTCAAGACCGAGATTGCCACCGTCGGGATCTGCTCCCGCCACAAAAACAATCGGGTTATTCTCGGCGGTGCTTTCGTTGTCAGTGATTGTTACTGTCGTAGCCACACCCGCCGTGCCACTTGCGTTGCCTGTCACGTTGCCGGTCAATGGTCCCGCAAAACCCGCAGCAGTTAATATTCCAGTATCGGCGGCATAAGTAAGTTGTTCATCTGTTTTAGGCAAGAGACTTCCTGTGGCACTATCCCATAAACCAACGAACGCGGTAGCATCTTCGGTATCCGCAACAACTATCGTGGTCGGCGTGATAGCAGCCGTACCATCGAAATTCACTCCGCCAATAGCCCTGGCCGTAGCCAGTGCCGTCGCCGTATCAGCCAGAGTCGCCGTTGCCGCTTTAAGGTTAGCGACCTCAGTAGTGCTCGCAACTGTAAAAGGGGCCGTCCCGGTGGCCTGGTCACTTACGAACGTTAAGCCTGTGATTGTGTATGCTCCAACGTCCCAATTTGCAGTCAAGGGCACGGAGCCATCTGCAAGTAAGTCCCCGCTTCCACTTGGCGTGACCCATGTGTTGTCGCCACGCCAGTAAGTAGCAGCACTTGCATTAGTGCCCGTATTCATCATGCCTGCTGTAATAGCGAGTTCATCAGTGCCGCCGTCCTCAAGAACGCTTTCGGTAATATCTGTTGCATTGCCCGTACTCGTCACATCGCCTGTAAGGTTGGCATTAGTCGTTACAGTATCAGCATTGCCCGTTAATGCCCCTACGAAGCCTGTGGTTGTGATTTTGCCCGTAGAGGGAGTATAATACGCCGTCCCATCGCTCTCAAGACCTAAGTTACCACCATCTAAGTCTCCACCTGCAACAAACACAATAGGGTTATTCTCGGCAGTACTCTCGTTATCGGTAATCGTAACCGTAGTGGCTACCCCGGCCGTTCCAGCCGTCGCCGAATTAAGATTAGCCACTTGTGTCGTACTGGCTACTGTGAATGGTGCTGTGCCAGTCGCTTGGTCACTCGTAAATGTCAAAGCGGTAAGACTAAATGCCCCAACGTCCCAATTTGCAGTCAAGGGCACGGAGCCATCTGCCAGCAAGTCCCCACTACCGCTCGGTGTTACCCATGTATTGTCGCCACGCCAATAGGTAGTAGCGCTTGCGTTTGTCCCCGTATTCATCATCCCTTTAGTGACGGCAATCTCGCTGGCACCACCATCTTCAAAGACGGATTCAGTCACGAACTCAACCGCCGTTGCTCCCACATTTACCGCCACGATTTTACTGGCTTGGCCGCTAAAGCTCGAAGGAGTATCGACGAGAGAAGTAAAGCGAGTGATAAACGGCCTGACCACACCACTGCCTGCGTACAAAAAGGGTAGTATCAAAATACATACTACAACAAATATATACAATAGTTTCTTTTTCATTCTCTTGCTCCCGTGATTACCTCAATATACAGATTTCCTAATTCTGGTGTTTTCGTTTCTCTTCTCGCATTGTCCCATTTTTGCCGAAGAATTCGGTAGGATTTTCTTTTCTCTACTGGGGTTGCTATTGCATAAACATTTATTGCCTGACCGATAGACAGCCTCTTGAATGAATCGGCAAATGATTTTTCTGGGTTGCTCTTACGAAATTCCTGACGCTCTCTCATCCTTTCATATTCTTCTTTAGTCCGAGTCTTATCTGGAATATTTTCTATAATATACCGATACATAAGTCTTTGGGCCGGGCTTCTCGTGATATAAGAAGGAGCAGTTGTTATTCCCGTTATACTTACCCATATATTCTTATGACTCCGATCGGGCGAAGTCCTTGACATCTTTTGATAATTCCGTGCCGATAACGGTAAGAATTCCTTACCAATATATTCGGCAACATCAAGCAACTGCTGACTTATAGGATCTTTGGGATCACGTATTTGAACGTGAAAGAAATCCTTATTCTCCACCAAATCAGTAAGTAGTCCCCAAATAGGATGCAGTTTGTTCTTTACCGTTCTTCTTGGTTGTATTCCATAAGCAAACCAGTCCTTTGCGTATGTTGGTAGGCTAAGTCTTTCATCAGAACCATCGGGGTTCTTTTCGCCTGTCTTTGGAAAGAAATAGTCTTTTAGTTCTTCCGGGCGCTTGCCCGTTAGGAGATAACCTATAACTGCACCCAATATGGCGTATTGCGTGATAGCGCCGATAGTATAGGCCATTTTCTGAGACAGCCATACATCCCCCCTTGCTATCCGCCCTTTCGTACCGAGTATATCTACCGGGACTCCACCGTATTCTCGCCACGAACCAAGGTTCCAGCCTACTGAACGAACGGCCATCATTGCAACATCTTTGAATGTTTTATTCCAAAACAGGTTGTCGTAAACAAGCTGGCCCATCCGGTTATCTACCGAGTCCCAGGAAGAAATAAGCCTTTCGTGCAACTGTTCATCGTTTATCTGCCCGGACTCGGCACGTTTCATTTCATGCTTTGCCAGCATAGAGAACAAGCCGAGCTTTCCTGTCGGAACATACCATTCCATCAAGGGTTTTGCCATGACTTCTAATGTTGCCCCGAAGGTCTGGAACGGCAGCTTGAAAACGCCGGTGATCTTCTGTTTCGGCGAACCGTGCATCAAATCGCCTGCCGTTTTCTTTAACGCCTTTATCGCCCGGTTGTAATAGAATGGATCCAGCCGGTCGCGACCATCGGCGAGGATGATAGCCCTTACCATGGCTTGTAATCGCGGGTCTTTGATAGTATCTATCTGCTGCCTATAGGCTTTCCGTAACCTCGTCCCGTCCCACAATCGGCCTATCGGAGAAAGACCGGACAAGACCATGTGGCTTATACCTTCCAATCGCTGCCCCTTTACGGAGAGTTGTCGCAGGCCGAGCCCATAAGTGGAAGCTATCATATCGGTAGTGACGTTCAGGCCGTGAAAAAAACTCAAGGCAAGCTGTGCCTGATTCAAGACATTCCCGGCCATTCTAATCATATTGTAACCGCTTGCGATGATCTGATTCTCGCTATTCCTCAGTCCCGGCGACAGGTAATTATTCAAGAGCTTGCCAACCGGCTCGGGTGCGTAGTAATGGCCGAGCGTAGTAAAGCCGGGAACTTTGATGGCGGCATCGGACGAGCCGAGTACGAGAGACGGTTTCATGTCGAGAATCGGCCTTAGCTCCGAGTGGCTGTTCAGGAATTTCGTAAACAGGCCGTGCAGCGTTGGGGCCACTTTCTTAAACTCGTCCGGCGCGTGGATAAGGGCTTCCAGCAGTACAGCCTCTTTCTCCCGGGCCTTGCGTACATATTTTTTATAGCCGGGAGTTGTCTGAGTACCCTTGTACCGGGCGTCTGCAAGATCCCGCCATTCCTTATCAATTGTTTTTCGATGGTCAATAGCTTCTTTCGTTGGAACGAACTTCTGCTCGCCCTTATGTTCGCCCCTGGTGACTTCTCGATATGCCCCGTCTTTTTTACGTCTGATCGTTTCGTAGAGGTTGTATTTGTATCCGAGAACGTGGCCTATTTCGTGGGCAAGGACCGACTCCGGCCCGGCGTATTTCGTCCTGATCTTGTGAGGCCCGGTCTCGGGCGAGCCTTCCCACTGTGCAAACCCCCAACGCTTGCCTCCGATAGCAACGAATCTGTCCGTGTCAATACCCATACTCCGGGCGATGTCCATCATCTGATCGACAAGGAGCTGGTCGTAAGCCTCCTTCTTAGTAATCTCCGGCGGCATATAGACGGTGAAGGCGTTATCGTTGACCTTAACGTAGCCATCAGGAGACTTCGAGCGGGAATAAACGAATTTTATCAATCCCTTTGCCTTGAGTTCCTGAATGACCCTTTGGGCCATGATATACCTGTCCATCTCGAAGACTTTCAAGAGGACAAGATCGACCGGGTTCTCGCTAACCAGTTCAAGACCGGCTTCCCGACCTTCCTTGACAGTCATTATGGAACGCTTCTTGAGAAACGACTTGGACCCTTCGAGTCTGCGCTTGCCGAATATCTGCATGATGGCTTTTTTAGCGGCACTGGGGTCTTTCCAGATATGCGGGAAGTAGTTCTCGTAAAAACTCTCCAAATGGCCCTTGCCGAGATTCTGGACGGTATCGCGCCTGCCATCCAGCATCTTCCTAAAGGAATTGGCTATTTCGTTCAACTTCGGTTCTTTCTGTTGCTGGCCGTTCTCCAGACGGTCTATAAAATCGTAGGCATCGGACCTGCTCATAAAAGTAAAGGCGTGATGGGCCTTTCTCAAAGCTTCATGGGCAACGACAGTCTCCTGGGCAAGCCGGCCGAGATTCTTCCTCAATACCCTCGCCCCGGCCCTTGCCCCTTCCCTGCTTGCCGGTGAGATACCCTTCATCAATTCATCGACGGCTTTAATGCCGTTCTTATCAGGAACTGCATCGCGGAAACGTTTCTTGTTTGTCGTCTCGGCGAACTTTGTTTTCTCACTCGATGCTATTGTGCCGTAACCGCCGCCAGTGGCCTGTGCAGAAGCAGCAGCAACGGAAGAGCCGCCGGATCCGCCGCCTTTGGCTTTCTTGGCTCCAAACAAACCCTTTCCCTTTGTGGCAATTGTCCATGCGGCTCGCATTTCAGGATATGGTTTATCGGGATGTATAAAAAGCTCATCATTGAAACTATATTTTTCGTAAAGCTGTTTTTCGTTTTTAACCCCCTTATATTTTCTTTTTGAGTCCAAAACCTTTTGTGCATCTTTATTAAGGGCCTTAGCGACGGCGTCTTGTAATGTGCTTTTTGTTGGCACATCTGTTGGTGGAACGGCATCCTTGTAGATTTCGAGACCCAACGTGAGTTGCTTGCCGGAAGCACCGCCCTGAAGAACTTCTCGGCCTAAGAGGTCTTTTGGTCGGGCTTTTTTGGCAGGGGCTTTTTTGGTTTTTGCTTTAACCTTTCCGGGTGGTGTTTTTCGTTCCACTCCCGGACCCACTTTTCGCTTTTCTTTGACATCAATCAAATACTCCTGAATAGCTTCCTCTGGCATCCTATAGTAGGCCGCTATTTCCCTTATGTTATCATTTATTTCTTTTGCTGTCAAGGCTTGATCTGATAATTCGTACTTGGCGGCCAATATTTCCGCATCAGCCTCACGGCTACTTGCCATAACCTCCAAGGCTGCATCATTTAGCGTTCTTGTCTTTTTGCGTGCCTTAAGCTGTTCTGCCATAAGGTCAAAGAACTCCCCTATATCCATCTGTGGTTCGCCGATTTCCATTAAAGCTTCGTCATAATGCTTACCGGCAAACCTGTCGTATGTTATCATAAACCGCAAATGGGGATGATCGCCAATGGCCTTTGCAACTTCGCCACGATACTTCTCCGGTACGAATATTTTACCGTATCCGAACTTTTCGTGCTGTTCCTTTTGGGAATCAAGCGTGGCTTGATAAATGGGATTCTTCCGTATCTCTTTGGCAGTTCGGTCTCGTATCTTTTTGCTCTCCACGTCCCATTCAGTAAGTTCTACCTTCTTCTCGCCCTTCTCAAGCCTCTGTTCTTCGGCGACTGGCTTCAGTACGGCCCATGTTCGCAGCCCGTCAATACTGATGTGCCCACCTTGCTCTTTGGCTATTTTTTTTGCCTCGGTTTTTGTCTTTATTCGCTGGGCTAATACTGTTTCGCCCATCGGTGTGACGTCACCAACCTTTGATGTCTTCCAGTCAAACTTTGACGAAATTGCATCAGATTTTTTAATCGCAGCCAAATCTTCTTGCAGCTTCGTCATAAATCCGTATTGCTTTTCAAGAGCCGCACCGACAATCTGCTCGTATTCCAGTCTGAGCTTTTTGGCTTCCGGGCTATTGAACTTACCGGCCTCGTCGAGTTCCTGTATCTGACCATCCAGATCATTAAACCTGTCGTTCTCGCCACCTTCAGCAAGTTCAAAGAACACCTTGTCCCATTTTTCTTGCCCATATTTTTTTATAAGATCATCACGGATTATATCTGGCTTCTCTTTTGCCTCTTTCGTGGCGTGTGCCGGGCTCTGCCCCGCTTCATCCCCGACCTTTTTATCGACCTCAGTAATATGGTCGGTCTTGGCTTGGGGGGCAGCTAATGTTTTCTGTGCATCTTGAGGTTTAAGAAATTCCTTAAATAATTCTTTGCTTTTTATTTGCCCTACTCTATCTTCATAAAATGTCCGAACATCCCCTTTCTTATTAACGCCCTCAACTCCCCTAAATCCAAAGGTAACAGGTACGCCGGTTTTAAGTTGTGTATCTACCGTTTGTGACATATCAAATTTAGCTTGACGTAGTACATAGCCATCTATTTCGTCACCAATCCTTACTTTGTTTGATAGAGTGTTAAATAACTCATTTTCAGCGACTTCTCGTGTTTTCCTTGCTGTTACAAGTGCTGGATGTTGTTCTGCGTCAGTTACCCCGCCATAACCATATTGATTGATAGCGTCTAATACATCAGTTTGAGCTTCACCTACCCGCCGCAACGCATCTATTGCCTTTCCTTCCCCCTTCCCCCCTTCCCTCTCCTTCATCAAAGCCTCGTGCTTGGCTTTGGCTTCCGGGGATAGAGTCTTGGTAAGGTCAACTTCCTGCTCTTGGACGGGTACAGGCGCTTCTGGAGATTCCTGTATAGGCAGTCCCCTGGATATTTCCGCACCCTGCTTACCGATAAACGGTGGCTCAGGCTGTGGCTGTGCGATATCCGTCGCCGGGCCTCTGCCTGAGACAATAGCTCCCGCACCACCGCCTAAAACACCACCGGCAACAACGGATTCTAACCAGTTGTCAAGTGTGTGCTTCATGCCTTCTTTTATGGCACCCGGTACTGAGTCCCAGTCTTTAGCATTATAACCAAAATATTCAAGGAAGTTTTGGCCCATTCCAGCCAATAGTTCCTGGATACTTTCAAGCCCACCGCCCGTTACAGCTTTGATGAGTCTTGACTTGCCGCCGCCTTTCAATATGAAATCGAATGGTATCTTTTCGGTAACAGCCTCCCAAGTACCTGACATCGTTGATATGAAATCAGCCTCATTAAATCCGCCTCCCATTTCTCGCTGAGCACGATAAGCATTCATCTTTTCATAAACGCCCATCATGGCAAGAGAAACATTCGGACTTTTTGTGATGTAACCAGCACCAATAGCGGCAAGAAACGTCGGTGCGCTTTCCATAGTTACCCTTGTTCCGTATTGTAACGGACGATTCCACTTTTCTTCCATCAACTTCGGATCAGGTGCTTCCCATCCATGCGTCGCTTGTTCTTCCCAATAGTCAGCGATATACTTGCCCGACTTTGTGAGCGAGTCGGAGATTTTGTCGTAAAGTTTTACACCACCGGCAAAGCCGGTTTTATCTGCTATCATCCGAACAGCCTGAACAGCATTTAGGACATATCCCGTTGGCCCCATTGGTGCAGCCGAAGGCAATCTTTGGGCTTTCATGGCATCGCCCGCATACTGGATTGCCGTACCGACAGCCCCTAATCCGCGCTCGGTTCCCGCAGCAAGAGCGCCGGGTATTTCTTTTGCAGCTTCTACGGGATGGACTTCTTTATAAGGCGCAGTCTCCTGCGTTATGCCGGGAGCAAAGCCGCCCATACCACCGACAGCATAGCGATTCGTTTGTGGCCCCCGCGAGCCCGTTGCTCCATGCCCCCTGGATCGCCCGCCTTCTTCCTGTTCTATCCCGAACTGTTCAGGTGCAAGCCACTGGTCGGCGGCTTTCGTCATATCGGGTGATGGGTTGGTCGCCTCTTGCTCAAATAAACCGGCAAGACGATTCTTCTGCGGTGGAGCCGTATCTTGCTCAAATAAACCGGCAAGACGATTCTTCTGTTTTGGTGGTTCGAGTAATCCCGACAACCTGTTCATAACTGGGCCTTAAATTCTTTAATTATCCGTTCAGGTGATATACCCTTTCTTAAACCTTCTAAAGCAGTTTTCTTTTCTTCATCGCTTAGCTCGCCCCATATCTCCTGTAGTTCTGGCCTTGGGGCAACGTCAGCCGGCTTCTGCTTCTGCTTCTCGACGGGCGGTTCTGATGGTAACTGTTCTGTATTAACTTTAGGAAACTTCGGTGCTGTCCCCGATGTTATATTTGGGGAATATCCACCCATACCGCCAGCGGCATAGCGATTTGCTTGCGGTCCCCACGAACCCGTTGCTCCATGCCCCCTGAATCGCCCGCCTACATGTTTGGTTGGCTGGTTCTCCATTGCCTTCGCCGCTACATCTGCTTTGGGTTTACTCATGGAACCGGCCATAATATTACCAAGGTTCGGCTGGTTCTCCATTGCCTTCGATGCTACATCTGCTTTGGGTTTACTCATGGAACCGGCCATAGTCTCCGGCTGTTCGGTACTTGCTGGCACTCCCAACGTTCTGGAAATCTCTTCAATCTGCGAACCGAGCAGCTCATGCAGTTGCCTGGTTCTCATTACAGTTTTGTTGTTTTCAAAGTTTATTTTATATTCCTCAGCCGATTCGCCTGTCTTTTTAGGAAAATTTTGCATTAAATAAGTTTCGTCTCCGGTAAGGTTGAAAAGAGTGTATAAGGACGTTAATTGCTCATAAATATCACTGGTATTGCCGTACTCGAAAACATCTTTGGAATATGGCCGGCCGAGTTCCTCTCCGCTGTTAATCTTGCCAACAGCCCTCTTGGTAAGAGGATGTTCAAGTGCGGCTTGGGTAAACAAAAGATATTCGGGAGTATTCGGTTTCATATTCTTTAGCAAAGTCGTTAGGGCCGTCCATTCCTGCTCTTCTCTATCGTAAACCGACTGCTTTTCTTTCCAGTCCTGTTCACTTTTCCATTGATGCCAGCCGGGAGCGCCTATCTCTCGTAAAGTGGCTATACCTATATTACCGGCGGTCTGCAATGCCCCCGCCCCGAACTTTCCTATATCTGCGAATATGTTATCAGGCATTTTATCTCCTATTTAGTTACCCTGTCATAAGACCATAACTTGCACCAGTAGCAGCTCCCTGTACCAAAGACCCAGCTAATGAGTAACCCAGGCCCGCACCCTGTGATTCTCCTGTACTTGTGCCCGTTGCCGTTCTTGTTGACATGCTTATACCGAGCAGGTTCATTAGAATGGCCAGATTGGTCGGGTCGGTAATCTGGTTCTCTTCGGCGAATTTCTGGATGGATGCGTTTATTTGCTGCTGATTATACTGCTGTTCCGCCTCGCCAAGGGCATATTGCTGTAAGGCACCTTGTTTATTGGCCTGTAGAGTGTCCCATTGAAGTTCGGCTTTCTGCCGCCCTAATTCTGTACCGAGGTTCTCGGATGCCCTCGCCTCTTCAGTCGCCCTCGCCGAACTCCAGTAGCCCGGCCCGGAGAACGCTTCTTTTATCGCAGGTTTGGTCTCCTCCTGGAACGTCTGCATCGCAGGGGCCTTAATTGCCGTCTGGAAGTATTTGTTCACGGCTTCAGGCGAGGTCACGAATCCGCCACCCTGAGCGAAATCGAATACACCCGTCTGGTTAGGTGTCAACGGAGCGACCCTTTCGCCCTGATAGACGTCCATCCCTGTCCCGATTTCCGGTGTATACCTTTGCAGCGCCTTGTCCATAGTTATCGCCTGCTGGGGCAGATACGACGAAGACGTTGACACTTGTGTACTTTGACTTTCACTTTCTGGAGCAGAGAAACATCCCATAATATCATGCCTCGATTCTTGTTATAAAAGAGGTTTCAAAATGCCTGAATCCAAACCTCTCATATAGCTTACAGACCCGCTCATGCTGACTGCTTGCCATCTGAGAAGCGTTAAAAATAATGTGCGAACATCCGCGCTGCTTGGCCCATTCTATCGCGTCTCCGATAAGACGTAGAGAACCCGTCGAGCCGCGAAAGTCCGGGTCTACATACCACAAATGCTCGTTTGCACACAGCCCTTTACCGACCGGATTGCCAAAGCAAACGACCCCGATATATCCGACAATCCTGCCGGTTTCGTTGCGAAGGCCGATTACGTCCGAGTCCGGGTCCTCTATCATCTTCTGCAAATTCGCTATCGCAATTTCAAGGTCAGTATCAATATCGAAAGAAGTATCGGCCTCCATCTCCCACATGACCATGAGTGGCTGTAAAACGTTCGCGTTATTAAGTATTTCCGTTTTCATACATTAGCTCCCCTGCCTGTTTCATACCATTTCAGGCCATCCTGGCATATAAGAGTTAATGTCTCGGTGACTTCCATAGTCCAGTTCGCACTACCGCTGAGAAATATATTAGGGCCATCGGTTATAGTTACCTGATGTCTGGCTATAACCGTTATTACCTGCCCTTCAAGGCCATCGTCGAAGTCGGTTATAGTCGTAGTGCCTCCCGTAAGAAAAAGCGAATAGTCTTTGACCGAAGGTGTGGCGTCATCGGCAAGCGTCGCTATGTCCCTAACGTTCGGGCCGTTCTTTA
>Ga0255054_10000333_pt1 | contig 28242 bp, 29 predicted proteins | sample JV7_2_23_MG_FD_188634 | JGI IMG/M metagenome (GOLD analysis project Ga0255054, IMG submission 188634) | Seawater microbial communities from Jervis Inlet, British Columbia, Canada - JV7_2_23 | ecosystem: Environmental > Aquatic > Marine > Inlet | place: Canada: British Columbia | collected... | reverse complement strand
CTGGCATCTGGTCGGCCCGCTCACTGATCGCATTGGCGACGATCTCGATTTCGGCACCAGGCATCCGGGCGGTGAGCCGGCCTTCGGATTGGTCGAGGTTGTTCTGGACGTACAGTTCTCTCCGCTCCCACACCGACCTCTCCTCCTCGGGTGTCGGTGGCTTGGCCCGCCGGACGGCCCGATCCAGGGCAGCATTGGACATTCCCAGTGCCTCTACGACCAGGGTCTCCTCGGTTTCGGGGGTGGCGAGTTTGGAGACCGCTTCCACCTGGTCAAACGACAAGACACCCTCAGAGAACCTCTCTGAGAGCACCGGGAGTGACTGCAACCGACGGGCCGTGTCGACCAGTCGCCTTGCGGTGGAATGGCGGACCCCGTAGCGGGCCGACAGCCACTGGGTCATGTTCGGTGACCCATCAGCCAGGAACTGTTGACGCCGGTCGGCTTCCCTCAACCAGAGACAAGCCTCAGCCAGCCCCGCAGCCGAAACCCCGAACAAATGACCGAGACCTTCCTCGATCTCATCATTAGAAACTCTCTCCCAATCCATAACCCGAACGTAACGACAGGCTGTGACAAGAAACGGCTCAGAAAGCGCCTTCGAGAGAAATTCCTTGGGCTTTTCTCGAAGGAGGATTTCCTTGTGAAAGGCCAGCACTAAACGTGGCAGAAGTGTTGAATAGGGGCAACGAGTCAAGGGCGGTGCTGGATGCCAGAGTGGATTGGAAGTGTGCTGTTCTTGTCTTCCGTGGGGCTTTCGGGAGTCAAGATCGCTGAGGACTTCGGGAATCGGGGGTTGCGCGGATACGCCACGCTGTTTTTCCTGATCCTCGTATACGCGTCGGCGATTGCGGTCGCCTACCTGTAAACGACAGCGAGCCGGGTTTTCATATTGACAACTGTCGATATGTCTGTCATGCTGCTCATATAGACAGACGTCAATATGAGGAGAACCATATGAGCCGGGTACAACTGGCCTTGAACGTCACAGACATCGATGCCGCAATCGACTTCTACTCGAAGGCCTTCGCAGCCGAGCCGGCCAAGGTCCGTAAGGGATACGCCAACTTCGCCATCGAGGACCCACCCTTGAAGTTGGTGCTGATCGAGAACGAGACCGGTGGCTCACTCAACCATCTCGGTGTCGAGGTTGAGACCTCGTCTGAGGTAGAAGCCAAGAGTCGTCATCTCGTGAGCGAGAAGCTGACAACCGAAGACGAGCTCGGCGTCGAGTGCTGCTACGCCCGCCAGGACAAGGTGTGGGCCAACGACCCTGACGGCGCACAGTGGGAGTGGTACACGGTGCTCGCCGATTCCCCGGTCATGGTCAAGGACACCAACTGCTGCTGAGCGGCCGGACCTCGTCCTGACTTGGGGTCACGTCGGAGGACCCCTCTTGATCCAGGCTTTGAGCCTCTCGTACCACTCCTCCGCCTCCGCCTCGGTCATTGACGAGGCGTGGAGGTAGCGGAATCCGTCGGAGTCTTCGCTCTCCTGATAACCCATGCTGTTGATCGTTCTCGATACTCCCGGACGCTCCTGCCATGCGACCAGAGCTATTCCCGCCGACTCCCCCACTACTTCTATCGCTCTGGCATACAGGTCTGTCGGACTCGCACCAGTTTTCCGGGCTGCATCCTCGACAACGGAGAGGACGATCTGGGCATCACGGTGATCCTCATCGTCGGCTTCGTCGATTGCCAGCCCGCCCACCACTAGCGCGACCAGCCCCTCCAGCAGGAGGTGTGGCTCGCCACGGCGCACTGCGTTCGCCGCCGCCCGCTCGGCAAAGGCTCGCAACACCTCCCGATCGAGTTCTGACACAGAGGAGAGAGCGTCGGTCACCGCGGACGAGCCGCCCTTCAATAGAGGCTGGACAGTGGAGAGGACTTCGTCGTCACGCGGGTCCGGGATCGGGGCAAGCGCATACCCGGTCCAATGGGTGTTGTCGGACGACAAGTCGAGACTCATAGCTCAGTTTCTAGGTGTCCGATCATCCTAGGAAACAGATAGGGCGTCGGGCTGACTACGTCGGGGGCGACGTCTCTGCTATTGCCGTCACAAGGAGCAAGTCTTGGGACTCGTCAAGGTCAGTTGCCACATCTCAGTCGAGTGCCGATTGTCACAGGTGGCAGGCACACGCCGATGTGTCTTCCACTGCTGCTCGGGTGTTCGCGAGAAGTCACACACCCAATATGACGGATGATCACGGGAAATAGCCCAGACTGGCACTCAGTCCGTAGTCCCATTCGATTATCGGTATCTCAGGATTCCAACGTGCGCCCAATGCCTCGAATCTTTCGACTCCGGCATCGAGTAGGCCGGCCAATCCAAATGGCAAAGGTCTGACATCGGTCGCCTCCCAATACAACAGCCAAAGGGTCCCAGGGTCTTCGTCGGCCGCAGTGACAATGTGCTCGTCCCCGGTCGTCATCTTCGTCAAAACCAACAGCCAGTCATCCCGCCAGTAGTCGGAGGGAAACTCGTCGGACTTCCGCAGATCTGCAACCACTTGACCAAGATATGCGGTTCGTTCCCATGCCATCGGCAACGACGGAAAATCCCAACCGGGGATCAGGTACGCAGGAACGCCACCGTGTTCAGCGTGCCATCGTTCGTAGTCGACCCCGCTAGTGATCGAGTACAACTCGACAAGCTCCGGGGGCAGTGGGTAGCCAAACACTCGTGATACGCGAGCCAGCGCCTCCTCATCGGCAGGAGGATTGAGGAAGTCGGGAACTGGCGAGCCCATGCCTCGGTGTAAGTCCATCAACCGAGCGAAGGCTTCAGAAACGGCGGTCACTTGCAGATCGAGAAGGTCGGCACAAATTTCGAGGGTACCGGGATGACGGCGAACGGAGTGCCGGCACCAAACGGCTTACACGCGTTCCGATTGTAGAAGCCGGACCCAAGTGTGCCGCCCTGTTTTGGGGACTCTTCGAGTGGCGCTCCCATCAGCGATGTGCCATTCAGCGGTCCCCCCTCATTGGTAGACGCAAACGGATATTCGTCGCACGCGTTTCCGGCGGCTCTCGCCTTGATACAGATCGGTTGGCTGTCAAGCCAACCCCGATCGTAGGGTGGAATCTTGCGGGTTAGCTTGATCCAGTCCGGTCGACCGGTTTGTGCTTTCCGAATGTGCCTGGTCTGGACCGGCTGGTCGAGCCCACCAGACGGCGAAGGCGGTCCCCCATGCTTTCCCCGGTGTCGCTTTCATGATCCCCAGGTTCATGCCCCAGCTAGGCAGGCCCGGAAACCTAGCAAACTCGTCGACCACGTGCCGTGGCGAGTTGTTGAAACCTGCGCCTACGTCTCGGCGAGGACCTTTTCCATCACCGAATCGTCAATGTCGTAGTTGGAGAAAACCGCCTGGACGTCGTCGAGATCGTCGAGGGCGTCAATGAGCCGGAGCAGTTTCTTCGCTTCACCCTCTTCCACCGGAACGGTGGCGGCGGGCAACTGGGTGATATCCGAAGACTCGATCTCGAATCCGCCATCTTCCAGCGCCTCCCTCACGACAGGAAGGTCCGTTGGTGCCGTGATGACCTCGAAGGAGTCCTGACCGGCATCACGAATGTCTTCGGCCCCCGAATCGAGGGCTACCAGCATCACGTCGTCCTCGGAGCCGTTGGCGATGACGACGCCTTTCTGGCTGAACAGATATCCCACCGAGCCCGGCTCACCGAGGCTGCTGTTGTGTCGGGTGAAGGTCGAGCGAACATCCGACGCCGCCCGATTCCGGTTGTCGGTCAGGATCTGAACGTAGATCGCCACTCCCCCCGGTCCGTAGCCCTCGTAGTAGGACTCCTCGTAGACGGCGCCCTCGACCTCACCGGTGCCTCGCTTGATGGCACGCTCGATGTTGTCGTTGGGCATCGAAGCTGCCTTGGCCTTCTCCACGGCTGTGGCCAGGGTCGGATTGAACTCGACGTTCCCGCCCCCGTCACGGGCCGCGACCTCAATCGCCTTGGCCAGCTTGCCGAACAGCTTGCCCCGCGCCGCATCCTGACGGCCCTTGCGGTGCTTGATGTTGGCCCATTTGGAGTGTCCCGACATGAAACCCTCAGATCGTTTCGAGCAGCATCTCGTGGATGCGGGAGTCCCCGGTCAGCTCCGGGTGAAACGAGGTCGCCATGATGTGGTCCTGGCGAACCATCACCGCATGATCGTCGATCGTCGCCAAAACCTCCACCTCGGATCCGACCTTGTCGACCCATGGCGCCCGGATGAAGACGGCCGGGAACGGCTGGTCCAGCCCGTCAACTTCGACATCCGCCTCAAACGACTCGTTCTGTCTCCCAAAGGCGTTTCGCTTCACCACCACATCGAGACAACCAAGCAGCGGTTGGTCGCCTTCGGTGAGCGCTCCGGCGAGAACGATCATCCCGGCACAGGTGCCGTAGGTAGGCAACCCGGCTGAGATCGCGACACGGAGCGGCTCGAAGAGATCGAAGCGGAGGGCCATCTTGACGATGGTTGTCGACTCACCACCCGGCAAAACCAGAGCGTCGACTTCCTCCAACTGGTCGGCGTGCTTGACGGCGACAGCGGAGACGCCAAGAGACTCGAGGATTCCAAGATGCTCGCGAACGTCCCCCTGGAGAGCCAGGACGCCGACGGTGGTCATTTCACCATCCGCGGCGGGCGAGCCGCTCCGACTCGTCGAGAGTCTCGATCTCGATTCCCGGCATTGCCTTGCCGAGACCCCGGGAGACCTTGGCCACCACTTCTGGCTCGTTCCAGAAGGTGGTCGCCTCGACGATCGCCTTGGCGAACAATTCGGGGTTGGCGCTCTTGAAGATGCCCGAGCCGACGAAAACGCCGTCTACGCCGAGGGACATCATCAGGGAAGCGTCGGCCGGCGTGGCGATGCCACCGGCGGCGAAGTTGACGACAGGAAGCTTTCCGGTCTCGGCGACCTCTCGAACCAGGTCGTAGGGAGCGCCATGGTCACGGGCCGCCGACATCAGTTGGGCGTCGTCCATTGTGGAGAGTTCCCGAATCTCGTTGGTGACCGTGCGTATGTGACGCACGGCCTCGACGACGTTGCCGGTGCCGGCTTCGCCCTTGGTTCGGATCATCGCCGCACCCTCACCGATTCTGCGCCGCGCCTCACCGAGATTCCGGCAGCCGCACACGAACGGTGTGGTGAATGCCCATTTGTCGACGTGGTGTTCCTCGTCGGCAGGAGTGAGGACCTCGGACTCGTCGATGTAGTCGACACCGAGCGACTGAAGAACGGCGGCTTCGGCGAAGTGGCCGATACGGCACTTGGCCATTACGGGAATGGTCACTGTGGCCTGGATCTCGTCGATCATGGAAGGATCGGACATGCGGGCGACCCCGCCGTCCTTGCGAATGTCCGCCGGGACTCGCTCCAGGGCCATGACAGCCACCGCTCCGGCCTCCTCGGCGATCTTCGCCTCCGCCGCGGTGACGACGTCCATGATGACGCCACCTTTGAGCATTTCGGCCAGGCCTCGCTTGACCCGATCTGTTCCGGTTTCCACTTCAGCCGTCTCCTTCGCGAACAAGCGAATGGTACAGCGTTTGAGCGGCGACCCCTAAGGCATCACCGAAGCGTAAATATCCCGATATGTCTGCGCGACGGTGTCCCAGTCGAACTGTTGCACCCGGGTCAGACCCCGTTTTCCCAGGTCTTCCCTGGCCCGATGGTCATGAAGGAGATCGACGAGAGTCCCGGCGAGGACACCGCTGTCGCCAATGGCGAAGTAGCGGGCGTCGTCACCTGCGACGTCTTTGAAGGCGGCAAGATTCGATGCGACCACGGCGGTGCCGTTGGCCATCGCCTCGACCAGGACAATCCCGAATGACTCACCACCGGTGTTCGGAGCCACGTATATGGCCGACCCTGCGAGCACCTCGAATTTCTTCGGGTTCTCGACCCTCCCCAACCAGTTGACCCCCGAGGTTTGGCGGACCGCCCCCATCACCACCAGTTCGGCGTCGGGAACCGCGTCGATGACGATCGGCCAGGCATCGAGCAGAATGTCGAGACCCTTGCGTCGCTCGTCTCTTCCCAGGAAGGCAACCTGGGTTGGGTTCCTCTTCACCCCTGAGGGGACACCTCCGATGTCAACGCCGTTGGGAACGATGGTCACCTCGAGACCGGAGGGAAGGGCCGAGGCTGCGGTCATGCTGACGGCGGTGATGCTCTTTGTTTTGCCGAGGGCGCTCTTGATGAGACGTCTCGAGAGTCCGTAGACCCCTCTCACCCAGCGTGGAGGGTCGGCATGAAAAGTGGCGACGACCGGTGGACCGGACTGATTGGCCGCCAGGGAGGCCAGGGGCATCAGCGGTTCGTGCACGTGGAGCACATCGACGTCGGCGGAGGCTCTGCGGAGCCGGGACAGCACACGGGGGTCGATGGAGATCGGGGCCATTGAGCCATTGCCGGGGACCCGAACCGACCTGCCCAGGTCGACGCCTTCGCTGTCGGCAGGCAAGCCGGGACCGATGATGACCGGCTTGTCGCCCATTGCAGCCAGCCTGTCGGCCAGCCCGAACACCTGGGCCTGAACACCACCGGGGGACGACAGATCGTAGGGGGAGACCAGGCCGACCTTCATGCCCTCACTCCCGGTCCGACGGCCAGTTGGGGACCAGGAGATGCCACTGGTCGGGAGCCTCTCGGATCAGACCCTCGAATTCGTGAGCCAGTGTCTGAGTCATCGCCCTGACCTTCTCGGACCGAGTTCCCTCCTCTGGCACAGGAATGGCCGGCCTCACCACGACATGGTGGCCTTCGCCTTTGAAGTAGGAGGCGACAGGAAAGAGTGGTGCGTCGTTTCTGATCGCCAGAGTCGCGGGACCGGGCGGAAGGGTTGTCTTCTCACCGAAGAACTCGACCTCCACACCCCTGCCCCTGAGATCGCGATCCGAGAGCAGGGCCACGGCCTTGTTCGCCTTGAGGGCGCTTTCGAGATTCCTCATGACTTCGGTGCTTCCCGTAGCGAGGACGATCTCAATGCCGAACTCGGCTCGCATTTCGATGAACCAGTCCGTGACGCGGTCGTTTGAGAGTTTCTCCGCGACGGCCACCACCGGGATACCCTCGGCGATGGAGACAGGGGCGGCGACCTCCCAATTTCCGATGTGGGGAAGGGCGTAGATCATCCCCTTGCCGGCGTCACGTGCCGCCAGGACCAGGTCGAGGCCGTCGACAGTCGCTGTTTCCAGCATTTCGGGGACTCGTCGGGTCCTAGCCCAAAAGGCCTCGGCCCAGTAGCGACCGTAAGAGATCATCAACGGTGCGCCACTCTCGGCCTCCTCGCCGTGGACGCGGCTGAGATGACGCTTCGCCATCGATCGTCGCCCTGAGTCCAGCCATGCCCAAATCTGGCCTGCAAGCCGCCCCAGACCACGTGCTGCCGAACCGGGGAGCAAACCGACAAGGCCGACCCCTGCGCGAAGCGCCAGATAACCGAGAAAGTCCTTCACTAGAGGGAACGGTAGGTCTTGACGAAGCGAATGATGGCCGTCAGCCAGACCAACACTACGAAAGCCCAAAGCATGATCTCGACATAGCCGGTCCAGAGACCCAGTGAGAAGAGGAGAACCCGCTCCGCCCTCCCCATCAGCCCGCCTTTGCCGTCGAAGCCCTCGATTTCGGCGCGGGCCCTCATGTAGGGAACGAGCATTGCCCCGCCGACTGCGAGCATGGTCAGCAGCAGGATGCGTTTGTCGTCGGCGAACCAGACCGCGAGACCGGTGAAAGCGGCAATCTCACCGACCCGGTCAAAAGCGGAATCGAGAAATGCGCCTCGAGACGTGACGGACCCGGAAGCACGGGCCACGGCACCGTCGAGACCATCCAGAATCGCCCCGACGAAAACGATGGTGGCTCCGGTCCTGAGCCAGCCGAGGCCGATGAGAACCGACCCCGTGATCACGATGGCCAGCCCCAGAGAGGTCATCACCGTCGGGGTGATGCCTATCGTCGCAAGAGCCCTGCCAATCGGCTCGAGGAATCTGGTTGCGCGGGGACGGACCCGCCTATCGATAACGATGCCTGGAAAGTAGCAGCCACAGGTTTCATGCCGCTACACCACCATTAGGATCGGCGGCCAGATGTCACAGGAGGTCTAGGTGGTTCCAGAGAAGGTCCGTAACGTCGCCCTGGTTGGACATGGCGGCAGCGGGAAGACAAGCCTTGCCGAGGCGCTGCTCTTTGTCGGAGGCGCAACCAACCGGCAGGGAGCGGTCGAGCAAGGAACCACGGTGCTCGATCACGAGCCCGAAGAAATCGACCGCGGGATCTCTCTCAGTCTTTCCGTTGCCACCCTCGATTGGAACGGACATCGGATAAACCTCATCGACACGCCAGGCTCGAGCGACTTCTCCGGCGATGCGCGGGCCGCTCTCCGTGCCGCCGACCTTGCGCTTTTCGTCGTATCCGGCGTTGACGGTGTCGAAGTCCAGACCGAACAACTTTGGATGGCGGCGGGCGAAGAGGGCATTCCAAGAGCGGTCGTCGTCTCAAAACTCGACAGGGAGCGGGCCTCCTTCGACAGGACGATCGACCAACTGCGCAACTCTTTTGGTAAGGCCATCGCCCCGCTGCATGTCCCGATCGGCGAGGAGACCTCGTTTCGGGGGCTGATCCGCGTTGCCACCGAGCGTGCCTACGAGTACACGGGCGGCGGGAAGGGAAGTGCCATCGATCTTCCTGAAGAAGTTGAGGATCGGGTACATCAAGCTCACACGGCCCTCGTCGAGACCGTTGTCGAGACCGACGACGACATGATGGAGGCCTACTTCGAAGGCAACGAGCCGAGCCGCGAGCAGATCATCAAGACCATCCACCACGGGATCCTCGAAGGTGACATCGACCCGGTTCTGGTCACCTCCGCCGAGAAGCTGATCGGCATCGACATCCTTGCCGACTTCATCGTCGACTACGGGCCGAATCCCCTGGAAAGACCTCTCCCACCTCTCGAGTCCGGCGAGACGTTTTCCCCCGATACCGAGGGGCCCGTCCTCGCATACATCTTCAAGACCGTCTCCGACCCCTTTGTCGGCCGGATCTCGATGTTCCGCATCTACACCGGAACGGTGAAGGCCGACCAGGAACTGGCCGTCGCCGGAAAGGGCAAGGTCCGTCTCCACAATCTCTTCAAGCTTCAGGGCAAGGAGCACCACGACGTAGGTGACCTGCCCGCGGGAGGAATCGGAGCCGTAGCCAAGGTCGAGAATGTTCGGGCCGGAGACACGCTGAGATCCGCAAGCCTCGACGCCAAGATCGAGCCGGTGATCTATCCCCGGCCGGTGGCGGAAGTGGCGATCACTCCCCGCTCCCACCACGACGAGGAGAAGCTGTCCACGGCGCTGCACCGGATCGAGGAGGAAGACCCCACGGTTCGCATCGAGCGGAGGGCGACCACCGGCGAGACAATCATGGCGGGCCTCGGGGACACTCATCTCGACGTGACAGTGGCCCGGATCCGTCGCAAGTTTGGAGTCGAGCTGGACTCGGGGCTGCCCGTGATCCCCTATCGGGAGACCATCACCGCCTCGGGTCAGGCCGAAGGCAAACACAAGAAGCAGAGCGGTGGCCGCGGCCAGTATGGCGTTGCGTACGTCAGGTTCTCACCAAAGCCGCGGGGCACTGGATACGAGTACATCGACTCAATCAAGGGAGGCTCGATCCCCCGCCAGCTCATACCCGCGGTCGACAAGGGCATCAGGGAGGCGCTGGAGAGGGGCATCCTCGCCGGGTACCCGGTAGTCGATGTGGCGGCCGAGGTCTACGACGGCAAGTTCCACCAGGTGGACTCCGACGAGATGTCGTTCCGGATGGCCGGCATTCATGCAGTGCGGGCAGCGGGAGACAGTCTTCGACCGGTTCTGCTCGAACCGGTGATGAAAGTCACGATCACGGTGCCGGAAGATCATCTCGGCGACGTGATGGGTGACATCAACTCGAAGCGAGGACGTGTCCTCGGTATGGAAGGCGAAGGCACCAGTCGCTCGATTTCAGCCGAGGTTCCGATGTCTGAGATTCAGACTTATGCGGCCGAACTGCGATCATTGACCTCAGGTCGAGGCCATTTCGAGGTCGAGTTCGATCACTACGCCGAAGTACCTCATGCTGAGGCGCAGGCAGTAATAGCGGCGGCCCGATCCGACGACGATTGAGCTGCCCCCAGGAAAGGATTTGCCATGGAAGATGCGGTTCTCAGGCACGGTGAGAAGGAGTTAGCCCTTCCCACACACGAAGGGACTGAAGGCGAGGTAGCCGTCGACATCTCCCGGCTGCGGTCCGACCTCGGCCTGACGACGACCGATCGTGGATTTGCCAACACTGCCGAAGGTCAGTCGAAGGTCACATACATCAACGGCGAGGAAGGCATCCTCAGGTACCGGGGATATTCGATCGAGGAACTGGCCGAGAATGCATCCTTTCTCGAAGTTGCCTACCTGCTCCAGTACGGCGAGTTGCCGGACAAGCAGCAGAAGGAGGCCTACGAGGAGAGGATCACCAGGCACACCCTCCTACGCGAGGACGTCAAGTACCTCTTCGAGGCCTTCCCCCATTCGGCACACCCGATGCAGATCCTGGCGTCTGCGACCTCGGCACTAGCCACCTACTACCCCGATGCCCTCGACCCCCTCGATGAGGAGTCCGTCGACGTCAGCGCAGCCAGGTTGATCGCGAAGACTCCGACCATGATCGCCTGGTCGTACAAGTACGGGGTCCACCAGCCCTACGTGTATCCGGACAACGACCTCGATTACGCGACGAACTTCCTGAAGATGATGTTCTCGGTGCCCACCGAAGAGCACGATCCCGATCCGGTGGTGACCAAGGCGCTCAACATGCTCCTCGTCCTCCACGCCGATCATGGGCAGAACTGTTCATCGTCAGCTGTGCGCCTGGTCGGGTCGGGGCACGCCAACATCTTCAGTTCGGTGTCGGCAGGCATCCACGCGCTTTCCGGTCCGCTTCATGGTGGCGCCAACCAGGCCGTGCTCGAGATGCTCGATCAGATCGTCGAGAGTGGCGACGACGTCGACACTGTGGTGAAGCGCGCAAAAGACAAGGACGATGCGTTCCGGCTGATGGGGTTTGGTCACCGCATCTACAAGAACTTCGACCCCCGTGCGAAGATCATCAAGAAAACCGCAGAAGACGTATTGGACGCGCTCGGGGTGGACGACCCGCTCCTCGAACTGGCGATGCGATTGGAAGAGATCGCCCTGGAGGACGATTACTTCGTCGAGCGCAAGTTGTACCCCAACGTGGACTTCTACTCGGGGATCATCTACAGGGCGATGGGATTCCCCGCAGACATGTTCACGGTGATGTTCGCTCTGGGACGTCTCCCCGGCTGGATTTCGCAATGGCGTGAGTTGTCGGCAGACCCCGAATCGAGGATCTTCAGACCCCGTCAGCTGTACACCGGTGAGGCGCTTCGGGACTGGGTGGCTGTAGAGGACCGCTAGGACGGTCAGACCCCCGGCACGTCCTCTACGTAGACCTCTTCGACTACATCACCGGTGCCGGCGTCGATGACGACCAGGGCTCTCTGGTCCGGAGGCTCGGTGGCCGAGTAGAGAACGACGCTCCATCGGGGCCGTGACCGCCACCCCTTGAACATCACGGCCGCTGAGCCGTGACCGACCGGAAACTCGACATTGCTGCCGGCGATTCCCAGAGCCTCCTCCGGTTGGATGGTCAACGGCCAGGCTGAGGCGAATTGCCATGCGGCCAAAGCGAGGAAACCGATCGCCGGGATCCAACCTCCGTCGATCAGCACGGCAGCAAGCGCGGCACCCACGACAAAGACCCAGCCAGAAATTCGACGACGGGTGGGCGAAGGGAAGAGGTAGGGGCCGACAACATTGGCGTCGAGCTCCTCCTCAATCTCTGCCGAGTCGGCGAGGTTCCGATCAATGTGGATGCCTTCCCGGTCGACCTGACTGCCCTCGGCCTCGCTCATGACCCCGGGACCTTTGCCATCTCGACAAGCTGGTCGGATGCTTCGTCCAATGGCACCCCACGGGTGTCCTTGTCTTCGCCGTAGAGCCTCAGGCCAACGGTTGAGCCTTCGATGTCCTCGTCACCAACGACGATGACCGCCGGGTGCTTGTGGGTGAGCGCCTGACGAATCTTGTCACCAACTGTCTCATCCGAGGTGTCGACTTCAACTCGGAGCCCGTCAGCTCGGAATCGTTCTGCAACCTGGTCGGCGTATTCGTCGTGACGATCGGCGACCGGGATCACCGAGACCTGAACCGGAGCCATCCACATCGGGAATGCGCCCGCATAGTGCTCGATCAGAACGGCGATGAATCGCTCCATCGAACCCGCTTTGGCACAGTGGATCATATAGGGCGTCTCCGAGACATTGCCCGGCGCCGCATATTCCAATTCAAAACGCTCGGGAAGGGTGAAGTCGAGCTGGATCGTGGACAACTGCCATCGTCTCCCGATGGCGTCCTTGACGTGCATGTCGATCTTGGGTCCGTAGAACGCTCCTTCACCTTCTGCCATCTGATAAGGGACGCCCGAGTCGTCGAGGACCGTGGCGAGGGCCCGCTCACTGGCTTCCCACCGATCCTGCTCGCCAACCGAATTCTCGGGCTGGGTGCTCAGATCTGCCTCGATCTCGTCGAAGCCTGCGTCTCTCAGCCAGGTCATCACAAACTCGAGGTGCATTCTCAGCTCGTCCTGGAGCTGATCCTCGGTGCAGAAAGTGTGCGAGTCGTCGACCGTGAACCCGCGTGTTCTCAGCAAGCCTTGCACTACGCCGGACATCTCGTTTCGATAGACCGCACCCAGTTCCGAGAAGCGCATTGGCAACTCGCGGTAGGACCGTCCCCGACTCCGGTAGATCATGACGTGGAACGGGCAGTTCATCGGCTTGACCCGGTACTCCTGCTCGTTGTCCATTTCCATGCCCGGGTACATGTTTTCGGCGTAGTAGTCGAGATGACCCGAGGTGCGCCACAGGTCGGACTTGGCGAGATGCGGGGTGACGGTGAAAGAAAACCCAAACTTCTCGTGGAGTCGTCGGCTGTGATCGTCGAGGACCTTTCTCAGCATTCCTCCCTTTGGATGCCACACCGCCAGACCGGGGCCGAGTTCCTGGGGAAAGCTGAACAGGTCGAGTTCGGCTCCCAGTTTGCGGTGATCCCGCTTTCCGGCCTCTTCGCGACGATCCAGGTAGGCGTCAAGCGACTTCTTCGACTCCCAGGCGGTCCCGTAGATCCTCTGCAATTGATCACGGCTCTCATCACCCCGCCAGTAGGCGCCGGAGGAGCGCATGAGCTTGATCGCGGGAATCCTGCCCGTGGAAGGGACATGTGGGCCGCGGCACAGGTCTATGAAATCGAGGTTCTTGTATCCGGTGATCTCGTCTCCGCTATCCACCTCGGTGCTTTCGACACCTTCGATGATCTCAACCTTGAATTGATGATCGGAGAAGACGTCAAGCGCCTCCTCTCGGGAGAGGGCCACCCGCTCGAACGGCTGATCGGCTTCGATGATTTCGCCCATCCGCTCTTCGATGCGTGTGAGGTCCTCAGGTGTGAATGGCTCGGAGACGGCAAAGTCGTAGTAGAAGCCGTCCTCAATCGCAGGGCCGATGGCAAACGTCGAGCCCTCAAACAGATCGAGCACCGCCTGAGCGAGAACATGAGCCGCCGAGTGCCTGAGAATGTCAAGCGCATCGTCGCTTTCGATGGTCACCACAGCGAAGTCTCCGGCCTCTTCAACCGGCCGATTCAAGTCACGCAATTCGCCATTGACCCGGACTGCAACGGCGGCACGAGCCAGACCAGGGCCAATTGATGCCGCCACATCGAGGCCGGTGACGTCATTGGGGTGTTCGTGGACTGATCCGTCCGGATAACGAAGGTCTATCGACAAGGGGTTTTCTCGCTAGCCTGGGGCGGCAAGAGGGTAACTGCCTGCGGGGATCAACCGCGCCAGATAAGCGACACGAACAGGGGCCGTGGGAATGGATGCAACAGAGTTGGTGACCAGCCTTCACCCGAAGGCAAAGCTCAGGGAGCTTGCAGCTGGTGCGAACAGGGTTTTTCGCATCTCCGACGAAGAAAACAAGAGCATGATCGTCAAGGTGTATCCGGTCGCTTCCCGGGAACGACGGGAGCGTCACGCTCTGGAAGCGCTGGCAGACGTTGCGTCAGTGCCTCGCATACTCGCGAACGGTGTTGAGGGAGAAACGGCATGGATGGCGATGACCGATGGCGGTCATTGGAATCTGGCAAATCTCCCCAAGAACCTCGACGCTATCGAGAATGCCGGCAAGGCCTTGAGGGGGATCCACCTCTCCGAAGCCAAGATCACGAACCTGGCCTCGGGAATCGATGCCGACTACGTGCTTAGCCACTACCGGTCCACCATCGAGCGACTTGGGCGTTATCGGCGAAGGTTCGGAATGGAACAGGTCGTTCTCGACCACGCCCTCGAGTTGGAGCCGCCATTGGCAACGGCCCCTGCTCCAGCGCACACCAAACCCCTCCTCTCCAAGTTCGTCGTCAACGACGACGCCGAAGTTCTGCTCGTCGACTGGGAGTGGGCGACCCTGGCACCTCCGGAGTGGGACCTGACATTGGCGGTCTGGGATTGCGCCGGGAAGATCGACGAAGACGCGGCAGCAGCGTTTCGGGCCGGATACGGCGCCGAACTGCCTGAGTCTCGCTATCGCCCCTGGGCGGCCTATCACGCGGCAACCATGATGCTCGAAGCGGCCGAGATTCGGGAAGGCCGGCTCGGCGATCTCCAGTATCTGGTCGAAGACTTCACCGAGGCTGTGCTCGGCACGTAGCCGCCGTTGTGGTCGAAATCCGCGAAAACTGACACTACCCCTCTTAGCCTTTGCTCAGGCAAGCAAGGAGGACGGGCGTGCTTGAAGTGTTGGTTGCTCTTGTAGCGACAACGGGATTGTTCGTTCTCGCCATGGCAACAAGAGGCTCCCAGCAGTACCGGTTGGATCCGTCTCTGATTGTCGCCAGGCGGGACGACCGGGGAGACGATCTTCCCTGTCCATGGTGTTACGAACCCACCCAGGAACAAGATTCTCGATGCAAGGGTTGTGGCCGCTCTTTCGGCTGATCGACCCTTAGCCCACCGTAATTGGGTTTGAAACGCGCTACATCCGACGCGTTTCAAACCCAATTACGCAATTAGGGTGGTGGCGTGAGCAGGGTAGGACTGGTTCTCGGAGGTGGGGGTATCACAGGTGCAGCCTATGAGATGGGCGCGCTCATGGCGATACGGCTCGCTACTGGATGGGAGCCCAACGACGCCGAAGTCGTTGTCGGCACTTCCGGTGGTGCTTACGTGGCCGCACTGGTCAGAAACGAGGCTCTGACCCTTGACTCCCTCGTCCAGCCTGACGACGAGCGCGGCGAGGTCGCCGACCGAATCCGTCGACACGTCTTCACCCGGTCTCCCGGCGTGCATGTGAGCAAGTGGGTCCGCCACGGAATCGCGCCGAGCATTACCCGCCCCGGTCTCACCTTGTTCCTCGGGTCTCCGGCGCCTTTCCACGCGGCCGGGCTGGCGGAACTGGTGACCACCCAAATCGGCGAAGAGGCCGCTGCTTCCTGGCCGGCCAAGCCGACCGCCATCGTCGCGTATGACCTGGCCGATCGTTCCCGAACGGTGTTCGGGACATCTTCCGCACCCGAGATCGGCATCGCAGAAGCCGTTGCCGCTTCATCGGCCATCCCACTCGTCTTCCGGCCTTATCAAACTGAGGATCGGTTCTACGTCGATGGAGGAGTGGCCTCGGGCACCCACGCCGATCTGGTGCTCGGCTCGGAACAACCCCTGGATCTCGTGATCGTGCTCGCCCCGATGGCCGCGGAGGTGCAGCGAAAACGGGCACGTTTCCATGAGAAATTGCTCGATCGGGTTGGTCAGAAGAAGCTAACCGAGGAATTGAGCCTCATCAACGATGCGTGGCCGGATTGCGACGTGATCACGCTCAGCCCCTCGCCCTCAGTGCAGAACGCAATGCGCCCCAACCCGATGGATGCTTCAAGGGCCGTGGCCACCTTCACCAGGACGCTGATATCTATGAAGCGGACTCTGGCGCATCCTGAGGTGTGGGACCACCTCGACAGTCACCTTCCCCATCGGCCAACGGTTTCGGAAGCGAACCTCGTCTAGGCCGGTTCTTCCCGGTTGGTGGCAAGCCGCGAGATAGCAACCACAATCAGCGCGCCGACGATCATCGCCGCCACCGCCATCGGCCAGTCATCACCCGGAGCCGCGAGTACGGCGCTATCGACCCCATCCGGCCATGGCCAGAGGATCCGCAACGAGCCCGCCATCAGACCCACCAGACCGGCGAGAACCAGGTCGTGATAGTGCCTGAGCGCCCAGTGAAGGAGTTGAGAAAACAGAGCGAGCCCGATGATCGCTCCAAGGATGAACACACCGAGACTGGCCATATCCCGATCGTTGACCGCGCTGAGAACAGCCGCATACATGCCGACCAGGAGCAGTATCAGCGAACCGGAGATGCCGGGCAGAATCATCGAGCAGATGGCGAAGGCGCCGGCAAGGAAGAACGCCAGCAGCGAGGGATCGGAGGCCTCGGTTGCCGCTCCTAACCCGAGGAGAAAGAAGAGTGCGAGTCCCACCGCGATCGCCACTGCAAGATGGGCGATGCTTCGGTCTTTGAGGAGACCCCACGCGATGAACACGGAGCCGAGGACAAGACCAAAGAACAACGCAGCCGTGGCCGTTGGTCGCTCATCCAATTGACGCTCGAGGAACGAAGAGAGAAGAAGCACCGCAGCGATTGTCCCGGCGAAGATGGAGAGCAGGAAGATCCATTCAACGGCAGCAAGGTGCGAGCGGAAGGCCTTGAGGTTCCCCTTCAGCAAGTTTCCTAGTGCCGAGCTTCCCTCGCGGATCGACTCAATCAGCCGCTCGTAGATCCCGATTACGAGCGCGATCGTTCCCCCGGACACACCTGGAACGAGGTTCGCCGTTCCCATTAGAAACCCGCCGATGGCCGATCGAGAGATAGTCCTCAACACGGGGAGTGAGTATGGCTACCAGGATCCGGGCCACCAAGGACTAGCGTTTCCCCTATCGCTAGAGGAAGCCACACATGCCAGTCAGGCCAACCCACTTCGAGTTTTATTCCAACGACCCCCAAGGCACAGTCGATCTTTTGACGAGGGCATTCGGTTGGAAAGCCAGCCAATGGGAAGGTCAGGAGTATTGGCTCATCGAAACCGGTGACGGGCCGGGCATCAATGGTGGCGTCGTCCGCTCTGGAGACGAAGGGCCGAAGACGATGGTGACCTGTGAGGTCGAGGACATCGACGCCGCGGTAGAGGCCATCGGGATCAGCGGAGGAACCCTTCTCACCGACGTCGTTGAGCTCGAGGGAGTTGGGCGCTGGGCTCAGGTCGAAGGGCCAGGCGGCGAAGTGTTTGGGTTGATGGAGCCACTCAACAGGGCCTGAGTCACAGCACCGATCCCGGGTCGGTGTTGCCACCCGAGATCATCGCCACGACCCTCTCCCCCGGCTCCGGCCGATACCCGCTCGTCAGTAGCGCTGCAATCGTGCAGGACGCCGCAGTCTCGGCAATTATCCGCGCCTCGTCCCAGAGCCACTTCTGTGCCTGCAGGATCTCCTCCTCACCGACCAGAAGGGCATCGTCGATCCACTGATTTGCGAACCAGGGATACTCACCCAGCCGGGCCGCTCCCAGTGACGACGACGCGACACCGCTGACCTCGACATCGACCGGTCCGCCGGCCTCTCTCGCCGCGTACATCGTCGGGCACAACGCCGGCTCGACGGCAATGACCCGAACGTCTGATCGGAACCAACTGGCGATCCCACCAATGAGGCCGCCTCCTCCAACAGCGACCAGCACCGTGTCGACGTCGGGCGCCTGCTGGCTTATCTCGAGGCCGTTGGTTCCCTGGCCGGCCACGACTTCTGGCTGGTCATAGGCGTGTGCCACGAAAGCCCCCGAGTCGGCGGCATATCCCATCGACGCTTCGAGAGCCGCTGCGTAATACCCGGGGATTCTCCTCACATCCGCTCCGTATTGAGCGATCCGACCCAGTTTCTCCTCCGGAGAGGTGTCCGGGACGAAGATGGTTGCCTTGTGCCCGAGAACGTTGGCCGCGTAGGCGATGGCGAGCCCGAAGTTCCCCCCGGATGCAGCGACAACACCCGCGTCGGGGAGGTCGCCTGCGGTGAGAATCGAGAAGGCACCACGTGGTTTGAACGATCCAGTCACCTGCAGAGAGTCGAGCTTCAAGCTCAGTTCGTAGTCCGTGGCACCCGTCTCGGACAGGGTGAGCACCGGCGTTCGCCGGATGAAAGGCTCGATACGATCGGCAGCGTCGAGAATCATGTCACGTGTGACTTCGAGACTCATAGACAGCCACGTTAGGACACCCCGGGGCGACCCGATTTGACGGAACCGTGGTTAGCCTGAACCCGTTCTTCGTCTGATGAGCGGAACCCCTGCCAAGAACGCGAACGGTCTCCTCAAACCGAATGTGGAGAAGATTCGCAATGCCGTCGCACTTGCCATTGCCGACCCGGAACGTGCCAGGATCGAGTTAGGCATCCCGCCCGCGTCGGAGATCTGCGAGGAGCACCAGGTCGAATGAGCGTTGAGAACATGATCTCGGACCTTGGCCCCTACCCCGGGGCGTCGGGGTATGCCGTTGCCGAGGTCCTGGACGCGGCGGACGTGCTGGCGCCTTATCGAGACCGCTTCGTGAACACCGATCCAGACCTCGTTTATCTCGACGGCAATTCTCTGGGGCGGCTCCCGCAACGTGCCATCGACATAGCCGACAACACCATGCGTCGGCAGTGGGGAGATCGACTGATCAGATCATGGAACGAAGGCTGGTGGGAGCTTCAACTTGAACTCGGCGACCGTCTCGCGCCGGTCATCGGAGCAAGCCCCGGAGAGGTGATCATCTCCGACTCGACTTCAGTCAATATCTTCAAACTCGCCGCGGCGGCGGTCACGGCCCGTCCCGGCCGCGGCAAGATCGTCACCGACGACCTCAACTTCCCCACCGATGTTTACGTCCTCGACGGGGTGGCCCGCCTCTTCGGTCTCGAACTCGAGATCGTGGGCTCGGACGGCGTCAACGGCCCGCTCGGGGCCCTGGCCGAAGCCGTCGACGAGGCAACGGCGCTGGTGACGCTCTCTCATACGGTCTTCAAGTCCGGCTACACCTACGACCTCAGCGAGATCACCAATCTGGCGCATGAGGCGGGAGCGCTGGTCCTTTGGGACGCCAGTCACTCGGTCGGGGCGGTGCCGATCGACTTCAACGGTGCGAACGTCGACCTTGCGGTGGGCTGCACCTACAAGTATCTGAACGGTGGCCCGGGGTCGCCAGCCTTCATATATGTGCGTCAAGACATACAGGACGTGCTCGAGAACCCGATCACAGCCTGGTGGGGTCATGCCGATCCGTTTGGATTCGGCCTCGAGTTTGAGCCGATAAGTGGCATCCGCCGGTTTCACACCGGAACCATGCCCACGCTCTCACTGGCGGCGGCCGAGGCCGGGATCGACGACGTCGTCGAAGCCGGAATCGGCCCGATTCGAGACAAGAGCGTTGCACTCGGTGAGTATCTGATCGAGCAGTATGTGGAGCACCTCGAACCGCTCGGGTTTGGGCTGGCATCGCCACGCGACGCCGCGATGAGGGGCTCACACGTCTCGCTCTCCCATGAGGAGGCCTGGCCAATCACGAGAGCCATCATCGAACGAGCCAAGGTTCTCCCCGACTTCAGGGCGCCGGACAACCTGCGGTTCGGCCTGTCACCGCTGTACACCACATTTGTCGAGGTCCACACTGGGATTCAGCGAATCAAGCGTGTCGTGGACAATGGGGTCCACCACGACTTCCGCGACGTCAACCTGACGGTGACCTAACCACCCGTAATTGGGTTCAAAACGGTTCGTATTTGGCGCGTTGCAAACCCAATTACGGGAAAGACGGGCTAATTGCAGGCTCCGATTCCGCTGCTACCCGCACCTGCCTTCATTTCTGAGGCGTCGGCCTTGAGCAGGAAGCGGTCATTAACAAGGCCCTTCGTGATCTTGGCCACCTGGTTTACATAGTCCCCGTGGTTCTTGAACTGGGGCTCACCGTCGAGGTTCTCGCATTCGAGGTCGTCGAAACCACCCGCCAGCACTTGGAAGAACTCCGTCGTGATGTCGCCGGTGAACGTCATCGATGGACCCACAGCGAGGTAGGTCCCGACACCAAGTTCAACGTCGGGCAGACGAATGCCGCCAAGGGCGTTGAGGTTGGAGTCTCTGTCGACTTTCGCCTTGAGCACACTCGCACTCGACGGGTATGCAGGGTCGGCAGCCAGTGGATCGGATGGGTCATCCAGAAGGCTGCTTGGAGCAGGGGATGTTCCATCGGTGACCCAACCCCTCATCTGGACGAAGACGGCCCGGATCACCGCACCCCACTCGAGCGGACTCGAGTCGTCAAATGCGCCTGGGAGTACGACACCGAAGGCCAAGAGGTCGGCCTGGTTGACAGGATCAAGATGAGCGGCGCCGGCCACCTCATAAACGAACCGGTTGACGTCGTCTGCTTCTACTCGCAGTTCCAGTGTGGCCCCTTCAATCGGTGCGAAGCCGAAGACGTCGTAGATTCCGTTCGGGATCACATCCCCTTCGCTGTTGAGGAAGAGCGCCCTCTGGTCCCCGAAATCCCGGGTCCCGGGAAGAGGAGGAGCGGTCAACCCCGAGGCGTCGGGTGTCAAACTCAGATTCGCAGCCATCGGCAAAGCAACGTCGAAGACTTCGAGACCATGAGTTTCCCCGAAGGCCATCGCACCTCGCATCGCGATGCCCTGGTTTGAGAAGCCCATCGCCTCGACCGCTGTCACTGGCCCGTAGGTCGAGTCCGGTCCGATGAGCCCTGACTCTCCACCACTGCGAAGCGCCGCGGGGAAGTCAGCCAGGATCTCAACTGCGGCAGCCACAGCATCCGGGAGTCCGTCGGAGTTTCCGTCGAGACCGAATTCTTGATCTATCGCATCGGTGAGGCCGGTCCCTGCGTAGCTGATCGAGGCGTATCCCGATCGATTCCCCTGACCCCCGAAAAGCACCTCATCGGTGACCGCAAGGATCCGGGTCGCTTCGCCCTCAGGTATCAACGGGACTACCTGATCCAGTGGCTCGACGACGATCTGGCCGCTCCACCGGGAGGGGTTGGAGGGCAGAACGAGACTGCAAGCCACATCGAACTCAACCGTCGTCCCGGTGGCAACAAGGGGCGTGTATGAGATCTCGTCGGCTACACCACTGAACCGGCAGTCATACCTGGTGAAGTCGACACCGCCGATCTTGTCCCAATGCTCGGAGTCCCCGATCGCAATCGTCGGGTCGGAGCCGTTGGCACCAGCCAGGGATGGGGCGATGGCGACCAGGCTCATTGTCATAGCGATTACGAGGGCCACGATGAGAGATCGTCGGGTCTTCGGCTCGACCCGAATAGCGCGTGCGGTAGTCATGTCTGTTCCTCTCGTCTCTGGACGTGGCGAACCTACACGAAGCGTGGCCGGGTATGTGGGTGGTATGGATCCCCTCTGGAGGCGAGGGCCTTTCGGCCCTAGCGCCCATACCCACCAGGCCGAAAAATAGGCAAGGGAAATGGAAGGGAGCATCTGATGCCCCGAGAGAAGCCCGTCAGCAGAAGACCGCGTTCGTTTCGAGTCAACTGGGGACTTATCGGCTACCTCCTGGGTGGGCTCGCCATCATTGCAGTGGCGCTGTTCGTCTTGTGGCTGGTCAGCGGCAACTGGATAACTGTGATTTGACCGATCCGAAGTCGGGCCTCAAAGGCGGTTCCAACCCGCCAATCCAACCTCGCTACCCAGTCTGGTGACATATCCAGCGATCTGAGCCGGAACTCCGTAGGGGGTTCCGTCCCTAGGGGTTGCACAAAGAGTTCGGAGTCAGGGCGGCCTATCGATTTGTCGAAAGTGCCCTTATCAGAAAGACGCCACCGATCACAATGAGTGCTATCGCTCCGATGATCTCCCCTCCAAAATCGAAGACTGCGCTGAAACCGACGGCGAGGAACACCACGGTCCAAATCCAATCCCATGTCGATGGATCTGGCCAACTAGAGGTCGACCTATAGATGTTCAGACCGAGCGACCAAGGACCTACACCGATGAATATCCAGGGCCACCATTCGCCGGTATCGCCGACCGCCGGCAGTATCTCCAGGTACTCGGCACCAAGGGCTAGCCCGATCCAGATGAGCACCCCACCCCACCAGATCGCATCCATCCGCTTGCGCTCCGAATCGTGCTTGGTCGTCTCTTTTACGTCAGTCATAAACCTCACCTCGCTTCGCCAGGCGCTTGCCCATCCGACCATGTCAAAGGAAGGAGAGTCTGGGTAGGGGCGTAAGTCCCCATCCCGCCGATCAGGGAGCCAGGCAGATGCGGAAGAGGTCTTCATATGTGTGAAGGCGGACCGGCTTGGGACCTAATCCTCTACTGCCGATGGTTCGCCCCCGGTCCTATAGCGATCACAGTCCGAGGTTCTGTTGAAAGAACTCTGACGGGACAATCGAAAGTTGAAGGGAAACCAACGATGAGACGGACAGTCTTTCTGATCATTCTGGGCGGGATGGTGCTGGCATCATGCGACGGCTTCACAACCTCCCTCCAGGGCAATGGTAATCAGGTCACTGAGACCCGCACGGTTTCAAACTTCGAGGCAGTTAGCGGCGATGACGGTGTCCGCATCGTTCTCGATGTCGACTCAACAGTCACCGGTGATGTCGACCTGGAGGTAACCACGGACTCGAACCTTCAGGAGTACCTGACCACGAAGGTCTCCGGCAATCGGTTGAGTGTTTCCCCGGACCGAGCAGGTGGAGTCACCTCCACCGAGGGGCTAAACGTGTCGGCTACGGTCGCAGCCGTTACGGATGTCTCAGTCGACAACGGGGCTCAAGCTGAGATCAGGGGTCCAGTCGGTGACATAACTCTGTCCGCGGACAACGGTGCCCGGATCGCCGCCGAGGCAGCGGAGGCAGGCTCCGTCGACATCAACGCCGACAATGGAGCGGATATAACGGTTTGCGCGACCGGCGAGGTCACCGGCGAAGTAACCAACGGGGCGCAGCTAACCGTGCTTTGCGGTGGAGTCGTGTCTGTCGAAACGTCCGACGGCGGCCGAGTGAAATCGGCACCCTGATGCCTGGTCCGAGTGGGCGGTACAAGACTTGAACTTGTGGCCTCTCGCGTGTGAGGCGAGCGCTCTACCAGACTGAGCTAACCGCCCGAGCGGGCAATGGTAGTGCTCGCCTGGGAGCGAACCTCTCGATACCATCGGCTCGCGCTGCAACCAAGGAGAAGTGATGACGACGGAGCCACCAGACTCATTCGATCCTGAGCCAGTCGAATCTCACGAGCCGAACCCGATGGATTCGGACGAGTTGTTCGACCACGAAGAAGCGGTTGAGCCAGAACAGACCGACATGGACATCGGCGAAGAGCTGGAGTTCTCCGCCGGCGAGGGCATGGTTGCCCTCGGAGGCGCGATCGTCGCACTTGTCTACATTCTCGAACTATTCCTCGACGACTACAGCGTCCACCTCACAGGGCTCATCATTGCCATCGTGGTCGTTGGCCTGCCCCGACTTGATCGCAACTTTGTCGAGAAGATCGCTCCGCTTCCAGTATTGATGAAACTGGGCGGGTATCTCCTCGGAGTGGCCGGGGTCATCCAGATTCTCAGTGACCTCGCCCAAGGAAATTTCGACCCCTTCGTGGCGGCACTTGCTGCCATCGCCACCTATGCCGGGTATGCCATTGCCTTTCTCGGGGCCAGGTCGATCGAAATCTGATCCTTGAGGCGCGACGAATTTGAGGCCGTAGTCGATAGGACTCTCGAACAGCTACCCGAATGGGTCATCGAGCAGATCGACAATCTTCACGTGGTGGTGGAAGACCGACCGAGTCCCGAGTTGGGCGATGTGCTCGGCGTCTATGACGGCGTTTCTCTCCAGGAGCGATCCGGAGACTACTGGGGAGCACTCCCCGACCGAATAGTGATCTTCAGACAGCCCCATATGGAACTAGGTCTAACCCGACCAGAATTGGAGGACGAAATTCGGCGCACGGTGCTCCACGAGATCGCTCATCACATAGGGATCGATGACAAGCGCCTCACTGAACTCGGCTGGGACTAGCGCTGTTCGAAGAGGGCGCCGAGGTTCTCGAGGGCGTCGGCGACCCCGGATACGTCCGCCACCCGGTACTTCGCGACACTCTCCCCGTCACCTACTTTGACGCCCACATCCCGAGACTGGAGTCGAGCAAAGACGGTTTCGTCGGTCACATCGTCACCGAAGAACACGATGGCATCAGCACTGGTGGACACCCTCAACTCTTCTACGGCATCGCCCTTGTTTCGAGACGTGACATGGAGCTCCATAACCTTCTTCCCCTCAGTGAGAATCACTCCCGGGACCCGGGCCGGGCCCATCAGAACTCTGTTCAGGCCTTCTTCGATGCCCTCACCCGACTGGCGGTAATGGAATACCACCGAGAAACGCTTCTCCTCGACGATCGTTCCTGGATACTCAGCTGCGATTGCACGGAGCTGCCGGGCCAGTTCGGCAACCAACCCCGAATCATCACCCACGTCCTGTCCACTGTCGCTGCCGTGCTCGCCAATGAGGGCGACTCCCGGGATGTCTCCGAGCAGTTGCTTCAGCTCGTCCCGGGTTCTCCCCGACACAACGGCGACTGAGACCGCCGAGGCCTCGGCCAGTAACTTCAGTGCGGCGAGCGCTCTTGGATCGGCGCGGGCGTCCGAAGGCCTGGCGACGATCTCCGAGATGGTTCCGTCGAAATCGGAGGCGACGAGGATGCGTCGACCGGCCAACCCGAAAAGGGCATCGCTGAGCTTCAGAGACCCAGCGCTGCCAGACACCGCTCGGCCCACCAGAAGACGTCGCGTGTAGACACCGAGCGTCGTAGAGAATGCATCCTGCGGCGTGCCGTTGCCGGATCACGATCGATGGCCTCTTCGAGTGTCCTCGCCAGCCCGTCCAGGTCGTGGGGATTGACCAACATCGAACTGGTCAATTGCTCCGCCGCACCGGTGAATTCGCTCAGAATGAGGACTCCGCTGTCGTCATAGCGGGTGGCTACGTACTCCTTTGCCACGAGGTTCATCCCGTCGCGGAGTGGAGTGACCAACATGATGTCCGCCGCCAGGTAGTAGGCAACAAGCTCGTCAGCCGGGAGGCTTCGATATAGGTATTGGATCGGGGGACGCCCCACCTTGGTGAAGTCACCGTTGATTCGGCCGACCAGACCCTCGATGTCCGATCTGATCTCCTGGTAGGCGGCAACATCCTCACGGCTTGGAACGGCGACCTGGATGAAGACCACCTTGCCAACTAGGTCGGGGCGCCGCTCCAGAAGTGTCTGCAGCGCCCGCATCCTCTGATCGATCCCTTTGGTGTAGTCGAGTCGATCGACTCCGAGGATGACCACATCCGGATCCCCCAATTCAAACCTGATCCTGGCAGCGTCCTCTTTGGTGGCGTCCGATGTGGCGATGTCCTCGTAGGACTGGGTGTCGATTCCAATGGGAGAAACCTGGAGCTCAACTTCCCTACCGTCCCATATCAGTCGTTCAGACGTTCCCTTGGCGCCCACCAGTCGTCTTGCCGCCACATAAAAGTTCGTCCGGCTGTGCCTCGACTGGAAAGCCAGAACATCAGCGCCGAGTAGCCCCTCGACGATCTGAGTTCTCCACGGGATCGTCGAGAACAACTCGATCGGGGGGAACGGGATGTGGAGATAGAAGCCGATCCGATGGAGGCTCTTCATCTCCCGGAGCATCTGGGGGACCAACTGCAGTTGATAATCCTGAATCCAGGCAACGTCCCGGCCTGAAAGCGCGGTGGCCGCGACCTCGGCAAAGCGGCGGTTGACCTCCACGTAGGGACGCCACCAGTGCCGATGGAACTGGGGCGCCCTTACGGCGTCGTGGTACAGGGGCCACAGGGTCCCGTTGCAGAAGCCCACATAGAAGTCTTCATACTCCTGTTGGCTGAGCGTCACCGGGAGTTGGGTGATGCCGTCGTGGTCGAATTTCTTGGACTCGACGTCAGCGGCTCCGGTCCAGCCGACCCAGGTTCCTTTGGTCTCCCGCAGGATCGGCGTCAGCGCGGAAACCAAACCGCCCGGGCTTGTGACCCAGGCTTGCGAATCCTCATTCCATTGCACCGGGAGTCGATTCGCAACGATCGTGACCCGCCGGTCGGTTGTGGACATTGATCAGGAGATTACCGCCTGCGGGTTTCGGCGATGCCGGCGCCCTGCAGTGTCGCTGCCGGGACCCCGTACTCACGCCACGCGCTGTAGCTGATGCCTTTTCGTTCGGAGTAGTTCCTTGCGTTCTCGTCGAAACCGGTCTCCAAAGCCTCCATATTCACCACGTCGTCGAGGGCCGAGAGAGCATCTTCGATGTCCAATTTGGATTGAATCAGGTCGAGTCTTTTCAGGGGGTCATCGGCGGAGCCGATCTTCTGATTCACTGCGCCCAATCTGGACTCAAGGCTTTCTTTAGTCACCGGCCGACCCGGCTTCTTTGCGTCGAGGGCCTTTAGATAGGCCTTGATCGCCCTTGCCTCCTTGCGGCCCTGCGCAAGTGCCGCCTTGTGTTCTTCGGACATCGCCATGCGTTTACCTCTATGACTTGATTGCAACTCCGCGAATACTGCCATAAGGATGGCTCCGCGAATAGAGGGCAATTGGCCGATCAACCGCAGGGATACTCAACCTCTACCCCGAGAAGAGAGGCCGCATCGGCGAGCGGTAGGCAGGCCTCTTCAAAGTCGACGCCGGTAAGGATTGCGTCGGCCTCCTCCTGAGAGGTAGACGCGGCTATTGCGGATACGATCTCCTCTTGTTCAGCGACTGCCACACCCATCACGTCGAGGTAGTTGTTGTGGACGTCTGCCAGTGACTCAGGGGGCTCGAGGGTGGAAATGATCGCATGACTGGCTGCCAGTGCAGTGAAGATAAGGTCGATGCCCTCGGACAAGGCCGGCCCATCGTAGGGAGCGGTGTCGTCGAACGCGGGGCTTGAGAACACGGTTTCCAGGGCAGCAAAGAACTTATTGAACGAGGCTTCAACTGCCTTGAGATAGGCCTCCTCCTCTGGTGTGGCAGCACTCCCCACTTCGACCGGTGATCCTGCCAGTATGCCAAGGAAGTTGGCGTAGAAGCTGTCGGGATCGTCCACCCCGATCGCCACTGTCACCGAGGACCCGCTGTCGTCTGACACAGTGCGACCATCGTCAGCCCCGCCCTCGACCACCACAATGGTTCTCTCCTCGGTGGTGGTCAGCGACTCCCCCGCCGCTACCGATGCGGCGAGTTCGTCCCAGAAGTAGAAGAAGCCGCTGGTAACGCTGGGGAAGGTTTCAACCAAACCGCCCAGATAGACGATGGCCTCTGTCTGCTCCGCTCCCTCGAGTGCACTTGGATACCATGCCGGGACCGGAACGAAGTTGGTTGCGTCCAGGGGAACCAACGTCACCGGCACCCCCGACCCGATCACATCGGCCGCCCCGGGGACATCGATCCAGACGTTCCACTCGGCGTTTGTCCCCTCCACGTTCCCTCCCGCGTTCACGGCTCCACCCATGATCACTATCCGTTCGAGATTCCCCGCCAGGTCGGGATGGCTCTGCAACGCTCTGGCCACGTTGGTGAGTGGCGCCACCGCATAGAGAACGACCGGTCGACCGGCCTCGGCCGCGACTCTCGCGATCATGTCCGGGGCAGCTTCATCTGAGAGGACAGCGTCAGGTTCGGGGAGACCGGCAGTGAGAGACTCATGACCGGCGAGAAACTCCGGTGGCCACTCACGGGTGTCCGCGGGGAAGTCGGGGTCGCAGGCGACCGGGACGTCCTCCCGTTCGAACATGGCCAGGATGCCGAGGGTCACTTCGGCGCCGAGATCGCACCCGGCTTCGCCTGTGACCGGCAGCGAGATCGCGATGACATTGACGTCGGGGTGAGCCAGCAAATACATCAGGCCACCAACATCGGAGACGGTCGGGCTGTAGTCGACTATTACGGGAATCGGGCCGGAGGTGTCGATCGGTGCGATCGTGGTTGTGGTGACCGCGCCCGGAGGGGGTTCCGAGGTAGCGGTGGTCTCGACAGT
>Ga0255054_10000332_pt1 | contig 28245 bp, 27 predicted proteins | sample JV7_2_23_MG_FD_188634 | JGI IMG/M metagenome (GOLD analysis project Ga0255054, IMG submission 188634) | Seawater microbial communities from Jervis Inlet, British Columbia, Canada - JV7_2_23 | ecosystem: Environmental > Aquatic > Marine > Inlet | place: Canada: British Columbia | collected... | reverse complement strand
TGACCAACCTTCTTTCGCGGGGTATGAAACGCCGCTTGCGCATCCGCACGCCGGTCCCGGGTGATGATCCGACCGTGGCATCGATCACATCGGTGTTCGCCGGCGCCAACTTCTACGAGCGCGAGACGTGGGACCTGTTCGGCATCGTATTCGTGGGGCACCCCGACCTGACTCGCATCCTCCTTCCCGACGACTGGGAGGGTCACCCACTCCGCAAGGACTACGGCCTTGGATCGGTGCCCGTGCAGTTCAAGGGAGCGCACCAAGCCTCATGAGCGATACCCCCTCCGACTCCAGAAGACGCCGGGTCCACGAGATGTGGGTGGCCGGCACCGAAGAGCGTGACTGGGTGGCAGGCGCCACCGACGAGGGCGCCCAGGAGATGCTGCCGAGCGATCTCGACCCTGCGGCCGATATCCAGTCCGGCGTCGCCGTGATCGACGACTTCGTCGAAGAGGTCCCCGTGGACCCCGAGGAACGCCAGTTCATCAACATGGGGCCGCAGCATCCCTCGACTCACGGTGTGCTCCGTCTCCATCTGGAGCTGGAGGCGGAGACGATCAGGCGGGTGAAGCCGATCATCGGTTATCTCCACACCGGGATGGAGAAGACCGGCGAGTCCCTGACGTACATGCAGGGCTCCACGAACGTCACCCGGATGGACTACCTGTCGCCGTTATTCAACGAGCTGGCGTTCTCGCTCGCCGTGGAGAGCCTCCTGGGTGTTCAGCCGCCGCCGCGTGCCGATGCCATCAGGGTGCTCATGACAGAGCTCAACCGCGTCGCCAGTCATCTGCTCTGGGTCGCCACCCAAGGCATGGACATCGGGGCGCTTTCGATGATGCTCTACGGGTGGCGAGAGCGGGAGAAGGTCCTGGCGTTCTTCGAGAAGACCACGGGCCTCCGCATGAACCACAACTACATCCGGCCCGGTGGCGTGGCGGCCGATCTCCCCGACGGATGGGAGGACGACGTCGAGGTGATCCTCGACGAGGTTCCCAAGGCAGTGGGCGAATATGAGGACCTCCTCAACGAGAACCCGATATTCCTCGATCGAACCGTGGGTGTCGGTGTCATCCGGCCCGAAGAATGCGATGCATACGGGATCACTGGGCCGATCGCCCGAGGGTCAGGAATCGATTGGGATCTGCGCAAGGTCTTTCCCTACTGCGGCATCGACCGGTACGAGTTCGACGTTCCGATCGCGGTACACGGTGACGTCTACGACCGTTACATCGTGCGTATTGCTGAGATCCGCGAGTCGCTCCGGATCGTGAAGCAGGTGCTCGAGACGATGCCGCCGGGTGACTACCGCGTTGAGGATCGCAAGGTCACGCCTCCTCCGCGCAAGCGCATCGACGAGTCGATGGAGGCGCTGATCCATCACTTCAAGCTGTTCACCGAAGGTTTCAAGGTGCCCGACGGCGAGGTGTATCGAGCCGTGGAAGGGCCGCGGGGCGAGCTCGGCGTCTATCTCGTCTCCAAGGGTGGAGCCCGTCCCTGGAGAATCCACGTCCGGGCCCCATCGTTTGCAGCCGTGCAGGCACTCCCGGTGATGATGACCGACAGCCTCATCGCAGACATCATCTCGACCCTGGCCTCGATCGACCCCGTGCTGGGTGACGTGGACCGATGACGAACGCCATCGAGCACTGGAGTGCATCCAACCAGGATCGTGCGAGGGTCCTGCTCGACAGCTACCCGGACAGGCGATCGGCCGTGATGCCGCTGTTGTACCTCGCGTCGCTCGAGCACGGTCACGTGACGGAAGACGCCATGCGGGAGGTCTCGGATCTCACCGGGATGTCGGCGGCCCAGGTCCAGTCCGTTGCCTCCTTCTACACGATGTACAAACGCGATGACGTCGGGACGTACCTGATCTCGGTGTGCACTTCGATCTCCTGTTTCCTGCGCGGCGCAGACGACGTTCTCGACGCCGTCGAGCGTGAGGCCGGAACGCCCGATGGTGAGACGTCCGAGGACGGTCTCCTCTCCGTAGAGCACGTCGAGTGCATCGGCGCATGCGGAGGCGCCCCGGCCGTTCAGGTGAACTACGAGTTCGTCGAAGGCGTCCGACCCGACAAGGCCCAAGCCCTCGTTCGCTGGCTGCGTGATGCCAGGCCCCGGGTCGTCCTGGCCGATGAGATGCAGCAGCTGTTCGGAAGTGAGCAGTCCTTCGACTGGGCGATCGCCGGTGTAGAGGGAGCGATCGCTCCCGTCCCCGCCTTTGGTCCATACGGCAGCGCGGAGGACGGACGATGACCGACAAGATCCTCACGACGCGTATGGATGCTCATCCCTCCGACTCGAACACCCTGGCCCGCTACCTCGAGACCGGCGGCTATACGGCGTTGAGGAAGGCGCTCGCCATGGATCCAGACGTCCTCAAAGAGTCGGTCAAGGCTTCGAACCTTCGCGGCCGCGGCGGCGCCGGTTTTCCGTGTGGTGTGAAGTGGGGCTTCCTCGGCGACTCCTATCCGAGGTACCTGGTGGTCAACGGCGACGAGTCCGAGCCCGGCACCTTCAAGGACCGCCAACTCCTCGAGCGGGATCCCCACCAGCTTCTCGAAGGGATGATCATTACGAGCTACGCCCTCGGGGTCAAGCAGGCCTTTGCCTACATCCGGGGCGAGTATCCGAAGCCGGCACGAAGGCTCCAGGCGGCCATCGACGAGGCATCTGCAGCGGGATATCTGGGCGACGACATTCTCGGCTCCGGATTCGATCTCGACGTGACCGTACATCTGGGCGCCGGCGCCTACATCTGTGGAGAGGAGACGGCGCTTCTCAACTCACTGGAGGGCAAACGAGGTGAGCCCCGCATCAAGCCTCCTTTCCCTGCAATTGCCGGGCTCTACGCCGGCCCGACGATCGTCAACAACGTGGAAACGATCTCGAACATCCCGTGGATCGTCAACAACGGCGGATCGGCATATGCGGCCATCGGCCCGGAGACCTCTGCCGGCACAAGGATGTTCTCTCTCAGCGGCCACATCAACCGGCCGGGTAACTACGAGATCGTGATGGGCTTGTCGTGGCGCGATCTCATCTACGACATCGCAGGTGGCATCCCCGGTGGCAAGGAACTCAAGTGCTGGATCCCCGGCGGCGCCTCCGCGCCATGGTTCACTCCCGAGCTACTCGACACTCCGGTGACCATCGACGACGTGGGCGCCAACGGGTCCATGCTCGGTTCGGGGGCTGTGGTGGTGATGGACGAGACCACGAACGTCGTCGCCGCGGCGCACCGCATCGTCCGCTTCTTCTCCCACGAGTCCTGCGGCCAGTGCACGCCGTGCCGCGAGGGGACGACGTGGATGGAGCGGATCCTGTGGCGCATTCTGAACGGCTACGGGCGGCCTGCGGACATCGGGCTGCTCCTCGACGTTTCGGACAACATCAGCCCCGGACTTCGCTGGCCTCCTGCGCAGACGACGATCTGTCCGCTCGGACCGTCGGCGGTTTCGCCGGTCACCTCTCTCATGGATCACTTCCGCGACGAGGTCGAGGCGATGATTGGAGAGGCGGTCCCGGTTGCCTGACGAGACGCAGATCGTCCAGATCACCATCGACGGCATCGACATCGAGGCCGTCGCAGGGCAACTACTCATCAAGGCGGCTGAGGAAGCCGGCACCTATATCCCCCGGTTCTGCTGGCACCCGAGAATGAAACCGGTCGGCATGTGCCGTATGTGCCTCGTCGAGGTGGAGACCCCGCGAGGCAGGATGTTGACCACGTCGTGCACCATGCCGGTTGCGGACGACATGGTCGTGGACACCCAATCCGACGTCGTCGTCAAGGCGCAGGAAGGTGTCCTCGAGTTTCTCCTCATCAACCACCCGCTCGACTGCCCGGTCTGTGACAAGGGAGGCGAGTGCCCGTTACAGGATCAGGCGTTCGCCTACGGTCCCGGAGAGAGCCGCTACGTCGAGGCGAAGCGCCACTTCGAGAAGCCGGTACCGATCTCCGATCTCGTGCTGATGGATCGAGAGCGCTGCATTCTGTGTGCCCGCTGCACGAGATTCAGCGACGAGGTGTCCGGCGATCCTCTCATCGAGTTCAAGAATCGGGGGAACCACACGGAGGTGATCACGTTTCCCGACGAGCCCTTCGCCTCCTACTTCTCCGGCAACACCGTGCAGATCTGCCCCGTCGGCGCCCTCACCGCCAAGCCGTATCGGTTCAAGGCCCGCCCCTGGGACCTCGAGACGGTCGAATCGGTCTCGCTCGTCGACGCCGTCCACTCCAAGATCTCACTGCAGTCGAGTCAGAACCGACTCACCCGGGTCTACGGAATCGACAACGATCCGACCAACCACGGCTGGCTCTCTGACAAGGACCGGTTCGTCTTCGAGTATGTGCACTCGTCCGAGAGGATCACGGAGCCACTGATCCGAGGCTCCGACGGGTTCGAGGAAGTCTCGTGGGGTGACGCGCTCGCCGAGGTAGCCCGCCGTCTCGGCAGTGTTCCCGGCACCGAGGTCGCGGGAATCGGCGGGGCGAGGTATCTGAACGAAGACGCTTACGCCTTCTCCAAGTTCATGCGCAGCATCGTGGTGACACCGCATCTCGATGCGCGTGTCGGTGAGATGATGCCGGCCGACTTCGCGGCAGCCGTGGCCTCCAGGGCCGTCATCGACGACATCGACAGTGCGGGGGCAATCCTCCTCTGGGGTCCCGATCTCAAGGAATCCCATCCGGTGCTGTATCTCAGGGTGCGGCGAGCCGCCCGCGATCTCGGAGTTCCGCTCGTGATCGTCTCCCCGAGGAAGACGGATCTCGACGAGGTTGCCACCGAGGTCGTCCGCTACCGAACGGGCAACGGCCCTGCGGTGCTGCGGAACCTGGCGTCGGGTGGCGGGGAACTCGTTGCGGCGCGTGCCCTCCTCGACGTGGGGCCTGTCGTTGCCATCCTCGGCCAGACCGGCCTGGCCGAGGACCCGAACCTCGCGGAAGCGGTCGCTGCCCTGGCGCGGGATGTGGCCGGTGCCGCCGTCATGCCTGTGCTGCATCGTGGCAACGTCTTTGGGGCGCTCGACATGGGTCTCGCCCCGACGCTGCTGCCCGGAAGGGTCTCGGTGACATCCGAGGAGGGACTGGTCGCGCTGGAGGACGCCTGGGGAATGGTGGCAGAAGGGCCGGGTCGAGACACCACCGGGATCCTCGCCGGCCTGGAGACCGGTGAGCTGAGCACACTCATTCTCTTCGGTGCCGATCCCGTTCGCGACCACATCGATCCCGCTGCCTCCGTCCGCGCCATCGAGGCCGCGAGTTTCGTAGTCGCGTTCGACATGTTCCTCAGCGATTCGTCGGCTCTCGCCGACGTGGTGCTGCCGGTGGCCGGGTTCGGCGAGGTCGAGGGAACGGTGACCAACATCGAAGGCCGTGTCCAGAAGGTGAACCGGATCATCCCACCGGTCGGCAAAGCACGACCTGCCTGGGCGATCCTCGATGACCTCGCTGTCCAGATGGGTGCCGATCTCCTCGCCACTTCCGCAGCCACCCTGGCCAAGGAGATCGCAGCCGTGGCACCTGCCTACGGCGGGGTGACGTGGGACGCTCTCGAGTGGGGCGCCGGCCGCGAAGGCATCGTCGTACCGACTGCGGATGGCTCGCAGCCTCTCGTCTACGAGCCGACGAATGTACCCGTTCCCATCGCTGCCGAAAGGTTCGGTCTGCACCTCGGCCGTGTGCTCTTCGATGATGGCGTCTCGGTGCGACACGCCCCTGCGCTCGCGGCCGTCACCGCAGACGCCGCTGCGTATCTGAGCCCACGCGACGCGTCGATGCTCGCAGTGGAGGACGGCGATCGCGTGAAGGTGAGAGGTTTTGGAAGTGTCGAGTTGCCGGTGCGCATCGATGTCTCGCTCGTGCCGGGCACCGTTTACGTGCCGTTCAACCTGGCGGCGACAGCAACGCTTGGTGCGGCAGCATCGGTGGGTCTGGATGCCGTGAGGGATGACGCATGAGCGGCTGGGAGATCTTCCTCGAGGCCGCGATCAAGGTGGTGCTGGCGTTTGTGTTCCTGGTGGTGATGGTGCTGCTGCTGGTCTGGGCGGAGCGGCGCATCGTTGCTGTGATGCAGAACCGGATCGGACCCAATCGCGCCGGGCCGTTCGGCATTCTGCAGACACTCGCCGACGGTATGAAGCTGTTCTTCAAGGAGTCGATGACGCCACGCAAGGCGGAGTTCGCGGTCTACATCGCGGCTCCGGTCGCCGCGTTGATCCCGGCTCTGCTCATCTTTCTCGTGATTCCGATCGGCGCTCCGATCACCATCGGTGGCCGCGAGTACACCCTCCAGGTCACCGACCTGAATACCGGAGTGCTGTATGTGTTGGCGGTCTCGTCCATTGCGGTGTATGCCATCACGCTCGCCGGATGGTCTTCAGGTTCAAAGTACCCGCTGCTCGGATCCGTTCGTGCCTCTGCCCAGATGATCTCGTACGAGGCCGTGCTCGGGTTGGCTCTCGTGCCGGTGGTGCTGTTCGCCGGCACGACCTCCCTTGCCGGGATCGTCGATGCGCAGCAGGGCGACATCCTCGGGTTTCTCGGACCCTGGAACATCATCCTCTTCCCATCCTTCGTGATCTTCCTGCTTGCCGCATTCGCCGAGACGAATCGATCACCGTTCGATCTCGTAGAGGCCGAGCAGGAGATCGTTGGGGGGTATCACACCGAATACTCGGGGATGCGCTTTGCGTTCTTCTTCCTCGCGGAGTACATCAACATCTTCAACATGGCCGCCCTCACCACGGTGTTCTTCCTCGGCGGTTGGGGCGGTCCCGTCTTTGGGCCACTGGTGCTGCAATGGGTGCTCCCGGTCTTCTGGTTCCTGCTGAAGACGTTCGCCATCATCTTCTTCTTCTTCTGGGTGCGCGCCACGCTGCCACGCATGCGTTACGACCAGTTGATGGCCTTCGGGTGGAAACGGCTCATCCCGGTGTCGCTCGTGTGGATCCTCCTCGCCATCGTCGCAGTCGGGGTTCGCCGATTCGGGTTGCCCTGGTCATGAGCGGATTTGCCGACATCCTTGGCCCCTTCCGTGGGTTTGCGGTCACGTTCCGCAACATGTTCCGCAAACCGGTCACGACGCAGTACCCGAAAGTGAAGAGGGAGAAGCCGGAACGCTTCCACGGCCGTCATGTGCTCAACCGCTATCCGGACGGGATGGAGAAGTGCATCGGCTGCGAGTTGTGTGCCGGAATCTGTCCCGCCCGGTGTATCTACGTTCGCGGGGCGGACAACCCGGAGGACGCACCGGTCAGCCCGGGGGAGCGCTTCGGTTTCGTCTACGAGATCAACATGCTGCGCTGCATCTTCTGCGCGATGTGCGTGGAGGCGTGTCCGACCGAGGCCATCACGATGACCCACCTCTTCGAGATGTCGGTGACGACCCGCGACGACTCCATCTACACGAAGGATGATTTGCTCGTGCATGCCGACGGGTCGGTCCCTCACCCGCAACCAGAGGGACCACTGATCGACCTCCAGGATCTGAAGCTCGGTGACGGTTGGATGCGGGCGACGGCTCCGTCCGGACGCGTCGCGTACGAAGGAGTCGTGGCGTGGACGCCGAGCGCGCGCACGGGTGAGCTCCCACCGGAATTGGGCCAGAAAGCGGATCGGGAGCAAGAGGACGCCGCAGACGATGTTTGAGACGATCGTCTTCATCGTGTTCGCTGTGGTTGCCGTGGTCGGCGCGTTTGCCATGCTCGCGGCGCGTAACACGGTGTTTTCCGCCATGGGTCTGCTGGCGACGATGTTCTCGATCGCCGTCTTCTACATCCTGCTCGATGCACACTTCGTGGCCGCCGTCCAGGTCATCGTCTACGCCGGGGCCGTCATGACGCTCTTCCTCTTCGTGATCATGCTGATCGGCGTCGATCGGATCGAAGGTCGGGATGAGGAGATCCCGTTCCAGCGTCCGATCACGGTCGTCCTTGTCGTCGGACTCTTCGCAGTGATCGTCGCCGCGGGCTCTTCGGCATGGGTCACAGGGTGGCGGCTCTTCGGCGAAACCGACCTGAACGGGACGATCGAGACCGTTGCGGACGCCCTGTTTGGCACATGGATGATCCCCTTCCTCAGCACCGTCTTCCTGCTCACCATCGCCGCGGTCGGCACCATCGCTCTTGCCCAATTCGGTCCCGGTGGGCTGCACGCGGTCGACGAGGACGATGATCACGAGGAGCGTGTCTCGTGATCGTGTCCGTGGGTTGGTACATGACCCTTGCCGCGGGATTGTTCTCTCTCGGTGCGGTCGGGGTCCTCCTGCGGCGCAACGCTCTCGTGATGTTCATGTCCATCGAGCTGATGCTGAATTCGGTCAACCTCACCTTTGTCGCAGCCGGCGGCGAGCTCGGTCTGATCGAGGGCCAGGTCGCAGCGCTCTTCGTGATGGTCGTTGCGGCTGCCGAGGTGACCGTGGGCCTTGCCATCATTGTCGCCGTCTTCCGCCGTCGCGGCACGGCAAACGTCGACCAGCTTTCTGAGCTCGAGGGGTAGCCGGTGATCGACTTCCTGTGGCTCGTGATCGCCTTCCCGCTGACCGGTGCCGCCGTCCTGCTCCTCTTCGGTAAGCGCTTTGGCGATCCGTGGGCCGGGTGGGTCGCCTCCTGCACCGTCTTTGCCTCCTTCCTCTTTGCGCTCCCACTCATCATCCCGCTCATCCAGGGGACGGAGGAGGCACAGACCGTCTTCATCTACGAGTGGATCCCGATCGTCAATGCCGACATCTCGATCCTCTGGGATCCGTTGTCCGCGCTGATGACGCTGCTCGTGACGGGAATCGGCACCGTCATCCACGTCTATTCGATTGGCTACATGCGCGGCGATGGACGCTTCGGGCGGTACTTCGCCTACCTGAACCTCTTCGCGGGGTCGATGCTGATCCTCGTCCTCGCCAACAACTACGCGATGATGTTCATCGGGTGGGAGTTGGTCGGTTTCTGCTCCTACCTACTGATCAGTTTCTGGTTCGTAAGACCGGCGGCAGCGGCGGCCGGCAAGAAGGCGTTCATCGTCAACCGGATCGGTGACTTCGGCTACATCGTCGCCATGATGCTGATCTTCTTCGTATTCGGCACGTTCGACTTCGACATCGTTTTTGGCTCAGCGGCAAGCGAGCTCAGCCACGGTATGGCCGTTGCGATCACCCTGTTGCTCCTGCTCGCAGCCGCCGGCAAGTCGGCGCAGATCCCACTTTATGTGTGGCTCCCCGACGCCATGGAGGGACCAACGCCGGTATCGGCGCTCATCCATGCCGCGACGATGGTGACCGCCGGTATCTACATGCTCGCCAGGTCGGCAGCGCTGCTCGATCTCGCACCGGAGACCGGGACGATCATCGCCACCATCGGTGTCATCACGGCGTTCTGGGCGGCGCTGATCGCGATGAGTCAGCGCGACATCAAGCGGGTGCTCGCCTATTCGACGATCAGCCAGCTCGGCTACATGATCTTCGCCGTCGGCCTCGGCTCCTATGTGGCCGCCATGTTCCACCTCACCACCCACGCCTTCTTCAAGGCGTTGCTCTTCCTGGGGGCCGGATCGGTCATCCACGCCATGAGTGGTGAGCAGAACATGTGGAAGATGGGTGGGTTGCGCAAGATCATGCCGATCACCTTCTGGACGATGGTCACGGCGTGGCTCGCCATCTCAGGTGTGTTCCCGTTCTCGGGGTTCTGGTCGAAGGACGAGATCCTGGCATCGGCCTTCGTCGAACAATCCTGGGTGCTGTGGGCGATCGGTGTCGCCACGGCGTTCCTCACCGCCTTCTACATGAGCCGCTTGATGTTCCTCACGTTCTTCGGTGAGGAACGCTGGCCGGAGGGCACCCATCCCCACGAATCCCCGGCGGTGATGACGGGTGCGCTCGTGATTCTCGCCGTGCCGACCGTGTTCCTCGGTGGGATCAACACACCGTTTGCCCTCACATTCGAGCACTTCCTGGAGCCAGCGTTCGAATTCGTGCAACTCCCCCACCCCGGCGAGGCTGTGACGCTGGTGTCGCTTGCGGTCATGTCGGGACTGATCGCTCTCGCCGGTGTCGGCTTCGCCTACTTCCGCTATCTGCGGCGTGTCCCGCAACAGGCGACGGGCGGGTACTGGTCGGCCGCTGAGGATGGCTTCTACATCGACGACATCTATGGCCGAACCATCGTTCTTCCAGGGAAATGGTTTGCCGGCTGGCTCGCCGTGTCGGTGGACGAGGAGGGGATCGATCGGATCGTGAACGGCGTCGGCGGGAGCGTTCGCCGCCTCGGCGATGCGATGCGGCCGTTGCAGGACGGCTGGGTACGCAGCTATGCCGCGGGTATCGGCTTTGGGGCGCTCGGGCTGGTCATCTTGATGCTCTTCGTGGGAGGGGTGTTCTGATGGAATCCTTCCCGGTCCTCACCGCTCTCATCGTCCTCCCTTTCATCGGTGCGTTGGTCGTCTCGCTGCTGCCGGCACGAAGGCCCGAGCTCGTCTATCCGGTCTCTATCGGGGTCAGCCTTCCGTCGCTCGCGATGGCGCTGTGGCTGCTGTACAACTTCACCTCCGGGGACCCCACGTTCCAGTTCGTCGAAGACGTCACGCTGTCCGAGAGTCTCGGCATCGGCTGGGTGCTCGGCGTCGACGGCATCTCGATCCTCCTCGTCGTCCTGACGGCGGTCATCGTCCCGATCGCCATCGCCGCCTCGAAGTCCGTTGCCGATCGCCAGAAGACGTTCATGGTCTCACTGCTCGTCCTCACGGCGGGTATGTTCGGCGTGTTCGTCGCCCTCGACCTCCTCATCTTCTTCGCCTTTTTCGAGATCGTCCTCATCCCGATGTACATGCTGATCGGAATCTGGGGATCCGAGAACCGGCTCTACGCATCGATGAAGTTCGTGCTCTACACGGCCATCGGTTCTGTGTTCCTGCTCGCCGGCATCATCGTGATGGCGGTCTTGGCGGGGGACACCGCGGGGACCACGACGTCATTCGATTTCCGGGTGATGCTCGATACCCAGCTCAGCACGACGGCGCAGCTATGGCTCTTCGCTGCATTCGGTATTGCCTTTGCCGTGAAGGTCCCGTTGTTCCCCTTCCACACCTGGTTGCCGGACGCCCACACCGAGGCGCCCACCGCCGGCTCCATCATCCTCGCCGCCGTGTTGTTGAAGATGGGGGCGTACGGCTTCTTGCGGTTCAACCTCACGCTGTTTCCGCAGGCCAGTGTCGACCTGGCTGAGGTGATGGGCATCCTGGCCGTGATCGGCATCCTCTACGGGGCGGCGGTCGCGATCGTCCAGCCCGACGTGAAACGGCTCGTTGCCTATTCATCGGTGAGCCATCTCGGTTTCATCATCCTGGGGATCTTCGCGTTGACGAGCCAGGGGCTGCAGGGCAGCGTGATCCAGATGGTCAGCCACGGCCTCACCACCGGAGCGCTGTTCTTGCTCGTGGGGATGATCTACGAACGCCGACATACGAGGAAGATCGCCGACTACGGAGGCATCGCCGCCGTCATGCCGCTGTACGCGGGGTTCTTCCTCTTCATGGCCTTCGCCTCGATCGGCCTGCCGGGATTGAGCGGCTTCGTCGGAGAGTTCACGATCCTCGTGGGTTCGTTCCTCACGCTCCCCGTGCTCGCCATCGCGGCCGCGTTCGGCGTCGTGCTTGCCGCCATCTACATGCTCTGGGCGTACGAACGGATGTTCACTGGCAGGCTCGACAAGCCGCAGAACGAGAACCTGAAGGATCTGGGTCTGCGTGAGATCGCCATCCTCGTGCCCCTCGTGCTCCTCGTGCTGTGGATCGGGCTCTACCCCAAGCCGGCACTGGATCGAATCGGTCCGTCGGTCGAGCTCATCCTCGATCGCATCGAGCTGACAACGGACTACGCGGCACCCGAGTACGGGCGCGCCGATGAGGTTGCCGACGTCCGGTTGGAGGCGGGCCAGCATGGATAACGCTGCGTTCCTGCCGATTGCGCCCGAAGTGATCGCCCTCGTCGGGGCGATGGTCGTGATCCTCCTTGCCGTTGTGTTGGAGCGGCCGCGGGCCGAATGGGGTGTCGTGGCTGGGGTTGCTCTTGCCGCAGCGGTCGTCTTCTCGGTATTGCAGTGGCGCGAACTGGACTCGCTCGACGTTGCCGGCGAACTCTTCTTCTCGGCCAAGGACTTTCCGCTGCTGCGGGAACCGATGGTCGTGATGGACCGGTATTCGGCATTCGCCGGGGCGGTGCTGTACTCGCTCATGCTCGTGGGCTTGTTCTCGGCATGGGGTCTCATCACGAGGGTCGGCACACGTGGCGCCGAGTTCGTCACGTTGGTCCTCCTGGCGGCGGCGGGGCTCCACATCATGACGCTGGCGGCGAATCTCGTACTGCTCTTCCTCGGACTCGAGATCGCATCGATCTCGTTCTATGTCATGGCCGGGTTCACAAGGGACAGGGTCAAGTCCGACGAGGCGTCGATGAAGTACTTCCTCCTCGGTTCGTTGGCATCGGCCCTGTTCATCTACGGAGTCGCCCTCGCCTTTGCCGGGACCGGCTCCACGTCCGTCTACGGAGCGGGCGGGATCCGCGAATTCTTCCAGGCGAACATCGTCAAGGAGCCCGGAGTGCTGCTCATCGGACTCTCGCTGATGATCGTGGGCCTTGCATTCAAGGTTTCGGCTGCTCCGTTCCATCAGTGGGCTCCCGACGTCTATCAGGGTGCGCCGGGTGGCGCAGTCGGGATGATGGCTGCCGGCGTCAAGGTCGCCGGTTTCGCTGCGCTCGGGCGCGTGCTCATTGGTGCCTTCCCATCCCAGATCGACAGCTGGGCACCGGTCGTCGCGGTTCTCGCCGGGGTGTCCGTGATCGTCGGCGTGCTCTTTGCTGCCGTGCAGACCGACGTGAAGCGGATGCTGGCCTATTCGGGCGTGGCGCACGCCGGTTACATCCTGACGGCGTTCGTCGCCGGGCAGGCCGGCATCCCCGCCATGTGGTTCTACGTCGCGACGTATGCCTTCATGCTGCTCGGCGCCTTCACGGTGGCGGCGGCCGTTTCGGGACCACGACGCGGCGCCGCCTCATTCGATGCCTTTGCCGGCTTGTCCGTTCGCTCCCCGGAGCTGGCCTGGGCGATGATGTTCCTGCTTCTCGGTCTCGGTGGCATACCGTTCACGGCGGGGTTCATCGGCAAGGTCTCGGTCTTCACGGCTGCAGCCGATGCCGGATATGGCTGGCTGGTCGTGCTGGCCCTCGTCACGACGGTGGTCGGCCTCTACTTCTATCTCCGCCTGGTGGCCACGATGTTCATGCGCCAACCCGTTGCCGCCGAGGCGCCGGGAGCCGATGAGGCACCTCCCGAGCTTCCGACGACCGGCCGGGTCGCCGTCGCCGTCGCCGTCGGCGTCACGTTCTTCTTCGGTCTGGTCCCGTGGCCGCTCCTCGATATCGTCCGCGACGCACTCCCGCTTTGACATGAGCCGCTTACAACGCTCGGTTCGATACCTGGGCGGTGCGTTATTCGCTCTGGTGTCTCTCATTCCCATCCTGGGCTCGGTCGTCACGACAGACTTCTTCATCGTCAGAGAGGCCGAGCCACCGCTGCGCGAGGACGTCTATGTGGCATCCACATCCGGCTTCGTCGAGGGTGTCATCGAGGGCGACCTCTTCATCTTCACCGGCGACCTCACGATCTCGGGGACCGTCACCGGCACGGTGACTGCCGTGTCGTCGGGGACGGTGACGGTGGCGGAGGGGGGAGTGATCGAGGGCTCGCTGCGGGCAACCGCCCGTCGGGTTGATGTCGACGGCGAGGTCGGCGACGACGTGGCGTCGGCTGCCATCTCCACCACAGTGGGCGCCGATGGCAATGTCGGTCGCGACGTCATCACCTTCGGTGCCGATCTCGACATCGCAGGTGCGGTCGGGCGTGATGTGCGCGGGCGCGTGGTCAACGTGACTGTGAGCGGAGCCATCGGCAACGACCTCGACATGACGGTCTCACGGTTGGGCATCACAGACACGGCGACGATCGGCGGCGACGTGCTCTACCGCTCGTCCGGTGAGGCGGCGATTGCCGCCGGCTCGTCGATCGCGGGTCAGGTGGTCCGGTTGCCGGTGCAGGCCAACTTCATCTATGGAGTCATCCTCACGCTTGCGAACGTCGTGTCGCTGCTTGCCTTCCTGGTGACAGGGTTCGCCGCGTTGTGGATTCTCCGCAACACCTCCGCGGCCGCCGTGTCCGCCGTCTCGAGAAAGCCACTGCGTTCGATCCTCGTCGGGCTGCTCGCGGTGATCGTGACCCCCGTGCTCGTGGTGCTGTTTGCCGTGACGTTGGTTGGGCTCCCCCTGTCCGGCGCGCTGGTGGTACTGATGATGCTGGCATTGGTGATCGGTCCCTTGCCGGCGGTGACGGCGTTCGGTGACCTCATCCTGCGGCACAAGGGCGGACTCTTCGGTGCCTTCCTCCTCGGTGCCCTCATTTGGCGGCTCGGTATCTGGTTCATTCCCGACATCATCCCGTTGCTGGGAGTGCTGTTGTTTGTGATAGGGCTCGTGTGGGGCGTCGGAGCTTGGATCGTGGGTGGCTGGGACCTACGCCACGGTGAGGGTGTGGCTGCGTCGCTCATCCCACCGGCGATGATCGTCGAAGACGACGAACTGCCGCCGGGATGGGAATTCCCGCTCCCGCCGGAACCCAAGGAAGAGCCGGCCGAGGCGAAAGGAGTCGCGGAAGGGCCGGCCGAGACGGAAGGAGTCGAAGGAGAGCCCGATTCCCGGGATGCGACACAGTCGAGGACCGAACCCGACGAGTGGGGTCTGCCGGGCAACTGAACCCGGCGGTGGGTCAGTCCTCTTCGAGTGTCGGGTGCGCGTAGCTGTTCACGAGCAGCATCACGCTGGCGACGAGCGCGAGGCTCGCCCCGGCCATCAACGAGTAGAAGCCGACGCCTGGAGCAAGGTTGAATTCCGTCTCGATGTTGAGCCAAGCACCCATCTTCCAGCCGCCGTCTGCGAGCATGAAGGCTCCCAGGGCGATGCCCACCCACGAGCTGACACGGCTCGTGCCGATGAACGCCACAGTGGCGATGACGACAAATGCGATCACGATCGCGAAGTAGATGAAGACGTTGTCGGCACCGACAGCGTAGTTCTGGTAGAACGTGCGCCCCGACCCGGAACGGTGACCGAGCGACTTGTTGAACCAGGGGAGGACCGCGATGCCGCCTACCGCCAGTGTGGAGGCGGCCAGGGTCACCGCGGCCCAGCGTTTTTGCCGGACCACGACCTGGCGGTTCGATGTGCGCATCGCCGTTGCCATGCCCAGACGCTACTCGTCTCGCTCACCTTCCGTCGCGCGTGCCTATTGGACGCCCCAGCAGACCTTTAGGCACGCGCGTTGGTTGGGAAGACCACGAACTCGTCGACGCCGAGGCTGACGCGGTCGCCGGGTTCGAGGATCGGGCGGGGGCCGATCCTCGACTGCACCCGCTGGCCCGTGGAGAGCTCGATGAGCAGCATCTGATCGTGACCGTAGAACTCACGGTCGACGACCACGGCGGGACCTCCGGGCTCCGGGTAGGGGTGGATCCACTCGGGGCGGATCATCACCTCGACGGGACCGGTGTCACCGCCACGATGGGGAAAGGATCCCAGTGCCGTCTCTACCTGTCCGACCGCCGCCGTGCCGTCCACGAGAACGCTGTCACCGAGGAATGAGGCGACCCAAGGATCCTTCGGTGTGGCGTACACGACGTGGGGCGGACCCGTCTGGACGACGCGACCTTCGCGCATGACGGCGACGACGTCGGCGACGGAGAGGGCCTCCGACTGATCGTGGGTGACGAACACCGCCGTCGCCCCTGCCTCCTTCAAGATGCGGCGCACATCGCGGCGCATCTTCTCCCGCTGGGGCGCATCGAGGTTGGAGAAAGGCTCGTCGAGAAGGACGACGTCGGGTTCCGGAGCCAATGCCCGCGCCAGCGCTACACGCTGCTGTTCGCCTCCTGACAACTCATGGGGCATCCGGTTCGCCAGCCCGGTCAGACCGACGAGCTCGAGCACGGATCGCGTCCGCTCTTCGCAATCGGCACCGTCCACCCCGTAGCCGATATTGGCGCCGACCGTCATGTGCGGGAAGAGCGCGTAGTCCTGAAATACCATGCCGACGCGCCGGCGCTCCGGAGGGATGTTGGTCCCGTTGCCGACGACCGTGCGATCACCAATAGTGACCGAGCCGCGGTCCGGGAGGTCGAAGCCAGCGATGATCCGCAACGCGGTCGTCTTGCCGGAACCGGAGGGTCCGACGAGGCTGACGATCGAGCCGGAAGGCACGCTGAGCTCGAAGCCCTCGAGCGCCTTGATGCCGCCGAAGGCGCGGTCGATGTCGTGGCAATGGATTGCCGTCATGACACGTATTCCCTGTTGCGGATCGCCAGGAAGTACATCGGCACGGCCGCAACGAGCAGGAGCACGAGAGCGGACGCAGCAGCGCGAGCGTAGAACAACTCGTCTGCGGCCGACCACACCCGAATCGCCAGGGTGTCGAAACCGGTGGGCCGCAGGATCAATGTGACGGGGAGTTCCTTCATCGTCGTGAGGAAGACGAGGGCGCCGCCGGCAAGCAGCCCTTTCCAGATCAACGGGATCGTGATGGAGGTGAGGGTGGCGAGGGCACTCCGGCCGAGACTGCGCGACGCCTCCTCGAGGCTCGGGTTCACCTGGCGCAGCGCGGCTTCTGCCGAACCGGTGGCCTGGGCGAGGAAGATGGCGGCGTAGACGACAACGAGCAGCGCCAATGACTGGTAGAGCGGGCCGAGGAAGTTCACCGCGAAGAACACCACCGCGAGCGCCACCGCGATGTGCGGAAGGGAGAAGGTGACGTAGACACTCCGCTGGAGCCAACGCGTCGATCGGCCGGCGTAGCGAACGGTCAGCACCGCGATCGGGACGGCCGCCGCCATGGCGATCAAGGCGGCGAGGGTCGACGCGACGATTGATCCGCCGACGGCCGCCCAATCGATACGTATCGACTCGCCCGCCTCCAATCCGCGGACCACCCAGGCAATGAGCACGCCGACCGGCAGCAACACACCGAGCACCACGAGCGAGCCGAGGAACGCGTAGGCGCCGGCCCTGGCGGTGGGTCGAAGCGGGCGATGGGTCGGGGCGCGGTTTGGTCGCCTCGAGTAATAGGTGGCCCTGCCGCGCGTCCGTTCCTCGCCGATGATCAGCAGCAGGGCGATGAGGATCAGCACCATCGACAAAACGGCGGCGGGTGTCCGGTCGAGGCGCCCGGAGTACTGGCTGTAGATGACGCGAGTGAACACGTCGTAGCGCATCAGCGAGACGGAGCCGAAGTCGGACAGGGTGTAGAGGCCGACCAGGAGCGCTGCCGTCCCCATCGCGGGACGAAGCTGCGGCAGCGTCACGGTTCGAAAGGCCCTCCACCCTCCGGCACCGAGGCCCGCCGCCGCCTCCTCGAACGCGGGATCGATGCGGCGAAGTGAGGCGGCGGTGATGAGAAACACGTAGGGATAGGTGGCGAGGGTGAGCGCCAGCCATGCGCCGGGGAATCCGGTCAGCACCGGGAGGCCGATGCCGGTGGCATCGGCGATGAGGCCGCGGGGTCCCGATGCGGCCAGGTAGGACAGCGCGATCACATATGAAGGAATCACGAGCGGCATCGCAACGAGCACACCCCACACATTGCTCCAACGCAGTGCCGTCCGGACACCGAGCCAGGCCGCAGCCACGCCGATGGCGAGGGCCGACGCGGTGACGGCCGTGACGAGGAGCGCAGACCGTGCGATCAGCTCCGCGGTACGCGGTGAGAACAACGTGTTCCAGGCCGAATCGGATGCGGCGAGGACGCGCACGAACAATCCCGCAATGGGTACGAGGACCGGGATGAGGATGACGACGGCAGCCGCCCACAGCCACCACGGAGCACGAAACCTGGGGCGTCTCGTCGCCGCGGGCGTCTTGGCTCCAGGAAGGTCGTCCCGGCCTTCGATCTGGACGGTCACTACAGACCGGCCTCGGCGACAAGGTCGGTTGCGGTGTCGAGGACCGTGGCGAGCAGCGAGAGGTCGATGCCGGGCGTTGCGAGAGAGTCGAGCGGTGGGAGACCCTCGAAGGGAGCGACGCTCGGCAGCAGAGGGTATTCGAAGGTCTCGGTGGAGAAGTACTCCTGGGATCCCTGACTCAGGAGGAACTCGATGAACGCCTCGGCAGCCGGAACGTTGCCGGCGGTGGTGAGGATGCCCGCTCCGGCGGGCATGACGAGCGCGCCGGCCGTGGCAACCGAGAAGAAGTGGTTGTTGCCAACGACGTCGCCGAACTCGACCCGGCGACGAAGGAGGTAATAGTGATTGACGAGGCCGGATTCCACCTGTCCCTCGTCGACGGCCGAGACGATCGAGGAGTTGTTCGTGAAGGTCGGGGATTGGTTGGTCCGCATCCCCTCGAGCCAGGCCAAGGTTGCTTCCTCGCCGTCGAGGAGGATCTTCGCTGCGACGAATGCGAGGAAAGAGCCGTTGGTGGGAGCGATGCCGACTCTCCCCTTCCACTCGGGAGCGACGAAGCCGTCTTCCGTCTGCGGGATGTCGGCGTCGCTGATCAAGGTGGTGTCGTACACCACCACCCGGGACCGGCCGGATGTGCCGACCCACCGCCCGTCCGGGTCGGAGAATTGGGCCCCGACGAGGCCGAGGATGTCATCGGGCAACGTGGAGAGCATGCCGGCGAGCGCCACCGAGCCGAGCGAGGCCGGGTCCTGGGCGAAGAAGACGTCGGCGGGTGAGCTACTCCCTTCTGCGAGCAGTGTGGCTGCGAGTTCGGCCGATCCGGCATAACGCACGGCCACGTCGACGCCGGTCTCTTCCTCGAACCGCTCGATGAGCGGGCCGACGAGTTCTTCGCTGCGTCCCGAGTACACGGTGAGCGAAGAGCCGTCGAGTGAATCCGATGTCTCGCCGTTGCTGCTGCATGCCGTAGCGAGGAGTGCCAGTGCCGCCACTGCGGCTGCCGCCCGTTTCATCGTCCTCCGTGTTTCGATATGGGCAGGACGATATCTCCACCCGACCAATAGTGAGAAATCACCGACATTTTTCGTCAAGCCGACCTGATCATTCGGTATGCGCAGCGATCGTAGACGGGATAGTCAAGGCACGGTGTCGATGCCCCGATAAACCACATCGAGAAAGGGGTATCCCATCACGCGACGCTTGCTCAGATCGTTCATCGTCATCGCTCTCCTCGCCGCGGCGTGCGGCGGGCAGTCGGCATTCGAACTCGAGGTCGGTGACTGTTTCGACGACCCGTCGAACTTCGAAGAGGTGGAGACGGTGCCGGCTACCGAATGCTCCCAACCACACGACAACGAGGTCTACGGCAACTACGACATCGCCGAGGCGACATGGCCGGGTCAGAGCGTCGTGGAGGATTGGGCCGACGAGACCTGCTACGAGGCCTTCGAGACGTATGTGGGGACGTCGTACCAGACATCGAGCCTGGACTTCGGATGGCTCATCCCGACGCAGACCTCATGGGACCGGCTCGATGACCGCACGGTGACATGTTTCCTCTACGACCTCGACCTCGCCAAGCTCAGCGGATCGATGCGGAACACTTCGGTCTGAGCGGTCTGAGCGTCGACGGACCGAGAGCCACCCTCCTCACGATCGGCTCACCATGAGTGGCACCAGGCGCTCGGCGTCGGTGAGGCCACCGTGGTTGCCGATGAGACGCTTGTCGCTGCGCCGGTGGAGCAACGTCCAGCCGTCGTCGGCGACCAGCGCGCCATCCGGAGTGCGCTCCTCGAAGGCGACGTGGGCGGGGCCCGGTCCCCACCAACCGCGTATCTCTTCGAGTGGCACCCAGGTGGCGGGGAGATCCTCGGCGAGCGCGGCATCTCCACCACGGACGAACATCACCCTCGAGTCGCCGTAGAGGATCCGACCTTCCTGGGCTGGGCGAGGGATGGTGAACCGGCGTTCCGGTGCGAAGTCGACGTGCCCGTGATCGGCGGTACCGACGGCCACCGCGTTGTCCGGCATCCGCCGTACCAGCTCGGACCACGAGCGGTTGATGGTGGACAGGGCTTCTTCGTATTCGCGGGACTCCTGGCCGTGCACGTGGGCGGCGAAGTCAACGTGCGGCAGGTATGCGAAGACCAACCGTCGCGGCACCGAGGCGAGATCGATGACCGCGTCCACCCACTCTTGTGTGGAGTAGATAGGCTCGAAACGGCATCCCCGATACAACCCGTTCGACAGCGGCGATGTCGCGAAATTGCCCGGCTGCACCGTGATCGGCTCGCTGCCGGCGGCCGCAAGGCGCTCCCACAGATTGGGCTCCTCGAGAAGCCGGGTGGTGTCGAATCCGGTCGGATCGCCCCAGAGGTTGGTCCATTTGATCGTGTTGACGACCTCGCCCACGTCGGGCATCCAGAGTTGATATCCGAGTAATCCATGCTGCGATGGCGGTCGCCCGGTGGCGACCGACGCAAGGCTCACCGTCGTCGTCGTGGGAAACGGGGCGTCGACGGACCCGACGAGATGGTCACGGAGGTCCGTAGCCGCGAGATGGTCGAGCTGCGAGGTGCCGAGCCCGTCGAACACGACGAGAACGTACGAAGACGCCGCAGGAATCAACGCCGCTCGGGGGGCAGCCAGCCCTGGGCTCTCGGACGATCCGCGCAGTCGCAGCTCGAGTTCCGCGACGAGGTTGACGAGTGATCCGCCCGCGTAGTCGGGCAACGTCGGCTGTGGCACGACCGGGAACATAACCGGTAACTCGGATGGACTCGTCTGGAATGGGCCTCCGCGAATCGAGCTATCTAGACTCCCGCCGGCGACGTGGGCTGGAGACACCTGATCGACATCGAAGGGTTCAAAGGGACCAACGCGTGCTGAACAACTACTTCGATGACTACATCACGGTGGCCGTTTTCCTGATTGTCGGCTTCCTCCTCGTCCTCGCCGCCGTCTTCGCCAACCACGTCATCGCGCCGCACAATCCGACGCTGCTCAAGGACACGGTCTATGAATCGGGCATCGAACCGGTCGCCGGCGGGTGGAACCAGAGCCACATCCGCTACTACATCTTTGCCCTGCTCTTCTTGATCTTCGACGTCGAGGCGGTGTTCATCTTCCCCTGGGCCATCAAGCTCGAGTTCTTCACCGAGATCGGCAAGGGTGCTTTCGTGTTGGTGGAGATGGTGCTGTTCATCGGCATCCTCGTGCTCGGCTTGGCGTACGCCATCCGCAAGGGAGTCTTGCGATGGGAGTGATCGAGAGATTCGGTGCTCCCAAGCCCGTCTCCTGGTTGTTGAACTGGTCACGCAAGTACTCGCTCTGGTACTTCCAGTTCGGTCTGGCGTGCTGCGCCATCGAGGTGATGGCGGCGTCCAGCCCCCGTTACGACTTCATGCGGTTCGGGATCATCCCCCTCCCCGCCTCGCCGCGCCAGGCCGACCTGATGGTCGTCGCCGGCACCCTCACCGACAAGATGGCCCCTGCGGTGAAGAGGCTCTACGAGCAGATGCCAGATCCGAAGTACGTCATCTCGATGGGCTCGTGCTCGAACTGTGGTGGCCCCTATTGGGATTCGTACTCGGTGACGAAGGGCGTCGACCAGATCATCCCCGTCGATGTCTATGTTCCCGGCTGCCCACCGCGGCCCGAGGCCTTGCTGGAAGGCATCGTGATGCTGCAGACGCAGATCACCAACGAGAACGTCAAGGAAAAGTGGAGCCAGGGTGAACGACAGCCAGTCTGACGCGGCCGTCGAAGCCGGCGACGCTCTCGCCGAATGGACCGGCACACTCGCCGAGCGCCTCGGTGCCGAGGGGTGGGTTGCCGACTTCGCAACGCCGCGCCTCTACGTCGATCGTGAGGCGTGGGTGGAGACGCTCCGTCGCGTGCGGGATGACGAGGGAATGCCCTTCTTCTCGTGGTTAAGCGCGATCGACTGGTCGAAGGAGGTCGCAGTCGGCGAGACCGTGGCGGAGCCGGACGACCTCGAGGAGCGTTTCGAGGTGATCTGCCGGCTGTCCTCCGTCATCGATGCTACGGGTGCCCACTTCATCGCAGTGCTGCCCAAGGATGATGCCTGGATCGATTCCATCGTGCAGCTGTTCGGCGGTGCCGAGTGGCACGAGCGCGAGGCCCATGAGATGTTCGGCATCGATTTCCGGGGCAACCCCAACCTCACCCATCTCTATCTGCCGGATCGATTCGAGGGAAATCCCCTACTCAAATCGTTCCCGCTGCTGAGCCGTGACGTGAAACCATGGCCCGGCATCGTGGACGTCGAGGCTATGCCGTCTGCGGACACCGGCCCCTCGACCGAGAATCCCGAGGCTCCTCGATGACGATGGACGAACGGCTCATGCACCGCTCCGAGGTCGCCGTTTCCGTCGAGCTGCAGACGCCCGACATGACCCTCAACATCGGACCGCAGCACCCGTCGACTCATGGCGTGCTCCGGTTGGTGGCGAGGGTCGACGGGGAGAAGATCCAAGAGGTGGAGCCGGTGATCGGCTACATGCATCGCGGCTACGAGAAGCTCGCCGAAGTGCGAACCTACGCCCAGATCACGGCATTGGTGAACCGGATCGATTGGGTCGCCGGATTCGCCAACGAGATCGCGTACATCCGGGCGGTCGAGACCCTGGTCGGCATCGAGCCCACCGAGCGGGCCCAGTGGATTCGATTGATCCTGTCTGAAATGGCCCGGATCTCCAGCCATCTGGTGTTCATGTCGTCCTACCCCCTCGAGCTGGGGGCTACCACGCCGCTCTTCTACGCCCTGCGGGAGCGGGAGCGGGTGCTCGACCTCCTCGAGAGCGTCACCGGGGGCCGCTTCCATCCCAACTTCAACCGGGTGGGTGGCGTCAAATCGGCCGCCGGCGGAGGTGCCGAGACGAAGAAAGTCTCCCAGGACCTCCCCGTCGGCTTCTTCTCCCAGACGCGCGACGCGATGGTGAAGGTCCTCGCGGTGTGCGACCAGATCGACGAGCTGGTCACCGGGAACGAGCTGATCAAGGCCCGCACCGTCGATGTGGGCGTCATCCCGGCCGACAAGGCGGTTTCCTACGGCATCTCGGGCCCCAACCTCCGGGCGTCGGGGGTTGCATTCGATCTTCGCAAGCATGAGGCGATCCTGCCGTACGACCAGGTCGACTTCGAGATCGCCGTCTCGGAGCACGGCGATTGTTATGACCGCTACGTCGTGCGGCTCGAAGAGATCCGCCAGTCATCTCGCATCATTCTGCAAGCCATAGACAAGATCCCCTCTGGACCCCTCCAGGCGAAAGTGCCCCGCATCCTCAAGGTGCCCAGGGGCCAGGCGTACGTCCGTAACGAGAACCCGAAGGGGGAGTTCGGGTACTACGTGATCTCGGAGGGTGGCCGTATGCCCTACCGGTTGAAGATCCGCTCGACCTCGTTCTCCAATCTGTCGATCCTGCCGTGGCTCCTGAAGGGCGCCCTGATCCCGGATCTCGTGGCGATCATGGGTTCCCTGGATTTCGTACTCGGAGATGTGGACCGATGACGAGCGGTTTCTTCTGGCTCGACACTGCCATCAAGGTCGCCGTGATCCTGGGTGCGATGCTCACCGGGGCGCTCGTCGTGATCTTTGCCGAGCTGAAGATCGGCGCCCACATGCAGAACCGGCCGGGGCCGTACTACGCCGGTGGACGGTTCGGATGGGCCCAGCCCCTCGCCGATGGTGCCAAGTTCATCCAGAAAGAGGACCTCATCCCGTCGGCAGCGGACAGCGCGGTCTTCAAGTTGGCGCCGTACATCGTTGTCGCCGCCACGATCGCCACGTTCGTCGTGATCCCATTTGGACCCGACCTCGTGGTCAGGGATCTCGACCTCGGGGTCTTCTACCTCCTTGCCATCTCTTCTCTCACCACGCTCGGTGTGTTGATGGCCGGATGGTCGTCTGCGAACAAGTACTCGCTGATGGGTGGGCTTCGTGCCGCTGCCCAGCTGATCGCCTACGAGCTGCCGCTCGTTCTCGCCGTTGTTGCCGTCGTTGTCCAGGCAGGGACGATGTCTTTGAACGGGATCGTTGCCGCCCAGGCCGAGCCGATCTTCACGCTCGGGAGCACCGAGGTGGCGGTGCCTTTCCTCCTCAAGGGCCAGATTCTCGGCTTCATCATCTTCACCGTCGCCGCCGTTGCCGAGCTGTCGAGGATCCCCTTCGACATGCCGATCGCCGAGTCGGAGCTGACGATGGGCTATCTCACCGAGTACTCGGGCATCCGCTTCACGATGTTCTTCCTGGGCGAGTACCTGGCGATGATCTCGTTGTCGGCGGTTGCCGCGACGCTGTACCTCGGCGGTTATTGGGCTCCGTTCATTCCCGGGGATGCTCTCAACTTCCTCGGTCCGGGCATCTTGCTGGCAAAGGTCGCCATTCTCGTCTTCATCATCATCTGGATCCGTTGGACGTGGCCCAGGTTGCGTGAGGACCAGCTGCAGAACCTGGCGTGGCGGTGGTTGATCCCGCTCGCGCTCCTGAACATCGTCCTCGCCGGCGTCTTCAAGGTGGTGTTCTGATGGCCGAGTATTCGACGGCAAAACAACGTCGGATCGCTTTCCCGTTCTCCGGGCTCTACAAGGGCATGTGGACGACGCTGAAGACGCTCTTCCAGAAGACACCAACGGTCTTCTATCCGGATATGAAGGAGATACCGGTGCCCCGGGCGCGCGGGGTCATCGCCCTCGACCCCGATGCCTGCACGGTGTGCATGCTGTGTGCCCGCGAGTGCCCCGATTGGTGCATCTACATCGAAGGGCACAAGGAGGAGGTCCCCCCGGCCAAGGAAGGCGGACGGGTGCGCACCAGGGCGAAGCTCGACAGGTTCGACATCGACTATGCCCTCTGCATGTACTGCGGTATCTGTGTCGAGGTATGTCCGTTCGACGCGTTGTTCTGGAGTCCCGACTACGAATACAGCGAGTACTCGATCGTCGGCCTGCTCCACGACAAGGAACGCCTCACGGGGTGGTTGGCAACGGTGCCACCACCGCCGGCGGTGGAGTCATGACGATGGGGATCTGCTCGTGACCGTGACCCTCTCGGAGTGGTTCAGCGAGGCGGCCAATTGGGTGTTCCTGATCATTGCGCTTCCGACGTTGTTCTCGGCGTTCAAGGTCGTCTCCACCACCAACATCGTTCGTGCCGTCCTCTACCTGGTGGTGACCCTCGCCGGCACGGCGGCTCTCTTCCTCGTCCTCGGTGCCGAGTTCGTGGCGTGGACGGTCGTGCTCGTGTACATCGGCGCCGTGGTCATCCTCTTCCTCATCGGCATCATGATCACCCGGGCTCCGCTGACTTCGGCCTCGTCGCTCAGCCACGACCTCTCGGTGCGCCTCCCGGCGGCGCTGCTCTCTGCGGTGTTGTTCGGGGTCATGGCATGGGCGTTCATCGACGCATTCGAGAACCGCATCATCCCCTTCGGCGACGATGCAACGCGGTCCGCCGCGCTGGCGGAGATCCTGTTCGATCGATTCGTGATCCCGTTCGAAGTCGTCTCGTTCGTCCTCCTCGCCGCCCTCATCGGCGGCATCGTCATCGCCAGGCGGGACCCACCCGAGGAGCCCGGCCGATGACCGTCGTCCAGTACGCGCTGCTTGGCTCTGCGATGTTCGCCGTCGGGTTGTACGGCGTGATCACGAGGAAGAACGCGGTACTGATCCTCGCCTCGGTCGAGGTGATGCTGGCGGCGGTGAACGTCAACTTCGTGGCCTTCGCGGTGTTCCTGCCCGACCCGCGTCATGCCGGCCAGATCTTCGCCCTCTTCATCATCGCGATCGCCGCGGCCGAGGTCGGCATCGGCATCGCCATCATCTTGATGATCTTCAGGAACCGGCGCTCGGCGAACGTCGACGAGCTCGACATGATGAGGCATTGAGATGATTCGATTCGTCCCCATCGTCGCCAACGCGATGCTTGCCCTCCAGGAGGGCCATGGTGCTGAGGGCGGTGATGGCGGAGGCCACGCCATCGAGGCCGGAATCACGAGCGGGCCGCTCGTCGAGTACGCATGGCTGATCGTCGTCGTGCCACTCGTCATGCCATTCCTGATCATGGCCTTCGGCACGAAGCTGCCCAAGAAGGGGTGGGAGCTTGCCTGGCTGACGATGGGCTTCGTGGCCGTCTACGGCACGGTGCTCCTGATCGCCAATGCCGTGGACGGGGTTCTCTATTCGACCCAGATCAAGGTGGCCGAGATCGGCTCGTTCGCCATCGAGTGGGGATGGGTCGTCGACGGTCTCTCGATCATGATGTATTTCCTGATCGGGGTGGTCGGGTTCCTCGTGTTCACGTACGCCCTGGGCTACATGAAGGGCGAGGCCAATTTCACTTGGTTCTTCACCGCGTTCACGCTGTTCGCGGGCGGGATGCTGGTGCTCGTCGCCGCGCCGAACCTGCTGCAACTCATCGTCGGCTGGGAACTCGTGGGCGTGACCTCGTACCTGCTCATCGGTTTCTACTGGAAGGACTATGCCAACGTCGATGCCGCGAACACGGCCTTCATGGTCAACAAGGTTGCAGATGCGGCCCTGTTCATCGGTGTCATCATCATGGCGTGGTCGGTCGGCTCGTTCCGATACAGCGCCGTGCTCGAAGTGGTTGCCTCCCAGGACGCCTCGTCGACCCTGGCCCGGTACGCGTTCTGGGCGGGACTTGCGCTGTTCATCGGGGCGATGGGCAAGAGCGCACAGTTCCCCTTCCACGTGTGGCTGCCCGAGGCCATGGCCGGACCGACGCCGGTGTCGGCGCTCATGCATGCGGCCACCATGGTCACCGCGGGTGTGTTCCTCGTCGCCAGGCTGTTTCCGTTCTATTTCGATCCGGCCAACATCTTCGCCGGCGAGGTGCGGACCTTCATCATCATCATTGGGTCGGTGACGTTGTTCTTCATGGGCATGCTGGCGTTCGTCCAGAAGGACATCAAGAAGGTGCTGGCCTATTCGACGGTGAGCCAACTCGGATACATGATTGCCGCACTCGGTGCCGGGGCGTACACCGCGGGCGTGTTCCATCTCTTCACCCATGCCTTCTTCAAGGCACTGTTGTTCCTCGCCGCCGGCTCGGTCATCCATGCGGTGCATTCCAACGACATGAGCGACATGGGTGGGTTGCGCGAGTACATGCCGTCAACATTCTGGACCTTCATCATCGGCACGCTCGCCCTCGTCGGTATCTTCCCGCTGGCCGGCTTCTGGTCGAAGGACGAGATCATTGCATCGATCAAGTTCACCGCCGCGGAGTCGGGCGAGGGGGTTGCCTGGTTCGCCCTGGTCCTCGCCATCGGGGGTGCGTTCGTCACCGCCTTCTACATGGGCAGAGTCATCTTCTTGACTTTCTTCGGTGAGTACGAGGGCAAAGCCCAGCCTCACGAATCGCCGAAGGTGATGACCCTGCCGCTGTGGGGTCTGGCGGCCTTCACGGTTGTCGCCGGGTTCAGCAACGTGCCCGGCATCTACACCGGGTTCACCGACTGGCTGGCCACCCGGTTCCAGGTGATGGGTGACCACCACGCCGACAGCGTCGACTTCGTCCTGATCGTCATCGTCACCGCGTTCGTGGCGCTCGGCATCTTCCTCGCCTGGCGCATCTTCAACCCGCAGCGTGACACCCAGGCGGCGCGGGACCGCTTCTCGATCCCCGTGCTCTACCCGCTCCTCGAGCACGGGTATTACATCGACGACATCTACATGGACGGAATAGTTCGACCCACGATGGGACCACTCGCACAAGGCGTCATGTGGTTCGACAACCACGTGATCGATCTCATCGCGAACGGTGCGGCGCTCGTCACGCGAGGAGCTGCAAGAGCGGTCAACCAGTTCGATCTCCGGGTCGTCGACGGCGTGTTCAACACACTGGCGGAGGCCACCGAGGGTGCGGGCGGGGTACTCCGACTGGCCTTCACCGGTCGGGTCCAGCAATACGTGGCAATGAGTTTCGTGGGCGTGGTGATCATCGCTGCGCTGTTCTTGATCTTCTGACAGAAGGAGCACACATATGGAGTGGTTCGACAACGGCTGGGGGCTGAGTCTCATCGTCTTCTTGCCGCTCGTCGGCGCACTGGTGATGTTGGCTGTGCCGCGCGCCAACGAGCAGGTGCTGAAGGTGACTGCGCTGCTGTTCTCGGGGGGCGCGCTCGTGCTCTCCGTGATCCTGGCCGTCCGATTCGACTACGACGCCGCCTCGACCTTCCAGTTCGGTACCGATCTCGACTGGATCA
>Ga0255054_10000331_pt1 | contig 28301 bp, 24 predicted proteins | sample JV7_2_23_MG_FD_188634 | JGI IMG/M metagenome (GOLD analysis project Ga0255054, IMG submission 188634) | Seawater microbial communities from Jervis Inlet, British Columbia, Canada - JV7_2_23 | ecosystem: Environmental > Aquatic > Marine > Inlet | place: Canada: British Columbia | collected... | reverse complement strand
AAAAAATTCCCCCATATTAGGAAACTCTGGAATTGCCTAATAAAATTTTCATTCCTTAAATTGAAAAAGGATTCCAATTCCAGATACCTTGCCATTATCACAAATTGACCAAAACCACAGATATGTAAATGGTATCACAATAATTTAAACTCTCCAAAAACCTGAATAATCTTGCCATAGCACAGCTTCGCCAAAATTTCATGTATATTGAGAATACATGCATTTTGGCAATTTTACAGATATCCTTGGATATCACAAATTTTTCAGAGATTCAAAAGTACTGATTTATTCGAGACAGCATAAGTTTTTAAACCGCAAAGAACCCATTGAAATAAAGCAGCTATCAGTCGTTTCTAAGAAAAGGTTTGATATACACTAAAAGGATATTTCAACCTCAATTGGCATTTCTTCCGCTTTCTCCAACTACAATAAAAGGCGCCCAAAAAAGAGGATGCGCATAGCTTGCGACTATCTTGCCAGTCGCATCATCCTTCAGGCCCGGGCCATCAATTAAGTCAAGCATGGATTTACGAAATGCTCTTGCACGCGAAAGCCTTTTATCTCCCATCTGATATCGAAATAAACCGGTGGTCAGCTTTCGAGCTGAAGATGTCTCTACCGGCCACATGCTGACCAGAATTGTTCGGGTCCCAGCATAAAAAAAAGCACGTCCAAGCCCTGAAACGGCCTCAGCGCCTGCTCCAGATGCTGCCCCGGTGTTGCATGCTGAAAGAATAACCCAATCCGCATTTAATTTTAATTTCAAAACTTCCCCCATTGTCAAAAGTCCATCTTCATTGTCTCCTGTCACCGACGGGGCAGAAAGGGCAATCGCGGGCTGATCCAGACCATCTAAATCGCCTGGCACCAGGGCATGTGAGGCAAAAGCGATGACCTGGCGATTTGTCAAATCTATGGACTTGACCTTTTTTTCTGAAGCGAACTTCCCTAAAAAGATGTCCTTAGTTGGATCAGCTCCCAACGTTTCGGCAATACTCCTAATTTCTTCTGCGGTGTCAGGCAGGCGATTCAAACTATCCAGTTTGCTTGATAGAATTTGAGTACTATCAAGGTTGCCTTCTTCAGTGATACGAATACCTCGGATATGCAAACGATTTTTTTCGCTTGCGAAATCTAAAATGGGCTCGCTTTTTCCGTTTTCAGTCAGGGCAAGTTGCGCCCTGTTAAATATGGGATCTCCGAATGCAGCCAACGCTTTTCTATCGGGATCACCCTCTGGAAGTTCTCGCAGGGTGACAAAAGAAAAGACCGACGGTTGACGCGTAATTGAGACCTTACGGATAAGCCATGGGATCTTTCGATAATTTTCGAACAAACCATATTTTTCCGGACGGAGCTTAACCGAGATTGTTGGTAAAACTGAAAAAGGTAATTGGGCCAGTGGCCCCGGGGCGACTATTATTAAGTCTCTGGAATCTTTCCATCCATCTTCGATGGGTTTCAGCAAATTATTATAGAGTTTAAAAGCCCGGGCGAGGTCAAACTCCGGAATATCACCAAATGTCTTCGATTCGCTATCCAGTGCCTCGCGCAATGGGGTTATAATTTCCTGAAGAGTTTCTTTATTAATGAGCAAAACTGCGAACCGTATTTTACCCTTATATGGAATCGCCCAACCATACGTACCAGCAGCAGAAGGATATAGGACTATCAGAGCCTCGCCGGGGTGCAAAAGCTTTTGGGCTGCTGAAAACCTTACAGGTTGTGGATCTGTAAAATCAGAGTATTTTGGGAACCTGATTTTTATTTCATCAAGCAGGATGACTCTGGCATTGCTTAGGGTATCTATTGTGTTCATCAAATCTTTGAGAGCATCTGGATTCTGCTGATCCGGCGGCGCTGCGATTGCATTGGATAATGTTCCGTGGAGGGCATCTATTTGTTTGAGCGCGTCCTGTTCTTTTCTCACCAGATCAGCCAGAATCGGGTCCACAGCTGCTGCTCTGGCCCCACTCGCACCAAGAGCGCTCTGAACGATGCTGTAATTTATGACCTGGCATAGCTTGAATATTTCCGACGATGGAATAATTTTAAATTCCTTGCCCCTGTTTTCTTCGTGGATCTTAAAAAGCAAATCCATGTAAGCATCGACGATTGCGCCAGATAGGTGCTTTACAAGATAATTGTCGTTTCTGTTGGAAGTTTTTTGCAACAAGTTCGGGACAGCTTCCGAAAAATCTTGCATTGCCTGCTTATCCGCCTTCATTTTGGCATGAACCATTCCTCGCAAACCCAGAAACCCTGACACCAGGACGTGTTTCGCTCCGAAATATTTACTGTAGGTTCTATATGCATTTGAAACAGCATCCATTGATTCACCGGTACGCCCCATTTTTAAAAGACAAAGCATGTAAAGAGGGTTTCTCTCCATAAATTTTTTCGAAAGATATGGATTCCCTGCCACATTGGCTTTTATAAAATCGAATTGCCGCATTGCCTCTGTATAGTTCATTTGCATGACAAGATTATTAGCTAAATTTTTTCTGACGGCTATCATTTCAAGAGAGTTTTCAGAAAATTCGAATCCCTTAAGAATCTTAATGACTTCCCGTGATATTTTTTCGGCATCAGTTAACCGACCTTGCAGCAAAAGTATATGACCGAATGTTCCTAGCATTTCAGCAGTAGCTCCCGAGAACTTACCGGTATGCATTATCGTCTCTTTCAAAGTTTCGCGTGCCTCCAGTTCAGCTTCCACTAGGCGACCCTGCTGGGCCAGATTCAGGGTTAGATTCTCCCGATGGTTTATATATCCTTTAAAAACTGCCTTTTCCTGTCCAAGACTGATAGCTAAATTTTCCACGGTCAAGCGCCGATAAACTTCAGCATCAATATATTTGCTCTTATACTCGAGAGATTTGGCCAGCATGTTCGCTCTCTTATTTTCAAGAGAATTTCTTTTTTGTGGTTTAAGCTCAGAGGATGAAAGCCATTTATCGCAAAATTGTATGCCGGCATTCACCGATTTCTCTGCTGATTGAAAATCGCCCATTTCCCAATACAGAAATGCCAACAAAACATAGGTTAATGCCCTCGGATATACTTCGAGACTTTTTTCCAGCAGGTCGATCGCTCGAATTAGATTGCCGGCGAGCCCTTCAGCATGGGCAACTTTGGTTAATATGAGGGCATATTTTTGGCGTTTCAGCCACGACACCCTCTCCCCATTTTCATTTTCAGCATAGGACAACGCTGTGCGAAGATCTTCCAGATTTTGCTTATAACGACCAAGCTCACGAGCAAAATGCCCTCTTTCAAAATAGAATTCCATAAGCTGCAAAGGATTTTCGGTATCTGGAGGTGATGCGTTTGCGATAGCAATATTTTTTTTGAGAGCTTCCGCATCAAGCTGTCCGGGCTGATCAAGAATGGATAGAATGTCATCAATGCGACGTGGAGGGGGGATAAATGACTTTTCACTCAGCGAAACGGTGACTTGCTTGGCTTCTTCAATAGACATTTTGCTGGCACAGGCAGAAAATAAAACAAGGATAACCAATAAATAAACAAGGAGATTTCCCGACGATGAAAAGCCCACATGTCGGCGAAAAAAATCTCTGGCAAAAGCGTTGTTTTTTTTCATAACCGAACTCTCCTCAACATTCTTATTATCGGTTAAGACTCATATTATGATGCAGACTTTTTGCCAACAAACTTAATTTCAATAGGATAATTCTTTAGTTTCGCTCGTCTGGGTACAGACCTTTAAACTTTGGCGATGCTTTTCGGTAAATCCTTTTGCATGTACTCCAATTCTGATATTTCGTTTAATCAAGCAGTCAAATCGAGTTTCAATTAAAAATGATCATCGGAATTCAAGATATATATAAATTACAGTGACTTTATCAATTTTACAGGTATGATCTGGATATCGCAAGTTTTATGAGGGCAATACGGTATTGTCTGATATGGGATTCTTTGATTTGAAAATCCGTGCTTCAATTATGGCTAAAGCTTTTTGTGGATTGCACAATGACAAATATACAAAATTCCAGCCTTGTGAAAATTGTGGACTTCGTGCCTACTTACACAGTTCAGTGTTCCCATTAAATTGTTGGATTCCCAGGTGAAATATTCAATTTTGAGATATTGTAGACTGGGTTCTTAGGAGATTTTTTTGGAGAACAAAATGGGAGGACTTTACTTGAGATAAATGACCTCTCCGCAGCGGTGCTGGCTGGCGACGCTCAAACGTGGTTTGCAACGGGTCAGCGCTTTGGAAATTTCATCCAGCACTTTTTGGGGGGCATTATTGGTTTCGCTTAAATGCGCTAAGATGACGTGTTCAAGGCCCTTGTGCTGTAATTCCATCAGCAAACGTTTTGACTGTCCATTGGAGAGATGTCCGCTGCGGCTCTGGATACGTCGCTTCAGGTGCCATGGATAGGGCCCGTTTTCCAGCATATCCGGATCATGATTGGCCTCCAGGATGAGTAAATGGCAGTGTTTTAGATTTTCTTTTACATGGGGCGTGACGGTGCCCAGGTCGGTTGCCAAACCGATGCGGCTGCCGTTTTGTCCGATGGTAAAGCCCACCGGATCGGCGGCATCATGGGAGACGGCAAAAGGGTGCACCGCCAAATTGTTAATTTGAAAAGTCGAGCCGCTGTTGAAGGTCCGGATTTCATAAACGCTGCGGCCGATAGATACTTTTTTTTCAATTTTGCGGCTAAGATATATCGGCAGCTTTAACTGGCGGGAAAGCACGCCGACAGCCTGAATATGGTCGCTGTGTTCATGGGTAACCAGAATGGCATCCAGATCGTTAGGGTTCAGCCCCCGAGACTTTAGTCGACGTTTAATCTCCTTGGCGGAAAGGCCGGCATCAATCAGGATGGAGGTAAAGCCGTCTGAAATGTAAAAGGCGTTACCTTTGCTGCCGCTGGCCAATACACACAGGGCCAGATTATATTCGGCGCATTGCCGCGGTCTCTGTAATTCAAGTTTCATAATTTTAGGTTGGCCAGTTGAGCCGGTTAAGCCCGTTGAGCCCGTTCAAATTAGAGAAAATACCCGAGTTTGTATGCCGGCTAACCGGCTAACGGGCTCAACCACTTAACCTACTTGCCCGTATGCCCGAAACCACCGGTGTTGCGTTTGGTTTCGTCGAGTTCCGCCACGATATCCAGTCTGGCTAAATACACCTTTTTAATGACCATCTGAGCAATCCGGTCGGCACGGCGAAAGGTGTAAGGTTTTGGGCCCAGATTGATGACCGCGATTTTTATTTCACCGCGATAATCGGCATCAATGGTTCCCGGGGAATTAATCAGTCCAATGCCATGTTTTATCGCCAATCCGCTGCGCGGTCTGATCTGGGCCTCAAACCCCTGCGGAAGAGCGATGGCAAAACCGGTGGGAATCAGCGTGAGTTCACCTTTGTTCAGAACAAGGTCTTTTTTTATGGCGGCACATAAATCCATCCCCGCCGATTGAGCGGTCATATAGCGCGGCAGCGGGATATCTGAATCCGTATCCGGGTGCAGGCGCATAATTTTAATGACAGGGGAAGAATTCATCACACGATGGTGTCAGGTTTTCCGCCGGAGGCGGATTCGGTTTCAGCAGTCAATTGGGTGTCAGGATTCAATGATTGAGGAATTCAGGAATTGAGGGATTTAGGAATTAGAATGACAGAATACCTTCAATTCCTAAATTCCTGAATTCGCAATTCCTAAATTTAACTGCCGACACCTAAAACAAGACGAATTAACGTCGAGATTATGACCCTGCGCCCCTGAACCGTTGAGTTAGATGGACAGGATATCTTCAAAGGGCTTCTTGTTTTTAACCGGGCCCAGCAGGGTTAAACTCATTTTGTTGTTTTCGAATAGGCTTTTGGAAAGTTCTAAAATTTGCGCTGTGGTAACCGATTCTATCTTTTTTATGATTTCCGACAGACTAATGATGCGATTAAAATGAATCTCATTTTGGGCACCGCGGACCATCTGATTATCATTGCTCTCAGATGCCAGCAGCAGACTGCCTTTGGTGTATTCGATGGCGCCTTGAAGTTCGGCTGCGGTCACAGGTTCAGCGCTAATTTTGTCTATTTCATTCAGAACCAGATCTGTGGCCTCGAGGGCCCGGGTGGGATCAACCGCCAGGTAAATGCCGAACATGCCGGTATCCACATGGGATGCAATGAAGGAATATACCGTATAGGCCAACCCTCTTTTTTCTCTGATTTCCTGAAAAAGCCGTGAGCTCATGTTGCCGCCCAGGATCGTGCTCAGCAGGGAGTATGCATAGCGACGGGGATCGGTTATCGACAATCCCAGAGTCCCCAGGCAAATGTGAACCTGTTCCAGATCCTTATCGTTCAGATCGACAAGCGATCGGCTCTGCGGGGTGATACGTTCGGCGATTCCGTTACCCGGTTTGATGGATTCGAATGCCGGTCCCACCCGGTCGATAATACCGCTATGCGCTACGTTGCCGGCGACCGAAATTACAATTCTATCGGGTTGATACAGACGCTGGAAATATGTTTTTATCAGATCGGCGTCAAACCGGATAATATTTTCGGGACTGCCCAGAATCGAGCGCCCCAGGGGGTTGTTACCCCAAAAATTTTTTCCCGAAAGCAGGTGGACATATTCATCCGGGCTTTCATCGACCATTCTGATTTCCTGCAATATGACCGGGCGTTCTTTTTCGATTTCTCCGGGGTCAAAGACAGAATTTAAAAAGATATCCGAAAGGATTTCGACCATGGTATCGGTATGGGTATCCATCACCTTGGCATGATAGCAGGTGTTTTCCATGGTCGTAAACGCATTGGTGTGGCCGCCGATAGCATCGAATTCTTTGGCAATTTGATAGGCGGATCGTTGCCGGGTGCCTTTAAAAATCATATGCTCGATAAAATGCGAAAGTCCGTTTTCAGCCGGGTTTTCATCACGGGCACCGGCATTGACCCAGACCCCCATGGACACCGAACGGGTATGGGGCATTTTTCGGGTTAAAATTCGGATACCGTTTTTCAAAACGGTTTTGTCATTTTGAGCGTTCATGCTTCTCTTCCAGGACCGCTTTATGGCTGAGCCGGATTTTGCCTTCCCGGCTGATTTCTAAAACTTTCACTTTGAGCGTGTCGCCTTCTTTAACGACATCGGTAACTTTGGTTATGCGCTGCTTGGCAAGCTGGGAAATATGAACCAGGCCGTCTGTGCCGGGCAGAATTTGCACAAATGCGCCAAAATCTGTAATTTTGACCACTTTCCCCTCATAGATGGCACCGATTTCCGGTTCCTGAGTGAGGTCTTTTACCATTTTAAGGGCGGCATCGGCTTCCTCTTTTGAGTAGGCGGCAATTTTAACCAGACCGGAATCATCGATTTCAACGCTGGTATTGGTTTCGCTTTGAATCCCTCGAATTACTTTACCTCCCGGTCCGATGATCTCGCGGATTTTATCTGGATTGATCTTGATTGTACTGATCGTGGGTGCATAGGGTGAGATTTCTTTGCGCGGTTCCCTGATGGTTTCCAGCATTTTATTGAGGATAAAAATCCTACCCGTACGGGCCTGCTCCAAAGCGCGTTCCATGATGTCGCGGGAAAGTTCATGGATTTTGATGTCCATTTGAAGGGCGGTGATTCCATCTTCGGTGCCGGTGACCTTGAAATCCATATCACCGCTCTGATCTTCATCCCCAAGAATATCTGAAAGAATAACCACCTGATCTTCTTCTTTTACCAGGCCCATCGCAATACCGGCCACCGGGGCTTTTATGGGAACCCCGCCGTCCATCAGCGCCATACAGCATGAGCAAACGGTGCCCATAGATGAAGAACCGTTGGATTCCAGGACCTCAGAAACCAGTCGAATGGTGTAGTCGAATGTTTCCTTATCCGGCAAAATTTTTTGAATGGCCCGGGTGGACAGCCCGCCATGTCCGATATCGCGACGCGATGGGCCGGAAATTCGTCTGGTTTCGCCCACAGAATACGGTGGAAAATTATAATGAAGCATAAAGGGTCTGAATTCCTCACCGTAAAGGGTCTCGACGCGTTGCTCGTCCTGTCCGGAGCCCAGGGTCAAGACGCCGAGGACCTGGGTTTCACCCCGGGTAAAAAGCGCGCTGCCGTGGGGTCGGGGCAGTAAGCCCGCTTCACAGGTTATCGGCCGGATTTCGTCAAATTTACGATTATCAATCCGACGGTTTTCTTTTAAAATAAGATCCCGGCTGATCTGTTTCTGGATATCTTTAAGAATATCGTAAACTTCTGCCTTGCGGGCGCTATAGTCTTCGCCCAGCTTTTCAAATATTTCGGCCTTGAGCTCACGCATTGCGCTCTGGCGACTTTTTTTATCAGGAATCAGAATGGTTTCACGCATCCGACCGGAAGCCTCGGAATTTAAGGTATTGACCAGCTGCGGTTCTTTTTCCGGCGGGGTAAACGGCCGTTTCGGCGCGCCATTGGATTCCTTCAATTTTAGCTGAAGATCAATTAGCGGCTGCATTTCCCGGTGGCCAAAAAATATGGCTTCCAGCATATCGGCTTCGCTGACCACGTCGCTGCCGCCCTCTACCATCACGACGCCGGTCTTGGAACCGGCAACGATGATATTGATATCGCTACCTTCTAATTCCGAAGATGGCGGATTAATCATCAACTGGCCGTTAATGCGACCCACCCGCACGCAGGCAATCGGCCCGGCAAACGGGATATCGGAAATTTCCAGAGCTGTCGAGGCGCCGATCATTGCCAGGGTATCCGGGTCATTTTCCTGGTCCATGGACAACACGGTAGCGATCACCTGGATTTCATAGCGCCACTCTTTTGGAAACAGGGGCCGAATGGGCCGGTCGATCAGACGGGCGGTTAAGGTTTCTTTTTCACTGGGCCGACCGATTTCTCGACGGAAATAGTTTCCGGGGATTCGTCCGGCAGCATAAATTTTTTCTTGATATTCTACGGTCAGAGGTAAAAAATTCGAGTCCCTTTCATCATGGCCGGCCACAACGGTCACCAGTACAATGGTATCTCCATATTGAACCACCACTGAACCTGATGCCTGTTTGGCCAATTTGTCGGCCTGGATACTCAGCGTTCGGCCCCCGATTTCTTCCTTAAGTAAAATTTTCATGTTTTCTCCTGAATTGAAGCAACGCCAAATCCTTTTTCATCTATAATGAAGTCCGCATTTCAAATCGGCGATCATGGAAAGGCCAGGCGTTAAATTTTGTATGTCTATCAAAACCCGAAAAGGATCGGGCTTTAGACAGCGTTTGTTTCATGCGGCATCGTTGTGCCGATCAGCAACGACAAACAATTGCACACTGATTATTGAGCGCAAGGGGTAAGCCCGGTCGGCAGGCTACCGTTTCAACCCTAACGTGTCAATTATGGCCCGATAGCGATTGACGTCTTTGTGCTTCACATAGTTCAGCAGTCGGCGGCGTCTGCCCACGAGCATCAGCAATCCCCTGCGGGAATGATGATCTTTTTTGTGAACTTTTAAATGATCGGTGAGAGAGGTAATACGATAGGTCAATAATCCGACCTGAACTTCGGGCGATCCGGTATCGGTTTCATGAAGCTTAAATTTGTCAATCAGTTTCTTTTTGTCTTCGGTGTCAAAAACCACTTTTCCAGCCTCCTATTCGGATAATTAGCGTTTAGGTTGTTTGCCGTTTCAATTTTTAATTTTGAAAAACACAGGCGTATGCGAATTTATCCCGGTTTTTTTCATAAGTTAACACCGCCAGCAAAGCATTGTTGGCATCCACAATTTTGATGTTCGTATCTTGCTTATTAAATCTTTCTGACAACCGGCCGAAATCCAAATCCGTTTTGGTTATGTTTTGGCCGTGTCTGATCTTTCTCATAAAATTCTGACCGGCAATGCAAGTCGGCATATCCTCAAGAGCATCGGTCATGCTGATTAGATACTGTTTACTGTCACCTGTCAGAACCCGCTTTTCCAATCGCGCCAGCGAAAGCGCCTGTTGAATTTTAAAGCCGCTGCTCTCGGTGCGCTTGAGTGCCAGAAGATGACCACCACATCCCAGCTGCTGTCCAATGTCAGAGCACAGGCTGCGGATATAGGTTCCGGCAGAACATGAGACTTCAAAATGAACCAGCGGCAGCTTTATTTCAAGAATTTTAATTTTTGAAATGTGGACCCGTCTGGCCGGCTTTTGAACCGGTGTGCCCTTTCGTGCCAACTTATATAGTGGTGTTCCTTTGTGTTTTAAAGCCGAAAAGACCGGCGGCTGTTGTTCAATTTGCCCTTCAAATTTTTTAACCGCAGATTTTATCGTTTCTTCCGGCCAGTCCATGACCGGTTTGACGGCGGTAACGGTTCCGGTCATATCCTGGGTATCGGTTTCAATCCCGAGTTTAAGGGTTGCGTCGTAAGTTTTATTACCAACCAGCAGAAACCGGGCCAGTCGAGTTGCATCATTTATGCAGCATACCAGGACCCCTTCGGCAAAGGGATCCAGGGTGCCGGCATGGCCGACTTTTCTCGCATCTAACAGGCGTTTCACATCGGCGACAACCTTGGCAGAGGAAATATTTTGGGGTTTATCGACAACGATAATCCCGCTTAATTCCTGCCGGTTCCTTACCAGCTGCTTTTGGGTACCCGATGATGAACGCATCCGGTTTACAAATCTTCAGCCAATTCAATGATTTTAGTTTTCAACGCCATTAGCGTTGATTCAATCTGAAATCCGGCGGCGCTGGCGTGTCCGCCGCCGCCAAATTTACCGGCGATTTTGGCTACATCCACACTGCTGTCGGATCGCAGGCTGACGTGGTAGCGGTTCATATTGCTGAATTTGCCGGCCCCATTTTTTATTTCATGGATGAGTGCGGCGACTTTCACATCCTCAATCCGCCGCGCATAATTGATCATACCATCTAAATCTTCCGAGTTTGTCCCGGTTGTATTCAGCATACTTCGGGTTATGGTCATCATCGATAATTTGCAATTGTCTGAAATTACGATCGAGTTCAGCGCCATATTTAACAGCTTGATGCGGCCCAGGGAATAGGTTCCAAATAGGTGTTGCGCCACGTTGTGGGGCTCCGCGCCGGCATCTGTCATCGCCCTGCTGATGGCAAAAGCCGCCGGGTTTGTATTTGAAAAACGAAACGAGCCGGTATCCGTTAAAATACCCGTGTAAATTGAAGTCGCAATGGCTTTGTCAAATGGGATCTCCAGCGCGTTGATCAACCGATAAACGATTTCGGCGGTGGCACAGGCGCTGGGGTCGATGAGTTGGATATGCCCAAAGCCGGTGTTTGAAACGTGATGATCGATGTTAATGAGGATCGGTATCTTGCTTACCTCAGCGCTGGCCTCTCCAATTCTGACGATATTCGCGCAATCAAGTACAATCGCCAGGTCATATGTGTCGGCGTTTTTGATCTGGCGCACGATTCGGTCAGCACCGGGAAGAAATCGGTAAACGGCCGGAATGGGGCTTGTATTAAGCAGCGTTATTTTTTTATCCAGCTTGGCCAGTGCCAATCCCAATGCCACAAGAGAGCCCACGGAGTCCCCATCGGGTTCGGCATGCGAGACTATCAAGATGTGTTGACTGTCTTTAATATGTTGAGTTATCTGATCCATTTTCAATTTTGGTTGACTTGATCAACTCGTCAATATGCTCGCCGTAATCCAACGAGTCATCATAAAAAAATTTTATATCCGGCATGTACTTGAGGTCAATTTCATGTGCCAGGATCCGTTTAATAAATCCACGGGCGCTGTTAAAACCTTTAATGGCCGCATCCTTTTTCTGCTTGCCGTCAGGAGTCGTAAAGTATATTCGCGCCTGCCTTAAATCACGCGAAACTTCGACCTCCGTAATGGAGGCCATTTTCAGGCGTGGATCCCCGATATCTCTTTTCAATATTTCGGACAGGACCTTCTGGATTAAACCGCTGACCCTGTCTGATCGTGCAAATGGAATCATAAATGAATAATTTCCATTTCAGTATCGATAATTTCCGCAAGGCCGAGATCTTCGGCCAGATTTACCATCTTATCCATTTTTGAATTGATGATTGCTTGATCATTGCCAACCAGTGAAAAACCAATTTCAGCTCGCTGGTGAACGTCGTTGGACCCGATTTCCGCCACCGATGCATTAAAGTTGTTGCGCAGCCGGCTGATAATCGATTTAATAACCTTTCGCTTCCCTTTCAGAGAGCGGCAATCATGTAATCTAAAAGTGATAATTCCAATTCCAATTACCATAATTGTTATTAGTTATTGGTTATTTGTTATTTGAGATTAATGATTTGCAATCCGATCAAGTGCCGCATGCGTATATCTAATAACTAATAACAAATAACGAATAACTTTTATCTCGCGGCATTTAAACTATTTTTAGGATTCCAAAACCACGAGCAGTTTGGTCTATGCTTAATCAAGCTCCGGCCTAATCTCCTCCAGATAATAACAGTCAATCGTATCGCCGACTTTAATGTCATTGAAATTCTCTATGCCGATGCCGCATTCATAACCGGCCTGGACTTCTTTGGCATCATCTTTAAATCGACGCAAAGAAGAATTTTTACCTTCAAATACCACCACGCCGTCTCTGAGAAGACGCATATTTTGACCGCGTTCCATTTTGCCATCTGTTACATAACAGCCGGCAATATTGCCTACCTTGGGAATCTGGAAGACTTCGCGAACCTCAGCTGTGCCCAGGATGCGTTCCTCAAATGTGGAAGCCATCAATCCGACGATCGCATTTTTAACATCTTTAATAACGTTATAAATAACATTGTAAAAGCGCATATCCACATTTTCTTCATTGGCCAGTGACTGAACTTTGGGATTGGGTCGAACGTTAAAGCCGATAATAATCGCATTTGATACGGTAGCCAGAGAGATATCCGACTCGGCAATCGTTCCACTGGCTGAATGGACGACGTTTATATTAACCTCATCATTAGAAAGTTTGGTTAAGGAATCATTTAGGGCTTCAATCGAACCATGAACATCTGCTTTAATAATGAGGTTCAAATCCTTAACCTCACCTTCTTGGATGCGCTCGAAAAGCTTGTCCAGACTCAGCCGGTTGGATTGCGCCAGTTCCTTTGATCGTTGTTTCTGCTGCCGATGCTCGCTGACCTGTTTGGCATTTTTTTCATCTTTAAGTACCAGGAATTCGTCACCGGCCATGGGTACTCCGGATAGGCCGACGATTTCCACCGGTAGTGACGGCCCGGCCGATTCTAACTGATTGCCCCGATCGTCCAGCACCGCGCGGATCCTGCCGTAATGCATGCCGCACACCACCGGATCACCGGTACGCAGGGTGCCTTCTCTTACCAGGACAGTGGCTACGGCCCCTCGGCCCGAATCGATTTTGGCTTCCACCACATGACCGGCGGCCAGTTTGTCGGGATTGGCTTTGAGTTCCAGTATTTCGGCCTGAAGCGATATCATTTCCATCAGTTCGTCAATCCCCTCGGCCTGTTTGGCCGAGACGTTCACATAAATGGTATCACCTCCCCAATCTTCCGGTGTAAGGCCGATTTCGGCAAGCTCCCGTTGAACTTTTTCGGGTTCTGCATTCTGTTTGTCGATTTTGTTTATGGCGACGATAATGGGGACTCCGGCCGCTTTGGAGTGATTAATGGCCTCTGTTGTCTGGGGCATAACCCCGTCATCGGCGGCAACCACCAAAATCACGATATCGGTAATCTGGGCGCCTCGAGCTCGCATTGCCGTAAAGGCTTCGTGGCCGGGGGTGTCTATAAAGGCGATTTGGCCTTTGTCGGTGCTGACATGATAAGCGCCAATATGCTGGGTAATCCCTCCGGCTTCCGTTTCAGAAATTCGCGTTTTACGAATAACATCGAGTAAAGAAGTTTTGCCATGATCAACGTGGCCCATAATGGTTACCACCGGCGGCCGCGGTACCAGTTTTTCGGGATCATCGCTTTCTTGCTTTAATATGGTTTCTTCCTCGAAACTGGCGGGTTCCACTTCATAATCAAATTCGTCGGCAATCAATGCGGCGGTGTCAAAATCAATTGTTTGATTGACCGTGGCCATGGTCCCCGTTGCCATCATGGATTTAATGATCTCGCTGGCTTTAATTCCCATGCGTTTGGCCAGCTCTGACAGCATGATGGCCTCATCAATTTTAATTCGGCGCTTTATCGCCTTGGCAACGGTTATCTCTGTTTTTTGACCGCCGGTTGGTTTTCTGCCTTTAGCCATCCTGCGCTGCTTGCGCGGCCGGTATCCTCCGGCGTAAAGAGCTTCACCTTCGACGACCGCTTTTCTCCTGAAAGAAATTTTCTTTTTCAGAAATTTTTTGTCTGCATCCGCTTCCTCATACTTTTTCTTGTGTTTTCTTTTCTTTGTTTCTTTGGCTGCGGGTTCGATCTCCTGCGGCCGGCTTGCTGCTGCCGCCTTTCTGCCGGTCGGCTGCTCTTTAACTTTGGCCTTTGCCTTTTTGGGTTCGGCTTTTTTCTTTTTAAAAGGCTTTTCAGGCGGTTTAACCGGCAGCTGGATGATTTTGGCAGAGGGTTCTTTTTTGAGGGCTTTTTTCGGTTTTTTTGCTTTTTTGACCGCCGGTTTTTCTTCGGGCTGCGCTACGCTAACTTCTTGCGGTTCTTCTACTTCTAATTCTTCAACCACCTCGTCCGCGTCGTCTGCATCTTCAGGCTTAGCGTCGGGGGTTGCAGATACCTCAACTTGAACTTTTTTGCGGCGTCTGCGAATAATCGTCGGTTTTATTCGGATTTCTTCGATGGCGTCTTCTTTTTTGGTGCCGAAAAGCGATGATTTGATTTTGGTAATAACGTCATCATCTAAAGCACTCATATGGCTCTTAACGGAAATATCCAAGTCATCGAGCTTTTCGAGAAGCACTTTGTTGGTCATATTCAATTCCCTGGCAAGTTCGTACACTCTGGGCCTGGCCATTCTTTCCCCCAAAATTTTAATTCTTAAGCGGCATGCTGCCGCAATTTATCCTTCAGACGATCTCATCGTCTATGGTTAATTTTCTGTATCGGTTTTGGCGTTTTCAGGTTCATCTTCAGATTGTTCCGCGGCTTCGTCTGTATCGGTTTTAGCGTTTTCAGGTTCATCTTCAGATTGTTCCGCGGCTTCGTCTGTATCGGTTTTAGCGTTTTCGGGTTCATCTTCAGATTGTTCCGCGGCTTTGTCTGTATCGGTTTTAGCGTTTTCGGGTTCATCTTCAGATTGTTCCGCGGCTTTGTCTGTATCGGTTTTAGCGTTTTCGGGTTCATCTTCAGATTGTTCCGCGGCTTCGTCTGTATCGGTTTTAGCGTTTTCGGGTTCATCTTCAGATTGTTCCGCGGCTTCGTCTGTATCGGTTTTAGTGTTTTCAGGTTCATCGCCATCTGCGGGTTCGGTTTGATCACTTTCCGGCTCCCCTTCAGATGGTGCCGGGTCCTTTTCAGCGTCGATCTTATCACCTTTAGAACCATCGGTTTCGCCAGCGTCGACCTCTTGGGTCTTCTCTTCTTCAATGTCTTCAGCTTGCTGGGCTTCCAACACGGCGGTTTGAGCGGCGGCGATCAATTTCTTGGCGGTTTCTTCTCCGATCCCTCTGATTTGAATTAAATCCTCCGGAGTCGCATTGCTGACTTCTTCGGCTGAGTAAAAACCCAATTCATAAAGCGCATCCGCCATACTGATTCCAATACCCGGCAGAGCAATCAATGAATCATACCCACTTTGCATGGCAATACTGTACTTGGTTTCACTTTTCACATCCAGGTGCCAGCCGGTTAGTTTAGAAGCCAGGCGGACGTTTTGGCCCTTTTTGCCGATGGCAATCGATAAAAATTCATCCGGCACGATAACTTCCATGGATTGATTGTCTTCATCAATGATCACCCGGGAAATTTCGGCCGGTGCCAGCGCGTTACACACGAATTTGGCCGGATCAAGATGCCATGGTATAATATCAATTTTTTCACCTCTGAGTTCCTGCACAACAGTCTGTACGCGGCTACCTTTCATGCCCACACAGGCACCCACGGGATCGATATCGGAATTATTTGAAGCCACCGCGAATTTGGCGCGGATGCCCGGTTCGCGTGCGGCCCCCATGATGGTTACAATTCCCTCCGTGATTTCGGGAACTTCGGTGTGAAACAGATGGATCAAAAAGTTCGGATGAGTTCGTGAGAGGATAATCTGCGGACCGCGTGATTCATGCAGCACATCCAAAATGTACGCCCGAATCCGATCACCGCGCCGATAGGTTTCTCTGGGGACCTGTTCGCGAACAGGCACAATACCTTCAGTATGACCCAGATTAACAATGATGTCACCGCGGTCTATGCGTTGCACAATACCATTGATCGTGTCACCTTTGCGATCGGTGAAACTGGCATAAACGGCATCTTTTTCCGCATCCTTCATTTTCTGAATGATGACCTGTTTGGCCGACTGAGCTGCTATTCGGCCGAAGGTGGAGGTGTCCATTTTTGTACCGAGGCTGTCGCCAATTTCGCATTCCGAATCCAGTTTGCGTCCTTCTTCGAGGCTGATTTCAAGCGCCGGTTCGGTCACCTCCTCGGCAACATCCTTGAATTGAAAGACTTCAATTTCGTCAGAGTCTTCATTGTATTGGACCTCAATATCCATTTTGCTGCCAAACTTTTTGCGCGCAGCAGATTTTAAGGCCTCCTCCAGGGCTTTGATCAGGACTTCCCGGTCGATACCTTTATCCCGGCTCACCTGTTCAACGACACGTTTGATATCTGAAATATGCATCAGATTTCTCCATCAACGTCGACCAACCGCGCTTTGGAAATATCTCCAAACGGGATGCCGACTGTTTTTTCATTTGATGATAATTTTATCTGCTCTGCAGCTACCCCCAAAATAATGCCTGTAAAATTTTTCTGATCATTAATGGGTTGCAATGTTTTTATTTTAGCCTTGCGTCCCTTAAATCGTTCATAATCTTGAAGCTTGGACAAGGGGCGTTCAGGCCCCGGTGATGTGACCTCCAGGTTGTAAGGACCGATGTTATCCAGATGCACATCCAGCAAGTCATTCAACTGGCGGCTCACATTTACACAGTCATCGAGACCGACGCCTGCGGCGCGATCAATATACAGGCGAAGTATCTTGCCACCGGGTTCGCGTTGATATTCAACATGGACCAGCTCTAATCCTTCGCTTTCGCACAGTGGCTCGGCAAGCACCTCGACTTGCTTGATGATATTCTTCTCCTTTTTGGATCCGGATCGTCTGTTCCGGTTATCCGAAGGGGTTGTGTTGGATTTACGTCTTTTCGTTTTCACCTGAGCCCTTATAGTGGTTGTTAAAAAAACGTTGCGTTATTCAGACGTTTTTTTCTACAACCACTTATACCCCTATTCCGTATTTCGGAACATTATTATGGAAAGCGGTATAATTGTATCCCCCAAAAAAACAAAAAACGGGCTGACGCCCGTTTCCTCAATTCCAGGTAGATCTTTGACTTTCGTGCGATAAAAGTTATCAGTTCATAACACCGACCATAAGGTAATAGTTAATTCCATCTCACAGTCCTTAAAAAGTCCTACCCTAACCGACGAAAAGGAAACGAACCCTAATTGGAGCGGGCAACGAGATTCGAACTCGCGACACCAAGCTTGGGAAGCTTGTACTCTACCAGCTGAGCTATGCCCGCTCTTCAGTTTAAATAATTATGACAAAATAAACCGGTTGTCAATATATTTCAATAAATAAAGTAGCGTCTTATTTGTGAAATCGGAATATTTTGCAGCCAATTTTTTTTCACCACGAAGGCCACGAAGTTAACAAAAGGTTAAAAAAATCGAAGCTGGGTTTTTTTCTTTGTGTTCTTCGTGTTCTTCGTGGTTTATACCAGATTATCTCCAGCACTTAGGGGGAGGAGGCCTATCCGAGCAAATCTCTTATGGACTTGAGTTGCGAATGCAGATCATTCAGCAGTTGTTTGGTGGGGGGCTTTTTTTTGCCGGTTCTGGCAGACAAATGTTGGCGGGCTCCCTGGATGGTAAACTTTTTTTCATAGAGTAGATGCTTGATTTTTAAAACCAGCTCGATATCACCACGGGTATACAAGCGCTGCCCCGAGGAGGTTCGTTTCGGACGAATCCGTGAGAATTCGGTTTCCCAGAATCTCAGGACATATGTCGGCAGCCCTGCAATTTTACTGACTTCACCAATCCGAAAATAAAGTTTGTCCGGTATGTCTTTATGGGGTGGTTTTGGATTTTGCATTTTTAACCCCTGGGTTTGGTCGAGGCGATCAGGCGGGTAAGCTGGCTTTAAAAGCCTTAACAAGCCTGTCCGCTATTGATTGATGGATGGGTGTTACATCTTCATCTTCCAGTGTTTTGTACGATGACCGGTACGTGACCCGCAAGGAAACACTTTTTTTGCCCTCAGCGATCGGTTTGCCTTCAAATACATTCAATAAATTGAAACTTTCAAGCAGCTCTTCCGGCTGGTTTTGGGCTTCAGCGACAATCTTTTGAGTTTCAATATCGTTGTTGACGATGATGGTGATATCTCTAAAAATAGCCGGAAACTTTGGAATCGGATTCGACTGTGTTGTATCTTTGATTACCGGAACCAGGTGATCAAAATTGAGTTCAAATAAAAACGATGGTTGTTTTAAGTCGTAATTCGCGAGGACTTCCGGATGAATTTCTCCAACCAGCCCCAAGAGTGTATCATTGCACAAAATTTGAGCGGTATGTCCGGGTCTGGTATAGGCGCATTCATTTTCAGGCAATCGGGTAAATTGTATCCCGTCGATTTGCAAAGCATTTGACAGGCCTTCGACCACCCCTTTGATGTCGTAAAAGTCGCAATCTGCCGCCGGGTCACGCCAGGAAGCATCATAGCGGGACCCGGTCCAGATTCCGGCAAGAATTTCAGGTTCGCTGGGCAGATGCCGAGGATCTTCATTGATAAAGATTTTGCCGATTTCAAAAATCTTTAAATTTTTAATCTGCTGGGAATAATTATAATGCACCGTTTCCAACAAGCCCGGAACCAAAGATGTGCGCATGGCGGCCTGATCTTCTGTCAGCGGATTTAAAATATCCAGCAGCTGTCTTCGCGGATCAGCCGGCTTTAATCTCAACCGGTCACCGGTCTGTTTATGCATAAAACTATAGTTGGTGGTTTCCCGGAATCCAAATCCGGTCATCAGTCGGCGCATCCGGTCGCGAAGATCGATTTCTTTGTGAGATGATCGTCCGGTAGCGGGCATTACCGGAAATGTCGTCGGGATATGGTTATACCCGGATAGGCGGGCGACTTCTTCCATGAGGTCTTCCGGTCTGGAAATATCCACACGGAAACTCGGGGGGCTCACGGTTAAGTTAGCTTCATCTTTTTTAGGGCCCTTTTCCTCAACGGTGAATTCGATGGATTTGAGAAGATTTGCAATCTCTTTGCGCTGCAGCTGCGTACCGAGCAACCGGTTGGTATTTTTTACACTCAGCTTCAGACTTTTTACCGACTGCGGGTTGGGGTATTCATCTATCAAACCGCTGATTAACCGGCCGTCGCCAAGCTCGGCCATCAGTTTTGACGCTCGGTTTGCGGCCGCAATCTGCCCTTCGGGATCTATCCCGCGTTCGAAGCGATGAGAAGCGTCGGTGTTCAGGCCCAGCCGTTTAGAAGTCCGGCGGATGCTGACCGGATTAAAATAAGCACTTTCCAGCAGCACCCGGGTGGTGTTGTCCTCAATTTCGGAGTTGAGTCCCCCCATGACCCCGCCGATAGCCACTGCTTTTTGGCCATCGCAGATCATCAGCGTCTCAGGGTCCAGGACACGTTCTTTTTGATCCAGGGTGACAAACGTTTCGCCTTTGTTAGCTGTGCGCACCACAATTCTGTTTTCAACCAGACGGTCAAAATCGAAGGCATGCAGTGGCTGGCCGGTTTCCATTAACACAAAATTGGTCACATCCACGATATTGTTAATGGGCCGCTGTTCCACAGATAATAGCCGTTCCTGCAACCAGAAAGGAGAAGATTTTATTTTAATATTTTCAAGCAGGCGCGCCACGTATCGCGGGCAGTGGTCCGGGGCCTCGATTTTAATTGATGTCCGTTCGGAAATTTTATTGCTTTTGTCGACCAGTTTGAAGTCAGGATATGTTAAACGCACCTTCTGGATAACGGCAATTTCGCGGGCGACCCCGATAACACTGAGACAATCGGGCCGGTTGGGGGTTAGTTCAATTTCAAAAACAGTATCCGAAAGCGCCAATGCCGACGCCAGTTTGTTTCCGACGGACAGGGATGGATCCAGAACCATGATCCCGCTGCGATCGTCGCCCAGACCCAATTCGCCTTCACTGCAAAGCATCCCTTCGGAAACCTGCCCGCGAATGACACTTTTTTCCAGAACAAAGCCTTCCGGAAATTCGGTGCCGGGCAAGGCGATGGGTGAAAGCATTCCGGTTTTTATATTGGGCGCGCCACAAACGGCTGAAATTTTTCCCTGCCCGGTATCGACCTGGCACAGGTGCAATTTATCCGCATTGGGGTGGGGAGCGATCGCATCAATTCGACCGACAAAGACCGTTTCCAAATAGCGGTAGCGTTCGGCTACCGACTCAATTTCGAGTCCAACCATGGTCAGGGCTTCCGCCAGGTCCGATGGGTCCATTTCAATAGGCACATAATCTTTGAGCCAGCTTAAACTTACTTTCATCTCATACTATTCCAGAACCCGCTTTAAAATTGAGATAAGAACCTGATATCATTTTCAAAGAATTTGCGGATATCGTCGATTCCGTATTTGAGCATGGCGATACGGTCAACGCCCATCCCAAAGGCAAAACCGGTATAGCGGTCGGCATCGTATCCAACGTTTTCATACAGCGCCGGGTGAACCATTCCGGAACCCAGAATTTCCAGCCAACCGGTTTGCGAACATACCCGGCATCCCTTGCCCCGGCACATGACACACAGGATATCGACCTCGGCACTGGGTTCGGTAAAGGGGAAAAAACCGGGTCGAAAGCGAAGGCTTGTCTGTTCATCAAACATCTGATGGACAAAGGCGGTGAGCGTACCTTTTAAGTCCCCGAAAGAGATATTCTCATCCACCAGCAAACCTTCAACCTGGTGAAACATGGGCGTGTGGGTCAGGTCCGAGTCGCAGCGGTAGACTTTGCCGGGCGTAATGATTCTGACCGGCGGTGGCTGTTTTTCCATGATTCGAATTTGCATGGGAGAGGTATGCGTTCGGAGAACAATGTTGTCTGAGACGAAAAAGGTATCCTGCATGTCCCGGGCCGGATGATCCTTAGGGAAATTAAGGGCCTCAAAATTGTAATAATCCAGTTCAACTTCAGGGCCCTCGGCGATGTCAAAGCCCATATTTGAGAAAATATCGCAGATTTCCTGGTTTATCTGGGTAATCGGATGCAGCGATCCACTGGGTGTCGGCCGTCCGGGCAAAGAAACATCGATCCCTCCCCTTGTGGTCTTAACGGTCGCTTCGAGGTTTTGTATTGCCTCTGTAAAGGCCGCATCGAGCAGATTCTTAACTTCGTTTGCTTGTTTGCCGGCTGCCGGGCGTTGATCGGCTGGAAGTTTTGAAATGTTCCTTAAGAATTGAGTAATAATTCCTTTGCGCCCCAGATAACGGACGCTAATATCCTGGATCGCCTGAGGGTCTGCTGCCGCTTTGAGCTCCTGTAAAGCTTCCTGATAAATTTGATCAATGGATATATTCAATTTTTACACCTTTGGTGTAAAATTGTAATTTGGAGATTGCGAATTGAGGAATTTAGGTATTAAGGTGGAATCAGATTTATTATAATTCCTGAATCCCTGAATTCCTGAATCCCCCAATTCTATATTTTACAGCTTTTGCGCAGCTAACTCCGCAATCTTCCCAAAGCCGGTCGGATCCGAAATGGCCAGATCCGCCAGGACTTTTCGATCCAGGTCGACTTTCGCCAGTTTAAGACCGTGTATGAACCGGCTGTACGATAATTTATGGATCCGGGCAGCGGCATTTATGCGTGCGATCCATAGCCTGCGGAAATCGCGCTTGCGCTGACGCCTATCCCGATAGGCGTACATAAGGGATTTATCCACTGCATCCGCCGCTGTTCGAAATAACTTGCTGCGGCCGCCGCGAAAGCTTTTGGCCAATTTTAAGACCTTTTTTCTTCTTTTTCTGGCTTTGAAGCTTCGTTTTATTCTCATTTTGTCCTCTCTATACGTATAACCTAAAAACTATAGTCTATTTTTTAAAATCCAAAAGTGGTTTTATAACCTCAAATCATGTCTGATAGTCCCGCCTAAATACGGGCGGGATTTCACATCTTGATTTTTATATTAAGGTGTTCAACAAGCCGATGCGTCAAGTTAGCCGGGTCAACCCGCCAATGGGCGAACCCATTTTTTGTTTAGTTTCTAATTTACAAATGAGGGCTTTTTTCGATGAGCCCCGCCACCCGGCGGGATTTCACGCCCTGATTTTTAATATTAATGTGTTCAACAATCCGCACAAGATTTTTCGCCTGAGGCGTACTTGAAGTACGTTGAAGGCGGAAAATCGCGGAGAACGCAGCTCATTGGGAAAAGAACCATTTAGAAATTGGAAACTCTATCCGTTGGGTAGTAGCCGCTTTATCCCCTTCACATTGGTTTTGTCAACGAGCCGGCTTTTACGCAGGGAACGTTTTCGTTTGGTTGTTTTTTTGGTCAACATATGACCGGCACAGGATTTTTTATAGACAAGCTTTCCGGTGCCGGTTTTGCGAAATCGTTTGGCTGCAGCTCGATTTGTTTTTATCTTTGGCATTTATATTGCTCCTTTTTTGAAAAAATAGATGGCGTGAGCAATCACGAATTCCGCCTCACGCCACCTGAAAACTTATTCAATTTAATTTTCAGATCAAGTTATTTCGGTGAAAGAACCATTACCAGGATTCGGCCTTCAAATTTGGGGTATTGTTCCACCATCGCAATTTCTTCTGTTTCTTCAATAATCCTTTGGAGTACCGCCCTTCCAAGTTCCTTCAGTGTAATTTCGCGGCCTCTGAAAATAACGGTCACTTTGACTTTATCTCTTTTACCGATAAATTTTTTAATATGACCGATTTTAACCTGTAGGTCATGCTCACCGGTTTTAGGGCGAACTTTTATCTCTTTGAGCTGAAAGGTGCTTTGTTTCTTCTTGGCCTCCTGCTTCTTCTTTGTTTGCTCGTACCGATAGCGGCCATAATCCATAATTTTACAGACCGGTGGGTTTGCACTCGGTGAGACTTCCACCAGATCAAGACCGGCGTCTACCGCTGCTGCAAGGGCTTCTTTGATCGGTATAACACCGATTTGTTCTCCTTCAGAGTCGATTACCCTGACTTCCTTTGCTCGAATTCTTTGATTAATATTAACTTTGTTAGATCGGTTCGGTCTATGGGGTCTTCTTGGAACAGCTATGTTTCCACCTCCTATGCCAGAGTTGTCAGTTTCTCCACAATATCTGTGTGGAATATATAACAACACTAAGAAATGCAAGAAAAAAATGCAATTAAAAATGTGTTTAGTTCAAGTTGAAACCGCTGGTTATGAAATGGCGATCGACCTGCAGAAATCGTTTATTGGCCGAGCGTATAAGTGGCCAAAAGGCTGCCCCTCAAGTACGTGTTTTCCGGCTCTGAGAAAAAGGTCTTCAACAATTTCAAACTTTCGTTACGCAATATGCCGGGTATGATCGGCATTTGATTTGATTTATATAAAGGCGGCAGGTTAGCCGCATTGCATTGGGTGCCACCCCCCATTGCGTCCTCATAAGCAAAAACAAGCGTACCGATACCGCTGATCATCAGGGCACCAAAACACATCAGGCAAGGCTCCAGCGTGCTGAACGCAGTGACCTCGCGCAGATTAATTTTCGAGTCCAGGCGGATCAGCCTTCTTAAAGCAATCATCTCGGCATGGTCGACTTCATTGGGGCAATCTCCGGTGGTGCCTTTGCGGGCGCCGCTGACCAGGATTTTTTGGTCGTGAACCATGACGCACCCTACCGGAAACTCACCGGCAACCAGAGCGGCCTGCGCCTCCCCCAATGCTTTTTTCATGAAGTATTCGTAATCCATCACCGTCCCCTTAAGCTGCGATTGGGTTCGAAGTCTTACAATCTGCATATATCATCGTCACACTCACAACGATCATCGACTTCATAACAATAAAGGATTCTTGACTCCATCTCGGCCTGTTGATCTGAAATCGGCGCAAAGGTTTCGCCGGCCGCCATCCTTGTCAAATCTGCTTTTGACGGGATCGAATCGAGACCGCTGGCGGTGACTTCACCCGATGTGCCGTTGATTATCTCGGCATCTTGTCCGTTGGTGATGACGGCCACCGGCACCTGATAAGGTACAATCAGCCGCGATACTGCCAGCACCGCGCGCCGGCGGGTTACCAGGGATCCGGGCCCATACTTCAGGACCATATCCGCCTTGCCGGCCAGCGTTATGGTAAAATCAATTATCAGGGCCGCCTTTTTATCATCGGCTCTAACGACAAGCGCCTTGCGAGGCTCAATATCCGCTTTTAAGTACCCCAGCTGACGGATAAGCAGACGGGCAATTTTTTGCCGATAGCGCTCATCGTGGGTGTCTTTTAAGGTTTCACCGGTGATAAAATCGGTCAGTTCGCCCAGTATGAGATGATGTCCATTCATTCAGATATTGCTTTACCTTTGGTAGCGATGCTAATAATATACCCATCTTTTAGATTTTCCAAACGATTTGTGCTATCGAACTATTTTAAAAAAGAATTCCGAGTATACACGCACCATGTCAATTCGAGAAGAATATGAACAGCGCGAGAAAAAATTTATGTCGCCGTTGGGGTGTTTGAGCTCCGATTCCCGGGGCCGGGCCGTTGCCGAAAAACCCTGTTCGGTTCGGACGGCGTTCCAGGTGGATCGGGATCGAATTGTTTATTCGAATGGCTTCCGGCGGTTAAAACACAAGACTCAGGTTTTTCTGGCCCCGTTGGGTGATGACTACCGAACCCGTTTAACCCATACGCTGGAAGTAGCCCAGATGGCGAGGGTCATGGCCCGGGCCCTGTTTTTAAACGAAGACCTGGTTGAGGCCATCGCGCTGGGCCATGATCTTGGGCACACGCCCTTCGGGCACAGCGGCGAAACCGTGCTAAAAGAGATTTATTCATCCGATTTTTCGCACAACGAACAAAGCCTGCGGGTCGTTGAAGTTCTGGAAAACAACGGTGACGGGCTGAATCTGACGGTTGAAGTTCGCGACGGTATTTTAAAACATTCCAAAGGCTATGGAAAGATCATACCGGATGACCCTCAAGAATTGGCCTGTACGTATGAGGGCAGAATTATGCGCATCGCCGATATCATGGCCTATTTGAACCATGACCTCGAGGATGCGATTCGAAGCGGAGTGATCCGATCCGAGCAGGTGCCCGAGCGCTGCACGAAAGTACTGGGCGGCACGCATTCCGATCGCGCGGCAACCATGATCCGGGCGTTAATTGCTGCCAGCGAAGCTAAAGATGGAGAGCTTCACCTGAAAATAAGTGATGAAGTCTATTTTGCCATGACGGTTTTAAGGCAGTTTCTGTATGATAACGTTTACCGTTCGTCGCAGGTCCATCAGGATTTTGAAAAAGCGAAAAAAATGTTATCCGAACTGTATACCTATTTTTTAGAAAACGAGGAACTGCTGCACCAACAATTAAAGAAAATGCAGATGCTGGGGAGCAATCAAGACAGCCAGCCAAAAGAGCGCACCGTTTGCGATCTGATTGCCAGTATGACCGACCGCTACGCCATGAACCTTTATCAAAAGATCTTCTTTCCCTCGCCGGTTGTATAATTCCTATTTGGGTTGAGCGCCTTGTTCAGTTACCCGTTAGCGCCTTGTCCTGTTTGCCGGCAAAGAATTAAAATTGGATTTTTTCCCTATTTTAACGGGCTAAACGGGCTCAGCCGGCTCAACTGGCCAACCTAAAAGCGTGATCTATTATTTTGAGAACGCTTAGAGATAAACCATGATTCTCCCTTTTGAGAAAAATCGGATAGCAACCCCGGTTTACACCGCTTTTATTGATCGGTTGAAGCAGATCTATACAGCCATGGATCGAGCCTATAATCGGGCAGCAGGCCCTTACGGTTTTACCTGTGACGGGTGCGCAGACAATTGCTGCCGGACGCGTTTCTATCACCACACGGTTATTGAGTATACCTATATAATAGAGGGCTTCAATACGTTAACCCTCAAAAAACAAAACGAGGTGAAATCGCGGGCCTTGACTGTGGTTGATGAAACGGCCCGAGCCGATAATAGCGCAGCGGCCGTGCGGCTGATGTGCCCGCTTAATTTTGATGAATTGTGCATCCTGTATCCCTATCGTCCGATGATCTGCCGGCTGCACGGAATCCCCCATGAATTGCAAAAACCCGGTCAAAATCCGGTTTATGGTCCGGGCTGCGAAACTTTTGACCGGCGTTGCGGCCGCCAAAGCTATTTCAAATTTGATCGCACACCGTTTTATCGACAAGTAGCAATACTTGAGCGGGAAGTTAAGCAGACACTGGGTTTTGCCGGAAAAATCAGGATGACCGTTGCGGAAATGATAATTTCGCAAGCAAGGCGCATGGGGCATGGGGCAGGGGGCAACGAGTAAATTCAAAGATCGCTTTTTCTATACTCCATGCGCCGTGCTCCATGCAAATGGGACGACGATGACTTATGAAGTCTATTGACTTAGACAAATTAAAGGATTTACCCGGCAGACAGATTGGGGAAAAGGACACCTTCTCATTTCGGTGCTATCCGGGAATCGGCTGTTATAATCGCTGCTGCCGGAATTTGAACCTGTTTTTATACCCCTACGACGTACTGCGGCTAAAAAACGCGCTGGGCCTTTCATCGGATGAATTTCTCGATCAATATGTGGATGTGGTTCTGCGATCCGGCAATTTTTTCCCGGAAGTGCTTTTACGGATGTCTGAAAACAAGGAAAAGACCTGCCCATTTTTGGTGGATGCGGGTTGCGCGGTTTATGCGGATCGCCCGGATACCTGCCGGACGTTTCCGATCGAGCAGGGGGTACTGTATGATGCCGCCGGGAAAAAAGATACGGCGGTGCATTTTTTCAGGCCGCCGGACTTTTGCCTGGGGCAGCACGAAAACCAGCAGTGGACCATGGCGACCTGGTCCCGGGATCAGGATGCCGAGCGTTATCACAAAATGACGATTCGCTGGGCGGAATTAAAACGGCTGTTTCAGACCGATCCCTGGGGAACTGAGGGCCCGCAAGGCCCCAGGGCCAGGATGGCCTTTATGGCGACTTACAATATCGACCGCTTCCGTGAATTTGTATTTAACAGCAGCTTCTTAAAACGCTACAAAGTCAAATCGGTGATTCTTAAAAAAATCAAGAATGATGATGGCAGATTGCTGATGTTTGGTTTTGATTGGATAAAATTTTACCTCTGGGGTATTAAAACCAAAAAAATAAGGCCGCAATAGGAACCGGAAAGAACCGGGAATCCGGTGAACCGAATTATTGCGAGTATTAATCAAGGGTGGAATTGATTTTTATTACCAAGTCCAATTATACAGAACGACTTAAATCATTGCGCATACATACACAGCGAATTACAAGTCTTACCGATTTCTAGCTTTAATGTGGACAATTCGCCCGTAAGATGCGCAATTAATTTTGACGCTGTGTATAGTCAAATATATCTTCCAAAGTTTTCTATATTTTCCTGGATGAATTACGCAACGCATAAAATCATAGGCGTCCCCCCCGATTTTTCGAGCTGGAAAACAATTAAAATTTTAACGGAAAAATATGTTTTTCAACATATAGGTGCAAATAAATTCATTTATTTACAATAAAACATATTTTTCACGAATCTAACCGTAAAAAATATCATTTGAAACTACTTGCATAAAAAAATGTATTTTGCTACAATAATATAAATTAAAATGTATTTTTTTACACAAAAACAGGGACTGTAACGGTGAGTCAGTGAAAAATACAGAATTCAACCCAACCGCAGGCCTTAAACCGGTCGGTTACAGCGAGTTGGTCCGCCGGTATTCTCTCGACATCATACCACACAATGTTCAGTCATTTATAGCTGAGAGAGGGAGGCGCAAGACGGTCATAGACGGCTACCGCAAGACTGAAATCTACACGAAAAAATATGATCCGGGTGATAACCTGGAGGATCATTTAACATTTGCCCTTAAGTTTGAAGGGATAAACCTGGAAATTCTCAACGCCCTTTTCTTGGT